>Ga0181520_10000128_pt1 | contig 152344 bp, 126 predicted proteins | sample PEATcosm2014_Bin_29_FD_132451 | JGI IMG/M metagenome (GOLD analysis project Ga0181520, IMG submission 132451) | Peatland microbial communities from MTU Mesocosm Facility, Houghton, MI, USA - PEATcosm2014_Bin02_30_metaG | ecosystem: Environmental > Terrestrial > Soil > Wetlands > Peat | place... | reverse complement strand
TCAGCTCCCCCACGCTCTTGACGGACCCGAAGCGAAGCCGATCTCAACCCATAAATGGCGCTCCGCCCCAGCCAAGACCCGCCGCTCGCAACAGAATCGACCCGTGTGAGAAATGGCGGTTAGGGCTTCATTGAGAAAATGCGGCCCGGACAAGCCTGCGAGAATATAAGGGAGGCTGAAGGCGGTTGGAGACAGATGCGAGCTGATTCCAGACGCGGGTTTGTATGGTTCGAGTGGATAGCAGGCGCAGCGCTGGCAGCGATTGCGGTATTGGCCGGCGTGGCGCTGGTGCTGGCGCACCGGGCAGAACCGCTGCTGCGCGCGCGGATTGTGGAGGGGCTGGAAGACCAATTTCATGCGCGCGTGGAACTGGACAGTTTTCACATGACGCTGCGAGGTGGGTTGTGGGCCGAAGGCAAGGGTTTGCGGATCTGGCCACCAGCCCAGGTGGCGGGGGTGGGTGTTCCCCGTCCGTCAGGGCCGGTGAAGCCGCTGATCCAGCTCACAGAGTTCCGGTTTCATGCGCCGCTGGATTACCGGCCGGGCGAGGCCATCAAAGTCTCAGTAGTGCACCTGGAGGGGTTGGAGGTGGATCTGCCGCCGCGGTCCCATTTTGAGCACAGTGCGAAGGGCGCTGCCGGCCAAGAAAGCACACACGCCAGACTTCTGCGCTTCCAGGTGGAGAACCTGGAATGCAAAGGGGCGCACCTGACGCTTGAAACGAGCAAACCAGGCAAGCTGCCGATGGAGTTTGACCTTGCTTACCTGACGCTGACACAGATTGGCGGAGCTGGGGCGATGGGATTCGAGGCAGAATTGACCAATCCGCGCCCGGTGGGGACGATCCGCACGAAAGGGAGCCTTGGTCCATGGCTGGTGGAGGATCCCGGTGAGAGCCCCTTGACAGGAGACTATCAGTTTGAGCATGCGGACCTGAGCAGCTTCAAGGGGATTGCCGGGATTTTGAGTTCGACCGGGCATTTCGCGGGAACGTTGCGCGCGCTGCTGGTGGACGGAGAGACGGATACGCCGGACTTCAGACTGACCCACTTCGGCACGGCGCTACCGCTGCATACCAGGTTTCACGCACAGGTGGACGGGACGAACGGGGACACGTGGCTGCAGCCGGTGGAGGCGACCCTGGGGCAATCGCACCTGACGGCGGAGGGACAGGTTGTGCGCGTGATTGCCGGGGCAGACGGAAAGGGCGTGGAACATGCCGGGGGGCACTATATCGCGTTGAAGGTGGATGTGGATCGGGGACGGATGGAGGATTTTCTGCGCCTGGCTAGCCACTCGGGACCGCCGCTTCTGTCCGGCGTGCTGACTATGAAGGCCAATCTTGAGATTCCGCCGGGGCCGGTACCGGTGGAGAAGCGTCTAAAGATCAATGGCACGTTTGCGCTGAACGGTGCGCAGTTTGCGAGCGCGAGGATCCAGGATCGCGTTGGAGAGCTGAGCGCGCGGGGACTAGGACGGCCGAAGGATGCAAAGACCGCCGGCGAGGCGGAGGTCCGCTCGGCGATGAACGGGAATTTCAGCGTCGGGGGCGGCGTGGTGACGCTACCGGAACTTACCTACGGCGTTCCTGGGGCGGTGATTTACCTGAAGGGAACCTACGGCATGGCAGGGGGTGCGCTCGACTTTACCGGGACCGCCAGGATGCAGGCCACGGTTTCAGCCATGGTCGGCGGTTGGAAAGGTTTGTTGCTGAAACCGGTGGACCGGTACTTTCAGAAGGACGGGGCTGGGACGGAGATTCCCATTCAAATCAAAGGGACGCGAGAAGATCCGCTGTTTGCAATCGACCTGGGCCGGATGAAGGTGAAAGCGGCACAGAGGCCGAATGCATCACAATAGAGGTTGACAGGCAACAGCGGGCATGGGGGATTCCCCATTGTCCTTCTCGAAGGACAAGACGCTGCGGGCTTGATCGTTTGACTGGATTGCGTCGCACCGTTGCCGCAAGGACGAGCAGCGGAGACAGAACGAGGTGGAAACGCGAGTGTACTCTACGATCCATCGAAAGCTTGGCCTTGGAGGATTTGGAAGCTGCGCGGCGGCCCTGATTTTTGCCTCTGCGGTGCTGGCAGCAGGAGGACAAAGCCCGCAAGTGAAGCCCACACCCGACATCACTACGCAAGAGCAGGACTGGTGGAAGAACGCCGTCATCTACGAGATTTACCCACGCAGCTTTCAAGACTCAAACGGAGACGGAGTAGGCGACCTGAATGGGATTACCGAGCGGCTGGACTACCTGAAAGAGCTGGGCGTGGACGCGATCTGGCTGACACCGGTTTATCCGTCGCCACAGGTGGACTTCGGCTACGACATCTCGGATTACCAGAACATCGATCCGCAATACGGCACTTTGGCGGACTTTGACCGTCTGGTAGCGGAGGCAGCCAAGCGCCACATCCGAGTGGTGATGGATATGGTGATGAACCATTCGTCCGACCAGCACGCGTGGTTTCTCCAGTCGCGATCTTCTCGGGATAACCCTTACCGGGACTGGTACGTGTGGGCCGACGGAAAGGGGCAGACGGCGACCGACAAGGGTGGGCCGCCAAACAACTGGCAATCGCTGTTCGGACATTCCGCGTGGGAGTGGGACGCGAAGACGCGGCAGTATTACTATCACAAGTTTTATATCCAGCAGCCTGACCTGAACTGGGACAATCCCCAAGTGCACAAAGCCTTCGAGGACGTTGTGGGCTTCTGGTTGAAGCGCGGCGTGGGCGGCTTCCGCTTTGACGCCATCACCACGCTCTACGAGGACCCGAGCCTCGCCGATGAGGGCGTGGTAAGAGATAAGTCCGGAAAGGTGATCATCAACGCCTACGGGGACCCGCAACTGGACGGCTCGAAGACCGACAACCAGCCGGGGCTGCACCCGGTGATGCAGGAGATGAGGGCCGCGACCGACAAATTCAATACCAGCGCGTTTCCGGGCACGCGGGTGCTGATCGGCGAGACTTACATGCCCAACATTGAAGAACTGGCCAAGATGTACGGGCCACCGGGCAAGCCGGAGTTTCATCTGCCGATGGATACCCAAGTAGCCCTAATCAACAAGCTGGACGTGGCCACGTTCCGATCGAAGATGGTGGATGCCGAGACGCACCTGAGCGCGCATGTGCCGTTGCTGCTTTTTGACAACCACGACAACCCGCGGATCGACATGCGCTATGGCGACGGAGTCCACGACGAGGACATTCAGCGGGTGCTTGCGACCATTCTGTTCGCGAGCCGCGGAGCGGCATTGTTCTATTATGGCGACGAAATCGGAATGAAGACCACGCCGCCCGAGCGCAAGCAGGACGTTAAGGACCCGATCGGCATTACGGGCTGGCCCAGGGAAAAAGGGCGCGACGGCGAACGGACGCCCATGCAATGGGACGCGAGCGCGCAGGCGGGATTTACTACCGGGACGCCGTGGCTGCCGGTGCCGCCGAGCGCCCAGACGATCAATGTTGCGGCGCAGAAGAAAGACCCGTATTCGCTCCTGGCTTGGTACCAAAGCCTGATCCGGCTGAAGAAGACGGTGCCGGCATTCGAGCGCGGCGCCAACATCATGCTGGATGTGGAGAATACGAACGTGCTGAGCTGGTTGCGGCAGGCGCCGGGAGCGGCCCAGGTGGTGGTTTGCGTTAACTTCACCGCCGAGCCGCAGACAGTAAACTTGGCCACCGGCGGTGCAGGCATCGGCCCGCGACATGTGAAAACGCTTCTGAAGACGCCAGGAGCGGCCGATCCGCAGTCGCTCAGAGCCATCAAACTTGGCCCATTTGGAGTCTACATGGGAGAAGTGCAATAAACCCTTCTGCCTACGGCCATGCCTACAGACGGAAACCCCCGTCTAAATTGTGTGCGGAGTGAATGTTCCGCGCTTCCGGATTGAGAGACATCTGTTATTGCAGAACCGAGGGCAGGCCTGAGCAGAGCAAGCACAAATCTCATAGGTGAACGGAAGAATCTGCGTCTGCGCGCGGCGCGTTGGCGCCTCCTGGTAGTGGCACTGGCGCTTTGCGGGTCTGTTTCCGTCGCATGGACTCAGAATGGCGAGGCCGTCTCTCCGGTTCCCGCCGCGGAAGGCCACGTGCCCGCATGCATCTTCGGGGTAGTAACGAGCGAGACGGGCGAGTTGTACGGGGGAGTTCGCGTTACGCTCACTTTTTCCGGCCAGGGCGCTGCTCCGGCGCAGTCACAGACCACCGAAAGCAACGGCGCCTTCAACTTTGCGGACGTTACCCCCGGAACCTTTACGCTCATGATCGCCTCGAATGGATTTACGACCCAAACGATCAGCGGTGTTCTGCGCTCCGGCGAGCAATTCGACGCTCAGACCGTTGTTCTGCCGATGGCGGCGGCCACCAGCGTGGTGCGCGTGACGGCCTCGCAACCGGAGGTCGCCGTGGAGGAACTCCACGAAGAGGAACATCAGCGCGTGCTCGGCGTGATTCCGAACTTCTACGTGACCTATGTGCCCAACGCGCCGCCGCTGACGGCAAGACAAAAATACGTTTTGGCCTTGAAATCCTCGGTCGACCCCTATACATGGCTGGCGACGGGGGCAGTTGCGGGCATTGAGCAGGCCGGAAACGGCTTCAGCGGCTATGGGCAGGGGGCGCAGGGATACGCTAAGCGCTATGGAGCGACCTATGCCACCGGCTTCATCAACACCATGCTCGGGGGCGCAGTTCTGCCTGCGATGTTCAAGCAGGATCCGCGCTACTTCTACAAAGGGACGGGAACGATTCGGTCGCGTGTTCTCTATGCCATTGCGAATGCCGTGGCCTGCAAGGGAGACAACGGACACTCGCAGTTTGACTACACAGGAATTCTGGGCAGCCTGGCTGCGGGCGGCATTGCGAATCTTTACTATCCGGCAAGCGACCGCGCCGGGGTGGGCCTGACCTTCGAAAATGCCGGGTTGGGCATCGCAGGCAGTGTGGTTGGCAATCTCCTTCAGGAGTTCGTTGTCAAGCGGCTCACCCCGAAGCTGCCGCACCAGCCGTCGAATCCGTAGGCTCGGTACGGGAAGATGGTGTTGCACAAAGTCTTGTGGATCGCCGGCCGCACGTAGCCGCTCCAGCCTTGAAGGTGGAGCGATGCGAGGTTTGACTCTCAGCTGTGAAAGCGCTTTTCTACGAGGCCATTTTGAGCAGTTGCTGCTCCGCGCGAAGCCAGTCCTGCTCCGCAAAGCCATCCTGGTATCCACGCTGCGCCCAGAAGGCGCGCGCCAGTTCCTCGATTTTTTCGCGCGAGGGCATGGACTGCATTGCGGCCTTGATGACTTTCTCCCTCTTTACGGCGGTCTTGCGTGGCTTGGCGGGGGCTTTGGCTTTCTTCATCGTGTCTGCCATACAAAATCTCCTTTTTCGGATTGGCCACCATCTGACGGTGGGCGTCGCCTTCAGGATACGAAAGAATCGGATGGCAGCGAGACCTAATCAGGTGTGGAGTATCTCCTCCCGCAACATGCCGCGGCTTGGGGAGCGAGCTTTCTTGCCCACCAGCGGCCGACCGTGTTTGACTGGTTGCCGAAAGGTGATGGGCACGTATGGGATACATTCTTGCGCTCGACCAGGGAACAACAAGTTCCCGTGCAATCTTGTTTAACGAGGTGGGCACGATTGCCGCCACGGCGCAGCATGAGTTTGAACAGTTCTACCCGCAGGCGGGATGGGTGGAGCACGACCCGGCGGAAATCTTGACCAGCCAGTTTACCTGCGCGGTAGAGGTGCTGGCCAAGATCGGCGCGCGTCCGCGGGATGTGGCGGCAATCGGAATTACCAACCAGCGGGAAACTGTGGTGGTGTGGGAGCGGGCGACGGGCAAGCCGATTCATCCGGCGATTGTGTGGCAGGACCGCCGCACCGCCACAACGTGTAGTGCGCTCGAGGAGAGCGGGGTTCTGGAGACGGTTTCGTCGAGGACCGGGCTGGTGCTGGACCCTTATTTCTCTGCGACGAAGGCGGCGTGGATTCTGGATAACGTGGAGGGCGCGCGGGCGCGGGCCGAACGGGGCGAGCTGGCGTTTGGAACCATCGACAGCTGGCTCATCTGGCACCTGACCAGCGGGCACACGCATGTAACGGACGTGACCAATGCTTCGCGCACGTTGCTTTACAACATCGTGAAGGGCGAGTGGGACGAGGAACTGCTGAGGATCTTCAGGATTCCGGCGAGCATGTTGCCCAAGGTGGCTTGGTCGAGCGAGAAGGTGGGTGAGGTGACGACCACGCTGGGGCTGGGCGGCATTGCAATTGCGGGCATCGCCGGAGACCAACAGGCGGCGCTCTTTGGGCAGTTGTGCTGGGGTGCGGGCGAGTCAAAGAACACCTATGGCACTGGTTGCTTCCTCCTCCAGAACGTGGGCACGGAGTTTGTGCGCTCGCGGCACAGGCTGATTACCACGCTGGCGGCCAGCGCGCGGCAGCGGCTGGAGTACGCCCTTGAAGGCAGCATCTTTATCGGCGGAGCAGTCGTCCAGTGGCTGCGCGACAACCTGAAGCTGATCGGCTCGTCGGGCGACGTGGAGGCGCTGGCAGCGAGCGTGGCGGATACGGGCGGCGTAGTGTTTGTTCCGGCGTTTGTAGGGCTGGGTGCTCCGCACTGGGATGCGCACGCGGCCGGCATGCTGATCGGTCTGCGACGCGATACCAAGCCGGGTCACATTGCGCGGGCCGCGCTTGAGGCCATCGCCTTCCAGGTGGCGGATGTGCTGGAGGCGGTGCACAGCGAGACGGGAACGCCCCTGGCGGCGCTGCGGGTGGATGGGGGCGCATCAGTGAACGACTTGCTGATGCAGTTCCAGGCGGACGTGCTGGGCGTGCCGGTGGTGCGTCCGCAAGTAACGGAGACAACCGCGCTCGGAGCAGCTTACCTGGCAGGGCTCGCTGCGGGGTTCTGGGCAGCGCCGGAGGAGTTGCGCGCCAAGCGAAAGGGGGACAGGCGCTTTGAGCCGCACATGGCCGCGGCCGAGCGCGCGGAGCGGCGCAGGCTCTGGCAGCGCGCGGTGGAGCGGGCGAAGGCCTGGACGCAGTGAGAAAACCGCCACTCTTCTTGGTTGGCAACGCAGACCGGTGAATCGCCAACCATCGACGCAGAATCTAAACGCACAGGAACTGGAATCTGCGCGCACGGAGCTAAGAATGGCGGCTAGGGTTTGCAGTCATGTTGCGGAGCACCTGAAGAAGGTGAAGCCGCAGACGAAGGGGTGCGAGGAATGCATGAAGATAGGCAGCACATGGCTGCATCTGCGCATGTGCCTGGAGTGCGGCCATGTGGGCTGCTGCGACTCGTCGCCGGGGCGCCATGCAAGGGCTCATTTCAATGAGACGCGGCATCCGCTGATGCGGTCGGCAGAGAAGGGCGAGGAATGGAAGTGGTGCTATGCGGACGAGGTGTATCTCTAGAGTTGGCGGGCAGGACACGGCTCATCCCGGGCAGAAACCCACTGTGGTGACCCCGGGCTGCGGACGCGGATTCTGGCCGCCGCGAGCAAACCAGCCAAGGACAGCTCGACATACTGGAGTCGTCGCAAAATCGAACGCGGCCTGATGGCCCGCCGGGTCTACCCCTGCCGGCCCGGTCCGCAAGATTCGCCGCTGCATCAAGGCCTGCTGGGCAAACGCGAGACCTGTCTGCCGGAAGTACTCGGACCTCACATGCCGCATCCGTATATGTCGATCCACGCTAGTCATTCCAAGTGCGCGCTCGACTTGAGAAAGTGGCAGACTGGTCCTGATTGGAAGCCTCAAATGCAGACTCTTGTCGGGAGCCGGCTGGTTGTGCGCAGAGCGGTAGATAACGTTTCCGGACAGTCAAAGAACGGTGTCGGTCCGATTTTGCACACGGTGTGATTGTGGTCACAACACGCTTTCGCAGATAGGATTAGCCTGTTTTGCAGGCTTGAAGTACGGTTCTCGGAGGAAGGTTCCGCGGGGAACATTCCGAAGAGTACGTACTTACACATTTTCCGTGTCATCTGACGCCAATAGATGCAATGACGCGTCATGAAGAGGAAAGAACTGCCAAAGTAGAAAGCATTCAGTTGTACTATCTTGAAAACAATCTCTCCAGCCTGCTTCGCTGTTAAAAAGTCCAAAGACCGCCCGGTCTGGCAAGAAGCTGTCGTTGAAGTGCGGTTGAAGTGCGTTTGCAGTGGTGCACGTCAAACAGAACAGCCGGGGAAGGGGTTCTGGTTTTGCCTTGGTTTGAAAGGTCTAACCCGAGGGGTTGAGACTCGGAATGATTCCGCGCTTTTCTGTATAGGCTGAACTCCGCACATTTCAAGCCGGGCCGACGCCGAAGCCCTCACCGTGTTTGCCAGCAGGCACCTCTTTGAACACTCAATCTTGGGGAATGGGTCCGCTGGTGAGCAAGAAGCGTTTGGATTCGTGGAAGGAAATTGCGGATTTTCTGGGCCGGAGTGTGCGGACAGTACAACGTTGGCATGAATGCAACAGGTTGCCCGTGCACCACTTTGGCGGTCACAAGGGGTCGGTGTTCGGGTACGAAGAAGAGATCGACCATTGGCTTGCGGGTCTTGCGGGGGAAACGGCAACGTCACAGGCACCTGCGGAGGCGGAGCAAGGACCGGGCAGGCAAAGCACGCATGAGCTGTCAGCGACGGCCGACGCCATGTGGGAGACGCGGTCGGAGCGCAACATAAGGACGATTGCGGAACTGTACCGCAAGGCGATCGATCACGACGGGACGGACGCCTCAGCGTTCACCGGCCTGGCGAATGCGATGATCTATTGCGCGCTGCATGAGATCGTGGACGCGACGATGGCGTATCCCAGCGCCGTGGAGGCATTGCGGCGGATACCGCAACTGGACTCCGAGCACCTGGACGCTAAATGCTCAGCGGCATGGATCGATATGCTTTACAACCGGAACTGGCGCCAGGCGCGGGCGGCATTCGAAGAGATCGTGCGCAAGCGGCCCACGTCGTTCGCCTTGTCAGGCCTGGCGGCGATGCACGTTGCGGAAGGCAGGCTGGGAGAAGCTTTTGATTGCGCATGGGAGGCATGGAAGCGCAATCCGCTGGTGGGCTCGCTGGGGGGAATTCTGAGCTGGATCGTGTACCTGAGCGGAGATTTTGGACAGGCAATAGAGATGGTGGCGCAGATGCGGTCGGGAGGCGGCGGCGGGAGCTTGGCGACGGTGGTGGAGGCGCTGGTTCTGGTGCAGGACAAACGGCTGACCACGCACCTGGACCGGCTGGAGAAGGCGGCGATGGAGTTTCAGCAGAATCATACGTTGCAGGGGATCCTGGGTTACGCATACGGGATGGTCGGCGAGAAGAGCAAGGCTCGGGAGAAGCAAGCATACCTGGCGCATGGTTCAGAGACGAGGATGAAGAGCAACGCGTACGCGCTGGCTCTAGTGTCGATGGGGCTGGACAATCACCAGGAGGCGATTGCGCGGCTGGAAGCATCGTATGCAGAGGGTACGCTGTGGAGCCTTGGATTCCGCACCGATCCCGTGCTGTGGCCATTGCGGGGCGATGGCCGATTTGAGAGGCTGGCAGGCAGGATCGGGTCATCGGCCCAGTTGAGGGGTGAGGAAATATTCGAGGCGCCGACGCCGGTTCGACGGCTAGGGGAAGCGCTGGCGGTCGAAAACCCATAGGTCAAAACAGGTTTTCAGCAAGGGTGGAGCCGGTAGCGAGGCTGGGGCGAGTGGACTGGCGGGCGGGCGGCATGATTAGAGGCCTTTAATCCTCAGGCGATGAGGGCTGTGGAGGTCTGGCGTACCTGGAGTCAAGAGCATGCACTTCCCCACGGTTGAGACGTGATCCGTCTCATTGCGCAGAGGTGTGATGGATTACTTCACGCGGTAATTGCGAGGCCCGGCGCAAACTTGCAGATACCGACGCATCTTGGCACTGTCAACCAGGGGAGTAGCGGCTTACTCTCAATTCCAAGAATCCAGGCGTACGCGGGGTATTTCCACACCAGGAATCTCGGGGGTGCAAATGCTGCCATGCTGGTCATTAGATCCTTCCAATAAGGGCACTCTGATTCCGGCCCGTTTATTGCCTGCTTTCTTGCATCTAACTCAGCCTGGTTCATGTGAATGCCGGATTCCGGGCTTTCTTCTTGAAAGCTGGCATGCTCAGTCAGGATGGCGAAGCCTTGCGCGCGAGTAAGCGCTGCTGGAGAGATGAAACGAGGGACGCGCATTGAGCCTTCAAACGAGAGTTCCAACGATTCCTGGAACGAGCCTTACGGCGCAGGCCACCCCCGGGTCCGGCGGGCGCAACTGGTATGCCGTGTTTACCCTTCCGCAAAATGAGAAGTCGGTGGCCAGGCAGCTCGCGATGCGGGAGGTGGAGGCCTTTCTTCCGACCTATGAGACGGTGCGGGTGTGGAAGAACCGGCAGCTGAGGCGCATCGTGCTTCCACTGTTTCCAACTTATCTTTTCGTACGCATCGACGGGCGCGAGCGCACCCGCGTGCTTCAGTCCCCCGGTGTGATCCATATTGTCGGCAACAGCCGGGAGCATGTGCCGGTTCCGGACGCGGAGATCGAACTGCTGCGCTGCGGGATGCGGGGCAGGAGCTTGGAGCCTTACAGGGAGTTGGTGGAAGGCAGCAAGGTCCGGATCATCTGCGGCGCGATGGAGGGCGTGGAGGGTGTGCTGGTAAGAAAAGGCAATGGCCTCCGATTTGTGCTGGCGCTCCAGCTGATCAATCAATATGCCTCCGTCGAAGTGGCCGCCGAGGACCTGGAACCGGTAGCCGGCTGAACAGGCGCCCCATGACTGACGCGCTCCGCAGACCAGGGGTTTCTCAATAGATCAAGTCGATATCGATAGAAGGCGACTCCGGATGGAAAGCGGCCGCTCCGTCCGACGCGACGCGCAACCCTCCAAAAAATGAAAAAAGGAATGAGAACCATGTCAAACGACTTGCCATCGAAGTCCCGTCTTTGACGCACGAGGAGCAAAAAAAATGCCATTGACGGCGAAGCATGCAACCCAGAAGGAAAGAATACTGAACTCGGCAACGCAACTGTTTGCGCGCCAGGGGTACCACGGGACCAGCACGCGAGAGATCGCGCGCCTTGCCGATGTGAGTGAGAACACGATCTTCCGCCAGTTCGATCGCAAAGAGGCCCTGTTCTGGGCAGTCCTGCATTCCCGCTCGGCGGCGGTGAAGCTGCGCCGCGATTTGCTTGAAGGCATGGCCGAGGGTGAAGCACCAGAGGTGATTCTGCCCAGGATCATCGAGTTCCTCTCCGACATCCTCAACTACTCGCCAGAGTTGTTGCGGCTGATCGCCGTGGCGCTGCTGGAGATGCAATGGAAGGCCGACATCTTCTGCAACGAGTATCTGTCGCCGTCGATCTCGGCGATCAGCGGGTACATGGCAAGGAATGTGCTGAATCGCCAGATCCGAAACCTGGACCCGACGATGGTGACCGCGGCGCTGACGGCGATGGTGCTGGTGCACCCATGGCTCTCGCGTCACGCAGAGACAGGAAAGACGATCTATGCCGAGAGTCGGGCCGCGGAACGCGCCTACGCGGCGTTCTGGCTGGATGTGCTGGCGCCCCACGCGGCGGAGCGCAAAAGGTTCATCGATCCGACAACTCCGAATTAAAGAGCGGCTTATCTGACATGATTAACAAACTCACATTTCTGCTTCTTGTTGCAGGCACAATCTGCTTGGGCCAATCCACCCAGGACCAATCGGTTTGGAGCACACCGAGTGTGGGGACGCAACCGGGGTCGGTCGACGCAGCCGAGCCCGCAACCGATGCAGGACAAGAACCGCTTGAAGGTCCGGACCGGAATAGAGAGATGCAGGCGCCTGTCCCGCGCACTCCGGGATTGCCGGCTGCGATGCCGAAGGGATCGGCGGATAAAGCGCCGGCGTCGGCTCGGATTGTCGGGCCATTGAAGACGAAATCGGAGTTCGAGCGGTATGCCGAAGATGCGACCGGACGGCGGCTTCCGGTATACGGGCGGCAGATGTTCGACGAGGTCCCGACGACATTTGCGCCGCTTGAGAATGTGCCGGTGCCTGCCGATTATGTGCTCGGGCCGGGAGACGAGCTGCTGATCCGCGCGTGGGGAAAGGTCGAACTCAACTCCCGCGTAACCGTGGACAGAACCGGCCAGATCAATCTGCCCAGGGTGGGCACGCTGACGGTAGCAGACTTGCGCTTTGGGCAGTTGGCAGGCTTTCTGCGCGCCGCGATCGGCGGCATTTTCAAGGATTTCGAACTGAATGTCGCGCTGGGCCAGCTGCGCTCGATCCAGGTGTTTGTGTTGGGCGACGCCCGCCAGCCGGGTGCCTACACGGTGAGCTCGCTGAGCACACTGGTGGATGCGCTGTTTGCCTCGGGAGGTCCTTCGGCGACCGGGACGATGCGCCACATTGAGCTGCGCCGCGAAGGAAGAACGGTTTCTGACCTCGATCTCTACGATCTGATGGAGAAGGGCGACAAATCCCACGACGTAAAGCTGCTGCCGGGCGACGTGATCTTCATTCCCCACATCGGACCGCAGATGGCGATCAGCGGCGACGTGAATCAGCCCGGTATCTATGAACTGAAAGGGGAGAGCACGGTGGGGGCCGCTCTGGAGAACGCCGGGGGAATAACCAGCCTGGCCGACACGGGGCGGGCGGTGCTGGAGCGGATTGATGCCCCCGCGAACCGCACGGTTGAGGAGTTTGCACTGGACGCGGCGGGACAGGCGCTGACGGTAAAGGATGGAGACCTGCTGCGGGTGTTTCCGCTGTCGCCGAAGTTTGCCAATGCGATAACGCTGCGCGGCAATGTGGCCGAGCCCGGCCTGTATCCCTGGAAAGAAGGAATGCGGGTGTCGAATCTGATTCCATCGCGAGCCTCGCTGATCACGCGCGATTACTGGAATCGGCAGAACCACCTGGTGCGGCCGGAAGGTGCCCGCCCCTTTGCCGGCGGGAGTCAGAGCGGTTTCGGAGCCCGTCCCGAAGAGGGTTTGGCCATTCCAGGGGACACCCGCAAGAACGCCTCCGGGGAAGATCTACCGGTGACAAGGGGAAACCAGTTCTCCGATACCGGGCGAAATCAGGGACTGGATGAGCCGGGCAGCGAGAACGATATTGCAAACGATATTGCAGCTCAAGGCAGCGACCCAGGTGAAGACAGCACCTCGCGAGCGATGGCCTCTATCGGTCAGAACGGCGCGGAGATCAACTGGGAATACGCCCTGATCGAGCGTCTGGACGAGCGCGACCTGAGTACGCATCTGATTCCATTCCGGCTGGCCAGCGCGATCGACGAACCCGCATCGGAGGCCGATCAACTGTTGAAGCCGGGTGATGTGGTGACGATCTTTTCGCGGGCAGACCTTGAGCTCCCGATGGAAAAGCACGCGTCGTTTGTGCGCGTGGGCGGAGAAGTGAATGCGCCGGGCGTGTACCGAGTGGATCCCGGGGAGACGCTGCGCGATGTAGTCGAGAGAGCTGGCGGGCTCACCGGGCACTCCTATCTTTATGCCTCGATCTTCACCCGTGTGTCGGCGCGCCTGGCCCAGGAGACGCAAATGCGGCAGTCGGCCGAGCAGATGCAGAAGGAACTGATGTCGAAGTTCGCCAATGCCGCGCCGCAGGCCGGGCAGTCCGGGGCCGACCAGCAGGCGGAGCTTGCCATGCAACAGGCGGCGCTGGCCCGGCTGACCTCGATCAAGCCCACGGGCCGGGTGGTCTTGAACATGCAGCCCACGGCGGCCACGGTTGCCGACATTCCGGCGTTTCCGCTCGAAGACGGGGACACGTTCTACATTCCCCCGCGGCTGAGCACGGTGGAGGTGGCGGGCGAAGTGTACAACGCCAATGCCTTCCGTTACCAGCCGGGAGAGCGCCTCATTACCTACCTGAATGCGGCCGGAGGGGCCACGCGCGAAGCGGATCCCAAGCGCATGTTCGTCATTCGAGCGGACGGAACAGTGGTAAGCCGCCAATCGCGCAACAGCCACTCGCACGGCAGCTACGACAACCTGAAGCTGTTGCCGGGAGACGCCATCGTGGTTCCGGAGAAACTGCGGGTCTCCTCCAAGATGAGCGACCTGGCGCAGGCAACGCAATTTGTCTCCCAATCCGCCTTGACCGCGGCAGCTCTCAGCGTGGTGCGGTAGGAGGCTTCATGAGGATGAACGAAGATAGCGGCCCCTGCCCGACGATCGTTGCGCCGGGTGGGATGCCCCCCTGGGGGGGGACGGCAGCGCAACCCGATGTGAACCTGCTGGACATGCTGACCCAGCTGGCGCGGCGCAAGCGGCTGGTGGCAAAAGGAACGGGGATCGCCTTCGCGGCCGGCGTGATTCTGAGCCTCGCTTTGCCTGTCCGGTACACCGCGACAACCAAGATCATGCCTCCTCAACAGACGCCATCGACCGCCTCGCTTCTGATGAGCCAGCTGACCACCGGAGGGGCAGGCTCCCTGGCTGCTCTGGCGGGCAGCGGATTGGGGTTGAAAAACCCCAACGAGATTTATATCGGTCTGCTCGAATCGCGGCCGGTGGCGGACGCACTGATCCAGCAGTTTGCACTGGCGAAGGTGTACCACTCAAGGGACATGACGGCGGCGCGCAAGAAGCTGGCCGGATATACCGAAGTCACGTCGGAAAAGGAAGGTTTTATCACGGTTGCTGTGACGGACACCGACAAGAAGCGCTCGGCCGCCATGGCAAATGCGTATACCGACCAGCTCCGCGTGCTGACCGGCTCCCTGGCGATGACAGAGGCGTCGCAGCGAAGACTCTTCTACCAGGAGCAGTTGACGCAGGCCAGGGACGAATTAGTAAGAGCCGAGATGGTTTTTCAGCAGGTTCAGCAGAGCAAGGGCCTGGTGCAACTGGACGCGCAGGCCAAGGCGATGATTGCAGATCTGGCTGCACTGCGGGCTCAGGCAGCAGCCAAACGGGTGCAGGTTCAGGCGTTGCGATCCTATGCCACCGAGCAGAATCCGGAGCTCGAACTGCAAGAACAGGAGCTCTCGACGATCCAGGCAGAGGTCGCCACGCTCGAACAACGCCATGCGCCAGGAGCCCCCGCCGGCTTGGGCCTCCAGGATGTGCCGGGGGCCGGGATGGACTATCTTCGGGCGCAGCACGAGGTACTGTACCGGCAGGCGCTCCTCGATCTGCTGATGAAGCAATACGACGCCGCACGGCTGGACGAAGCCAGGTCCGCAGTCGTTATCCAGGTTGTCGAGCCGGCCATTGAGCCAGACCGAAGATCTTCTCCAAAGCGCGCCGCGATCGTTCTGCTGTTCACAGCGCTAGGCCTGGCGGCCTCCTGTTTTCTGGCCCTGGCCCAATGGCGAAAGGAAGTGATTGAAGCGGAGCCGGAGTTTTCAAGCCGGCTTCAGGAGTTGAAGAGCGCGCTTTCGATGAAGAGACGGGTGAACCCCGCGGCGGTCTAGTTACGTCCGAGACCATGCAGATCTGCGCCATTATTCCAGCCCACCGCCCGGATGCCGGGTTCCCGGACAGGTTGCGAGCAGTAGCGGAACAGGTGGGCTGCGTGGTCATCGTCGACGACAGCGCGTCCCCTGAGATTGCCGCGGAACTCGACCGGATCGCAAGTACTATTCCAGGTGCGGTTGTTTGTCACCACCAGAAGAACCGCGGCCTGGGCGCCTCATTGAACATGGGGGTCAACGAGGCGAAACGGCTTGGATTCGGTTGGGTATTGACCCTGGACGACGATACGACCGTGGATGCGGCGATGTGCAGCCGCCTGGCCGTGAGCTGGAACGCGATAGCGCGCACAGTGCCGCTCGGCATCCTCGCGATGTCGTGGAAGCCAAATCCGGAAAAAGCCATGGCGAAGGGCCGGACCTGGGAGATCAAGAAAATGGTCATCACCTCCGGATCGCTGATGCGCATCGAAACCTGGGAGGCCGTCGGACCGTTTCGAGAGAACTTCATTATTGATGCGATCGATGCGGAATACTGCTCGCGGGTCCGCGCCCAAGGCTTGAGGGTGGTCAAGCTCGCCGAGCAGGGATTCGCGCAGCAACTGGGCGAATCCCTGCTCATCCGCTGGGGACCCCTCCGGATTCAGCTCAACGAACACAGCCCTTTGCGGACCTACTACCGGGTCCGGAACTCGACGGTGCTGGTGAAGGAGAGGTGGCGGCAGGATCCCGCCTACATTGCAGGCGCTCTTTATTGCGATTGTCAGCAGTTGCTCGCGGCCCTGCTTTTCTATCGAGACAAGATGCGGCATCTGAAGGCAATGGCCATAGGCCTGCAGCATGGATGTGTGGGGGTTTCAGGATTCTTCCCGACCGGCGGGCAGCCATGAATCGCATCCTCGGATCAAGGGAACCAGACACCGCGCAGCGCGCGCAGGTCAGCACTGCGAAGGGCCCGCGCCCTCAGACGGTAGCCCTACTGGCCGCATTGCTGGGGGCAGTTGGAGCGATAGCGCTCATTCTCTCTCCCTCATCGGTTGCGATTCTGCTGCTGATTCTCGTGCTATTGCCGATCGTTTGCTGGACTATTGCTCTCCGCGAGTTCAGGACCGCATTGCTGTTCACAACCATCGGCGAACTCTACTCCATCAGCAATGGTACGTGGACCGGATTCGGTCCGTTGAGTCTGCGGTGGATGCTCGTTCTGGGCACGCCGCTGGTGTATGCCGCGATCGGGATTCTGGTTTGGAATCCACAGCGGCTGAGCCAATACCGCTCGAAGCCGGGACATGCGGCGGCCATGGTGAGCTTTGGGGCGCTGATTCCGCTGTTTCTCTTTGGATACGCGGTCGCCTTTACGAACAATGCGGCAGGCGCCGCCGCTCAATCGTTCGGATTCCTGCTGGTGCTTCTGCTCTACTTTCCGCTGTACCACTCCATGCGCATCTACGCACAGCAGACCGCGGCCCTGGTTCTGGGATTGAGCCTGCCCCTGGCCGTGACCATGCTCTTGATGTCGGTTGGGCCAATGGCCTATCGGCGGACGATCATGCAGAATGTTGTGGGAGACAACCCGGTGGGGATCACGGTGACCGGAATCAGCCGCGTGATGCCTACGCACATAGTCCTGATGCTGCTTCCGGTCTTTCTATCCATCTTTGAAATGACCCGGGCCGGCAGCTTCTTGCGCAAGACCGCTCTAGGCGCGATTGCGCTGTTTTTTCTGCTCCCCATGGTAGTCACATTTCTCGCCGGACCACTGCTCTCCTTGTTCGCAGTGATCTTCGTGTCCGGCGCCATTCTTGTGACCAGGCCGGCGTCGCGCAGCAATGGAAGGGCGATTCTGCTGACCGCAACCGGCCTGGCGGTTGCCGTGCTGGGAGCAGCCATGATCTTTACCCCGGACCTTCTGGATCTCAAACTATTGTCCCGTATCAGCAGCCTGGCTTCAGGAGATTTTGGAATTGATGCACGCCGGGACTATCAGCGCCAGGTCGCCGCCGAGGACTATCGCAGCCACTTTTGGCTTGGCAGGGGAGCCGGGGCACTCATGCCAAGCGTGGAAGGGGGCCCTGAACCCCGAGTCGAAATGGAGGAGCTGATGATCTTCCATCGCTACGGCGTGCTGGGGAGCATGACGCTGCTGGCTGGGTTTGTCGCATTTGCCGTCCAGCCCTTCTATGCGCTGAGAAGAAGAAGAACGTTTGACGGCAAAGCCGCGATGGCCCTGGCATTGTGGGCAAGCGCCTGCGCCATTGTCGTCTGCGGAATGGTGAACCCCTTTTTGACGACTCCGTTTCCGGCCCTGCTGATAGGGATGTACCTGGCGTGGGAAGAACGGTTGCCTGGGGGTTCCGGCACGCCTTGGGCCGCAAGGGCCGGCGTATGCCGAACGCAAGATCTGCTGATATCAAGGCCAGGTGAGTGAGATCGTGTTCAAGGATACCCAGGAATGGGCCGCTCGCGTGGAGGGAAGGGCCACGCCGGTCTCCGTGCCGGCGAACCAACGCATTGGATGGGTGGTGGGCGAATTTGCCGAACATCCGGCGATCCGGTGGCGGTTTGGCGCCTATGCGAGGATGCGCGGAATACGACCCGTGGAAGCCACGGTCGAGGGGAAGTATGACCTGGTGTGGCTATCGCAGTCTGCCGACTACACCGCCTGGTCCAGGTACCCGCGCTCCAGCGCCAAGCTGATTGTGGATCTTTGCGACGATTACCTGTCTGAGCCCGCATTCACGCCCAGGGATACCACCAGAGAGCTCGGAAAGTTTGTCCTGAGGCAGCACAGGCATCTTCACTTTTCCTTCCACAACGTCGTGGAGGCAATGTGCCGAAGGGCCGATGCGGTGGTCGTGGGCAGCGACATTCAAAGGGAGCGCGTGAAGCCCTTTTGCCCAAGAGTGGTGAAGATCCTTGACATCCATAGCGACAGCCTGGGGTCGCGCAAGAACGACTATCGGGCGGGGAAGGTCGTACATATCGGCTGGGAGGGTTTCCCAGCACTCGAGAACCTGGCGGCGATCATGCCCGTTTTGCGCGCGTTCGCCGAGCGCCAAAAGATCGCGCTTCACATCGTCACGCTCGGAAAGCAGTTCCGCTTCAGAGATCATTTTGCGACCGACGTGCGCCGCAAGCTCGGAAAGGTTTGCCGCGGCGTTCCGTTCTACTTGTACGACTGGACCAGCGCCATGACCTCCCGGATTCTGACCGGATGCGACCTGGCGATCATTCCGCTCGATCTCAGCAGCAAGTTCAACGTGGGCAAACCCGCCAACAAGCTGCTGCTGTATTGGCAGATGGGGGTTCCCGTCCTCACTTCCGCGTTGCCGTCCTACCAGGCGGAGATGAAGGAATGCGGCGCGGTGACCTGCTGCGGCAACCAAACCGAGTGGCGCGCGATGCTGGAGCGCTTTGCAACCAACGAGAGCCTACGCCGGGATACGGCCAACCGCGCGTTCGACTACGTCGATCGCAAATATGCGGAGTCCGAGATCGCTCTCCAATGGGACCAGCTGGTGACGGATCTCGGGGCGAGCCGGCCGCGCGGTAGGCTTCAACAACAATCCATGGATCTTGCAGGGCCGAAGCTGGAATCCAGCTTCAAGGAGACCGTTATGCTGTTTGCACCGGGGCCAGTCGAAATGGAAGAGAGCATCTGCCGGATTGCGGCCAGGCCCAGTCTGCCCTATTTCCGGGGTGCCGTGTTCGCTGAAACGGTGAAAAGCGTAAGCCAGCAGGTGAAGTATCTCTTTCAGACCGCCAGCCTGCCCTTGCCGATTACAGCCAGCGGAACGGGATTGATGGAGATGGCCGTCACCAACTTGCTGGATCCGGGAGATACCGCTCTGGTGATCAATGGCGGATCATTCGGGCAGAAGTGGGTGGACATCTGCAGGGCTTTCGACGTCAAGGTAATCGAGTGCAAGGCGGAGCTGGGCAAATCGCCAGACCTGAACGCCCTGAGCGAGATGCTGAAAGCAAACGTGGACGCGGTGCTGGTGAATATGCACGAAACCTCGACGGGGTACCTCTATGACATTGAGGAACTGGGATCGATGGCCAGGAGTCGCGGGGCGCTTCTGATTGTTGACGGGGTGAGTTCGATCGGCGCCGATCCTTTCAGAATGGACGACTGGCATGTGGACTGCGCCATGGTGAGCACGCAAAAGGCGCTGGCGCTGCTTCCGGGGCTGGGCTACATAGCTTTCAGCGACCGGGCCGCCGAGCGCATGGCCCGGGTGAAGCGGAAACGGTACTATTTTGACGCTCCGAAGTACATCCTCAATCTGCAAAGAGGGATGACGCCCTTTACGCCGGCGATGGCTTCGCTCCTCCAGTTGGAGGAACGGATGAAGCAGATCGTCGCTCTGGGGTTGGACCGCTGGATCGGTGGCCACGCGGAGCGCGCGCGATGCTTTCGGGAGCGCCTTCTTCGGAGCTCCAGCGAATACGCAATCTTCCCGGAGCGCTCAAGCAACGCGCTGACCGCGGTGCTGCTCCCGGAGGATGTTTCTTCGGGAGCAATCATTGAATTCATGCGGGAGAAGTACGATTGGTGGTTCGCGCCGGCGCCGACTTCGGCATGCGACCGCTATCTCAGGGTGTCCCACATGGGAAACGTAGACCGGGAACAGCTCGAGGAGGTCGTGGTCCGCCTCGAGGCAGCCGTCGATAGCATCCGCGGAAAAGGAAAATCATCATGACAGCCATCATCATGGTCGCAGGTGTGGGATCGCGCCTGAAGAAGCAGGTGAAGCATCTGCCGAAGTGCTTGCTCGCCTTTGGAGGGGAGACCATTCTCTCCCGCAACGTACGGCTTCTCGGTGAGCACGGCGTCAAGGAAATCATCGTGGTTGCAGGTTACAGGGCCGCGCTGGTGAAGGAAGAACTGGGCGCCACGGCCAGGTGCATCGTGAATCCGTTCTTCAGAGTGACCAACAGCCTGGCATCGCTTTGGTTCGCCCATCAGCAGATGGATCTTTACGACGATCTGCTCATTTTCAATGGCGACGTGATTTACGAACCCCAGGTGCTGGAAATGGCGCTCAGCGCTGAGAAACCCGTGACGATGCTCATCGATACGTCCGTGGTCGAGCTGGCCGACTATCGCCTGTCGATCGAAGGCGATTATGTTGTCAACCAGGGCAAGAGCCTGAAAGATGAGCAGACCAGCGGCGAATACGTGGGCATTGTGGCGATGCACAAGGAGTTTGTGCCGATGTACCTGGCGCGGGTGCGCGACCTGGTGGCGCAGCGGGAACGATATGACATGTGGTGGGAAGAGGCGCTGTTCGAGATCCGCGACGAGTTCAGGGTGAAGATCAATGTGGTAGACGTGAATGGACTCTTCTGGGCAGAGGCGGATTATATCGAAGATATCGAGCGCATTGAGCAGTGGTTCAGAACCGGCGTGGCGACGCGGACAAAGAGTGCGCCGAAGATCGCGGTTGGCGATCCGGCCCCGGAACCTGTGGCCTGAAACCCGGCAACCGCGCACCACCCATGGGGTCGAGAGCATTCATGATGAAACGCATTGCGGCAAAGATTAGAGCCAACCTGGCCATGTTCTGGAGCGTTCTTAAGAACGAGGGCGCGCTTCCCTGCATGGAATGCGTGGCGAGACGCGTCGGCGCAACTACGCTTGGCATGAGTTCGGCTGGTCACCCGCGCATGAACCTCATGCTCTTCAGAATGACGGATGTACTCTATGACCGGATCCACAAGGTAGATACCGGCGGCGTCATCGATCTCCCCGAGATGGAAGGGCACGGCAAGAACTAGGTGGCCACTCTGCCGCGGGCGTGGAAACTGATGATAAAGCATCTGCCGGCCAGGGTGGAGGGCTTTTCGTATGTGGACTTCGGTTGCGGGAAGGGGCGCACTCTGCTGCTGGCCGCCGAGAGAGGCTTCGAAGACATCGTCGGCGTTGACATCTCCGCACAACTGCTGGAGGTTGCCAGGGAGAATATGGCCCGCAAAGGCATCCCCGGCAAACTTGTCTGCTGCGACGTGAGGGAGTTTGAATTTCCCGAAAGGCCGCTGGTGCTGTTTATGTACAACCCGTTCTATCCGGATGTAATGCAGGCAGTTGCCGAGCGGCTCAGGAAATCGACCGCGAAGACTCCTCGCGATGTCTTCATCCTTTACTACAGCGCGGCAATCAAAGATGTGTGGGTCGAGCAGGGCTTCGAGATCTTCCGGACGAGCAATGCCTGTTATCCGAATTACACGATTTATCGAAGCGCCGGCGCAGAGGCCGTCCCGGGAGTGGATCAATGCCGGCAAACAGATTCCGAGCAACCTGCCGCAATGGCTGCATCCCGTTAAGAGCTCGCATGGCTTCTGAGACCGCCAGGACAGGGAGAAGATGGGTTGGACGGGTGCGCGGTCTTTATCGCAGGCCCCCGGGTATCTCAACCGAATTGGCGGTTCCAAAGCGGGAAGGATTGCCCTCCTGCTTCCCGATTGGAATCCAGGCTCTCTAAAATGATAGGCAACTCTGCTGAATCAAGATGTGTCTTCCCTTACTTTTTGTTTCATGAAGACACAACGGACCTCGACGGGGTTACTGTTCGTTGCCGGAATCGTTCTAAGCTGTGCGGGATGCACCGGAAGCGGCGGTGGAGCAAGCCTGACCGTCAAATCACCTGCCACGTCCGTCACCGTCACGCCGGCGACGGCCACGGTCGAGGCCGGAAGCACGCTGCAGTTAGCCGCCGCGGTTGCAGGTGATTCGAGCCCAACCGTGCTATGGCAGATCAATGGAGCCACCGGAGGCAATTCGACGCTTGGAACCATCTCGGCAACAGGGGTGTTTGCTGCGCCCGCCGCGATACCCAGCCCATTGACGGTGTTGGTGACGGCCGAGGTCTCGGACTCGGGCTCAGAGCAATCAGGTTCCGCAACGGTTACAGTCAATCCCAAGGCGGGGGCAATGCTCGGAACCTTCACGGTCGGCTGGAATCCCGAGGAGACGGCCATCGACGCCAGCGGCAATGTGTGGGCCACGAATTGGGGTTCCGCGAATGTGACCGAACTGTCTGCCAGTGGAGTGCTGCTCGGCACTTACCCGGCCGGGACAGAGCCCGAAGGCATTGCCTTTGATAAAGCTGGAGACGCGTGGGTGGCGAACAACGGCTCCGCCTCAGTGATGCGGATGTCTCCCGAAGGCGCGATCCTCGACACGTTTTCAGTGGGCGCGCGGCCCCATGACATAGCCATCGATGGCGGTGGAAACCTGTGGGTGACCGACGACGGGGCGGATACGGTGATGAAGCTTTCTTCCACGGGCACGCTGCTGGGCACCTTTCCCGTGGGCGGCAACCCGCACGGTGTCGCCATCGACAGGGATGGGGACATCTGGGTGGTCAACAACGCCTCCGACAGCGTCACGGAGCTGGCGCCCACCGGTTCCGTGATCGGCACCTATACGGTGGGCCCCGATCCGGTTTATATAGCCATCGACGGAAGCGGAGACGCCTGGATCACAAACACCATGAACGATGGCATCTCCTCTGAAGCTGCGACCGTAACAGAGTTATCGCCGGCAGGAGTGACTTTGGGGACCTTTCCAGCAGGGACGAACGCCTGGGGGATCGCGATCGACGGCAGCGGCAACGTGTGGGTGGCGAATGGATTGAGTAATCCCATCGTGTTCACGGCCGGCACGGTGACCGAGTTGTCTGCCGCCGGCGCGGCCCTGGGCACCTATGCGGCGGGGATCGACGCCCTCTGTGTGTCGATCGATGGAAGAGGGAACGTCTGGGTCACGAATTCGGGTTCGGACAATCTCACGGAGTTGTCGAGCGGATCGGCAGGAGTGCCGGTTCCAATGTTCAACAAGTTCGACTAGATTGCCGGGTGGTGGAGAATCGCACAGCCGGAACCTCACCTTTTTCTGAATTCAAAACGAGGATGCACCCCTGCGGTTTGGGGGGAGAAGCCCGGCTCGATTCGAACTTTAGGGAAGTGATCGATGGGACTCGCACAGAGCGCCTCGGCAGCTCCAATCCTTCTTGACCGAGAAGAGGAGCCGGTGAGGGGAAACACGACGAAGGACCTTTTTCTGGCTTCGGGTAAAGTCTCGCTCTACCAGGGACTGGGCCTGCTTCTGGCGTTTTGCCTGCAGGCATTCCTGTCCCGCAGTTCGGGCGCGGCAGCCTTGGGAGGATTCACGCTTTTTGTCGCATGGCTGACTATTTTATCCGTGCTGACGATCCCTGGACTGGAGAGCACCCTGGTCTATTTCCTGCCCAGGTACGGAGCGGACCCGGGGTCCCGCCGCCGGGTAGTTTTCGTCTCTCTGCTCATCACCGGGGCAGTGTCCACGATGGCCGCAGGGGTGATTCTGTCCGCGGGAGGACGGGGCCTGGTATGGATCGGACTCCCGGCGGGCGCTCGCATCGCATTTGCGTTCTCAGTCATCGTCTTCTCCATCGGGAAGTTGCTGGATGCCGTGTTTCTGGGCATGGGCGACGCGCAACTCATTGGATTTTTCAACGGGATGCGCACTATTTTGCGGCTCCTGTTTTGCCTCCCGGTACTTTTCTATCCAAAGGCCACGGGGCCGATTCTGTTCGGCGCGATTTTATGCGAAGGAACTCTGACGGCGATCATGAGATACAGGAAGATGCGCAGCCGGTATCCGGAGTTGCGGCGACTTTGGCAGGCGGAGAGCCCAGGTGCGGTGTTGCAGAGGCGCGCCATCGTCGCCAACGCGCTGCCCATGTGCGGCATCAATGTGATCGACACTGTGTCGCCGTTTCTTGACAAGGCCATCCTGGGAGTGATTGGTTCGCTCGACATGGTGGGAATCTATCGCGTTTCTGAGAGCCTTGCCTCGCTGAACACGTTGTTCGTGGCTCCCTTCATCGCGTTCTGGCCGCATATCTCGCGCCTGTTTGGAGCCGGCAGGCTGGAGGAGCTGCGCGAGGCCTATCGAAACGTCAACCTGCTGATTATTGCCCTGATGATTCCATTCAGCCTGGTGTTGGTGGAGATGTCGGACTTTGCCCTTTCCCTGTTCGGCAAGGGCTTCGCGCATCAGGGAAGAGCGGTCCTGCTCATCCTTGCCTTCGGATCGGCCGTGGATGCGATTGCGGGGCCGGCAGGCGCGGTGCTGAGGATGACGAGTCACTCGCGGGTATCACTGGCGATCAACCTTTTCCTTTTGGTTCTTTATGCCGGACTCGGCGTTCTGTTGACCAGGAGATATGGCCTGGTGGGGGCGGCCCTGGCGAGAACCACCATGCTCGTGATGGGCAATGCCGCGAACCTGGTCGCCAACTATCTGCTCCTCAGGATCTTTCCGTACACGCTGAAGCACGCAAGTCTACTGGGGTGCGGGGTGGCTATCCTGGCGGCGCGCTACCTATGCCTGGGATCGAACTGCACAACGGAAGCGCATGGCGTGATTGTCATGGCGGAAGCGGCGGCGTTTGCCGGTTGCGCCGCTCTCATTCTCAGGGAGCAAACCAGGCAGGCAATCGGACTGATGAGGAACGCTCTTGCGGCATGAGTCGAAAGGGAGGCGTTGATGGCAACCGCAACGGCAGGCTACCGCATAATCCGGCGAGATTTCCAGCATAGCGATCCTCTTGAAGTATTGCTGGTCGATCGTTATGGGATGTTGCTCTCGCCTTGGTTTACGCGCATGTTTGTGCGGGCGCGCATCGCTCCGAACCGGGTGACCCTGCTCATGATGGCGTCCGGGGCCGCGGGTGCAATCCTGTTTGCCTTCCCTCAGACCGCTCTCAAGGCCGCCGGCCTGCTGTGCATTCACCTGTGGCTGGTGCTCGATTGCAGCGATGGGGAAGTGGCGCGCATTACCAGGCGCTTTTCAACGTTCGGCAGGGAACTGGATTACACCGCCCACGTGGTGTGTCACCCTCTGTTCAATCTTGCCTTCGCCTCGAGCCTGGTGTCGATGGGCCGCTACAATCCGATGACGATCTGGATGGTTGCGGGCCTCTCGATCAGCGCCGAGATGGTTATCCGGAACATTCTAGCCTTTGATTGCATTTATGCCCTGAAGATGCAGCGGGCTCCAACCGCGGCGAAGCCGCGCGGCCTGGTGACGATAATGGCGATCCAGATCACGAACATCTTTTCGCTTTATCCGAACTTTGCCGTGATCTTCCCGATCGTCTTTCTCATCGATCGGTACTGCGGTACGCCGATGGCGATTTTCTATCTGTATCTCTACACCGGGGTCTCCACGCTGCTGGCCCTGAGGATGATGTTCAAGTGGATCAGGTCCATTGTGGACGCGTAAGGCGGGGCCGGCTGGGCGTGCGCCGACACACGTACGAGGGGAAAGGACAGGCAGATGACACAAGCGGAGTTTCTGGAAGAAATCGACGCCATCACGCAGGCCGATCCGGGCACGACCAGCCTGGAGGACAGGCTGGCGGATCTGAAGAGCTGGGATTCGATGGCGGTCATCATGTTCATCGCCATGACAGACGAGAAGCTGGGGATCAGCCTGAAGATCAACATGCTTGCCTCGGCGGAGTCGGTCGGGGACTTGGCCAGGCTTTGTGGTTGGGAGGGCGGAGATTCCGTTTCCCTGCCAAACTCGGGCATCGCCGGAAGCGTTGCCGTTGCGGGTGCCTGAGGCGAACGACCTAAGAAAAGGCGAGGAATCCGGGATGAAAGCAATGATTCGCGAGATAGCCTGCCATCTCCCCGAGCGGGTGCTGACCAACGATCAGCTTGCAGAGGAGTATCCCGGCTGGAGCGCGGAGAAGATCGAGGAAAAGACCGGCATCAGGGAACGGCACATCGCCGGCGAGACCGAATGCGCATCCGATCTCGCGGTGGCAGCGGCGCAGAAACTCTTTGCGCGCGGTGGCGTTGACCCGAAGCAGGTTGACTACGTGCTTCTTTGCACCGAGAGCCCGGATTATCCGCTGCCGACGACGGCATGCCTGATTCAGGATCGGCTGGGCCTCGGAACCAACTGCGGAGCTCTTGATTTCAACCTCGGCTGTTCCGGATTTGTTTATGGTCTGGGAATGGCCAAGGGCCTGATTGAAACGGGGCAGGCCGAAAACGTACTTTTGTTGACCGCAGAAACCTATAGCAAGTACATCCATCCGGGAGACAAGAGCGTGCGCACGATTTTTGGAGACGGTGCGAGCGCAACGCTCGTCCAGGGCGCACAAGGAGAAGAGAAGATCGGGCCCTTTGTGTACGGCACGGATGGAAGCGGCGCGAAGAACCTTATGGTTGGAACCGGCGGAGGGCGCAGGGCGCAGGTGATCGATGCGGAGACTACCGAGGACAGCAGCGGCAACAGGCGGACCATCAACAACCTTTTTATGAACGGGGCCGAAATCTTCAACTTCACCTTAAAGGCGGTTCCCGAAGCGTTTTCAAACCTGTTGACCAAGTCGGGAAAGAGCATGGAAGAGATCGACCTTTTCGTTCTGCATCAAGCCAATCGCTACATGCTGGAGCACCTCAGGAGAAAACTGAAAATTCCGGACGAAAAGCTGCCGTTGGCGATGGCCCACTGCGGCAACACCGTCTCGTCTTCGATTCCCATTGTCTTAGAGGGGCTCGCGGCCTCCGGTCGGCTCAAGACCGGACAATGCCTGATGCTGCTGGGATTTGGCGTGGGATATTCCTGGGGCGGCGCGCTGGTTCACTGGTGAGGCCGCGGGCGCAGACGGACTCCGCGAGCGCGCCGGCGGGGCTCGAGCGGTTCCACAGTTGCTCGATCCCGAAGCGATGAGGCTAAGTGGCTTTTTATCAAGAAAAAGCCACCTCGGATAGCGCCAGAAATGGCTACAAGTACTGTGGAACCGGTCTAAACCAGAATTTCATGAGAAGGCATCCTGTTGGTTGACCTGATTCAATTGATCGCCGAACGCCTGTCGCGGCAGTTGTTCTGGAGTTGGGCGGCCTTGCGCCGGCTGATGCGCGCGAAGAGAAAGCGCCAGGTCCCCATCCGCCAGCGTTGCGGACGGAGCGATCTGCTGCGCTATCTGGGCGTGATTGGCGTGCGCGAGGGCGCCCTGGTGATGGCCCATACCGGCGTGGGCGGTGTTGAGATTCGAGACGAGGGACACGCTGGCCCGTCGAACGCCCTGGTGCAGGCCCAGACGATCATAGAAGGTTTGCTCGATTCGATCGGTCCAGGCGGAACGCTGGTGATGCCCACGCATGCCGCGTATCAGACAGAGGAAGCCGGAGCAGAGGAAGCCGGGGCAGAGGAAGCCGGAGCCGAGGAAAGCGAGATTGACGCGAGACAGGAAAGAATCGTGACTTACGACCCCCGCCGGACTCCTTGTGGGGTGGGCCTGGCAAATGAACTGTTCTGGCGCAGGAAAGGCGTGAAACGAAGTCTTTTCCCGTTCAACATGCTGGCGGCGCATGGGCCGCTCGCAGATGAGTTGCTGGCCGGCAATCTGAACGAGCGGCATCCATCTCCCCACGGCGCGGACTCGGGCTATTACCGGTTCTGCCAGAAGAACGGCCTGGTGATCAGCATCGGGGTTCCGCTTTGGAACTGCCTGACCATGGCGCATGTTGTGGAGGAAGTGCGCACAGACTGGCCGATCGGGAACTTCTTTAAAGAGCGGCGATACCGCGTGGTCGAGAACGGAGAGGCCAGAGAGTGGACGGTGCGCCTGCGGCGCGACGAATTTGCGCAATTTGCCTACTGCAGAAAGAAGATGGGACGGGATTTGAGGGCCGCGGGTGTGATTCACGAGGGTCACGTGGGAACGTTGCGCGTGGATTGGGCCAGAGCCGGGGAGGTGTTTAACTTCTTCTGGCGCAAGACGGCGAAGAGGCCCTATCCCTACTTCGGTCTCTGGATGATGAGCAAGCCGTGACCGAAGGGGATACGCACCTAAGTTACTGCCGCCACGCGCGTGGCCGGGCCCTGTTGATCAGCGAGCGAGGGAGCCTGTACGTTGCCCGCGGCTACACGATCGAAAGGTCGGACGACTTTGGCGCGACATGGAATCTGGATTGCGAGATTCCGGCGCGCGGATGGAAGCCGTGGGTGGCGCGGGTTTCGATCGGGGCCCGGCTGCTTCGCTTCAATATTCAGTCGATGCGGCTGCTGCAAGACGGCACACGGGTGGCGGTGGCGCGCGACGGCGTTTATGTCGCCAGGCAAGGAGAAACCGAGATGCGCCGATCGTGGCAGGTGCTGAGGGGCTCACGGCCGATCAACCTGTCCGTGGAGGGGAACCGTGTCGTATTCGGCGAATATGGCGGCGCGGAGATGGACTCGGTGGAGGTGAAGATCTATTGCTCGGAAGACGGGGGCGAGCACTTCGAGCAGGCCTACGCGTTTCCCAGGGGCGACATTCATCATCTGCACAACGTGGTTGTGGATCGGCATGAGGATCACTATTGGGTGTTGGCCGGGGATCACGGGCGGACTCCGGGGATTGCCGCGCTGTCAAAGGATTTTCGAACCCTGGAGTGGGTGGCACGGGGAAGCCAGATGGCGCGGGCCGTGGCCGTGCTGGTGCGCCGGGATTACCTGATCTACGGTTCCGACACGGAACTGGAGCCGAACTACATTATCCGGCTGGAGAAGAAGACCGGCCGCTGCGAGCGGGTGGCGCCCATCGACGGCAGTTCCCTCTATGCCGCGGACATCGGCGCAACGGGATTCATCTCCAGCTGCGTGGAACCGAGCGCTGTCAACAAGGTTCGCGCAGCACGCCTGTACGGAAGCACGGACGACGAGACGTGGACTCCGCGTTGCTCGCTGGCCAAGGACCGCTGGCACAGCGTCCTTTTTCAATATGGATTGATCGTGCTGCCGTATGTGGGAGCGGCCGGCGTCTCTCACGGGATGATCAGCGGCCAGGCGCTTGCGGATCATCATGACCGGGTGAGCATCTTCAGAGCCTGATCGAGCAGGGCGTTGCACAACAGTCTGAGCCCAGGGCAGAGCAGAAGGGCGCCAGTCCCGGGTAATTCCCTCAACAGAGAGCATGAGTGAGGCAATGGATACAAGCATATTTTCGAGAAAGACCCTGATGATTACCGGCGGAACAGGAACCTTTGGCAATGCCGTGGTGGACATGGCAACGAGGGTTGGGTTTGGCGAGATCCGGATCTTCAGCCGCGACGAGAAGAAGCAGGACGACATGCGCGATCGCCTGAAGGACCCCGCCGTGAAGTTCTTCATCGGCGATGTGCGGAACTATGACAGCGTCTTGCAGGCCATGCAGGGAGTGGATTTCGTCTTTCATGCCGCCGCTCTAAAGCAGGTCCCGTCCTGCGAGTTTTTCCCTCTAGAGGCAGTGCGGACCAATACGCTGGGCGCGGAAAACGTGATGAAGGCGGCACTTGCCTCCCAGGTGGGCAAGGTGATTGTGCTGAGCACCGATAAGGCCGTCTATCCAGTGAACGCCATGGGGATGTCGAAGGCGCTGATGGAGAAATGCATGGTCGCCAAGGCACGGATGTTCAGCGGCGGACCCACGGTCCTGTGCGGAACGCGCTACGGAAATGTGATGGCCTCGCGCGGCTCGGTGATTCCGCTGTTCTTGAAGCAGATTCAGGCTGGGGAGCCGCTGACGGTGACCGATCCTCAAATGACCCGCTTCATGATGACCATCGACGGAGCGGTGGACCTGGTGCTCTATGCCTTTGCCCATGGCGCCCCGGGAGACATTTTCGTGCAGAAGGCGCCGGCTGCCACCATCGACGTATTGGTGAGGGCACTGCTCAAGCTGCTGGATGCGCCGAACGAGGTTCACATCATCGGCACGAGGCACGGCGAGAAGCTCTATGAAACGCTGCTGAACCGCGAAGAGCTGGCGCGCGCGGAAGATCTTGGCGAGTACTACCGGGTCCCGGGCGATGGACGGGATCTGAACTACTCGCGTTTTTTCAGCAAAGGCGAGACCAGGGTATCGGAAACGGTCGACTATAACTCGCACAACACCGAACTGCTGAACGTTGAAGCGATGATGCGGCTGCTTCTCAAATTGAAGTGCGTGCAGGAAGCCATGCAGCGCACGGCGGTGGCCGCGTGAAGAGGATTCTGATCACGGGAGGGCGGGGATTTCTGGGCCGCAATCTTGGCGCTCATCTCGCCGAACGCAAGGATTGGGAGACGACGACCTTCGATCTCGAGGATCCGGTGGAGGAACTGAGGCGCCGGCTGCTGGATGCCGACATCATCTTCCACCTTGCCGGCGTGAACAGGCCCCAGAATCCTTCTGACTTCGAGTGGGGCAATGCCGGGCTGACGGAACAGATATGCGCTTGGCTTGGTGCGAGCGGGCGCAAGCCAAAGCTGGTCTTCAGCTCGTCGATCCAGGCGGAATCAGACAACCCCTATGGCGCCAGCAAGGCAAAGGCCGAGGAGGCTCTACGGCAATTTGCGCGAGAGAGCGGGGCGCAGGTGAGGATTTATCGGCTGAAGAATTTGTTCGGCAAGTGGTGCCGCGCTAACTACAATTCGGTGACCGCGACCTTCTGCCATAACATTGCGCATCAGCTTCCCATTGCCGTCTCCGACCCTAAGCGCGAAGTTGAATTGAGCTACGTGGATGATGTTGTGGCCGCATTTCTCGAGGAGCTGGAGGACGAACAGGACGCGGGCATCCTCGAAGCGGGGATTCGAAGCTATCGTCTGCAGCTTGGCGACCTTGCCGGAAGAATCCAGGCATTTCACGACATGAGGTCCACGCTGACTGTTCCGGACTTTGTCGATTGGTTCAACCGCGCGCTCTATGCGACTTATCTTTCCTATGTGAGCGACGCCGACCGGGAGACGCTGCTGGATGCCAGGCGTGATCCCCGAGGCAGCCTTGCGGAGTTTCTCAAGACGGAACATGCGGGGCAGATCTTCGTTTCCAGAACCCGGCCCGGAGTGACGCGCGGAAATCACTACCATCATACAAAAACGGAAAAGTTCCTGGTGGTGGAAGGGGACGGCCTGATCCAGATGAGGCAGATCGACAGCGACCGGGTGATCGAATACCCTGTGGCCGGCAGTGGTTACCAGGTGATCGACATACCGCCCGGCTTTACCCATTCCATCACCAACGTGGGCGCAGGAGAGATGGTGACGCTGTTCTGGTCAAGCGAAATCTTCGATCCGAATCGCCCGGACACGTATTACGCTTCTGTCGAATCCGGCGTGCCGGTCGAGCGGAAGACATTGGAGACAGCGTGAAGGTAGCGACGATTCTCGGCACGAGGCCTGAGATCATCCGGCTTTCAAGGGTGATTGCCGCATTGGACCGACATATGGAGCATGTACTGATCCACACGGGCCAGAACTACGATTACGAGCTGAACCAGGTGTTCTTCGAGGATATGGAGATCCGGCCGCCTGACTACTATCTTCAGGCGGTGGGGAGAACCACGGCCGAGACGATCGGCATGGTGATCTCGAAATCGAGCGAAGTGCTGACCGAGGTGAAACCGGATGCGGTGCTGATCCTGGGCGACACGAACAGTTGTCTGGCGGCTCTGGCGGCCAAGCGGCTCAGAATTCCGGTGTTTCACATGGAAGCGGGGAATCGCTGCTTTGACGAGAGGGTACCCGAGGAGATCAACCGAAGAATTGTCGACCACATCAGCGACATCAACATGCCCTACAGCAGCATCGCGCGCGAGTACCTGCTGCGCGAGGGGATAGCCCCGGACAGGATCGTCAAGACGGGCAGCCCGATGCGGGAGGTGCTTGCGCATTACCGGGCAAAGATAGATGCCTCAAACGCTCTTGAACGCCTGGGACTCAAGCGCGGCCATTACTTCGTCCTCAGCGCGCACCGCGAGGAGAACATCGATGCCCCCGAGCAGTTCCGGCGCCTGACCGAGCTACCGAACCTGCTGGTCTCAAGTTATGGAGAGCCGGTGGTGTTTTCGATTCACCCCCGCACGCGCAAAAGGATCGAAGCGGAAGGCACGGCGTTCCCGGAGAGCGTGCGTTTGCTGAAACCGCTGGCTTTTTCAGATTATGTCCACTTGATGATGGGCGCCCGGGCAACCTTGTCTGACAGCGGCACGATCACCGAGGAGTCCTCGATTCTGAACTTCAGGGCTTTGAATATTCGTGAAGCGCACGAGCGCCCTGAGGGAATGGAGGAAGGAGCAGCGATGATGACCGGGCTTGACGCAGAGCGCATCCTGGAATGCCTGAGGGTTTTGGAGTCCCAGACCACGGGCGCGCAGCGAACCCTCGGAATTGTCGCCGATTACGACGTTCCCAATGTCTCAGAAAAGGTGACGCGGATCCTGCACAGCTATGTGAGTTACATCAACAGGAACGTCTGGTACAAGACAGGGAAGGGATAAGGCTCGGCGGGCGGGCCGGAAAGAGATGCGGCGGATGCTCCCTTCAAAACACCGGCTTTGGATACTCAGCGAGGTTTTTTACCCTGAGGAAACGGGCACCGGTCATTACATCACCGGGATTGCGGAGTACCTTGCCCAGACTCGGAACGTAGCTGCGCTTTGCGTGCAGCCCTCTTATTCGAGCGCAGGAGCGAGAGCGCTCCCCAGAGAAGAGCATGGGGGTGTGGAGATCTTCAGGTGCGCAGCAATTTTATTGCGCGGCAGGAGCCTGGCGGCGCGGCTATTGAAGATGAGCTCGATTACGCTTTCGCTATTGATGAACGCTCTGTTGCGCGTGCGCAAGGGAGACTCGATTCTTGCGGTGACCAACCCGCCGACCTTGCCGGTAATGGCTGCCATTCTGTCGTGGGCGCGCGGCATACCTTACACGCTGGTGGTTCACGACGTCTATCCGGAGATTCTGGCGGCATGCGGCAAGACAACCACGCGTTCGCTAACCTACAGGCTGATGCTTCGGATCAACCGCTGGGCCCTGCGGCGTGCCAGCCGGATCACGACGATCGGCGCAGATATGATGGAGCATTTGACGGCGGTCAGGGGAACCGGAAGCAGTGAGGGAATCACGATGATCCCGCTGTGGTCCGATCTTGGCGACGTAAATCCGGACCGGAAGGAGAACAACGCGCTGCTCGAAGAGATTGGAGCGGCAGACAAGATGGTGGTTCTCTACGCCGGCAACATGGGATTCCCTCACGGTATCGACACGCTCGCCGAGGTCACAAGACGCCTTGCGGGCGACAAGGACATTCATTTTCTATTTATCGGATCCGGCCCCAAGCGGAGAATCATTGAAGAGCTGGCCGACTCGGGAGCAGGGAATATTACGATCCTCAATCCACGTCCAAGAGCAGAGCAGAACGAGTTCTTGAACGCATGCGACGTGTCGATCCTCTCCCTGGAATCCGGGATGCTCGGCCTTGCGGTTCCAAGCAGGACGTACAACATCATGGCAGCGGGAAAACCGGTGATTGCCCTGGTCTCAAGCCGCTCTGAGACGGCCAAAGTGGTACTGGAAGAGGGGATCGGGTGGGTAATCGAGCCTGGGGATGTCGCCGGCGCGACGGCGGCGATCCTCGAGGCAAAGATGAATCGGGCCCTGCTTCGAGAGATGGGTGCAAGAGCCCGTAAGGCCGCGGAACAGAAATACACTCAGGATTCAATCCTAAGACAATTTGACTCGTTACTTGCCGATTTGACCTGAATCGATCGCTGCCCCTGATCGTTCGAGGGCAGAGACCAACCCAGCCTGCGCTCCTGGCGACAGGGACTTATGCCAACGATCGTGCCTATCCTCATCGTCGTCCTGCTGAGCTCCTTTCTAGGAACGGGGATAGCCCTTGCCTTTTGCCGCCGCTATGGGCTTTTCGACGAGTCGAATGCACGCAGTTCCCATACGCTGCCGACACCGCGAGGAGGAGGATTGGCGATCGTCGCGGCATTTCTGCCCGCTGTTCTTTTGCTCGTGGATAAAGGCGCCTTACCCGGGGAAGTTGGCAGGGCGCTGATCGGGGGAGGAGTTGCGGTGGCAGGGGCAGGGGTTCTGGACGATCGGTTCCATCTTTCGATCCGACTCCGGCTCTTGACTCAATTCGCGGCGGCAGGATGGGCACTTTGGACCCTGAAAGCGTCAGGCTCTACGCTTCCGGACGGACTCCTCGGGGGTTGGAGCTGGGCTGGCTACTTTTTGATGCTTCTAGGGCTGGTCTGGATGATCAACCTCTACAACTTCATGGACGGCATCGACGGCATTGCTGGATCAGAAGCATTCTGCGTGAGCGGACTGGGCGGGTTGTTGCTGGTATGGACCGGGCAGGCCGGGTACGCGCAGGGTGCCTGGACCCTGGCAGCGGCGAGTGCAGGCTTTCTGGTTTGGAACTGGCCGCCCGCCAGAATCTTCATGGGGGACGTGGGCAGTGGATTCCTGGGGTTTGTTTTCGGCGTACTCATGCTATTCAGCACCCGGGAACGTCCGGAGCTTGCCTGGTGCTGGTTGATCCTGTTTTCCGCCTTCATCGTTGACGCGACCGTGACGTTGCTGCGCCGGATGGTGAGCGGAGCGCGATGGTACGAGGCGCATTGCGACCACGCCTACCAGCACGCGGCACGCCGCTATGGCAGCCATCTGAAGGTTACGTTGACCTTAACCGCGATCAATGCGGTATGGCTGTTTCCGCTGGCATGGGCGGCGAGCGTGCGCCCTGCGCTTGGACCGCTGTTCGCCTTGATGGCGATCACTCCGCTTGTCTTTCTGGCGTTAAGATTCGATGCCGGCCGGGCTCAGACATCGCCGGGCGAAACACAGAAAGTTCAGGACCAGGGACGAATCGTTTCCGTGCTGTCGACCCCGCGGACGTCGGCTTCCGTATCCAGTTCGGAGACGTTGAGGAGTATCCAGAAATCACTTCTCGCACGCCCCGAGTGAGCGAGCCGCAACGCCGGCTTTGTGACCCAGATGAGGAACTCCGGATCCGCTGACAAGAGATCACAGTTCCCCGGCTCTGTCTGACCCGTCGTCTGGCCTCTTAAACCTTTCTCCATATGGAACTGAGGACTTCGTACAGCTTGCATGGAGAAAGAGCCGCAAGTCATAGCAGGTTCCGTTCGCTATAGCGGTTTCAGGATTGCTCGACCCAGAGGCATTGCACTCAAGTCGACCCGACCCCAAGGAGGGGCGACTTGGCACGAAGCACAATAGGGCATACCTATCCTGAAACCGCTCTAGCTTGGCCTTTGCATTGCAATAGATTTCGAGCAGCAGTGCACCGCAGACCGCGGGGTGATGCGGCGCCGGGGTTCTGAAGGGTAGGTAACAGAAAAATGCATAAATTACAGGAATTGTTGGAAAACCTCAAGACTTGGCGCAGGCCCATACTATGGGCGCTGCAGATTGCGGTTTTCGCATTCTCGGCGGTGACGGCATTTCTGCTGCGGTTCGATTTCACCGTGCCCGCAATGGATTTGCGTTATCTGGCCTATGCGGGTCCGATCTGGATTATGGTCAAGGTGGCTGTGTTCCGTGCCGGAAATCTTGACCGGGGACTGTGGCGTTATGTGTCAATGGCTGACGTGCACCGGGTTGCGCTCGGCAACCTGATCGGCTCGGTGGTGAGCTGTGTGGTGATCATTGCGGTGGCTCCGCCGGGATTTCCTCGCTCGATCTTCGTCCTCGATCTGATGGTGTGCGGGCTGGCGACTTTTTCACTGAGGCTGACGGCGCGCATTCTGCAGGAGAGACCGATCGCCGGCTGGACCGAGAGGCTGGCAGGCAGGAAAACCCTGATTTACGGCGCGGGCGACGCCGGGATCATTTTACTGAAGGAGATTCGGAACAATCCGAAGCTTTTGTACCGGGTAATCGGCTTTGTGGATGATGAGCCAGAGAAGCAGGGCCTGCGGGTGGCGGGCGTGCCAGTGCTTGGCGAAGGAGAAAAGGTTGGCTCGCTGGTAAAGGAGCACGCAGTGAAGACAATTCTGATTGCCATGCCATCCGCCACGGGCGCGGAGATGACGAGGATCCTGGGGCTGTGCCACGGCGCCGGCGCGGAATGCAAGACCGTACCAGGGTTGGGCGAGATGATCGAGAATCACGCCCTGGTTGGTCAGATTCGCGAGGTGGCGGTGGAGGATTTGCTGGGAAGGACTCCGGTGCGCCTGGAGGAGAACCAGATTCGCAGCACGATCGCGAACAAAGTTGTGATGGTGACCGGGGCCGCGGGCTCGATCGGTTCCGAGCTATGCCGGCAGATTGCGCGGTTCAACCCGGCAGGGATTGTCGGTTTCGACAATGCGGAGTCGCCGCTGTTTGAGATTGAACAGGAGATGCGCCGTACATTTCCGGGAGTTCCATTTCATCCCGAGATCGGGAGCATCCAGAATCGCGCCCGGCTGGACGAAGTGCTTTGCCATCATCGGCCGCTCGTGGTGTATCACGCCGCGGCCTTCAAGCACGTGCCGTTGATGGAAGCGCACGTATTTGAGGCGATCGAGAACAATGTCTTCGGGACCTACAACGTGGCGGAGGCCGCGGCCGATCATGGGGTCGAGGATCTGGTGATGATCTCCTCCGACAAGGCTGTGCGGCCAACGAACGTGATGGGCACAACCAAGCGCATCGCGGAACTGCTGCTGCTGACGCTGCAGAACGGCCGTACCAAGTTTGTTGCGGTCCGATTTGGCAACGTGCTGGGATCGAACGGCAGCGTGATCCCGATCTTCAAGAAGCAGATCGCGGCAGGCGGCCCCGTGACGGTGACGCATCCCGAGATGCGCCGGTTCTTTATGACCATCCCCGAGGCCTGCCAACTGGTGCTGCAAGCCGCGGCCATAGGAAAGGGGGGGCAGATTTGCGTGCTCGACATGGGGCACCCGGTGAAGATTGTCGACCTGGCCAGAAATCTGATTCTGCTTTCCGGACTAAGACCGGATGAAGACATCAAGATCGAATTCACAGGCGCGCGGCCTGGAGAAAAGATGTACGAAGAGCTCAGCACGCTGCTCGAAGACACGATTCCCACGGTTCACGAGAAGATAAGAATCTTCGTGGGGAATGGAATGCCGGACGACGACATGCTGACCTGGCTGGAAACGCTGCGCGAAATTTGCGACGCCCGCGATACCGGCCGCCTGGTTCTAGCGCTCAAGGAGATGGTTCCGGACTATAGCCCCAGTACCGACCTGTTGAAGAGGGTGATCCGTCTGCTGGATGAGCCTCGCCAGACGGCCTTCGAATTGCTGGGCGAGGCTGGCATCGGGGACGGAATGCGGGTAAAGAAAGCGATACGTTCCGGTATGCCTTCGTTCCCCTTGCCGGAATCGCTTGCAATCGCCGCCGCTAGAGGTCAAGAGAAAACAATCAACAAGTTATGCAATTGAATTCCCTCATCCGTCAGAGCGCGCTCGCTTTCCTGATGCTTTGTCTCGTGCCTGGGACGGCTCCTTCGGGCGCCGCGCAAGAACATGCATCGGAAAGGGAGGCGCAACCGGTTGAGGGCGGCGACGCTCTGCAAGCGTGTGAGCTCTCGACCGCGGCCACGGCCTACATTCCGGTCGACAGCTGGGTCTACCCGGCGATGATGCGGCTGTATGACTTGGGTTTTGCGAGCAAGGTTTACCTGGGCCTGCGCCCCTGGACGAGGGCCAGCCTGAGTCACATGCTGGCGGAGACCAGCGCTCAGATCAGGGATGCGGATCTCTACGGGGATCCGACAGTTGACGAGGCTCAGGACATTTATGCGGCGCTCCAGAGGGAGCTGCAACTCAATGAAAACGGGGCGTGCGGGAGGGTCAAGAGCGAAGCGGGAGTGGAATCAAGTTACTCCGTGATGCGCGCCATCAGCGGAACTCCGCTCGAGGACAGCTTTCACCTTGGATCGACAATCATCAATGATTATGGCCGGCCGTCTCAAAAGGGCTTTAATAATTACTCAGGCATTAGCGGTTACGCTTCGGCCGGGCGCTTTCTGATTTATGCACGCGGGGAGTTTCAGGGTGCGCCTTCCGCAGCCGGGTACTCAACCACAATGGCCGAGACATTATCGAACATCGACTACATCCCCTTCATCAACCCGGCCAGTGGGCTTCCCTACGTTCAACAGACGATTCAGCTGGGACCGATTGCGGCGGCGACTCAAGGGCGATTCCTTGAAGCTTACACTTCAGTCCAATTGTTTGACCACATCGTATCTTTTGGCAAACAGGATGAGTGGCTGGGACCCGCGCTGGGCGCCGGCATGGCCTACTCGAATAACGCAGAGAACATCTATTCGTTCCGCATCAACCGCATTGAGCCGATCAATATTCCGCTGCTCTCCCGATTCACAGGGCCTTTCCGTTACGACTTCATGGTGGGAAAGCTGCGCGGACACACCTATATACCCAATCCTGCGTATGCCGCCAATCCATCCCCCGACCTACCCAATGTGATCAACCCCGGCGACTCCTGGGTGCATGCAGAGAAGTTCAGCTTCAAGCCCACGCGCGATCTGGAGTTTGGCTGGGAGCGGACGGTGATCTGGGGAGGCAAGGGGCATGAGCCTGTGACTCTTCGAACGTTTCTCAGGAGTTTCTTCAGTACCCAACCCACCTATCCTGACGAGAAGTATGGCAGTCACGATCCAGGCGCACGCTTCAGTGCCTTCGATTTCACCTACCGTCTTCCTTTCCCGCGCAACTGGCTGACACTCTATACGGACTCCGAGGCGCATGACGCGCCCAGTCCAATTGCCAAACCGTATCACGGCTGCTTCCGGCCCGGACTTTACCTTTCCCATGTTCCCGGAATGCCAAAGCTGGATGCGCGCTTTGAAGCCGTGGATACCGACTCCTCCTACCCCAGCAGCATTGGCGGCCGCTATCAATATTGGGAAGTGATCCAGGTTCAGGGCTATACGAACAATGGCCAGATCTTCGGCGATTGGGTCGGACGCGAAGACAAGGGCGGACAGGCTTGGATTACTTACCATCTGAGCGGCAACGAGTGGGTGCAACTGGGACTGCGCAACCAGAAAGCCGCCAAGGATTTTATTCCCGGAGGCACCACATTGAACGATGTCGATTTTCAGGTGGTGAAGCGCGTGGGCAAGGATTTGGAAATCAAGGGCGACTTCACATATGAGCGTTACAAGGCTCCTGTCTACCTGCCCGGCGAGCAGACGGTAACGGCCACATCAATTCAGTTCACGTGGTTTCCGACGCGTAGGGTAAGCTTCTAGTCAGATCGGGACGGCGAGGCACAAGCCGGTAGCGTGAAGTGCAACCGGGCTGCATCTGGACATGGAAGCGGCGGTTGAGCAGGACAATTGCTGCGAATGGGTTTGAGGAAGTGTTGCAGGCGAGGCCCTCCCCGGTTCTTGCTGATGAAAAAGCCCCGGCCATGGCCGGGGCTTTTTCATGCGAGGGGAGAACCAGGCTACATAGCAGGGACGAGATTGGGCACCATGTTGCGGCCATTGACTTGCAGCAGCTCCGCTGTGCGGGCAGCCATCTCTGTGTACATGGACGCAGCGCGCGAGACATTAACGCCGATGCTTTCGTTAACCTGGCTGAAAGCGTACTTTGCGAGGGCGGAGATCACACAAACCCTGATCTGCATCGCATCGCTGCGCAGGGCGGCAATCAGTTCGGGATCGACCGTTGTGCTGTTGCGGGCCGCATAGTCGGCCATCTCAAGCATGACGCGGGCGTTCTCGTAAATGGTCCAGAGCCCCTGCGCTCCGCGGATGAGCCGCCACTGTTCTTGCGGCGTCACATGCATGCTTCCATTCCATAGGGACTGATCGCCGAGCCCCCGGGTACTGGAGTCAAGGCGCAGCCGTACCACCAGCGAATCCCAGGACTGGTTGTTCCGGCGACGCATCGAGTTTCTGAAAGCGTTGAGGCACGCCGCAGCCACAGCGATGGCAACAATTTGAAGGAGAGGCAAGATCATCGTTCGTCCTCAGCCGGAAAGCGGCACCTGTGGATGATTCAAGGAAAACCCTAACCGTTCCTTCTCAACAGCAGTTGGGGAAACCGAGAATCAGTTGACATCACTACCGTAGGGCGATGTACCGATAGGAGCAATGGCACTTTTGGGTCACAGTCCTGCGGTGGGAAGCTCTGTGTCGTGCAGGCAAAGTCAGCCGAATCTGCATGTTCTATGATTAAGAAACGAGGGCAAGCGCGCGGAGAGAGGAAGAGTTACCGGTTTTTCTCTACAGGATATTTTTAACGGCAATCATTGCCTGGCGTGAATCTGCAGCTCAAATGCGGGCGGGGATTAACCTGGCCGAAGCGGCATTGCCGCCCGTGGGGGTTGCCTGCGCGCACGTCCCTATGATCGAAAAAGGACCAAATAATGACCACAATTGACTCCAAAGACCTGTTGCAGCAGTTTGCGAGCGACAACTACGCGGGCGTCTGTCCCGAGGCATGGGGCGCGAGTGAAGAGGCCAATCAAGGCCACGCAACGTCGTATGGAGACGATCCATGGACGGTAAGGGCCGCGGATGCATTTCGGGAACTTTTCGAGACGGAATGCGAGGTTTACTTTGTTTTCAACGGCACGGCAGCTAATTCGCTTGCGCTGGCGTCGCTTTGCCAGTCGTACCACTCGGTGATCTGCTGCGACCAGTCGCACGTCGAGACGGACGAATGCGGGGCGCCGGAGTTTTTCTCAAATGGATCGAAGCTGCTTGTGGCCCCCAGCGCCGACGGCAAACTTAGCTCCGCGGCGATACACGAACTGGCGACCAAGCGCCAGGACATTCACTACCCCAAACCGCGTGCAGTAACGCTGACCCAGGCGACGGAGACGGGGCGCGTTTACTCGCTGGCGGAGTTGGAGGCAATTGCAGAGGCGTGCAAGGCTCATGGACTCTCGCTGCACATGGACGGCGCCCGCTTTGCGAATGCGTGCGCGAGCCTGGGTTGCCGGCCGGCGGAGATGACATGGAAGCGCGGCGTGGATGTGCTCTGCTTTGGAGGCACAAAGAACGGCATGGCCGTGGGAGAAGCGGTGCTGTTCTTCGATCGCAAACTGGCCGTGGATTTCGATTATCGGTGCAAGCAGGCCGGACAACTGGCATCGAAAATGCGCTTTCTTTCCGCTCCCTGGGTGGGCATGCTGGAGAGCGGCGCGTGGCTGCGCAACGCCGCGCACGCGAACGATTGCGCACACTACTGTGCAGAACAGATCGCGGGGATTGCTGGTGTGCGTCTGGCAGGGCCGGTTGAATCCAATGCGATCTTTCTTCAGGCTCCTGAGGATTTGCTCAAGCGGATGAACGCGCTGGGATGGAAGTTCTACACCTTTATTGGCGGCGCGGCGCGGATCATGTTTGCGTGGGACAGCGACCGGGAGCGCGTGGACGCTTTCTGCCGCGACTTGAAAGAATGCGCAGCGCGGCAGGCCTGAAGGCGCAAGCCAATCCTGGCGGATACTTCGCCGGCGGGCGCGTTCTGTCGGGAAGTCATGATGAGAGCGACCCGCTGCCGGGTTGAATGCGGCCCGGAGACAATTCATGGCGAACGCCAAGGGGCTTTTTCCATTTGCAAAACGAGCCTTCAAGCGTCTATCGTAGGCGGAGTCGAGCAGCTTAATTATGCTGCGATGCGAGTGAACCCGCGAAGGCTGGATTGCCGATCGCGATCAAGGGAGGATTTATGGGAGTGTCGGAGATTGTGAAATCGGTTGACCGCGAGATCGCATTGCTGAAACAGGTGCGCGCACTGCTGAGCGGACCAACTGGAGCTGCGCCGAGAAAGCCAGCGGGCAGGCCTAAGAAGGCGATGGCGACCTCCGCCGCGCAAACGCCGGCAAAGAAGGTTGCACGCAAGAAAAGGCGTCTCACCCCTGAAGGACGGAAGCGGATTGCCGAGGCGGTGAAGCGGCGCTGGGAAACACAGAGGAAAGCGGCGGCCGCAGCTTCAAAATAGGCAATTGTCATCGAGGAAGAGGGCCGGTGCGGGATTAGACCTGCGCCGGCCCTTTTATTTGGTGCGCGCTTCAAGTCATGAATGGTCGCGCTGGGCAGCCGGCCCTATAGCGGTTTCAGGATTGCTGTACCCAGAGGCATTGCACTCAAGTCGACCCGACCCCAAGGAGGGGCGACCTGGTACGAAGCACATTCGGGCATACCTATCCTGAAACCGCCCTAGCGCTGGGGCGTTACCCATTGGCCGGAGCTGGCGGAGTTGAAGATGGCATCAATGACAGCCATGTTTCCGATCGAGTCTTCGAGGGTTACGGGGCCCTCGGTTCCTTCGCGCACAGCCCTGGCAAAAGCCTCCCCCTGCAGGGTGTATTGATCGCACACCGGGAAGATTTCTGTCGTGATGCCACCGCCGGTGAGATCGCCATCTGAGTCGATGAAGAGGCGGGTGGGGCGGTCAGGTGGCGCGTTGAATGGGATTTCAATTTCGATACGGCCGCGCGTGCCAAGAAAGTGAATGCGCTGATAGGGAATCTGCTGGGTGCCGCAGGTGAAGATGGCGTGGCCGCCGGGAAACTCGAGGAGCGCCGAGGTAAGGCGGTCGGTGTGCATTGCCGGGTCGCGATCGAGGGCTGCGACTACGCGCGTGGGCTCCTGGCCGAAGGCGTAACGCGAGGCGTGGATGAGATAGCAGCCGATGTCATAGAGGGCGCCGCCGCCGCACTCCACCTGGTTGCGGATGTTGGCCGGGTCGGTATTGTAGTAGCTAAAGACGCCGGCGACGGAGCGCAGCTCTCCGATGCGGCCCTGGGCGAGGAGCTCGCGCAGGCGGAGCCACTGCGGAAAACTGCGGATCATGAAGGCTTCGCAGATAATGACCCCGGTGCGTGCGCGCACCGGGAGCAGCGCTTTGGCTTCAGCCACGGTCAGGCTGATGGGCTTTTCGCAGAGCACATGCTTGCCTGCTTCGGCAGCTTTGATGGTCCAGGGAACATGGAACTGATTGGGCAGAGGATTATAGATTGCGTCGATATTTGGGTCGGCGAGCAGCTCTTCATAGGAACCGTAGGCCATGGGAATATCGAGCTCGGCTGCAGCCCGACGGGCCTTGGCCAGATCGCGGGAGGCGATGGCGGCGACGACGGTGTTCTCGCCCTGCTGCATGGCAGGGAGGACCTTCCTGAGACCGATGTTTGCGGTGCTGAGAACTCCCCAGCGGAGCTTGGAAGACATAGGAGGATGATACAGCGAGAAAACGGCGAAACGGCCAGGCTGTTTCTACCGGGCGGTGGCAAGGCGGACTGCTTCGGCAGCATCTGAAACGACCAGCAGCAACCGGCGGTTGCCGGCCTTCAGGAAACCTGAGTCGACGGTGGAATCGAGGAACGTGAGCAAGGGATCCCAATAGCCGACGGTATTGATGAGGATGCAAGGCTTGGCATGGAGTCCAAGCTGGGCCCAGGTGAGGGCTTCCATCAATTCGTCGAGGGTGCCGTAGCCGCCGGGCAGCACCAGAAAAGCATCGGCCAACTCGGCCATGCGCGCTTTGCGCTCGTGCATAGTGGGAACCAATTCGAGCGTGGTGAGGCCGGCATGGGCGATCTCGCTGCCGGAAAGAATCTCAGGCAAGACGCCAATCACTTCAGAGCCGGCAGCGAGCACTGCATCGGCGACGGCGCCCATGAGGCCGACACTGGCTCCGCCGTAGACGAGCCCCAAGCCGGCCGCGGCGATGGCCTGACCCAGGGCCGTGGCTTCGGTGCGAAACGCAGGGCTGTTGCCGTTCGCCGAGCCGCAATAGACGGCAACGCGGCGCGGAGGTTGGTTTTGGTTGGTCATTCTGACTCAAGGATAGCGCCACCATTCAAAGGGCTGCCGAACCGAAGACCCTGGATCTGCATCCTCGCAGCCCCAAACGGTAAACTGGAAGAAGGACGCTTCCCTTCTGGACACTCGCCTTGCAACCGCTCCTCTCCAATCTGAATCCCGAACAGCGAGCCGCGGTGGAGGCCACCGAGGGGCCGCTGCTGATCCTTGCGGGAGCTGGGTCAGGCAAAACGCGTGTGATTACCAGCCGCATTGCGTGGCTGATTCACGAAAAAGGGGTTGCGCCCGACTCGATTCTGGCCGTGACTTTTACCAACAAGGCCGCCAGCGAGATGGGGGAGCGGGTAGACCGGCTGCTGGGACACGGCACACTGGCCAAGCCGTTGATTGCGACATTCCATTCGCTTTGCGTGCGGCTTCTGCGGCGGGACATTGAGGCCCTGAAGCTGGGCAACGAGGGACTAACTCGCTCGTTTGCCATCTACGATGAGAACGATCAACAGGGAATCGTGAAGCAAATTATGAAGCGGATGGGGCTGGACACCAAGCAGCTGACGCCGCGCACGGTGCTGGGGCGGATTTCGTGGGCCAAGAACCACATGGTGGATCCGCAGGAGTATTACCTGGCGTCGAAGGACCCGAACAGCGAGCGGATTGCCCACATCTTCAAGGGCTACAAAGCGGAGCTGCGGAAGAACAATGCGCTGGACTTCGACGATTTGCTGCTGGAGGCGGTGCGGCTGCTGAAAGTGTCGAGCGAGGTGAGGGAGCGCTACCAGCGCCGCTTCCGTTACTTGCTCGTAGACGAGTACCAGGACACGAACCGGCCCCAGTACGAGTTGATGAAGCTGCTGGCAGGCGACAAGAAAAATGTGTGTGCGGTGGGCGACGAGGATCAGAGCATTTATTCGTGGCGCGGCGCCGACATTCGCAACATCCTGGAGTTTGAGAAGGACTTTCCGAACGCACGGATCGTGAGGCTGGAGCAGAACTACCGGTCGACGCAGGTGATTCTGGAGGCGGCGGGCGCGGTGGTCGCAAACAATCTTCGCCGCAAGGGCAAGAAGCTGTGGACCGACCGCCAGGGTGGAGGGTTAATCGGATACTACGAAGCTCCGGACGGAGAAAATGAGGCGCTGTTTATCGCCGACCGGATTCAGACATTTTTGCGGCAGGCTGATTCGGCAGCGGGGCAAGGCCGCGAAAGAGCGCACTGCGCCGTGCTTTACAGGACCAACTCGCAGTCACGTCTGGTGGAAGAAGCGCTGCGGCGCAACAACATCAGCTACACGATGGTGGGAGGCTTCAGCTTTTACGAACGGGCGGAGATCAAGGATCTGCTGGGGTACCTGCGGCTGGTGCGCAATCCGCATGATTCAATGGCGATGCAGCGGGTGATCAATACGCCGGCCCGGGGCATCGGCAAAACGTCACTCGAGACGCTGGAGCGGCTGGCGCTGGAGACCGGGCAATCGACCTGGGACGCACTTGGGGCGGCGATCTCGAACCGCCTCATCCCCTCGCGGGCGCTGACGGCGATTGAAGGATTCAGGCAGCTGATTCTGGACGCACAGGCGATGATGGACCCGGATTTTGCGGGCAAGCTTTCCGGCGATGCGAGCCTGGTGGAAGACGCGGATACAGGATTCGGGTTTGGGGTCTCGGCAGACGAAACGGCGAGTGGAGATGCGGCGAGCGCTGACTCTGCGACGGCGTTCGATTTTGGCGGGAACGAGGGGCAGATTCCGCTGCTCGACGCTTCGAATTTCTCGCCGTTTGCCGCGGAGACCAGACGCCCGTTTCTGAAGATGCCGAAGCAGACGGTCGGCGCTGAAGGCGACGGTGAGAGCGGATCGAAGCCCGCCGTCAGGGAACCATTCAGGAATCCAGGAGACGCGGCCACGCTGCCTGAACTGATTCGGTTTTTGATTGACCGGACGGGGTACATCAAGGCGCTGGAAACGGAGGGCTCGCCGGAGGCCTTCAGCCGGATTGAAAACCTGAAGGAATTGGCGAACGCTGCGCACGACGCCGAAGTGCGCGGCGAGACCTTGGCCGATTTTCTTGACCACGCGGCGCTGGCCTCAGACACAGACCAATACGACCCTGATTCCCGTGTCACCCTGATGACGCTGCACGCGGCCAAGGGACTGGAGTTTCCGCTGGTGTTTCTGGCAGGACTGGAGGAGGGGCTGTTTCCGCACTCGCGGACGCTGCAGAATCCTGAGGAACTGGAGGAGGAACGGCGGCTTTGTTACGTAGGCATGACGCGGGCGATGGATACGCTGATCTTGACGCGGGCGCACTACAGGCGGCGGTACGGGAACGACGCTCCGGAGATGAGTGTACCTTCGCGGTTTCTGGAGGAGGTTCCCGCCCCGTTGATTGAGAACCTCGGCGGGCGCAGCCCCGCGTGGGGGACGCCGGCGTATGGCGGCGGTTTCAGGGCGGGACGACCGCGCAGTAACGCGGGCGGAGAGTTTGACGGACAGCATTACAACTACGAGGACGAGAGCCAGGAGGCTTACAATCCCTCGGAGCGTGGAAAGAAAAGTGCGCCGTCAAAGCCGTTTGTGGCTTCATGGATGACGGCGAAGAAGTCCGCAGCAAAGCAGGAGTCGGGTGGCGAGAGCATGGGCGCGAGTTTGCCGGGGAAGGCAGATTCGATCGACAACATCGCACGGTTCTTCGGCGGAAAAGCAACTGCGGGCAAGCCGGGCTCGCTGGTGCGGCCGGTGATGGCGATCGACGAGATGCGCAGCGCGGCGGGCCTGAAGAAGGGGCAGCGGGTGCGGCATTCCAAATACGGCGAAGGAACGGTGCTGATGCGCGAGGGCGAAGGCGAAGACGCCAAGCTGACCGTGATGTTCAATCGCCACGGAATGAAGAAGCTGATGGAGAAGTTCGCGAACTTACAGAAAATATAGGGAAGTCTCTCACCCCTGGCACCAAAGGTCTTGCAGCGCGGAAACCGGGCAGGTTGAGCCGCAGGTGCTCCACCAGTTTGGAGATGGCCGCATCCCGCTCGGCGGCTGAAGCCCAGACCCTTCTGGAGGGATGGGCATTGGCGTTTTCGGTAAGGTTTCTCATAATTTGCCCCGCATGCGGCCCATAGGCCCGTGGTTTCAATCCATCGGCAAACGTGCGAGCTTTGCAGCTCTTGTTGGTTGAGAGAAGACGCCAGACGGCTCTTCGAGGGAACGATCGTTCCTGCATCTTCAATTAGAAGCGGGACGATTGTGCGTAACGTGGCTTCCCTGCTCCGTCTCTGTTCCTCATTCTGCGCGGAGGAGAGGTTATTATCTGCAAAGGTGAGGGAACAGGGAGCCGGCAGGCGGGAGACAGAAAGAAGCTATGGCGCGGTGTCGAGATGGGTAATGTGGATGCTGGCCTGGGTTTCAGGGACCGTGCCGTCGTTCACCTGGACCTCGGTGGGTTTGCCGAGGATGAGAATGCGCTGAACGGCTTTGCCGCGGCCGGGAACGACAACGCGCTGAGCCACGGAGTTGGTGTCAGACCGGACGGTGACCGGGACTTCAGCGGAGGCGTAGCCGGCATTTGAGATGTTGACGGCGACAAGCCATTGACCGGCTTGGGCAGGTTCGGGAAAAACGCTGTCGATCGCCAGGTCCGGGAGCCCCTTGTCCGCATCGACCCAGTCGGTAAAGAACCAGGAGAGATCCCGGCGAACGCTGGCCTGCTCAAGCAGTTTCTCAAAGACGCCGGGGCCACTTTCGCGGTCGTGGAGGTAGCCAAGGCTCACATCCTCAGCGGGATTGTAGGCACGGAGCGCGGCGGAAAGGGCAGCGTCGCCGGCGATATCGCGTAGCATCCAGAAGACATAGGTGGCCTTGGTGCGGTAGTAGATGGGCGCGATGGCCTGTGCAAGCGGCTGTCCCGCGCTGACGCCCGGGCTGGCCGGCTCAGCCAGGGCGAGAGCGAGGCGGTTGGCCTCTAGCTCTTCGAGAGCGTGGGTGCGGCCACGCTGCTGTTCGACCCACAGCGTGCCCATGAAGTGGGCTACGCCCTCCGAGAGCCAGGCACGCGGGGACTGCATCCAGGCGTGGGTGAGAGCGTGGGCAAGTATGTTCTGCAGCTGCTCGGGTGTGGCTTGGCGGACGGAGGTTGCGAGCAGCGCACCGGTTTCAAAGGGAGCGTCGTCGGGGTCGGGCAAATCGAGCACGGTGAGCTGCGAGCGGGGGCGCTGACCGAGCCAGCCTTGAAGGAATGGCGTGACGGTGGAAGCAGCCGCAGTCCAGCTCTCAATGGCTGGTTCGTCGATCGGGAGGGTCCAGAAGGTGGTGTTGGCGGCGGCGTGGGGCGTGCGCGCGGCCACAAAGAGGCTGGGCGCTTCAAAGCCCAGGGTTGAATCTTCGAGAATCGCAGTGGCAACGCCGTCGATCTCAGGCCCGACGGAGTCAACGCTGGTGACGGTGAGCTTTGAGGGATGGCCGTTGATGAGCGCGACATTGGGACCATGGCCATGTGGAAACTCGACGGTGAGGCGCAGCCGGAAATGCGCGCCGGCCATGCGCAGCTTGTGCTCGCCCATCTCGTCAAAGAGCCGGGCCCCGTCGCCGAGGATGACGGGAACGCTTGATACCGGGTACCAGGCGACGTTGCCGAAGCCACGCAGACCGGTGAAGGGCACGCCGATACCATCCCAGTCCGAATGCAGGGCAATGTCACCGGGCGTGCCGATGACCAGCAGACGCTGGGCCGACTGGGCGATCGCGCCGGAGTAAGTGACGTCAATCTGAATGCTCTGACCAGGACCGAGGGCCTCGGGGAGCGGAACGGCGGCCTCGTGCAACTGGCCCGTGTGGTCGGCGTCGGAGTTAAGCGTGGCTACGGGAAAGTTGACGCCGCGGCCGAGTACGCGGATGCGCTCCCAGTTGAGCGAAGAGGAGATTTGCAGCGGAATCTCGGTAAGCGGAGTCTTGCCATCGTTGCGGACGGTGAGGAGGGCGCGAACGGCGATAGACTGAGTGGCCGTATGCAGATGCACGTCCATGTCGAAGGCGAGGAAGGTCACGGCCTGGCGCTCTTCGTCAGTCGCGGTGGGCGCAGAGGCAAGCTGGGGCGGGGCCGGTGCGATTTCATTGGTGATCTCGCCGTTTTCGTCGGTGGAGCGGGAAAAGATGACCTTGCCGCCGGACGGCCGGGGGGCGGTTTGTGACGGAGGATTCTGGCTCTGCACCGGGCAGGCAATGGCCGCGAGGACCATGGCTGTGGCGGGAAGCATGATCGTTCGCGCGAACTGGAACTTCATGAGCCCAGGCCTTTCTGTTTGCGTGGTTTGGAACTGGTGGCGGCTGCGGGGCTGGCTTTGCCTTCGGCACCCCGCGCCGCAACCCGGCGCTGGCGGAATGCTTCATAGAGGACGACGGCGCCGGCGGCTGCGACGTTGAGCGAACTGACGCCCCCGGCCATGGGGATACGGAGAAGGTGGTCGCAGCTGCGGCGGACGAGGTTGTGGAGGCCGGCGCCTTCTCGGCCGAGGACGAGAACGCAGTTGCACGTCAGGTCAAACTGATCGTAGTCGGATGCACCGCGCTCATCGAGGCCGATAATCCAGAGATTCTGGCGCTTCAGCTCTTCGAGGGCGCGGACCAGATTCACAACACGGGCCACGCGCAGGTGTTCCGTGGCTCCCGCGCTGGCTTTGACGGCAACTGGACTGAGCGGGGCAGACCGGCGCTCGGTAAGAACGACGCCGTCGACGCCTGCACCGTCGGCAACGCGGAGCAGCGCGCCAAGATTCTGTGGGTCTTCAACGCCATCGAGAGCCAGAAGTAGACGGGCTGCCCCGGGCGTAGTCGCCGGATCGGCCGAGAATAGGTCTTCAATCGAGAGAGATTCCTGGGAGCGCACATAAGCAACGACGCCCTGGTGCGCGGCGGTATGGGCGGCCAGCGTAAGCTGCTCCCGCGACTCCTGACTCACCCGGACTCCGGCCTCGCGACAGCGGGCCACAAGCTGATCCATGCGCGGATCGTGGCGTTCCTCCGCCACCAGCACGCGGTCAAAGCGGCGCCGTCCGGCCTTCAGAGCTTCTTCAACCGGATGCACGCCATACAAGACTTCCATGAGGGATAGTGTAGAAGATGGGAGCAATCTGGTGGGCGGGGGAAGATCTTCGATATCTTGTTTCAATCGGGCATCTCAAAGGCGAGATGTTGGGCACCGAATCCAGGTTGTTGAGAGAAAAGCTGGAGGAGCGATGGATGGGAGGACTGCGAGAACATTTACCGCACTGCTTGAGCCAGACGGAACCGCACTGCGATGGGTGATTGCGCGGATTCCGTTCGACGTGGCAACGGCGTGGCCGATGCGACGGGGAAACAGGGTCAAGGGAGAGATTGAGGGGTTTCCGTTCAGAACTTCGCTCTTTGCTCACCCTTGCGGCAATGGACACATTCTGCTGGTGAACAAGAAGATGCAGGCGGGCGCAAAGGCAAGGGCCGGAGCGAAGGTGCGGATCACGCTGGAGCCGGATCTGGAAGAACGGCCAACCTTGATGCCGGCGGAACTCGAGGAAGCGCTGAGAGGCGACCGCCGGCTGCGGAAATGGTTCGAGGCAATGAGTCCGTCGATGCGCAGAGAGATTGGCAAGTTTGTGGATGAACCGAAGGGCGCCGAAACGCGGAAGAAACGGGCGGAAAAGATGGCGGAACGGCTTATGCAGGCGATGGAGGGCGAAGAGGAACCGCCGCCGGTGCTGCGGGCGGCGTTCCAGCGGCAGCCCCTGGCGCGGGAGGGATGGAACAGACTGACGCCGACGCAGCGGCGCAATCACTTGCTGGGCATCTTCTACTACGACAGCGTAGAGGCGCGGGAACGACGAGCGATAAAAGCGATCGAGGCGGCGCTGCTTGCCGCCGGGAAGTAAACTGGGCCGACCATTTTACGCCGGCATCGATAATCCGAGCCCAAGCGGCTGAGGCGTTGGATACGGAATGCCCTCACCGGTCCCTTGAATACGAGACGGCGGAAACCTGTTGATTCCACTTGATTTGTGGGCCAGGAATTGCGGTCGCGGTGATTTTTTCAGGAGAGTTCGCAATCGCTGGTGGTCTCGGGATGGATTTTTGGCGTCTAATGAAATGAGATGAGCAGCAAATCCATATCGGCATTTTTCCTACCGGGCGCCGCTACGGCGGCAGAGGATCAGGTTCGCCAGGAGAGCCTGGAAATTTCCGCAGGGCTCAAACGACAGGACGCGGGGCTTCTCGACGGGTTGATCGTCCGTTACCAGCACCGGCTTCTGCGCTACCTGCTCTACCTGACCGGCAACCGCGAGCAGGCCGAGGATCTTTTCCAGGAAGTATGGATGCGGGTTCTGGTGCGCGGCGCTCAGTTCAACGGCCAGTCGCGGTTTGAGACATGGTTGTTTACCATTGCTCGAAATCTACTAATCGACTTGCGGCGGAAGCGGACGATGAGCAGCCTGGACGAGCTTTTCGAGAGTGGAAGCGACGAAGACCGGTCGACGACCCTCGAGCTTGCCGACAAAGACCCGACCCCGTTCGATCATTTTGCCAGCATGGAAGACCGGGAACGGATCGCAGCATCGTTGCTTGAGGTGGATGTGCTGCACCGGGAGGTCTTGGTGCTGCGGTTCCACGAGGAAATGAGCCTGGAAGAGATTGCCAAGGTTACGCGTGCGCCCCTTTCAACTGTAAAATCAAGGCTTTATCGGGGCATGGCGATGATCAAACCCAAACTGGAGCGGACCCGGATGCGCTCAGCGGAGCTGGTGTGAAGACCGGCGGGCTAGTCGAGGACCCGGTCGGCACGGCCAGACCGGGCGCCAAGGGTGACCTAGTGTCGGCATTGGCCGGAACTCAGGCCGGACGCGACCGGGCCGTGGCCCACAGGACGCGCAGGGTGGTGATGGCCTCGCTGGGAGTGATGCAGGACCAGAAGGCTGGGCGCAAGCACAGTCGGGACGTGGCGCTGGTTTCGGTTCTCCTCGTGATTCTGGCGCTGGGACCATTCTTCTGGCGAGTAGCTGACGACCTGATCGGCGGCGAACACATCGGCGACATTGCCACGCAGTTCAGCCTTTGGGTATGCATTCTTTGCCCGGCAGTGTTGGCGGCCGCACTGGTGGCCGGCTGGTCACGCAAATAGCCCCGAATCCAACAAAAAATTCATTTGCAGTCAGGATACGCAACTTCCTGTTGTCTCTTTTCGTCCACTCAAATAGGAATTAATCTTGATTCGATCCTGCGAAGGGCCCTCCCTGGGGAGGGAATGACAATGCGTGATCCAGAATCCATCGCTGTGAACGACGACGAACGCATGATTCCAGTGTGGTCCATGGTAGTGGCCGGCCTGGCATTCGTGCTGTTGGAGTACTACCTCTGGGTGGTTGCGCCGGAACAGCGGCACCACACACCGCCGATTGGTTTTCGCATTTACTTCAACATTTCCTGGGGCGTAGTGGTCGCTCTGTATTTCCTTATGGTGGGCTACATCAGCAAGGACTCGCCGCGGCGGGGGATGAGCACGCGGTTCTGGATGCTCGTTTGCTTTGTGATGCCGGGCGGGATTGGGGCGGTGATTTACTTCTTGCTGCGCCAACCGGAGGTTACTCACTGCCCTGCGTGCGGTACGCATGTGCAGAGCGACTTCCACTTCTGCCCGCAGTGCAACTACCAACTGACGGCGAACTGCGGCAATTGCTTCCGCACGGTGCGGGCCACGGACCAGTACTGCACGCGATGCGGCCACGAACTGGCACAGGACCACATGCCCACGCGCTTGCATATGCTGGGTGATTGAAGCGGCTTCAGCGGATCGATGGGATTGGCAGTGGGGAACGTTTTTGGGAACGGTCCGTCAGGAATACCCTCCTTCCTGCTTCCGGTCGATAGGTGGGGGCGCCCAGAGGGCTTCCACCCACAAACCTTGAAATTGAGCCACCACGAATAGAGGCCGGCATTGACCCTGCCGGTTTCCCTTCCTACAATCGAAGTCTTGCATGACAATCTCCACGCTTATCATCGACGACGAACAACTGGCCCGCGAAGAGCTGAAGTATCTGCTCGACTCAGTAGGCGGGGTGGACGTGGTGGGCCAGGGCGCCAACGGCATCGAAGCTGTGGAACTGATCGAGGAGCACCATCCTGACCTGGTATTTCTGGATGTGCAAATGCCGGGGCTGGATGGGTTTGCTGTGATCCAGCGACTTATGGCGCGCAACCGGGCAAAAGCAGGCGTGGCCAAGGATGCCGAACCGCTGCCGCAGATTGTTTTTGCCACCGCGTACGACCAGTACGCGGTGCGGGCCTTCGACGTGAACGCCGTCGATTACCTGCTCAAGCCTTTTGACCGCAGCCGCGTGGTGGAAGCGGTGGAGCGGGTGAGAGGCAGAATGACCGGAGGCGGGACGGCAGGAAGCGCGGGCGCGCAGACGGAGTCCCCGATCGAGTCGCAACTTGAAGCGCTCCTGAGACTGCTGAAAAATCCGCAGGGAGCCGACCGGGCGCCCCAGCCGGCCAAGGTGATAGTGCAGGCGCAGAACCGGCTGCTGCTGGTCAGCCAGACGGAGATCTGCTTTGCGGCGATCGATGAGGGCGTCATCCGCATTGTCACCAGGAACTTTGAGGGCGCATCAAAGTGCAGAACGCTCGAGGAGTTGCTGGAGCAGCTCGACCCAGCCCACTTCTGGCGCGCCCACCGCGGGTTTGTGGTCAACATAGACCACATCCGCGAGGTGGTGCCATGGTTCAAGTCAAGTTACCAGTTGCGCATGAACGACAAGCAACAGACCGAGATTCCGGTGAGCCGCACGCAGACCAAGCGGCTAAGGGAGCTGTTTAATCTGTAGCGGCTTTCTCAGTCGTAGCGCTCGAAGACAATCTGCTTGCGGTGCCAGCCAAAGCCAGCCAGAAGCTCGCGCACGCCTGACACCATGAAGTTGAGGCCGCAGATATAGGTGTAGAAGTCGAAGTGCAGATCCTTTGGCGGAATCTCGGGATCGACGGCCGGAACGGGGAGCGGCAGGCCCAGACGCGCGGCACGCTCTTCAACGATTTTGGCCACATGGACCTGAACGTGCCCGCGCAGGCCGGTCCAGCTATCCAGAGCGCGGCTGAGCGTGGGCAGATAGTGGAAATTCGGCTTGCGGGCGGCAAGATCCTCGAACTCCTTCTGGTAATAAATGTCGGTTTCGTGGCGCGTGCCGTAGACAAGCCAGATGTCCTTGCCCTGGCTGCGATCGGAACCATCGGCGGGAAACAGCCATTGCGTCATGGCGCGCATGGGTGCGACGCCGGTGCCTGTGGCAACAAGAATCGAATCGGTGATGGGCTCCTGAAGCAGGAAGTGGCCGTGCGGGCCGTGAATCTGGATGGTTGAGCCGATGGGCAGATCGGGAAGATCGGCGAGGTGATTAGAGAAGAAGCCCTCCTCGACGCGGTTGACGCAGAGCTCAAACCGGTTGGCGTTGGCGGCTGAAGCGATGGAGTAGGCGCGGGTCTGCATCTTGCCGTTCTCATCCTCGGCGACCGCTGAGATGAACTGCCCGGGAGCGTAGGGAAAACTCTCCATCCCGTCGAGGACGAATTCGAAGTGGTAGCACTGGGCCACTTCAGAGATGCATTCTTTGCGCGCAAGACGCGCAGTGTAAAGCTCACGAGCCAAGGTATCTCTCTCTTTGCAGGGAAGATCAGGCCAAACAACGGCTTGAGGACGATTATATGTTGTCAAGCTGCGAATCTGTGTCCGGCGCAGATCCCTTCAATTTCGACCGACACGCCGACATTCTGTCTGGCAACAGCCGGGGACTTTGAACAAACAACCTTGCAGGCGATCAGTTCACCCGCAGCCTCAGCCTGGTCTGCGATTATTTGGTGCGCAGGAATGCCACCAGGTCGTTCATGTCCGATTCCGTGAAAGTTGGGTGCGGGGGCATCGGTGGCTTGGCGTCTGGAATGCCGTTTCTGACGTTGTTGCGAACCTTTGCTTCCCCGATGCGATCGATCACCCCCAGCAGCGACGGAAAAATCGGCGGCAGCCCCGTTCGTCCAGGTTGATGGCACATGGAGCAGTTATCCATGTAGATTTTCTTCCCGGCTGCCACATCTCCAGGTCCTTCCGCAGCCTGATGCTCTCCGCTTGCGGCTAGGGAAGACGCAGAGGGTTCCCCTGGCGCGGCAGCACTCGCGATCAGGTTTCGACTTGACCGTGCTCCGGCTGAGGCTGCAGGCGTTCCCGCTTGTGCCGTCGCGGAAGCACTAGCGGATGCCGGACTGGACGCGGCCATCGCCGGCAACTGCGGCACAACCGCTTCCGAATTCCACGAATCAATAAAGTTCTGCGGCCGTCCGGCGCGCTCCAGCAACACATTCATCTCCACCACGTGAGCGCCCGAGGGAAGATCTGCCGATGAAGCATCCTGGCTCAGTTGCAAGGCTCGAATGTAGGTGGCGATGGCCCATCGGTCCTGGGGCGACACTTGCGCGGAATAGTCTGGCATGGCTCCGTACCCATGGGTCATGACGTAGAAGAAATGGCCCAGCGGAGACCCGGCAAGACGATCGCTGAGAAGATTGGCCGCCTGATGATACCCGCGCTGAACGATCATTCCCCTTCCATTACCAACATGAGAGTGACACGGCGAACAATAAACATTGAAACGCTCCTGTCCGCGCCGCAACACGGCCATGGTCACCTGAAAGGGCAGGCCATCTCCTTCGACGCCGTTCTCCAATCCCGTGTTGAAGTAGGTCCGGCTGATGCTCTGCGAACGCGCAACGGTGCCGTACACCTGCGGCCTTGCAGAGCGGCCGTCGGAAAAGAAAGAGGTCGACCGCAGAGGAATAAACTTGGGCTGATTCTGCATGTCCTGCCTGCACCCGGCGAACGTTAAGAACATTAGGGTGTATGTGCCCGCAAAGAGCAGGTGCCGGGGCGTAGAATTCATTTTTCCTCCACCAACGACTTCATTCTAACGGCCCGAACAGCTTTGGCAATGGATCTGGCGTGGGAAGGGATGCGCTCAGTCTCGCTGTGATCTCCCGGCTCAAATCCGAGGGCACAGGGCGTAATTACAAAGTGGAATTGGGAACGCTCGCTCTGACCAACTCCCAGAGGGAGCTGAAAAGCTCCAGCCGCCACCACTCGTACCCACATGGCCACCCGCACCCAAAGATTCATTTTGCGATCACTTGAAAGGGCAGCGGCACCACGTGACTGCAACAGCCTGGATGTTCAGGACCCGGAAGGCGCCAGAGTGCCCAGGCACGGTAGTACATATTTTAAAATCGTGCTACACTTCGTATTTAGACTCCACGAGGCTGGTGCATGCGGCCTGATTGAAACTCCATGGCGAACGATCTAAAAACTTTGCTGAACGACAGACCGGAGAACATCAAAGGCAAGGTCGTGGCCATTTACGGCGTTCTGGCTGTTTTCAATGTGGCGGCATGGGCGTGGGCGGTGGTCGCTTTTCAACATTATCCGGTGCTGCTGGGCACCGCATTTCTCGCTTACAGTTTTGGGCTTCGCCACGCCGTGGATGCAGACCACATCGCGGCCATTGATAACGTGACTCGCAAGCTCATGCAGGAGGGCAAGCGCCCAGTAGCTGTCGGGTTTATGTTTTCTCTGGGACACTCGACCATCGTAGTTGTCGGGTCGCTTGCGATAGCGGCAACTGCCCTGAAGCTGCAACAGCATGTGGACCAGTTCCGCAGTCTCGGCGGGGTCATTGGAACCCTTGTCTCGGCCGCGTTTCTACTCGGCATCGCGGCGGCGAACCTGGTCATTCTGCGCTCGGTGTATTGCACCTTTTCGCGGGTTCGGCTCGGAGAGCCGTACGTGGACGAAGACCTGAACATCCTGCTTGCCAACCGCGGTTTTCTGGCGCGGATCTTCAGGCCGATCTTCTCGATGATCAGGCGAAGCTGGCACATGTATCCCCTTGGCCTGCTCTTTGGGCTGGGATTCGACACGGCAACCGAGATCGGGCTGCTGGGGATTTCCGCGGCCGAGGCTTCCCGCGGATTGCCGCTGGTGTCGATTCTGGTTTTCCCTGTGCTCTTCGCCGCCGGGATGTCGTTGATCGACACCACCGACAATATTCTGATGCTGGGAGCGTACGGTTGGGCCTACGTCAAGCCCATCCGCAAGCTCTACTACAACTTGACGGTCACTTCAGTCTCAGTTCTGGTGGCGTTGGTGGTCGGCGGCATCGAGTCGCTGGGCCTGCTCGGCTCGCAACTTCATCTGCAGGGAAGTTTCTGGATGGCTGTGGGCCGACTCAACGAGAACTTCGGCACGCTTGGCTACTGCATCGTTGGGCTCTTCGCCCTTAGCTGGGTCGTTTCGATTGCGATTTACAAGCTGCGTAGGTTTGAGGAAATTGAAGTTGAGGCAGAAGCGTGAGTTGCTGATTTGATGGTGGGCCCGGAGGGATTCGAACCCCCAACCAAGGGATTATGAGTCCCCTGCTCTAACCGTTGAGCTACAGGCCCTGACTATTAGTAACTAATGTATTTTATTTTTCTGCCGCTCATCTTTAAGCCGCCTTACGAGATGCTGTTTTTGTGCTGGTGCTGGTTCTGATGCCAGTCTTCTTTTCGTTTCTATCGCCAGTCTTACATAATCTATCCAGAGTCGCCGATTCGTGGGAACGGGGTAGCTGCCATGATCCTAAATCCGGCAGTTACCCCAAGAAGCAGCGTTCGTGCTGAGCGGTCTCAGCGGAAAAGGTGGGACGATTTTGGCGGCAATGTAGTCGAGGATGGTTTTCTATCGGTTTGTCGCCGGGTGCTCCTACGCAACCGCTGTTACGTGGCTCAAGGACCTGAGAATATTCGCGTTCAACACTTGGTTCTTCATGTCGTCGAAGCCGTTCTTCGCATCGGCCGGGTCGCGGTAGTGCCGCGCCTTCGCCTCCAGCGGTAGTTGCCGGAGGTCGCTTGCACGGCGTTCTTCCCGAGTTGCATGCCCTCCCCGGACGGCAACAAGGCGATCTGGTCGCTCTGCATCCTTCTACTGAGCGTCACGGTCGTTTTTGTCTTGCGGCACGAAATAATCACTCAGCGTGCCTCATGCCGCCCAGCCGCGCGCATCGTACCCTCGGCAGTGCAACGCCGCGGCGTGCGCATAGCGGTTGCGCCATGCCAGTATCGATAGCAGCCACGAGCCAGGCACGTCCCGCTTGCCGGGGCATTGCCCCTCTCATAATGCAGAGGACAACTTCCTAGGACTTGCCGCCAATGGATCACACGTTCAGGTGGCGCAAATACTCGGCGTCCCGCCGCAGCTCCTCGATCGGCTCCATCTCGAACTCTTCTTGTTCCACAAAATAGTACTTGAGCCCGGTGGCCGCGCGCAGGATCGGCGCGTAATCGATGCTTCCTTTGCCCAGAACGGTCATCAATTCTTTGCCATCGGCACCGCGGATCATGTCTTTGACGTGCATCAGCGGGAAGCGCTCGGGCGTCTTCGTCAGGTAGTCCAACGGATTGCGGCCTGAGGCAAACACCCAGCCGGCATCCATCTCAAAAACCACCATTGCGGGGTCGGTGCGTTTCAGCAGCTCGTCATACACCGACACGCCGTCGATCACCTCTAACTCCGGCGTATGGTTGTGCACCCCGAAGATCATGCCCCCGGCCTTTACCCTCTCGCCAACGCGGTTGAACTCGTCGGCAATCCAACGCCAATCATCCAGCGTGGGCGGACCCTTCATCGAAGAGTCGCGGTGCATCCCTCCCGACGAGGAGCAGACCATGTACTCGAGCCCCAGCCCCTGCGCGTAGTCAATCAGTTGATCCAGCTGCGTTTCCAGCAGGCTGAGCGTGTAATGGGCACTTACACAGCGGAGCCCTGCATTGTCCATAGCTTTGCGAAAATCCGCAGCAGTATGGTCGTAGAAGCCCGCCGCCTCAACAACGGTATAGCCGACCGCATGTACCTTGGTCAGTGTTGCATCAAAGGCCGTGGGCAACAGGCTTCGCACGGAATAGAGCTCGAGCCCGAGTGGCAGGCGAAGGGGAGCGGCGCTCAGGTGGCCGGCTCCGGTGATGGCCGCGGCCGCCACAGCGCCCGTTGCCTTCAGGAATGTTCTGCGCGAAGTGTTGCTCATCTGCTGCTTCTCCTTGGACTTACCGCGTTGGCGCGTTCTTGGGGAATTGGACTGCAAAGTCAACCCCACTTTGCTAACATCCGCAAACGTTCAACCGGCCAGGGACTTCACACGCTGCCACTTCAATCGCAGCCGCACAAAATCCTCCTTGGCCTGCAGTCAGACGTCTTCCTCTTTCCTCCCCGTGCCGATCATTCTCTCTCCCCGGCTTGCCCCGTGTCCATTCCTCTCGGTTTTGCGGTACGGTTTTGATCGCAGGACATCCTCTCTCCCGCCCAATCATGGGAGAATGGACGATGACCTGCCATGACTGAAGAAAACATCATCGAATCTCTCCCAAGCCAGGAATCCGCACCTGAAGCTGTTCCGGCAGCAATCGCCGAATTCGCTGCCGGTGCGATCGCCGAAACCGCTCCCGAGCCAGTCCTCGCAAATGTTCCTGCGCCTGTGGCTGCCGCAAAAGCCGGGCCTGCCCCCGCCGTTCCCGCATCGGCAGAAGAAGAACCCACTGAGTCTTTTGCCGACTTGCTCCGCGACTTCGAGCGCAGCCACTCGCACAAATCGGAGTCCGAAGCCCGGCAATTGCAAGGTACGGTCGTCTCGGTCTCCACAGAGCAGGTTTTTCTCGACATCGGTTACAAAACCGAGGGCGTGCTGCCTCGCACGGCCTTTGAGAGCAACGCGGAGGACGTCAAAACCGGCGATTCGGTTTCCGTCTCCGTCACCGGCCGCAACGAAGAGGGCTACTATCAGCTCTCCCGCTTCAAAGTCGCGCAGCCGCGTGACTGGACAGCCCTCGAATCCGCCTTCAAGGAGAAGCTTGCCGTGGTCGGCACCGTGACAGCGGTGATTAAAGGTGGCCTCACGGTGGATGTGGGCGTGCGCGCCTTCATGCCTGCCAGCCGCAGCGGAACCAAAGATGCCGCCGAACTCGAAAAGCTGGTTGGAACCGAGATCACGTGCCGTATCACCAAGCTTGACGTCACCGAGGAAGACGTTGTCGTTGATCGCCGCGTCGTACTTGAAGAGCAAGCTCGCGCCGCCAGTGCAACCCGCCACGCCGCCATGAAAGAAGGCGATATCGTCCCCGGCACCGTGAGAACGCTTATGCCCTATGGTGCGTTCGTCGACCTCGATGGCGTTGACGGTCTGCTTCACATCAGCGACATCGCCCACAACCGCGTTGCCAAGCCCGAAGACGTGCTCTCCGTCGGCCAGCAACTCCAGGTACGCATTCTCAAAATCGATCCTGAAACAAAGAAAATCTCTCTCGGCCTCAAGCAACTGCAGGCCGGACCCTGGGAAACCGCCCCCGCCCGCCTGCTGGCAGGCCAGCGTGTTTCTGGCACTGTTACCCGCCTCACCGACTTTGGCGCATTCGTCGAAATTGAGCCCGGCATCGAGGGCCTCATTCATATCTCTGAGATGGCGTGGGGCAAAAAAGTCCGTCATCCCGGGGATTTGCTCAAGCAGGGCGACCGCGTCGAAGCCGTCATCCTTTCCGTCAAGCCGGAAGAGCGCCGCATCGCTCTCGGCCTCAAGCAGGCCCATGCAGATCCCTGGCTCGATGTGCAGCACAACTTCCCCGTCGGCTCCGAGGTCAAAGGCCCGGTGACCAAGTTAATGAACTTCGGCGCCTTCGTTGAGATTGCCGATGGAATCGAGGGCCTCGTCCACATCAGCGAGATCGTTGCCGACCGCCGGCTCAACCACCCCTCGGATGTTCTGCGCGCAGGCCAGGTCGTCCAGGCCCAGGTGCTGGCCATCGACACTGAGAAGCGCCAGATCAAGCTCAGCATGAAGCAACTCATCCCCACCAGCATCGACGAGTACATCGCCGAGCGCAAAATCGGCGACGAAGTCTCCGGCCGCGTGGTTGAGCTATCCGGCAAGCGCACCATCGTTGAGTTGGGGGAAGGCATCCGGGCTAATTGCAGCGCGCCAGCTGCGCAAGCTGCGGCCACCTCTACCGCTGCCCCCGCATCAAGCGGAGCCCTCGACCTCTCCGCGCTTTCGTCCTTGCTCAAAGATCGCTGGAAGGGAAACACATTCGCCACCGCCAAGTCCGAAGCGCTGGCCGAAGGCCAGATTCGCCGCTTCAAAATTACCAGGCTCGATGCAGAGGGGAAGAAGATCGAGGTGGAGCTGGCTTAATCGCTGGCTCCATTTTCTCTACAGATACACCTCGTCAACATAGCATCACCGCCAGTTCTCCTCGCGCTCCGCACACTGAATGGGCGGATGCCCTGCGGAGTGGAAATGCGCCCGCAAGGCGGTTCGGCGACGATTTGCAGCAGCCCGCATGGCCTCCAGATACACGCACGAACGCGCGGTTGCGCTGAGCAGGGCGCGCTTCCAGTTCCAGCAGCAAAAGGCCTGCGCGAAGGAGGGGGGAGCGATCTGCCCGGTGCATGGCTTCATGGTGAAGCAGGGAGTGCAAACCGGCGTGAAGGGAGGGTTAAACGAAGATTGAGATCGGCGGCGTACCGTAATCAGGCAGGTTCCTGGATTTGGGCGTGATTCAGGTCACGGTGCCACGGGCGGAGGATCGATAGCCTCAACTCAAGAGCCGCAATGCATTGGCAATGCGTCTCGATCGCAACTGAGGAGCAATTTCATAATGGCTTACGTAGTGACTGACGCCTGTACGAAGGATTTTGTGTGTGTTGACGAGTGTTCCACCGCGGCCATTGCGCCTATGGCCGGCGATGCGGCCGCAGGGACCGTGTCGCAGGTGTTCATCAATCCTGACGAATGCATCGACTGCGGCAACTGCGCATCGGTTTGCGCGCAGAACGCGATCTTTGCCCTGGACGAGCTGCCCGCCGACAAGGCCGAATTTGCGGATAAGAACAGAGCCTACTTCAACTAAGGTTCAACGGCTCCTGAGCCCAAGGTCTACAGAGCCAGCCTCGACACGAGATCGATGCCCGCTTAGAGCTTGGCGTTGGGCGACGATGGATAGGGCTTCGCGGCCGGCTGCGAAGCGGCAGGCGCGCTGTCAGAGGGCGTTGGCGAGCCTGTCTGCGGGACGGGGGGAGTGGCGGGAGAAGCAGCGGACGGGGTGGTTTGAAGATCGGCAGGTTGCGAAGGCGCCGGCCCGTTCTTGACCGTAGCCGCCTCCTGCGGCGCAGCACCCAACGGCGTTAGCGGCAGGCTGAGAGTCTGCACGGTTTCCGGATCGTCGCGCAGCTTGAAATAGAGCAAACCGTTGACTGGGTGGGGCACGGTAAGCTGGGTTCCTGTAAACTCCGGCGGCACATCGGTGGGGTTGTCAAAGTCCGGCGTGGCGGCTATGGACGAGGCCAGGAAGAGATTGGATCCGGCCAGCGTGCAGGGCCGGGCAGCGGCGTGGGGGCAGCGTAGATCTTTAAAGCCGGGGAGCCGCACCAGCGTTCCCAGGGGGAGCCATTCGCCGGCGACTCCGTTCGCCGAGAGCGCACGCACTCTGACAGGTCCAAAGGCGGAGCCGCCGAGGCGGATGAGCGGCTCCAGGCTTCCCACCGCGGTTCTTGCATCTTCAAGCATCAGGCTTCCGTCTGCCACCGACAACTCGGTATCGAAACTGCCGTCTTCGGCGGCCAGCTCCACCTTCTCGTTGCGGGGAAACTTTGAGGGGACGGTGGACTTGAGAAAAAAGACCAGCCGTCCTTCGAGCGGCAGATCGTCCGGGCTGCCCAGTTGCACCGGGGAAGGCAGAGCGGAAGTCTCCTCCTGGATTCCCTTGCTGAGCAACGTTACCTGTGGACGCGGCGGTTCCACGGTGACCGGCACCTTGAGCAGGCGACCGTCTTTCAACTCCACGTGGGCCATGTATCGTTCCGCGGGATCGAGGTGTGCAGTGGTGGCGGAGGCCTTCATGGTGAGCTGGTCGTGGTCTTCAACGCGGCTCAGCGTGAAGGGCTTGAGCCCAATGCCATCCAGTTCGGCCTTTGCTACCTCATCCAGGCGGGTCCCGATCAGCAGTGCATCCGCGTCCCCTGTGTTCAGGGTCATGCGCTCGAGCGACGCGGCGTCGGCGAAGGCCGTCATTTGGATCGTTTCAGGCTTTTCAATCCCATACTGGTAAATTTCGACCGTCACCGGGCCCGGCGCCGCATCCTTCATAGGCATCTGCACATCGAGCACCTCGGGATGCGGAGATTTCCAGGTGAGCGTCTTCAGCTCCCCCAGGCCAGTCTGCTCTTCCACCCTGGCGACGCAAAGCGCATTCAGACCTTCAAAGTGCAGTTGGTCTTCGCGGCCCACTACGAGCGCGGACTGGTCGGCTGCGGCCAGGGTCCAGCCGCCGGGTTGAGGCGAAAGCAGGTGGAACTGGGGGCCCGTCCAGTCGTCAAAACCCCATTTGCCCCGAATGGTGCCCAGCAGCTCGCCTGAAGGCAATGCGGGAGTCGGCTGGGTGAGGATCAGGCCGCCTTTGGAGAGGTCGGCGGTGACCGGAAGATCGATGGGGGGACCCTTTGGACCGATGAGGGGCGTAATGTGCAAGCTGAGATCGTGAGCCAGTTCGGAGGCGAAGACCATGGGCGCTCCCTCGGCGGGCAGCACGAGCTCGGGCTTGCGGGCGCAAAAATCATCGGTGGGAGCGACCGGATGCAGCGGCTCGGGCTTGGTCGCGCCGAGAGGCGGCAAGGCTACCACCACGACGGACTTGGGATCGCGGAAGGAAGGCGGGGTGTTCAGCTTGAGGTTGAGCGTATCGCCCGTCGGCAGCGCCAGGGCGGGAATGTACTGGAAATGCGCAGTATGGAGCGAGGAGAGGATCCTGGCAGTGTCAACAATGGCACCGAAGTAGGGGCTGTACGCCCCCCCTCCGGCCATGCTCGAGTAGCTGATTTGGTTCATCAGGTCTGCGGTGCTGCCGCTAGTGAGCTGCGCCACCAGGGATTGCGTGTTGGAGTCGTCGAGCACAAGACCGGAGGAGTCTTCCGAAAGGCATGAGACCTGCTGTTCGACCGGCTTTGCGAAGCAATCCTGGTTGATCTTGACGCCGAGGCTGCGGGCAGCCATTTCTGCGTGTTCCTTGAGGGATTTGGGATCGGACTGGGAGGTGACCTTCACCTGGGCCAGGTAGGCCTCGATGCGCATACGGTCCCAACTGGCCGCCTGCAGGTTCTGCGCGGCGCGAATAAATGCACCGGGCCTGTCGCGCACGGCCTTGCGCAGGGTGTTAAAGTCCCCGCCGGTCTCCGGCGCGAGGAAGATGAGCGCCTGCTGGGCCTCGTCGGGCACAGTGACAAAAACGCCCTCCTCACGCGCCTCGCGGCTCCAGGTTTCCACGCGGGTAAACCACTCCGGAGGCGGGGGATTGGTCGCTCCCCGCAGGAAGGCCACCACCAGCACAAAATGGGTCGACTGACTTTCAGGCAGGTCGGGGTGAATCCAAAGCCGGTCTCCCGGCAACAGGTTGGGGGTTTTCGCAATGGGCAGAGTCACATCCCCGCGCTTGACGTGTACATCAATTTTGGGTCCGGAGAGGTCGAAGGAGGGGCCATCGGCGCACCGCCCGGGTAAAGCCAGACAGCAGAGCAACAGCAGCAGTAAACAATGACGCATAACATCTATTGTACGGAATCGAGGCTCCAAAGTTAGCACGGAGCGGCCGCGCGGCTTGGCCTGAGAAGCGCGGCGGGGAAGAATGCTGGAAGATTTTGAAGTGCGCCCCAAAGGAATTTCGGTTACACTGTGGCCTGTATAAACCTGAATTCATTGAGGGTCGGTGGATTTAACTGGCCCTATAGTATTTCTCGAAACTATGTGAAGTAAAAGAAAGACGCCGAGTACGGCTTTTGTAAGCTAAAAGCCTTATGAATAAGCCTGAATCGATCCACATTGACTTCGAGATATGCTCTTGGGCCCATTTTTCAGGCCGGACAGCGGCATAAGCCGCAGAACGGGTCATTACTCTCAAAAATCACCATCCCCCGGAAAGTTCTTAGAAGAACGGCGGGGGATAAGAGCAATTGAGCTGGGCGGGCACAGTCAAGACTTGCGGCACTTCCAGGATGGGCTTGCCCTTATGGAGATCATTCCCGGTCGCCGCTTCCTGATGGTCGCGTCGACTTGAGCATGTTGGTTTCGGGGTGGGGTCATCCTGACGATGCGATAGAACCAAGACTGCCGATTTTCGCGCATGGGGCGCGGCGCCATCTTCGATCCGGGCTGAGGGGCCGGGCGGAGAAGCTGCCGGCAAAGTGAGCGCGGGAAGCAGCAGACGGAGAGATGATATGAAATCGACCAGAGCTGCGATGAGCAGCATCGATGGTGCCAACCTGACCATTCCCGCGGCGGAAGAGATTATTGAAGAAGCCCTGAATGAGCTGGCATACTCGCAAGACCCGGGTCTGGTGAGGGCGTTGCGCTTTCTTGCGCCCCCCGGATATCGGGCCATCGTGGAACTGTGCAACGAAAGCGGGCGGAGCAAGCGGCGCAATTCCTCGGCGGATGCCTGGTCGCCGGAAGAAGATGAGGTGCGGATCTATTTTGAGCGTCTCGACGAAAGCGAACCATCAAGCCACGTCGCGCGCGGGCAGCGCACTGCCAGCCAGCGCGACTTGGAGCACGGTATGGACGAGGAAGATGACGCCCAGGAGGCGATGCTCCCGGCTGATATGGATGGACGCGTGAAGGAATTGTGCGCGGCACTGGCCGAGGCCGAGCGCGGCGGACATGCTTTCATTGCGCTCAAATGGTTTCGGGATTCATTTCTGCCCCGCAAGGCCTTCCGCTGGAATCAGCACCCGGAGACGCGCCAGATGGTGCTTGCCGAGGCTATTCAGCGCGGCGTGGTGATGACCAGCAAGATTGCCAACCCCAAGACACCGGCCTATCCCACCACCACCATTCGCCTGAATCGGGCCGAAGCGGGCATTCCAGATGAGGCACAGCGCTTTCATCCCGTGGCTGTGCTGGGCGAGCCCGTGGCCGGAACCATCGATGAAGAACGAGGTGAGCCTTGAGCGTCTACTTTGTCGAGGCCACGGCCTTCGTGAAGTTGTTTGTGCAGGAACCTGGGACTGTCGAACTCATTAACCTGATGGAGGCTACGGAGGACAATCGCAAGCTGATCTCGGCTGCAACCCCACTGGAGGTGTACGCGGTGCTTCGCAAGCGCGAGCGCGCCGGTGACATTGCCCCTGGCGATGCCGCATCGGCATTCACGGTTCTGCGCATGGAATCGGCGCGTATGGTGCAACAACCGCTGAACCCGGCGGTGCTTGAGGCTGCGCGCCTGCTGCTGGACCGCACCACTTTGCGCTGGACCGAGGCCCTGCAACTGAGTGCTGCTCTGGTCGCACGCGACATGTTTCAGGGCACGGAGATCGTGTTTGTGTCGGCTTCGGCTCGTTTGCTTGAAGCGGCCGTAAGCGAAGGGTTCAAGGTTCTTGACCCGGCAAAGGAAACCGCGGAAGCCGCGAAACAGGGGTAGCCGGCTCTAAGAACCTGGTCCGGCTTTCATCGGTTTTTACTCTGCAGTCTTCTGCCCGACTTGAACAATCATGAAGGTATTCGGCTTGGCTCTCGGCCGCCGTGAAGTCGCGCCAGGCGCGAGCACTTCAAACTCCGCTGTCGGCAGGTAAAGGTTGAATGCGGAATCATCCACGCCCATGGTGCGCGCTCCGGTTGGCGTCTTGACCACTTGCTCAACCTCAAACTTCCCGGCCTTCTCGGCCACCACAAACAACTGTCCGTCGCCGCAGCTTGCGAACGCGTAGCCGGCATGAAACTTCGTTGCATCCACGCCCGCCCCGATGGGCAGATCGGCAAGTACCTTTCCGTCGTCGCTGCTCATCACGATCAGCTTTTGCGGATTGCGGCAACCGATGAACAGACGGTGCGTCTTCCGGTCGATGGCCAGTCCTACCGGGTGCCCGCCGGGTGCAACGGGCCAGCGCGCAATCACCTTGCGCGATTTCAGGTCGACCACCGCAACGACGTCTTTATCTTCGATATTGATGTAAACCCTGCCCGCGTCGTCGTAGGCCAGGTACTCAGGCGAGCCGCCCAGGTCTATCGGAGGATCAATCTTGCCGTTCACCGGATCGATGTCCGGCGTGAAGGTCATCAGCATGCCCTTGTCGCCGGAAACGGCGAGAACAAGATTCATAGCCTTGTCATAAATGATGCCGTCGGAATCGGGCATGGTCGCCAGCGTCCCCAGGGTCGCATAGGTTTTAAGGTCGAAGACAACAATAGCTCCGTCGCCTCCGCCGTCGGTAATGAACCCGCGCCCCGCAGCCGGCACAATCGCCGTTCCGTGCGACCGCTTCTGCCCCGGAATGTCGCCCAGCGTCTTGCCGGTGGCGGCGTCGATGACCATCGTGTGGGTGCTGCGCGTAACAAAAAGACGGTGGTCCGATGAATCGACGGTGAGATAGTCCCATGCGCCGTCACCGCCGATGTGCATGGTCTTCGTTACGTCCCACTGCGCCTGCGCGCAAAGCGGCAGGCAGCCGGCGAGCGCAAGGGCGGCAAGCGAAAGAAGAACAGACTGAATATTTCTCATCGTTATTTCACCTATGGGAATTCGTTGTTTCGCGCGGCAATCCGGAAGTCCGTAATCGACATCATAAAAGTTAACACACGGCTGTTGCGATGTTGTTGAACGGGCGCGACGTTTGGCAACATGTGCAATTAATTTGCGAAGATCAGGGCGGATTTATTCCCTGCGGAAGCGGTTGGCCTGCTCAAATTCGTCGCGAAGCTCGGGCGAGCGCAGATTTTCGCGCAGATGGGCCAGCCGCTGCTCCAACGCTTCGAGCGCGGCCTGCACGGCCTCAGTATTGGTGTGGGCGATATCGCGCCACATGGAAAAAGGGCTGGCGCCGAGGCGCGTCATCTCGCGAAGAGCGCGGCCGCCCACATCTTTCAGCTCGGGCGCATCGCCCACTTCTTGTTCGAGCAGTGCGCTTAGAGCCGTGGCGACAAACTGGGGCAGATGGCTAACCCAGGCGACGAGCTCGTCGTGGCGTGTGGCATCGAGATCGAGCGTCTTTGCGCCCATGGCGCCCACCAACTCGCGCCATTCCTCGACCAGTGCGGCCGAATGCGGAGAACGCCGCGCCGATGGATCGTCGGTGAAGAGCCACACGGTTCCGCGAAACAGATTGGCGTCGCCCAGGGCCGCCCCGCCCCGCTCCTTGCCCGCCATGGGATGGCCGGGAAGAAAAGCGGCGCGTTCGGGCGTGTTGAAGAGGCGATTCGCGGCTTCAGTGATCATGCGCTTGGTGCTGCCTACGTCGGTGACCAGGTTTTCCGATCCGAGCAGAGGTGCAAGCCTCTCCATGAAATCGAGAGTCGCGTAAATCGGGACAGACAAGAGAACCACCTGGCCGGCACGCGCGGCTTCAAGCGGATCGGCTGCGACCGAGTCCAGCGCGCCCATCCGGAGCGCGGCCTGTGCATTCTCTGGGTTACGATTCCAGCCCACAATCGTGCCGCGAAACTCCGCCGCGCGCAGCGCAAGCCCCACCGATGTGCCCAGCAGGCCCGTTCCGAGGATGGCGATGCGTTTGATCATGGATGCCTTTCAAGCGCCTCGCTGCGCGCGCGTTAGCGGGGTTAGCGACGGTTAACTCCGCAAACCCCTCTTGCTCCTCTCGTTCCGCTTCATCTTACAGCGTCCGTCCCACGGCCACGGCGATGACCTTCAGCTCCTCCATCAGCTTCTCAAACTGGTCCAGATAAAGTGTCTGGGCGGCGTCGGAGGCGGCCTTGTCCGCATTGGGATGGACTTCAACGAGAATCGCATCGGCGCCTGCAGCCAAGGCAGCCTTTGCCATGGGCGCAACCATGTCGCGGCGGCCCGTTCCATGAGATGGATCGGCGACGACCGGCAGGTGCGAGAGCTTTTTCAGCACCGGAATCGCCGAGATGTCCATGGTGTTGCGGGTCGAGGTTTCATAAGTGCGGATGCCTCTCTCACAGACGATGACGTCGTAGTTGCCGCCGGACATGATGTACTCGCTCGACAGCAGCAGTTCCTCGATGGTGGCGGCTATGCCGCGTTTGAGCAGTACCGGTTTGCGAACCTGACCAAGCTCGCGCAGCAAATTGAAGTTCTGCATGTTGCGCGCTCCCACCTGGAAGCAATCGACCAGGGGCAGCATGGGCTCGATCTGCGCAATCTCCATAACCTCGCTCACGGTCAGCAGGCCATGCGCATCGGCGGCCTCGCGCATCAACTCCAGACCCGGAATGCCGAGGCCCTGGAAGGCGTAAGGCGAGCTGCGCGGTTTAAAGGCCCCGCCGCGCAGAAAACTGCCGCCGGCGGCCTTGACGCGCGCTGCTGTCTCAAACATCTGTTCCCGGGTTTCGATCGAGCACGGTCCGGCCATCACGTGCGTCTGGTTACCCCCAACCTTGACGCCATTGGCAAACTCTACCTGCGTGCCTTCAGGGCGGAAAGCGCGGCCGGCCAGTTTATAGGGTGCGGTAATTCTGTGAACGTAAAGCACGCCAGGCAATAGTTCGAATTTTCTAAGTTCGACGTTGGCAGTCTGCCCCACGCCGGCCAGGATGGTCTGGTAGGCGCCCGTGGTGCGGTGAACATTTACTCCTGCTTCCACCATGGCTGTGATCACTACATCTATCTGCTCTTCGGTGGCCTTCTCCTGCATAGCAACAATCATTATTCTTTCCCTGTCTCGGACGTCTTAGCGTCCGCGGCATGGCCCGGCTCGGCGCCCCGGGCGGTTCTCTGCGATGCCAACTCGTCCCTCTGCAGGGAACGCATCACGTCGATGATGCGCTCGTAGATATGCGTCAACTCGATGTCTGGCAGCGGCCCCTTGTTGGCTGCGCGCACATTGGCGTAAACCAACTTTTCGCGTTCCGGCTCGTAGACCGGAAGCGAAGTGGCAGCCTTGAGGTAACCCACCAACTGTGCGGCGCTCGCTCGCTCGCTGAGCAACTCAACGAGCTGGCGATCCAGAGCATCGATTCGATTCCGCAATTCTTCCAACGTCATTTCATCCTCGTGTAGCGATCCCTGGGCCGGCTTGCTTCGTGAGTCTTCAGTGTGCCGGGCGCATAGGAGCTGAAGTTGGCAAAAAGCTGAACGGCGCAAGCGCCGCCTGCGTGGAATTGATCTACCGGGCCAGAGCCGCCTGGGGCAGCTGCAAGCCCTTGATAAATCGAGCCACAGCGCCGGGCGCCGTCTCCCAGCCCGTGGACGAAGACCCATCCCCCGGAACCCTCGTTTCCGGAGTCGACCGTTCGATAAGCTCGACGATTGCGCTGCCCACCACCGCGGCATCCGCGAACGCCGCCACCTGCGCGACGTGTTCCGCGTTGAAGATGCCGAATCCCACGGCCACAGGCAGCGTGGTCCATCGCCGGATGCGGGCCACCAGTGCCGCGGCGTCCGTCGTGAGCGTCTGCTGTGTGCCGGTAATGCCGGTGCGAGAGATGGCGTAGACAAAGCCTTTTGAATGCGTGGCGATAGCCTCAAGCCGCTCGTCGGGACTGGTGGGCGCGGCCAGGAAGATGGGCGCAAGACCCACGCGGCCTAGTTCGGTCAGATATTCGCCGGCTTCCTCCACAATCATGTCGGTCGCGAGTACGCCGTCCACGCCAGCCGCCGCGGCTTCATCAGAAAAGCGGGCGAGACCGAAACGAAGAATGGGATTAAGGTAGCTGAAGATGACCAAACCCGCCTTAGGACGCTCGGCGCGGATATCGCCGGCCAGTTTGAGTACGTCAGCCAGGCGCGTACCCCGTGCCACGGCGCGCTCGCTGGCGCGCTGGATGACCGGACCGTCGGCCAGCGGATCGCTGAAAGGCACGCCCAATTCGATCACATCCGCGCCCGCATCAATCGCAGCCAGAGCAATGGCGCATGTGGCCTCGAGGCACGGGTCGCCGGCTGTCAAATAAACCACCAGCCCCGGTTTATGAGCGAACGTTATTGGCATCTATAGGTTCTACGCTCCCTGAATCTTCAACTCGCGGGCCAGAATACCCATGTCCTTGTCGCCGCGTCCAGAGAGGTTCACCACCAGTATGTCACGGGGGCTGCACGTGGGAGCAAGGCGCAGGGCCATGGCCACGGCATGCGCACTCTCAAGAGCGGGCAGAATGCCTTCCGTTCGGGACAGCCTCACGACGGCGTCGAGTGCCGCGGCGTCATCCTCTGAAACATACTCGGCGCGGCCTGAGTCGTGCAGCGCGGCGTGTTCGGGTCCGATGGAGGCGTAGTCCAGCCCGGCGGAGACCGAGTGGGTCAGCGCGATCTGCCCATTCTCGTCCTGCAGCACGTAAGAGAAGGTGCCCTGCAATACCCCCGGCGCGCCGCCTTTGAACCGGGCCGCATGTTCGCCGAGTGCGGTTCCGCGTCCGCCGGCTTCCACGCCGATGAGCCTCACCTCGCGGTTTGGGATGAACTCATAGAATGCGCCGATTGCATTCGATCCGCCCCCCACGCAGGCGATCACGGCGGTCGGCAGGCGGCCTTCCTTCTCGAGAATCTGTTGCTTCATCTCGATGCTGATGACGCGATGAAAATCGCGCACCATGGTGGGATAAGGATGCGCGCCGAGTGCGCTGCCCAGCAAATAATAGGTAGTCCGGACGTTGGTGACCCAGTCTCGCATGGCCTCACTGATGGCGTCTTTCAGCGTCTTCGAGCCTGAGGAGACGCCGCGCACCTCCGCGCCCAGCAGCTTCATGCGGAGTACGTTCAACTCCTGCCGGGCCATGTCCACGTCGCCCATGTAGATGACGCACTCCAGGCCGAGCAGCGCGCAAACAGTAGCTGTGGCCACGCCGTGCTGGCCGGCTCCGGTCTCGGCAATAACGCGTTTTTTGCCCATGCGCTTTGCCAGCAGGCCCTGGCCAAGTGCGTTGTTGATTTTGTGCGCGCCAGTGTGCAACAGGTCCTCGCGCTTGAGATAGATCCTGGCTCCGCCCAGCTCTTCAGTCAGGCGCTTGGCAAAGTAGAGCGGCGTGGGCCGCCCGGCGAAGTCCTTGAGCAGATCGGCCAACTCAGCCTGGAAAGAGGCGTCGGCCTTGGCCGCGCCGTAGGCCTGCTCCAGTTCGATCAGGGCCGCCATCAGCGTCTCTGGCACGTAGCGTCCGCCGTAAATGCCAAAGCGCCCGGGACGCGCCTCGGAGGGAACTGAGGGAAGAATGACCGATGCCATGATGGCCTCCTTAACAAATGCCCGAAAACGGGGAACTCTTCAGTTTACTAGGAGGCGGGCTCGTGGTTCTGTCCTTACAAGCTTCAGCCCTTCTTCTTTCGGCTCAGGTCGCACAACATGTCGGAATGAATGTTCAGCCCGATGTTGGTTATGTTGTAGAAGTGTTCGCTGGCTACCAGCCATCCGATCTCGCAAATCGCGCGATCGGAGTAGTGGCTGGCGAGGCGGGCAAATGTAGCCGCGTTCACGCACTTGAATCTGGTCAGCTCGGTTACATAGTCCAGGGCCGCGCGCTCCGCCTCGCTGAACAGGGGACTGGTGTTGTATTCGTCGAGGGCATCGAACTTGGCCTCATTCATTTGCGCTTTGATCACGAAGTACCGGCCTATGTCAACGCAAAAGGTACAGACGTTGATCTGCGCCACCCGCTCCCGAATGAGAAATGCCGTCTCCCGCGGCAACTTCAGCTTCTTGTCCAACTGGCTGATCTTGCCGACGAACATGCCGAACGCTGTTGGCATCCGGGCGTAGACAACTTTAAATGGCGTGGGCACTTTGCCAAATTGCCGGCGCGCCATGGCAAATACCAGCCTGTTAATCAGGCCCTTGGGCCTTTCGATTGGGGGAAGAAAGGTATCCATCCGCAAACCTCCATATACCTGCTCGTTGAGCATGGGCGCGTCTTGTGCGCGGCCGTGCCCAGCGCGTCTATTTTCCTTACGCTGGGCTCAAGCGAGAGGTTACATGCCCGCGCATTGGCGAAACGGGTAGCGCCGAAAGAGCCGTAACGACTGCGCTTGGACTTCGAAACGGTCCGTCAGTCGCCATCAGCGTCGCGGGCGCTGTCGATGAAGGCGCGCACTTTGGCGGGATCCTTGCGCCCCGGCGCGGCTTCAACACCTGAGACAACATCGACGCCCCAGGGGCGCAGTGCGGCGATGGCCTGGGCCACATTCTCCGGAGTCAGCCCTCCCGCAGCCACCATCCGCTTTTGCAGGTCCGCGGTTTGGAACAGAGTTTTGCGGGCCTCGACCCAGTCGAAAGCCTGTCCCGTGCCGCCGGCGGCCAAGGCAGTCCGCGAGTCCACGAGCACCGCGTCCACATGGGGGTCCTGCATGATCTTCGCTAACTCCACGGCCGTCAACTCGCCGAAATGAACCACGCGCAGGACGGTCAGCGCAGGCCCGAAGCGATTGCGGAGCCTGGCCGGCAGTTCAGGCGCGGTGGTGAAGTGGAGTTGAACGCCGGTAAGACGGCTGGAGCGGACGACAGACTCGATATCTTCAAAGGGCGCATCGACAAACACGCCGATTTTTTCAAGCATCGCGGGCAGGCGAGGCACAATTTCCGCAACCTTTGCGGGGCTAATGCGGCGGGGGCTGGGCGCAAAAACGAAGCCCACCGCATCGGCGCCGGCCTCGGCGGCGAGCAGCGCGTCCTCGAACGAGGTGTTGCCGCAGATTTTTACCCAGAGACTCATCGCGCAGCCGTGACTCCTCGCAGCAACTCGGCAAGCGCCGCGCCGGGGTCGGGCTGGCGCATCAGGCTCTCGCCGATCAGAAATGCGTCAAAGCCCGCCGAGCGCAGGCGCGCAATGTCCGCAGCGGTCAAGATGCCGCTCTCCGAGACGCGCACCACGCTTGCGGGCATTCGTTCGGCCAGCTGAATTGAGGTTTCAAGTTTCACCTCAAAACTCCTGAGGTCACGGTTGTTCACGCCTATGGCGTCGGCGCTCTTTTCACCCAGGGCATCGAGAACGCGGCTGAGCTCGTCGGCCGTGTGCACCTCAACCAGCACATCGAGTTGGAAGCCGTGGGCCGTTTCGGTAAAACGGCTGAGCTCTGCGCTGGTAAGGGCGGCGGCGATCAGCAGGATGGCGTCGGCGCGGTGCGCGCGTGCTTCCACGATCTGGTACTCGTCAATGATGAAGTCCTTGCGCAGGCAGGGCAAGGGCGTGGCGGCCGAAGCCAGTTCAAGGTTGCGCAGGCTGCCCTGGAAGTAAGGCTCATCGGTGAGCACTGAAAGCGCCGCTGCTCCGCCGCTACGGTAGCGTGCAGCCAACCAGGCGGGATCAAAGTCTGCGCGGATCAGTCCTTTGGATGGCGAAGCTTTCTTGATCTCGGCAATCACGGCAAGCGAATCGGTGGCCTGGCGGCGCAGGGCGCGAGTCCAGCCGCGCGGCCGATGAGCATCGGCGCGGCGCTCCAGTTCGGCAGACGACACATGCTCTTTAGCCGCCGCAACGGCGCCACGGGTGGCTGCCAGAATAATGTCGAGTTGGGTTGCCATACTCTGGGTTGAGTATACGGGGAAATCCGTCAAAATCAGCCAGTCAGTGTAGCCGTTCGCTCCGTGCGGCCCCTATAATCGATGCGGTTTCAAGTCTATGGGAGATTCGACCTTCATGTTCAAAAGGACTCTCTGCCTCCTCGCTTTTGCCGTTGCGTTCTTGCCGTCAACTTCAGCTTTCAACCAGACACCGGCCAACGTGATTGTGGAGCACAACGTCGCGATGAAGACGCGCGACGGCGTGACCCTCTACGCTGACGTGTATCGCCCCGCCGGCGCGGAATCCCTTCCCGTCCTGCTGACTCGGACCCCTTACGACAAGAACGGCGGCGCCGCCTTTGGGTCCATGGGGGCGCTCAGGGGCTTTATGGTTGTGGTCCAGGATGTGCGCGGGCGTTATACCTCAGAAGGTGAGTGGTACCCCTTCAAGCATGAGATCGAAGACGGCTATGACACCGTGGAATGGGCGGCCGCGCTGCCCCACTCGAACGGCAAAGTGGGGATGTTCAGCGGCTCGTATGTGGGCGCAACGCAGATGCTGGCCGCGATCGCCCATCCGCCGCACCTGGCGGGCATCTGCCCCATCGTTACGGCCTCAAACTACCACGAAAATTGGACCTACCAGGGCGGTGCGCTCGAGCAATGGTTTGACGAGTCGTGGACCTCGGGGCTGGTGCAGGACACGGCCAACCGGGCCTTCAGGCAAGCCACCAATGCGCTGGTGGGCAGCACGGTTCTACCGCTCAACCAATACCCGGTCCTCAACCTCAAACCTGAGTCGGGCGCTAACCTGACGCACGAGCTGGCGCCCTATTTCATTGACTGGTTGGCGCACCCCGACTACGACAGCTACTGGAAGCAATGGTCCATTGAGGAGAATTACGCGAACATCCAGGTTCCCGCGCTGGTGATCGCTGCCTGGTACGACATTTTCCAGGGCGGTTCGCTGAGGAACTACCTGGGCATTCGGGCTCATGGGGGCACGGAGGCGGCGCGCTCCGGCACGCAGTTGGTCGTGGCCATCGGTGGGCACTCCGGCTCGGGCCGCAGGGTGGGGCGCGTCGATTTTGGTCCCGACGCGGCCTTTGACGAAAACGCCATCACTCTGGATTGGTATGACTACCTGTTCAAGGGCAAGCAAAATGAATTTGCCAACGGCAAGCCGGTCAAGATTTTTGTGATGGGCGAGAACAAGTGGCGCGATGAGGCCGGCTGGCCGCTTGAACGCGCGCAGCAGACGGTCTATTACCTCCACTCCGGTGGCAAGGCAAACAGCGCCGCAGGCAATGGCGGGCTCTCGACGGAAGCCGCGAAAAATGAAGCTGCCGACAACTACGTCTACGACCCCGGCAACCCGGTTCCGACGATCGGCGGCCCGCTTTGCTGCGATTCTGGACACTTGCCGGCCGGCCCGCTCGATCAGGAGGGCGTCGAAGCCCGCTCAGACGTTCTGGTTTACACCACGCCGCCGCTCGCGGAAGACACGGAAGTCACCGGGCCGGTGACACTCGATCTATTTGCAAAGTCGTCGGCCGTCGATACAGACTTTGCCGGCAAGCTGGTGGACGTGGCTCCTGACGGTACAGCGATCAACCTCACGGAGGGAATTCTGCGGGCGCGCTACCGCGAGTCAATGAGCGAGCCGAAGCTGATTGAGCCGGGCAAGGTTTATGAGTACAAGATCGATCTGTGGTCCACAAGCAATGTCTTCATGAAAGGCCACAGGATTCGCGTAGAAGTCAGCAGCAGTAATTTTCCGCGGTTCGATCGCAACCTCAACACCGGCAACAGCGCGGCGGAAAGCGCCGATTTCGTAAAGGCGACGAATACCGTTCTGCACGACGCCAAGCATCCCAGCGCGCTGATTCTGCCGGTGATAACGCCCTAGACCCTGTTACGAACTCTAGCGCGGAATTGAAACGGCCTCGCAGCTCTGCGCAACCAGTTCCTTCGCGGCCTGGCGGCCCAGGCGGATGCAGTCGGGGATGCCGATGCCGTCGTAGGCATTGCCGGCGAGGCGCAGGCCGGGCAACGCTGACACGCGCGCGGCGATCCGGGCGATGCGCTCCCGGTGACCCACGGAATACTGCGCCATGGCTCGGCGCCACCGAGCTACCTGCGCATGTTCCGGTTCAACTGTGAGGCTGATCGTCTTTTCACCCAGGATCTGGCTCAACTCGCGGCGCACGGTGGCTACAAGAGCGCCGTCAAGTTCGGCGAGCAGCCACTCATTGCGCATGCCGCCAAGAAAGGCGCGGAATACAGCTTTGCCGGGCGGCGTGCGGCCCAGGAACTTGCGATGAACAAAGGTGCAGGCCAGCATGGCGCGGCCCTCGCTTGCCGGGACCAGGAATCCGAATCCTTCGGGCAGGGGGCCCAGTCTGGCTTCGTCATAGACCAGGTTCACGGTGATGGACGAAGAGTAGGGGATGGCGCTCAGGTCCTCGCCCAGCGCAGGGTCCACCGGGGCCAGCAGTACGCCCGCGGCCCATGCGGGAGAGGCAAAGATCACACCGTCGTAAACCTCAGAGACTCCCGATGCCTCGATCTTCCAGCCCTCGGCCGTTTTCAGAATGGCGTTTACCGGCGTGGACACGCGAACCGAAGCCGGACGAAGCCGGGCGGCCAGCGCATCCACCAGCTGTTGCATGCCGCCCCGGAGCGCGGTAAAGGTGGAGCGTGGCTCCGCTCCACGGTTCGATCCGTTGGACGACTGCGCCCCCTTGGCGCGCATCTGGCGGTGCGCCGCCAACATGCCGCGGGTGAGCGAGCCGTACTTCGTCTCCATCTCCACCAGTCGGGGCAGCACAGTGCGCGCGCTCAGTTCGGCAGCATCGCCGCCGTAGATGCCTGAGAGCAGCGGATCGGCGAGGCGGTCCACGGCTTCAGCGCCAAAATGGCGTTGAACCAGCGCCGCGACGGCCTCGTCGGGAAGGCCGCTCGGGCGCGGCGGGTGTAGCAGCTCCAGGGCCATGCGGATCTTGGTTGACAGGCTGAACAGCCGCGTCATCGCCGTCGGAATCAGCTTCGTAGGCACCAGGAACATGAGCCCGTCAGGAAGCGCGACCAGGCGGTTCTTTACCAGAATGTATGTTTTGCGGGCGGCGTCGTTGGAGGGCAAAAGCTCGGCGCCGAGACCGAGCTCGCGACAGAGCTCTGCCGCCGCGGGCTTCTCTGTAAGAAAAGAGTCGGGCCCGCGCTCCAGCACCGCGCCCTTCACGATTTCCGAGGCTAGAGAGCCGCCCAGCCGCTCGCGTGCTTCAAAAAGCGTGTACTCCACCGGCGATCCTGCCGCGCGCGCCTTTTCCAGCTCGTAGGCAGCCGCCAGTCCCGCTATCCCACCGCCAATAATCGCAATCCGCATCCCTGACATCATCCCATCATTACAGCAATTTCGGGAATATCGCACTGCCTCGGAAGGGGAAAGTTGCGGCCTCGCCGGGAATGCGATCCTCAAGAGTTAGAATCAAGGCGACGCCCCGATGCCGCATGTGATTTAAATCACATGCAAAGCGACCATGGACGGCAGATGCTTTTCCCCGGGACAATCGGCTTCTGGGTTTTGCCACGCTCCCCTCCTTTGCACTGGACCGCCGGATGTCGGATACAGGGAGCCGCGTGTTTTTCCGGGGACTTCGACAACCTGCGAACAAGCCCTGAAGGAGACACTGCATGAGCAGTGAATTGATCCACCGGTTGCACTTTGCCTTCACCATCACCTTCCACTATCTGTTTCCCCAGCTCACCATGGGCCTTGGCCTTCTGATTGTGGTGCTCAAGTCGGTTGCTCTCAGGTCCGGCAGCGAACAGTGGGACCGGGCAGCGCGTTTCTGGGGGCGAATCTTCGCCATTAACTTCGTCTTCGGGGTGGTCACGGGCATTCCCATGGAATTCGAGTTCGGCACCAACTGGGCCCGGTTTGCGCAGCTATCGGGCGGTGTGATTGGGCAGCCGCTGGCCATGGAGGGGGTGTTCAGTTTCTTTCTGGAGTCGGCGTTTCTGGGGCTGTTTCTTTACGGAGAGCGGCGGATCTCGAAGCTGATGCACTGGTTTTCGGCGGTTATGGTGTTTTTCGGATCGTGGATTTCGGGGTTCTTCATCATCGTGACCGACGCCTGGATGCAGCATCCCGTAGCCTTCGATCGGTTGCCCAATGGACAGTTCGAAGTGCTGAGCTTTTGGCAACTGCTGCTGAATCCCTGGGCGCTGCTGCAGTATGCCCACAACATGACGGGAGCGGTGGTTACCGGCACCTTTGTAATGGCTGCCGTGGGTGCCTTTTACCTGCTGGACGGCCGCAACGTGGACTATGCGCGCATTTTCCTGAAGGTGGGAGTGATCGTGGGCGTGATTGCGAGCATCCTCATCATCTTTCCGACAGGCGATTTGCATGGCAAGTATGTCGCGCGTCACCAGCCGGCCGCGATGGCCGGGATGGAGGGAGTGTTCAAGACCGAAACCGGCGCGGGGATGGTGCTGATGGGCCAGCCGAATGAGGAGACGGGCGAAATCGACAACCCCATCGTGGTGAACAAGGTGCTGAGCTTCCTCATCTACGGGACGACCAAGGCCGAGGTCCAGGGACTGGATAAGACTCCGCCGGACCAGCGGCCCACTGCCCTGCCGCTGCTGTTTTACGCCTACCACATCATGGCCGGACTGGGGACTTGGTTTGTGCTGCTGATGGTTGTGGCCGCATTTCTTCTGTGGCGGGGCTGGCTTTACAAGACGCGCTGGGTTTTGTGGGCGTTGCTGCTCAGTTTTCCGCTGCCGTACATTGCCAATACTGCCGGCTGGATGACGGCCGAACTGGGGCGCCAGCCGTGGCTGATCTACGGATTGATGCGGACCAGCGAAGGCTACTCCGCTAACGTTTCGGCCGGCAATGGGCTGTTTACCCTGCTTGGTTTTATGGGTCTCTACGCGCTGCTTGGCCTGCTGTTCACGGTGCTCATCTACCGTGAGATCGATCGTGGTCCGGAGCCGCAGGTTCCCGTCGGGGCCGTGAACGCCGGTTAGCGCCGGCGCCGCCATGGTGCGAAGGAATCGAAACTCAGTGGTCTGAAGAAGAAGGAGACTGGCAATGATGGGGTTCATCTGGTTCTGGCTGGTTGCGGTCATGATTGTCGGTTATGTGGTGCTCGACGGCTTCGACCTGGGCGTCGGTGTACTGCATCTCTTTTTGGTGCGCACCGAGGCGGAGCGCAAGGCGACAATGGGCTCGATTGGGCCGGTGTGGGACGGCAACGAGGTGTGGCTGCTTGCCGGCGGAGGCACCCTCTACTTTGCCTTTCCACTACTTTATGCATCGGCCTTCAGCGGCTTTTATCTCCCGCTTATGATCGTGCTCTGGCTCTTGATTCTGCGCGGCGTGAGCCTGGAGTTGCGCAACCACATTGACGTGGGCGTGTGGCGGGCACTCCTGGATGGGTTATTTGGCTTGGCCAGCGCGCTGCTCACCATCTTTTTCGGTGCGGCGCTGGCAAATGTGCTCCGCGGCGTGCCTTTGCAGCCCGACGGCTACTTTTTTCTGCCTCTGTGGACCAATTGGCAGCCGGGGCTGCATCCGGGGATTTTGGACTGGTATACGGTCATCGGAGGCCTGGTGGCATTGGTGGCGCTCACCCTGCATGGGGCGCTTTGGCTGGTGATTAAAACCTCAAGCGAACTGGGACGTAGAGCGAAGGGGATTGTGACTCCGCTGTGGTTGCTGTTGGCAGCGCTCACGGTCGTCAGCCTGGCCGCAACCGTTGCGGTGCGGCCTGAGAGCTTGAACAACTACTTCCGTTACCCGGCGACGTTTGTTGTGCCGGCAGGGGTGGTGGCGTCGCTGGCAGGCGTTTGGATTCTGAATCGCAAGGACCAGCCCGTAAAGGCGTTCCTTTGTTCCTGCGCCTATCTTTTCTTCATGCTTGCGGGTGCCTGCTGGGCTCTTTATCCCACGCTTCTGCCGGCCACCACAGGCTCAGCCCATGACATTACGCTAAGCCGCGCACTCTCAGGCCCGCATACGCTCGCCGTTGGGCTGGTGTGGTGGATCGTGGGCATGACGATGGCCGTGGGCTACGTCGTTTTTGTCTACAGCAAGTTCCGCGGCAAGGTCGATCTGCTTCCCGTGAGGCATTGAAGCGGGCTTATTTCCACGCGCCCAGCAGACGCCGCAGAAGCACGAACTCGCCCAGGTGGTAAGCATTGTGGTCGGCGGTCAGCAAGGCTTCTCGCAGAACTGTTTGACCGTCGCCGTGCGGAATCTTCTTGAACAGGTCGGTCGATTCCGAGGCCACCAGATCGTTCATCTTATTCAGGTCCCTACGAAACGCTTTCACGCTCCGGCCCCATTCTGCCGCGCTTGCCGGAGCCTTTTTCCCGGGCCAATAGCCCGACGGCCACGCCGGCGACACGTGTTTTGGGTTCACCGTGAATTCCAGAATGTCCAATTGGGCGATTCTCATGTGTTCCAGCACCTCCCACGGGGAGTGTTCGGCACCCTTGGGCCGTATGCCGCGCAGGCTGGTTGGCAGGTTCTTGATGGCGGTTTCAAAATCGGCGTGGGCGCCCTTGCCCGCTAGCAGATTTACGACGTGCTGCCGCAGCAGCGCCTGGTTTTTCATGATTTCTGTCTCTCTCTGCTGCTTCGATGCGCGTCCGCCTCATCGGATGCCGACTGAGACGGACGGATCGTGTGGCAGAAGGTTAGAGCGTGACCAGCGTTCCGGCCGGTTCCAGCTGCCGGAAGGCCTCGGCCTTGTGCTCCAGTTCCGGGTCCCAGTTCTTGGGCTGGTAGATGCAGCAGGGTTCCTGAGCGAGCGGGTCGCCGGTGACGGCGTAAGCGCGGGCACGCGAACCGCCGCAGATTTCCTTGTATTCGCACGCGCCGCACTTGCCTTCCAGCTTGCCAGTGTCGCGCAGCGATTTGAAGATGGGCGCTTCACGATAGATCTCGGCGAGCGGCGTTTCGCGGATGTTACCGGCATGGATGGGCAGAAACCCGCTCGGATAAACGTTGCCGGTATGGGAGATGAACATGAAGCCCTTGCCGTCGTTGACGCGGCGGGTGGCCCAGCTTGCGGTGCGGGTCTTGGCATCGGCGGTGGGCGCGCCCGGCTCATAGGCAGTTGCAGGTTTCATGCCCCCCGGATGGCCGTGTCCATGGCTCATCTTCCGCTCTTCAAGGTTGTGCTGTAGCAGGTAGCGGCGATAGTGCATCGCTTCGGTGGTCTTGATCTGGAAGCTGACCCTGTGCGAGAGCTCGTAGATCTTGCCGAAGACCTGTTCAAAGTCCTCGCCGGAGAGCAGGTCGTCAAGCTGGCCGCGGCCCACCGGAACCAGGAAGAAGACATTCCACATCACAATCGAAAGTTTTTCAAACAGGTTGCACAGGTTGTCGAGGTCGTGGGCGTTGTGGCGGCTGATCGTGGAATGGACTTGGATGGGAATGCCGGCTTCGTTGGCCCACTCGATGGCCTGGATGGTGCGCGCCCAGGCGCCGGGAAGTCCGCGGAAGGCGTCGTGAATCTCAGGCGTGGAGCCGTCTAACGAGATGCCCAGCCGAACCAGTCCCGCCTTTTTCAACTCGAAGATGGCTTCGCGGGTGAGCAGGGGCGTGGCGCTGGGGGTAAGCGCCACCTGCACACCCTTGCCTGCGGCATAGCTGATTAGTTCGAAGACGTCTTTCCGCTTCAGTGGATCGCCACCAGTAAAGACGAAGATGGGGATGTGCATATCGGCGATCTGATCAATAAGCGCCTTGCCTTCAGCGTTCGTCAATTCGTCAGGATGCGCGATGGGCTGGGCGGCGGCGCGGCAGTGTTTGCAGGCCAGATCACAGGATTGCGTAACTTCCCAGATGGCAAGAAAGGGGGTTTCGTCAAAGTTGAGCCCGCCGCGAGCGGGAATGTTGTGCATCGGTTGCATAAGGCCTCCTACGGAACCGGGCGGGGAAACACGTCATGGTTTACGGGCCGGGGATGGAATGGCTCCGATTTCCTTGGATATCCCAGTTGCTGCCCCAGAGTGCAGGCGGGGCTGAAAGGGGAAATCCGATGCCAAGTCGTCCAAGGCGCCTCGATTCCGGTCTAGAAGAACAGGTTTTCCAGGAGTCAGGCTGTGATTCAGATCACTTTACCCTGTCGGATCGGTGACCTGGCACCGCCCCAGCTTAGCCGGAAAGGCGGAGGGGGAAAACAATTCCCACAACGTTGACGCTTCTGCATCAATTCCGGTCTATAGTAGCGGTAACGAAAATTGAGTCCGGGCCCCCATTGTCGTGCAAAGATCAGGTGAATCAAATCACATTCTTGTGTGAGTCAGGACACTGCGAGCTCATATTTTTTCTGTAATCGTTTGAGCGCACCAGAAGGAGGTTCCCATGACCGCCGTCATGAAGCCAGGTTGGAGCAAACCCTCCACCATCCTCTTTGCCTCCGAGATTCCCGCCAACCAGAAGGCCTTCGCATTTGCGCTTGCGCAAGCCAGGGAGTTCGGCGCCAACCTCATTATTCTCCACGCCTATGACACGCTGGTGGTGGCAGCCTCAGAGACCTCGGGTATTCGCTACTACGACTACGCAGCCGCCGCGCGCACCGAGAAAAACCATCTTGAGCCTATGGCCCAAAAAGTGAGGGATGCGGGCGTCTCCTGCGAGGTAGTGGTGCGTCCCGGCCTGCCGGCAGACCAGATTCTTGCCTTCGCACGCGAGCGGGAGATCGACCGCATCGTGATGGGCACGCACTCTCCGGGCCCCATTGGCAAGCTGCTGGTGGGCTCGGTTGCCGAAGCCGTTCTGCGCACCGCCAAGGTACCCGTTCTGATTGTCGGTCCCCAAGTGGTGGATGGCACTTACCGGAACTTTGCCACACGGACCATTTTGTGTGCGGCAAGCCTGCAGGAGTCCAGCAGCGTGGTGGCGGCTTTTGCCGCGGACCTGGCGCACCAGCACGGCGCCCGCCTGGTCCTGCAGCACGTGATCCGGCCCCAGGAGCGCGCCGAAATTCTGGCCGGGCGCACGCTCGACGAAATTGAAAGGGACCTGATGCTGCTGATTCCACCCAGACTGCAGCACAAGATCGCCCTTCAAACCATCGTGGTGCCGGGCGATCCCACCGAGGAACTGCTCTACCAGAGCAGGGCCCAACAGGCCGACCTCATCGTTCTGGGCGCGCAGGGCGCCTCGGCCTTTGCCGCCATCACACGCCACGGAGTGGTCTACAAGGTGCTAGCGCACTCGCACTGCCCGGTGATTACGCTCTCGCCGGTTGTGTTGGCCGCCTGCGGGTCGAAATCCGAGAAGACGCATCCAGCCGAAGCCTACATGGCCGGTGTTTTTTAGAGCCGGAAACCGGGCATACGCGGCTCGAAACGACAAAGAAGCAAGCGCGTTGGATTCCTTTGCCTGGTCCAGTTATACTGGACCGCAAGGCGGCATTTCATCGCTCGCGCCGTCTGAAGTGAGGTGCGTCTTCCGCAGGGACTCCGGTTCACTGACGTTCGACGTTCCGCCATCGAAGCCTTCGCGGTGGCGCGCTATCGCTCGCGTACTTCGAAGTCCCATGGATTCCTTGAGTTGCGCCCTCTTCCCTGCCTTCTGCTCTCTCTGCGGCTGCCCTCTTCCGCAGCTCTCCTGTGCGCCAATTTGCGATGCCTGCTGGACGGAGTTTCGGGTTCAGGGCGGACCCGCGTGCGCGCGCTGCGGCGACAGAGTGGATGCCCGTCAACTTGAAGCAGGGCCGGCACCTGCAGCGCTTTGCCGGGTCTGCCGGATGGTGCCGCCGCCGTTTGCGCGCGCCGTTGCTTACGGGCCCTACCAGGGCCGCATGAGAGAGGCCATCCACGCTCTCAAATACCACCGGCTCGAACCGGCTGCACGTCAACTGGGCCGGATGCTGGCTGAAGCCATCGCCCAACTGGCTGCCGAAGCTCCCTCGGAGATGCTGGTGGTTCCAGTGCCGCTGCACCGGTCAAAATACCGTGCTCGCGGCTTTAACCAGGCTCGGTCGCTGGCTGCTGAAGCGCTCGAATTTCTTAGCAAGACTCATCCCGCGTGGAAGCTTAGGATGGCTTCGAGCACGCTGATGCGCCTACGCGCCACGGAGAGCCAGGCGGGTTTGACATCCCGCATGCGGCGCTTGAATGTGCGCGGGGCGTTCTCGGTCTCCGATCCGTCCGCGGTTACGTTGAAACATATTCTGGTGATCGACGACATTCTGACCACGGGGGCGACAGCCCGTGCCACTGCGCACGCGCTTATAAAGGCCGGAGCAGCATCGGTATGGGTGGCTACCTTGGCAAGGGCGCAGCGCATCAGCGAACCCGGCCGCGGATTCTACTTCGAGGACGCAGACATCACCGAGGAACTTCAAATGCGCGGAGGCGAGCCTTTGCGCCGGGATTCAGAGCTGACCGGCAACGTGCCGGGAGCCGCAAGGGGACAGGCAGGCAGGTTTTCATCGCACGACCAACCATCTTTTTGACGAGGGAAAAAGGATGTCGCTGGGAAAAGCAATGATTCATGCGCGTAAGCAAAAATCCATCGCCAGAGCCGCAGCTCTGGCAGGCGAGCACACTCCATCCCATTACAGCGTCCACACTCCCCACCTGCTGCAGATGCCGGTGCTGGTGCTGAACGCCTCCTATGAGCCCATCAACATTTGTGGCGCGCGGCGGGCGCTGGTGCTGGTTCTGAAAGGCATTGCTCGCACCGAGGAGGAGCATGGGCTGACCCTTCATGCCCAGCGCAGCCGGATCGCGATGCCCTCGGTGATACGGCTGCTCGAATATCGCCGTATTCCGCACCAGACGCGTGCCCTGTCGCGCAAGAACATTCTTTTGCGCGACCGCAACATTTGCCAGTACTGCGGCGAGGGGCTGCCTCCCGGTGAACTGACCCTGGACCACGTGATTCCTCGTTCGCGGGGCGGCAATTCAACCTGGGAAAACCTGGTGGCCTGCTGCCACGCCTGCAACCGCCGCAAGGGCAACCGCATGTTGAGTGAGATTGACGATATGATCCTGCTGCGTGACCCGCGGCCCTTTTCGCTGCACACGAGCCGCCAGATCATGCGCATGCTGGGCCGCAGCGACGACCGCTGGCGGAAGTATCTGTTCTATTGAAAGGCCTTCCGGCCATGATTCCCTTGTTGCTGACACCATCGAAAACGGCAGATGATCCCCTGCTCAACGTGGTATCGTGTGCCAGAAAGACAACCCGGCGCTCCCCATGCGCCTCTAAGCGGAAGAAAGGAAGATCTATGTCACGCATTCGAGTATTTGCATTTGTTTTTCTCGCAGCTGCGCTCTTGTGCTGCACGCACAGGGCGCAAGCCCAGATTGCCCTTGGCGTAAACATTGGGGTAGCCCCCATGTGCCCCTACGGCTACTTCGACTACGCCCCCTATGACTGCGCCCCTTACGGCTACTACGGGCCCGATTGGTTTCTGGGCGGCGTATTTATCGGAGCCGGACCTTGGTTCCACGGCCCTCGCGGCTTCTACGGCCACGTCGACAACCGTTTTGATCCTCGTAACGGCTACCGTGGGCCGCTTCCCAATCGCGGAGCCAAACAGTTCAACCATTTCCAGGGGAACGAGGCGCGAGACGGGAAAGGCCACGTAGGCAACGCCGGACATGACGCCGGCGCAGAGCATGCCCTGCCCGGATACAGAGGCGGCAGCGCAGGCGGACACGGACGCCGCTAGCCAGCATTGAAATTGCACCCGCGGACGAATGAGACGACCCGGCTCCAAAGGTACGTCTCTCTGGCGGTTCGTCTCGTCGTTCGCGTCGGGTGCAGACTGGGCTGACTACTTCGACGGTGCGCCGGGCTGGTTGCCTTGAGGCTGTCCGGATTGCGAAAGGCTCTGGCCGTTGTAAATGATCGTGCTGGTTGAGCCGAACCGCTTGTAGTCTGTGTACTTGACTGTGTCGCGAATGTGCACGTCCTGCGCCATGTAGCCGCTGCCCCCGGCAAAGTGAAGGATGCCCTCGCCCTTGGTATAGACCGGGAACCAGTAGTGGCCGTCCACCTGCTGGCGCCAGGTCATGAAGGGCGGATGCAGGTCCTCGCTTCCCTTGCGGGTATCGTCGGGTACCATGCGGCCGTTCGTCACCACGATCTGCAGGTCGGTCGTGTCCACCCAGATTTGGCCGTCGAAGTAGCGCTTCTTCTTCTCGATGATTTTGGGACGGACTGCGAAGACGTAGCAGTCCACTTCGTCCACCTTTTGCCGGCCCACGTACTTTACGTCGTACTGGGTGATGTCCTCCGTGGTGAGCACGAAGGGATAGCCATGTGAGATGTCCTGAAGATCGCTGGGAGACATCATGACGCGCTGCAAGGTGCTGCCGGGGGCGTAGACCACCTTTTCCGTGCGCCGTCCGGTGGGGTCGAAGATCACGTCGTCCACTTCATACCACTCGCCATCCATCTTATTGTCGTCGTCAATGGTCTGCACACGGGCGTAACGGCGGTAGGTGTAGTGATTCAGCGCCTCCTGGAATTCGCTCTCCTTGGCGGCAAACTCCTTGATGATCTGCTCCGGGGCGATAGCGGGCGCAGAAACGTCCATGCGGCCGAAGCCCGAGTCCAAAGGCATGGGCGTAAAGCTGTCTTTGAGCTGCGCCGATGCCGGTAGTGCGCAGGCCAACGTAACCAGCAAGGTCAGCAGGAACCGCAAAGTGATGGCGAATCGACTTCTCAACCTGGTCACACTCCTCATTTGGTCGGCGCCTTTATGGGAATAGGTAAATAAATCCACAGGCGCGCACGCCCCGCTGCAACTTTAGACGCATGGACTCGGCCTCTGGAGCGTCTCAAAATGAAGCATCGGGTCATCGGGTTAAAGCGCGGCCGACAGGTGTGCGAAGGCGGGGGCGCACGCTCTTTCCGAGAATCATACTGGAACTCCGCCTCTCACAGTCAAGGCATCTGGCCACCCCATCGTTCATTTGAGACTCTGGGAAACCGGTGTGGAAGGAGATCCCGGCTTCATGCCCGATTATTATCATGTTCCCGCGCTGGTGCTTAGCGCGCTGTTGCTTCCCGCCTTCGCCTATCTCTATCTGCGTTTTCGCGACACCCGGATGCTGCTTTGGTTTCTTGGCTTTCTCTTCGCGCTGGTGTCGATGGTGCTGCTCTACTTCGACGGCAGGCACAGTTTTGCCGGGGGTATGAATCCCTGGCTCGCCGCAGTAGGCCAAACCTCGATACAGATCAGCTCCGCGCTCTTTTTCGCCTCCTTATCTCCAGGGCGGTTTCGCATCGGTCGGTGGAAGGTCCTCTACGTTGTGCCTTACACTGCTCCCCTGGTCATTGCTTCCATTCTCTTCTTTGGCTTCTTTCACGGCGTATCCCCGGGCGAGCCGCTGCTGCTTCTCTTTCCGGTTCTGGGGCTGATTTCCGTCGCGGTGGCCATTGTCTGGAGCGCAACGAAGAACGTCCTGCCGAGTTGGATCGGCATCTCCTACAGCATCGTCACGGGCCTCATAGCCCTCTGGGTTTGCTTCGTCGCCGGACCCGCGTGGGCGCTGCTGCTTGCCGAGTGCGCCAGCTTCCTTATGACCGCATTGTTGCTGGTGTTTGTGGTTCGGCGCTTTTCTCCGGGCGTCGTCCTGAGCGTACTCGGTTTTACCGCTTGGTCGCTCTCGGCCTTGCAGATTCTTCCCGCCGCCGGCCTCGCCTATGGGATGAGCCTCAAGCTGGTTCACCTGGTCGTGATGGGCAAAGTTGTAGCGGCGCTGGGCATGATCCTGGTTGCCCTGGAGGACCAGTTGGACCTCAACAAGGCCGCACAGGAGCGTGAACGCAGGGCGCGCCGGGAACTAGAGGCGTATGCCGGGATCATTCTCGCGCGCCGGAGGGTTGAGGACTTCGACCTGCAAGGCCGCGACATCTGCCACGTTGTGGTGGCGCACAGCAGGTTTGCACAGGCCGCGCTCCTGCTCGAGTATGACGGTCGATACCGGATCGCCGGGTCTGCCGGCTTTGACGAGGCTACGGCCGCGGCCCTCGGAGAAATGGCACGGCGGATTCCTCTGGCAGGCTTTCTAGCGTCTGGCTCAGCCCCCTCCGCCGTGGACCAAAGCAAGTCCCTGTCGCTCGACCTGACGCCCTGGCTCAAGCCCGGCGACGATCTGAAGCGACTCAGGTTTACCAAGGCTCTTGCAGTGCCCTTGGTGGGCCGCGCAACTGCGGAGGGAGCGCTGTTGCTGGCCGGAATGCGCACCTCCCAGGTAAATTCCCTGACGCCCCGCCTCGACCCGCTGCGCGCCGACGATCTGCTGCCCATTGAGATGCTGGCCGCCAGGCTGCAGGCCACACGGAGCCAGACCATGCTGTTTGAAAAGCTCATTGACTCCGAGCGGTTTGCCGGACTGGGCCAACTGGCTGCCAACGTGACCCACCAGTTGAACAATCCCCTGACCGTCGTTCTGGGATACGCCTCGCTGCTGGAAGAGATGGTTCCGATCGATGCACGCGAACGCAAGGGCGTTGAGTCTATCCTGACCGAGGCGCGCCGCATGCGCTCAACGCTAGAGAGCCTGCTGCGCGTTTCATACACGCAAGGCGACCGCCTTGCCGCGGTCTCCGTGGCCGAGATGCTGGCAGACATGGAGCAACTTTATCGCCCTGAACTTCTTCAGCGTTCCATCGAATTTAGGATGACCATTGCGCCATCCCTGCCCAGAGCCCTGTGCAGTGCCCAGCAATTGCGCCAGGCTGTGCTGCATTGCATGCAATACTCGATTTCGGCAGTCGAGAAGCAAAGCTCGGCCGGAGCGCCAAAGGGTCCGAGAAGCATTCGCATCGAAGCAAGCAGCGAGGGCAATCTGGTGCAGATTCTGATGGCGCATTCGGGGCCCGGCTTTTTGCATCCAGAGCGCGCCTTTGACCCATTCACCCCCGCGCAGATCGGCGGAGAAACGGCAGGTCTTGGGCTGAGCCTTTGTGCGACCATCCTGCGCGACAACAGCGGCCGTGCTTCGGCAGTGAACCTGGAGCCGCACGGCGCGGCCATCATTCTGGGAATGAAAGCAGCGTAGTCCTTTCGCGAATTGACTCCGAAAATCCCTCAAAAACTGACGAAATCACAATCCAGCGGCCTTTTCAGACACGCGCCAATGGTCCATTCCTCTCTGTAGAGGACAGGAATCCGTAGAATGGATACAGATGGCATTTACTGAGCAATACGATGTGGCCGTGGTGGGTGCGGGGCACGCCGGATGCGAGGCGGCGATGGCCGCGGCGCGCATGGGGCTCAAGACTGCGCTGATCACCATGAACCTTGACCTGATTGCGCAGATGAGCTGCAATCCGGCCGTGGGCGGCGTGGCCAAGGGGCACCTGGTGCGCGAGGTGGATGCGCTGGGCGGCATTATGGGCGAGGTTGCCGATGCGGTCGGCATCCAGTTCCGCCTGCTGAATACATCGCGTGGGCCCGCGGTGTGGAGTCCGCGCGCCCAATGCGATAAGCAGCTCTACCGCGTGAAGATGCGTGAGGTGCTGGAAAGCCAGCCCGGTTTGCACATCCGGCAGGCAGAAGTCGTAAATCTGGTGATAGAAGAGGAATCAGGGGTCAGGGATCAGCCCTCAGACACCGATCCTGGAACATGGGATGGGATCTCCCCCAACGGACCGGGTGAGATTCCGCGGCCGGTTCGCCCGCGCCGCCGTGTTCTGGGCCTGAAGCTGCGCGACGGCCGCAACCTGTTGGCCGGCGCCACCATTATCACCACGGGCACCTTTCTAAACGGACTCATTCACTGCGGCGAGGAACGGTATCCGGCCGGACGCAGCGGTGAGCCGGCCAGTGTTCTTCTCGGCGAGGCCCTCCGGGCGTTGGGGCTTCGGACCTGCCGGCTCAAGACGGGAACCCCGCCGCGGCTTGACGGGCGCACCATCCGCTGGGAGGCGTTTGAAGAGCAGCCCGGCGACGCGGACCCCACGCCCTTCAGTTTCCGCACCAAGAAGATCGTGCAGCCGCAGGTGAGCTGCCACATTGCTTTCACCACGCCGGAGACGCTGCGCCTGATCCGCGAAAATGTGCACCGCTCAGCGATGTACTCGGGGAGGATCGAGGGCATTGGGCCGCGCTACTGCCCGTCCATCGAAGACAAAATCGTCAAGTTCCCTGACAAGGCGCAGCACCAGTTCTTTCTGGAGCCGGAGGGTCTGAATACCCACGAGGTGTACGTGAACGGCATGTCGACCTCCCTGCCGATGGAGGTGCAGTGGCAGATTGTGCGCTCGATTCCCGGCCTCGATCAGGCGGAGATGCTGCGCCCCGGCTACGCCATTGAATACGACAGCGTCGATGCCACCGAACTGGACCGCACTTTGCGTGTCAAGGCCTTCACCGGGCTTTATCTTGCAGGACAGATCAATGGAACCAGCGGCTATGAAGAGGCGGCCTGCCAGGGCATCATGGCCGGCATCAACGCAGCCCTGTGGCTGAAAGGCGAGCCGACCTTCACCATGGACCGCACCGAGGGCTACACCGGCATCCTGATTGATGACCTCATCTCCAAGGGAACCAACGAGCCATATCGCATGTTTACTTCGCGGGCCGAATTCCGCCTGCATCTGCGCATTGACAACGCCGACAGCAGGCTCACTCCATACGGCCGAAAACTGGGTCTGATCGGCGACCAGGCCTGGGTTGAGTATGAACAGAAGCAGGCACGCATGGCTGCCCTGAAACAGATGCTGACCACAGGCAAGGTGGACACGGAGCGCCTGAATGCGGCCGGCCTCGGCGCGCTCACGGCGACCGCTGGACTGACTTGGGCACAACTGCTCAAGCGGCCTGAGGTCACCATCGAGCCTGTGCTGGGTGCCATGCGCGCAACCTTGGCCGAAAGCCCGTTACTGTCTGAGATGGCTGCCGCGCTTGAGGGGAATGCCGACTACGGAACACCCGTGGGCCGAGCCGTGCTTCGCAACGAAGTGCGCGCGGTCGAGACCGAGATCAAGTTTGCCGGTTATCTTGAGCAGCAGAAGAAGTCGATTGCGAAGCTCAAGGCGGCCGAGGCAGTGGCCATTCCAGAGTCGATCGAGTACGGCTCCATCAGCGGCCTCTCGCGCGAGATGCGGGAGACGCTGGAGCGGGTTCGCCCGGTGACGATCGGGCAGGCCAGCCGGATTCCCGGCGTAACGCCCGCCGCGCTGAGTCTGGTGCATGTGTCGATCAAAGCGCATCGGATGCTGCGAGAGCCGCTGGCGCACCGCGCCAAGGCTGAAAAGCGGGCGGCAAACTAGTTCTCAGTCGTACCCGCACCGGCCACTTATTTACTGCGGGCCCTTGTCGCTCTTTGAGAAAAAGGGAATGTGGAAGGGCATATCCCCGGCAGAGGACTTTTTCTGCTTGCCGCTTGCGTTGTTGTCTTCTCGCAGTGCGGTGCGCTGGGAGTTCAAGGCGACCCATCCGCCACGAAGCCGCTCATACACATGCGTGAACACGCCCTTTTCGTCCACCTCGGAGCCGTTGACCTTGTGATGCAGCGTGTAAGTGCCGTTGGCTACGGCAATGTCGCCCAACATGCGCACGGTAATCACCTTCTGGGTGAGCCACAATGACTTGTCCTCGGGAGAGATGACCTGCACCAGTTGCTGATTGCGCGTGGTAATGTCGCCGGTTGCCGCAACATCCACAAACAAGGGCGACAACACCAGTTCGAGAGCGTACTGGTCGCGCGAATTGACGGCGTTGGTCCAGTTGTCCTCGATCTTCTGGAATTCCATCACCTCAGGGCTCTCGGTGGCCGTGACGCCGGGTCTGTCAGCGGCCGCAGCCGGAGGCGGAGTTTGAGCAATTGCAACGCAGCAGCAGAGGAGAAGAGCGGAAAAACACGCAGAAATACGAATCATGTGGACTTGATACTCCCACTTAGTATGATAACGCCCAGGTACCACCGTTCTTTGACTCGAAAAGCGGCCATGGGGAAGCGGGAAAGACCCGCGCTCTAAAGCAGCGCCTGCAGCTTGTCGGGATGATGGAGGGTCACCAGGGAGTCCTCGATCGAGATCCACCCATCCTTGCGGAACTGGCCGAGCGTGCGAGTGACGGTTTCGCGCGTCGTGCAGGTCATTGAAGCCATCTCTTCGTGGGTGAGCAGCAGCGGGAAGCGGAACTCGCCCGCATCAAGATGCTCGCCAATTTGATTGGCCAGCTCCAGCAACAGCCGGCCAAGGCGGGCAGCCACGGTCTCAGCCAGAGCGATGCGGCAGGCGTCCTGCAAGGCGAACCGGTACTCCTGGCAGATGCACTGCACGGCGCGCATCTGCGCCTCCTTGTGGCTGCGCAGAAAGTTGAGGAACCGTTCCCGCTCCACGGGGCGCAACTGGGCGGCGGTCAACGACTCGGCCGAAACCTCGTAGAGCCCGTGAGAGAGAACCGCGTAGAGGCCCAGCATGGAACCGGGGCCTGCGACCCGGACAATCATCTGCTTGTCTTCCGCACGGCCTGTCGTCAACTTGAGATAGCCGCTGCAGATCAGATAGAGGCAGCGGGCTTCTTCACCCTGGCTGAAAAGCGAGGCCTGGGCCGGCAGGGAAATGGTGCTGGTGGCCAACTCGAGATCGGCCAGCACAGCGCTGCCCAGGGAGCAGAACCAGCCGGGACGGCGGTTGGAACAGGCTGCGCAGCCAGCCGGAATCTGCCGGGTCATATGGCGTTGCCTGGTCTGTGCCTCCACCGAAATCTGAGAATCTATCATGGTCTTGCCGACCGATCTCTTACCAAGTGCTCCGTTTTCCGCTCTCGCTGCCCTGTAATTGGCTGCAAGAAATAGGGTTAAGCTGAAGTACACTTCGAGCCCGCGGAAAAGGAGAGGCTTTTTCTATGAGAAGTTTGCGACACGGTCCAGGGAAATGGATGTGATGGGCCTCACGTCTATCCCGCCCATCGATCACATACCCAAGCTGGTAGGACGAAAAGAAGCTGCGCTCTCTATCACTTCACCCAAAGCAAACTCAGGCAGTAGCCGCCAATGGCCGCAATGCAAAAAGAATCGCCGTTCGGGTAGTTCGCCGGGTATTTAAAGTAGAGTGTTCTTTTCAATACAGTTATGCCGAAAAATGGGCGGTACGATGGATGCACTTGCGTCCTGCCCCTTTCGAGGTGACGAATTCAAGTACGGCCTGCCACACGCGGGAAATCTGAGCTCGCCACGGAGAGTCCTGCAGGAGCACACGCACCGATTTGCATCACCAAGTGACGGTAAAATCAGCTTGAAATTGTTGACTTTATGGTGTGTGACGGATATCACCGCTTACACGCATGACAAAAAAGTAATCTTCACGGCATGTAGTGATGCTCCGCACAAGCGCAGCTTCCGCAAAAAAGTGATCCAACGAACCGATGCCGTGGTGGCGCCATCCAAAAGGGAAACGCCAGGTTCGACAACCGAAACGCTGGATTGATGCATTACGGAGGACGCGATGAGAGCACCAAAGGCGGTATTTTTCATGCATAAAGATAGGCCTGTAACGCAGTTATCGATCGGTGCGGCTCCGGGAACGAGAACGGGACTGCGAGTCTGTTTGATGTTGATGATGGGCGCCATTCTTCTTTGCGTCCCTGCCATGGGCGCCCAGGCGCCTGGAGCAAAAGCGGTCAGTGTCGACACCAAGGCAGCCCCTGCTGCGCCCAGCGACTTTGTGGGCCAGGACACATGCGCGGCCTGCCACCAGGAAGTAGCGAAGGGTTTCGCTGACAACCCACATACAAAAATGGTGCAGATGCACGGCGGCAACGGCGTCACCTGCGAAAACTGCCACGGAGCCGGCAAAGCGCACGTGGACGGCGGCGGCGACACCTCCAAGATATTCAATCCCGCCAAGGCTTCCGCGAAAGACGTGAACGCGCGCTGCCTGAGTTGCCATGCCGGGGCGCATCCTGACTTTCTGCGTTCGCCGCACGCCAAGGCCAACGTCAGTTGCATCAGTTGCCACGAAGTGCACAACGCCAAGTCAGAGCCCCTGCTCAAATCAGCCCAGCCGACCTTGTGCTTCCAGTGCCATACCGACGTAAAGCCGTCGTTCGATATGCCGTTCCACCACAAGGTGAATGAGGGCCTGGTCAAGTGCAGCGACTGCCATGACGTTCACGGCACCTTCGCGAACAGCAACCTGAGGTCCACGGTTGACCAGAACGCGATTTGCACCAAGTGCCACACCGATGTGCGCGGCCCGTTTGTCTACGAGCACGCGCCAGTGAAGGCTGAAGGATGCTTGGCTTGCCACACGCCGCACGGCTCCCAAAATGCGCGGCTGCTCAATATGCCTAGCATCAATACCCTCTGCAACCAGTGCCACAGCCGGGTCGCTGCGGGCACGGTTCACGGCCAGGGGGCAGGTTCGGACGAATTGGAACCTTGCACAACGTGCCACACCTACATTCACGGGTCCAATATCAATGCCGCGTTTCTGAGGTAAAGTAACCGCGCCGCGCCGTGCTGAAATTTCGCACGGCGCGGCCAGGATACTTAACCGGGCTCGCGTACAGGTTCAAGGGCTAGATGTAATGACGCTTTCATTCAAGTGAGGCTTTTTATGATGAACTCAGGCTGGTTTTCTCGGCTGTCCAACCAACAGCCTTCATCCGCAAAGATTCGGCGCATGTCTGGCTGTATCGGCATCGCTATGTTGTTTACGGGCATAGCGGCCGCGCAAAATGCGGTACCGGTGCCCGAGACGCCAATGTCCGTGCCAACCGGGTACTCGGCGCATTCGAGCGTGGACGTCGGCGGTCGCATCGCCGGCATCTCCGGCAGCGGAGCCATGTACGACACGCTGGTCAACCTCCAATCAGGCCCGCGCGTGCAGGGGCAGACATTTGAACTCCACGCACTGCCTGGGAACAAGCATACTTTTGTCGACGACATGCGCGTCTTCACCAGTGGCTTCGGCGGCGATCCGAATAACGTCGCCAAAATGGATTTCTCAAAGGGCAAGTACTATGAGTTTTCCGGATTGTTCCGGCGCGACCGCCAGTACTTCGATTACGATCTTCTGGGCAACGCAAACGTTCCCAGTGGGCTCTCGATGCCCATCGCACCGACCGGCTCCCTTGCCTACCCTCAGCTCTTGCATTCGCCATTGCTGTTCAATACCGTTCGGCGCATGACCGACACCAATCTGACCATTCTTCCCGTTTCACGAGTGACATTCCGATTTGGGTACTCGCAAAATATCATGCAGGGCCCAACCAACACGCCAAGCGGCTATCAACTGGCTGGCAGCTACAGCCTTGTGCTCCAGGAGTACCAACGCAACAGCACAGACGATTTCACGGGCGCCGTCGACTGGAAACCACTGCGGAACACCAAGCTCACCTACGAAGAGCAGATCGACCATTACAAAGGGGGAGATACCTTCAGCCTGGATCCTGCCAACTTCATCGTGCAGGAGGCGGACGGAACAAAGGCTGCGCTCTTGATCACCTACGACAGTCTGAAGCCTTATACCTCAAGCAGTTGCACCTCGACCAGTATGGGTGGCAACCCGATGCTGACGGCGTCGCCTGCAGGCGGGGCGCCGATTATCAACGCGGCCTGTGCTGTGGCTCTCAGCTATCAACGCAGCCAGCCGACCCGAATCCTGTATCCCACTGAAATTTTCCGGCTGCAAAGCTCGAGCATCAAGAACATCTCCATGAACGGCGATGCCCGCTATACCAGCGCGAATATGAACCTGCCCGCTTATCTCGACAGCTTCGAGGGCCTGAGCGGGGTAACACGTTCAAGCACATACACGGGAATCGCAAGCGCACAGCGCAAGGTGATGGCTGCTGACTACGGAATCGTCTGGCAGGCCTCTAAAACAGTGAGCATCGAAGACCAGGTGAACTTCTCGAATGTGCAGCAGCCGGGCTCCAGCACTATGACGAGCGTCACTACCGTGGCTACGGCCAAGGATTCGACTACGTCCACCGGCAACGAGACGATCAACAATCCCACTCTCACTACGACTGTTGTCAACACCGCCACCACCCCAGCCACCGGCACCTTTGAGGGCAGCAGCAGCATCGGCGTCCCACTGCCGGCCTTCTTCGGTCAGAAGCTGATTACAAACAACGCGACCGTCAGCTGGGATGCAACCCCGCGCAGCGTATTCGCGCTCACATACCGGTACCAGGATCACATCATCGCCGAAAGCCAGAGCGGCGCTTCGCAGAACATTCCGATTCCCGCGAACAATACAACGTCGGGAATGGTCACTATTCACGAAAATGGCGGAATCTTCAACGTAGCTCTCCGTCCTTCCGCCAATTGGGATGTCAACGGTTCGGCTGAAGTGATGTACAACGACAATGCCTTTACCCCGATGGGATTCCGGCAACTCCGGCACTACCGGGTGCACACCCTCTACCGGCCAAAGACCTGGGCTACTGTCTCCGGCGCATTTAACGACCTCGAGCGGCATAACAACACGAACAACAATCAGAGCATCACGGGTAACACCGTGGTGTATGCCGGTCCGCTCGATCACGTCGACCACAGCCGCGTTGGGAGCCTGGGTGCTCAGCTTTTCCCCAACGGTCACTACGGCATCGATTTCAACTACTCTTTTAGCGACGTTTACATGTCTGACAATATCTGCTATCTGGGCAACGCCAGTGCATCGCTGCCTGCCGCGTCAACCCCCAGTGGAGCGGCTTGCCCGGGCGCAGCTACCAGGTCAGGCGTCTACGACTTCGGTCCAGCCAAAGATTTCATGGATGCCCCGACGCAGGACGGATCGTTTGCCTTCATGCTGGCGCCTTCCAAGACGGTCCATTCCGATCTCGGCTATCGCGTCAGTTCAGTGAACGGAAGCCGCTTCTTCAACGATGCGCGGGAGGTCAACGGATCGCTGGCGTCCACGTACCAGTCTCCCTTCGTGAATTTTTCATGGGAGTCGCATCCGGGATTAGTGTGGAAGGCGGAGTACAACTTCTTCGGCTATGGTGAGGGCGGCAGCAGCGGTGCAGAGTATTGCAGCACCACGAATCCCACCCCCGCGGTTCCGGCTACCCCAGTTGGTTGCAGCGGGTTCGCCGGCACGCCCGGGACCGGTGGACAAACCGGCATGACGATATCGTCCGCCGGGGAGACAGCGGCGCGGAATTTCCACGCCAATAACGTCACTCTAGGATTCCATTACGAGTTCTAACTGCAAGGAGCGCTCCTCAATAGGCTCATGGGTGGACCGGATATCGATTTTTCCGGTTCACCCATTCCGTCGAATAAGTCGCGGTTCCGCCGGAAACAACCAACATGGATCCGGCCCTACAAAGATTGAACAGTCCTCTTAGAGAAGCTGAATGCCTTCGGTTTTTGATCTTGCACTCGGAGGCAGAAAATCATTCAGGAGTCTTACCATGAGAAACACGATTCAATTCCAGATGGCGTTGGCTGCGGTTGTTCTTCTCGCCGGCGCCGTGAGCTTTGCCCAGTCAGGGGATGCAACCTACAAGGCGAAGTGCCAAAGCTGTCATGGAGCCGCTGGTGTTCCCAACCCGGGAATTGCCAAGTTAATGGGCGTCAAGCCGGCCACCGACCCCGCGGTGAAAAGCGCCACAGAGGCCAAGATGATTGCCGTTACTACCAACGGCGAGGGTAAGATGCCTGCGTTCAAGGGCAAGCTCAGCGATGCGGAGATCAAGGCTTCTGTCGACTACTTCCGCACCTTTGCCAAATAATAAAGTGCCGCTGCACTCCAGGTAAGCACAGGGAAGGCCCCGGCCCGCGTAATATTGCTTTGGTCGAAGTTTTCGTTGCCGTTTCAACGGCCGCGGTTTTTGGCGGTTGGAGGGGCAGGGGAAAAACTAACTCGGCAGGCGCTGCTCGGCGCGTACAGGCCGCAAAACATCAAAGGAGTTTCACAATGACAAAGACGTCTCGTTCCCTGTTGGTGCTTGCCGCGGTAGTTTCGCTGGCTGGCGCAGCTGGCTTTGCCCAATCCTCCGGAGAAGCCACTTACAAAGCCAAGTGTTCCACTTGCCACGGATCCACGGGCACGCCCAGCCCGGGCATTGCCAAGATGATGGGCATCAAGGCGGCTAGTGATCCAGCCGTCAAGGCGCTCAGCGTTGCCCAGATGACCGCGACCGTCAAAGACGGCAAGGGCAAGATGAAGCCGATTGCAGGGCTCTCCGATGCCCAGATCAAGGATGTGGTGACCTACTATCGCTCTCTCAAGTAGGCATTACAATCAAACCGGGATGAACGACAAAGCCCGCCGCTCTCCGGCGGGCTGTCCGTCTCTGCAGACTGAGGAGTGAACGTGTCTCTGTTCCAAAAATTCCGTGAAGGCTGGGTGCGCCCGGCCCTATTCTTTGGAAACAATCCGATCAGCCTTGCCGGCGGAGCCATTACGAGCGCGTCCGGCGTCACCATGATCAGCTACTGGCTCGTAGAGATGTTCGGCCGGTTCAACGACAACCCTTATCTCGGCATCATCTTTTTCCTCCTCTTGCCGGGGCTGTTCATTCTCGGACTGGTGCTGATTCCTGTGGGTGTGTTGATTCGCCGCAGAAAGCTGCAAAAGGCCGGTCAGATTCCCGCCGAATTCCCCAAAATCGATCTCAACGACCGGATCTTTCGTCACGGCCTCGACATCGTCCTGGTAGCGACTATTGTCAATCTGCTGGTGGTGGCCATGGCCAGCTATCGCGGCGCAGCCTATATGGATTCGCCGCAGTTCTGTGGCCAGTCCTGCCACGTCATGCATCCCGAGTACACCGCCTACAAGATTTCTGCGCACTCCCATGTGCCATGCGTGGAGTGCCACATTGGTTCAGGCGCCGAGGCCTACTTCAGCGCCAAGGTAAACGGCACCAAGCAGCTTCTTGAGGTTACCTTCGACCGCTACCCCACGCCGATTCCCTCGCCGGTGACGAGTCTGCGCCCGGCGCGGTACACATGCGAGGGCTGCCACACACCAGCAAGGTTTGTGGGCGAAAAGCTCCTGGTCAAGTCCAACTTCGCCGACGATGAGCAGAACACTGAATCTCAGACCGTGCTGGTTCTGCACCTGGGCGGTGAGGATTCGTTCTCGCACCTGTCAGGCATTCACGGCGTTCACCTCAACCGCATGGAGTACATCGCCACAGATGCCGGCCGCAGCACCATTCCCTGGGTGCAGCGGGAAAACTCCGACGGCTCAGAGACTGTGTTCACCGCCTCGGCTCTGAATGGCGCCGAGCCCAAAGGCGAGCGCAGGACGATGGATTGCATCGATTGCCACAACCGCGCGGCACACACCTTCTCGACCGCTGAAGACGCAGTCAACCGGGCGATGGCCGATGGCGTCATCAGTCCTGAGCTTCCCTGGATTCACAAGGAGGGCCTGCAGCTGCTGAACGCCACCTACGCCAGCCAGGCTGACGCGAGCGCCAGGATTCCAGCGCAACTTGAGGCCTTCTATCGAACTTCCAATCCCGCAATTCTGACATCGAAGGCCGCGTTGGTCACGTCGGCCAGCCAGGAACTGGTGACGATTTACTCCGAGAACGTGTTTCCAGATATGAAGGTGACCTGGGGAACGCACCCTAACAATATTGGCCACATGGCCTATCCGGGCTGCTTCCGATGCCACGACGGCGATCACGTGTCAAAAAGCGGAAAGACCATTACGCAGGACTGCTCGAATTGCCATAACCTGCTGGCGGTGGAAGAAGCCAAGCCGAAGGTGCTATCGGATCTCGGCCTGTAGGGCCTGCGAGTACCCACAGCTCAGGCGTTCCGTGCGAAGCCTTCACCGGAAATTCATCACGAAAGGCGGCTGGATTTTCAGCCGCCTTTCACATTTGCAGCCAACCCGAGGGACCTATAGCGGTTTCAGGATTGCTGTACCCAGAGGCATTGCACTCAAGTCGACCCGACCCCAAGGAGGGGCGACCTGGTACCAAGCACATTCGGGCATGCCTATCCTGAAACCGCTCTAAGTGCCCTCAAGTGTTAGGCTGGCATGTCGCACCTAAGGAGCCTCTTTCGTATGTCCACATGCCATCCTATGCACTTCAATCTTGTGGCCGCAGCCCACGCCACCATGATCGAGCACGGCTTTCAGCCGGACTTCCCCGCCGCGGCCGCAGCCGAGCTGGCCACAATTGAGACTCAACCTGCGTTGCCCGCTGCGCCCGGTGCCCAGGACCTGCGTGGCCTGCTCTGGTCCTCGATCGACAATGACACCTCGAAGGATCTCGACCAGATCGAGTGGGCCGAACAACTGCCCGACGGCCGCATCCGCGTGCTGGTAGGCGTTGCAGACGTGGATGTACGCGTGTGCAAAGGTACAGCGCTAGACAAGCACGCGCAGAGTGAGACCACCTCGGTCTATACCGGTGTGAGGGTCTTTCCCATGCTGCCCTCCGAACTATCTGAGGGCATCACATCGCTGAACGAAAATGAGGATCGCATCGCCCTGGTGATCGAGTTTGCCGTGGATGCCGGAGGCACCGCATCCGATGGCAAGGCCTACCGGGCGCTGGTGCGCAATCGGGCGCAGCTGGCCTACAACAGCGTGGGTGCCTGGCTTGAGGCGAAGGCATCTGCGCCGGCAAAGGTGGCCGCCAGCGCCGACCTGGCTGCGCAGCTCAAGCTGCAGGACGCCGCTGCCCAACGCATGCTTGGCGGCCGCTTCCAGCATGGAGCCCTCGACCTTGAAACCATCGAAACCCGCCCGGTGATGCTGGCCGGCCAGGCAGTGGATATCGCGTCTCTTGAGAAAAATCGCGCCACGTCCCTGATCGAGGAGTTCATGGTAGCGGCCAACGGCGTAATAGCGCGGACCTTCGAACAGGCCGGCGTGGCATCCCTCCGCCGCATCGTCCGCACGCCCAAGCGCTGGGACCGCATGGCGGAAGTGGCCAAAGCGCTGGGCACGACACTTCCCGCGGAGCCTGATTCCAAGGCGCTCAACGACTTCCTGCTGGCGCAGAAGCAGAAAGATCCTGACCATTTTCCCGATCTCTCCCTGACCATGGTCAAGCTGATGGGTCCCGGAGAGTACGTGCTGGTGAAGCCCAACGAAGTTTCGCCTGGCCACTTCGGCCTTGCTGTGCAGGACTACACTCACTCCACGGCTCCCAACCGCCGCTTTCCTGACGTGGTGACGCAGCGCCTGATGAAGGCCTACCTCGCCAAGTCTCCGCAGCCTTACTCCACCGATGACCTTACGGCGATTGCGGCGCGCTGCACGCTGATGGAGGACAACGCACGAAAGGTGGAGCGCGACATGCAGAAGCGCATCGCCGCTGTGGTGCTGCACCCGCGCATCGGCCAAAGCTTCCAGGCTATCGTAACGGGCGTCAACAACTATGGCACCTTTGTGCGAACCCTCGATCCGCATGTGGAGGGGATGCTGGTGCAGGGCGGCAAAGGCCTGGACGTTGGTGACAAATTGACTGTAAAGCTGGTTTCTACCAACCCTGACCGCGGTTTTATCGACTTCGCTGCCTGAAATTTGAGAACGCCAGGGGAACCCGGTTCTCTTTGTGTAGTTTTCACGTGCGGTCTATGTGAACTCCATGCAGTCAATACCCATAGAATCAGCTGGAAAGGCGCGAGCTCGACCGAAAATGCCGGATTCAGAACGGCGAAAAAGTCCGCTGGAAGCGAAACTGCCAGGTTCGCAGGCATTTAGAATACGTCTAACGCCACAGAACCCCGCGAATCCTGCCGGTGAAGTCCCATCCGTTGGGTTTCGAGTATTCTCTGAAGGAAGTCCAGTGGTGAACGCATAGCCTTTCCGAAGGCTGCACCGAGTTGGGTCTTCTCTTCGAGCGCAGTCGTCCGGGCAGACCTCCGGTTAACGCTCCGATGAAAAGATCCGGATCGCTAAGGTTTCATGGTTGCTGTAACAAAGCTGAGTTGCTTAACCGCCGTACCTTTCTCCGGTGGCCACGTTCAAAAGAACTCATTTGGGGAGTGAATGCGCGCACGATCCTGTACCGCCCTCTTAAATTGCGTTGTAAGCTTTCTCCTGGTTGCGTTGCCTTGCCTTGCAGTTGCAGAAAGGCCAGCCCTGTCTCCGGTTGAAGACGCGGCTCCCGCAACGGTCGACAGCTCTCTCCCCGACGCCCCCTTGCCGCAGATTGAAGCTGCCGCACCTGCAGATGCGAGTCAAGCCGCGAGCCCAAGCGTGAGCCCGGACCAGCAATCCGCACCCGCGCAAGACCAAAGCACCCAGCCCGTGACGCCGACTCCCGCTCCAGCTCCTTCCCAAACTCCACCGGCTCAGGGTAGTTCCAGCTCCAACCCGACGCCCGCTCCGCAACCCTCGCCTCAGAAGACCCAACACGAAAAGGCCGCTGAGCAAATCAAGGCGCAGGAACATCAGCGGGTGATGGGGATTCTGCCCGCTTTCAACACCTCCTACGATGCCAACGCAGCGAGCCTCAGCCCCGACCAGAAGGTGAGCCTTGCCTTTCACTCCGCAATCGATCCCTATACCTTTGGGATTGCCTTTATCGTTGCCGGCCTGGGCGAAGCCAAGGACGACGATGTCGGTGAGGGTTGGGGCCCGGTGGGATATCTTAAGCGCTCCGGAGCCGCTTATCTCGACGCGTTTGACGGCACCATGATCGGGAACGCCTTTCTCCCCGTCCTTTTGCACCAGGATCCGCGCTACTTCCGGCGTGGCTATGGCACCGTAACCCACCGACTGTTCTATGCCATTGCCACCAGCTACATCTGCAAACACGACAACACCGGCAAGTGGGAGCCCAACTACTCCAACGTGGGTGGCAACATCATCGCGGGAGCGATCTCGAACCTCTACTATCCATCCCAAGGCTCGGGCTGGGGCCATACGATCACCGACGGATTCGTCGTCACAACGGAAGGCACGTTCGGGGGCGTCCTGCAGGAGTTCTGGCCCGACATATCGCGCAAGTTCTTCCACAAAGACCCGACCCATGGCCAGGATGCTTTGGCCCGGGCGGCCGACGCAGCGCGCAAGAAAGCAAAGCAGGCCCCGCCGGAACCTACGCCGCAAGCTCCACAGTAAAGCCGCAGCTGCCGAGCGCCGCCGCCCTGGCAATTCCCCTGGTTCATTACCGGCCAGGCTGCCTTGTGTGCCTCAAGCCCGTTTTGTTCGCCCTTGCGCCTCCGCCGTCGTCCAGGAATGACGCGTGCGCTATGCCCTACGGCCTGCATTGATTACACTGATCTCTTGCGGAAATGGAAACTCGAACGATGCCACATCCTCAAATCAAATTTGGTACCGACGGCTGGCGCGGCCTCATTGCCGATGACTTTACTTTTGCCAACTTGCGCATTGCCGCTGAAGCCATCGCTGCCTACCTTCACGCCAAAGAAGATCCCGCCAAAGGCCTCTGCATCGGCTACGACACGCGCTTCGGCTCCAAAGCCTTTGCCCGCGCCTGCGCTGAGGTGGTGGCGGCCACGGGCATCCCGGTTTCCCTGGCTCACGCCATCACGCCCACGCCGGCGCTCAGCTTTGGGGTCCGCGAGCGCGGCGCCGCCGGCGGCATCATGATCACCTCGTCGCACAATCCGGCGCAGTGGAACGGCGTCAAGTACAAAGCTTGGTATGGCGGCTCCGGCAAGCCTTCGATCATCGCCGAAATCGAGTCTTACCTGGGCAAGCCGGCGCCCCGCACCGCGAAGCCCGCCGCCATTGCTGAAGTCGATTTCCTGCCCACCTACCTCAAGGCCATCGAGAGTTTCGCCGATCTGGGCCTGATTGCGAAGTCCGGCATGAAGTTCTGCATCGACTCCATGTACGGCGCGGGCGGCACCATCCTCTCTGAGATCTTCACGGGCCTGGGCGTTGCCAACCTGCCCATCCGCTCCAATCCCGATCCGCTCTTTCCGGGCATCAATCCAGAGCCTATCGAGCCGCACATCCGTGCCCTGGGCGAGGCTGTGGTGGCCAACGGCTGCCAGGCCGGCCTGTGCACCGACGGCGACGCAGATCGCATCGGCGCAACAGATGAAGAGGGCAACTTCGTCGACCCCCACAAAATCTATTCCATCCTGTTGAGCTGGGTGCTGCGCCGCAAGGGATGGCCCGGCGCCGTTACGCGCGCCTTTAATACAACCAAAATGCTCGACCGCATCTGTGCCAAACATCACCGCGAGCTCATCGAGCACGGCATCGGCTTCAAATTCGTCTGCGATTACATGCTGGAGCGCGAAATTGTGATGGGCGGAGAGGAGTCGGGCGGCATCGGCTTCCAGCGCCACCTGCCCGAGCGCGACGGCCTGCTGAATGCGCTGCTGCTGGCCAATGTGATGGCCGAAGAGGGCAAGACGATGGGCCAACTGGTGGCCGATTTGCAGGCCGAGTTTGGCGAGCATCAGTACGGTCGCATCGACCTCACCATCCCCGATGACGTAAAGAACGGCGCCATTGCCCGCGCCCGCGCGCTGCTTCCCGCAGACCCTGTGTTTGCCGGCATGCCCGTGCTGCGCACTGAAACCATGGACGGCGTCAAGTTCTATCTTGACAACCCCGAAGCCAAAACCAAGCCCAACGCGGCAGAGACGTGGCTGCTGCTGCGCGCCAGCGGCACCGAACCGTTGCTGCGCATTTACACTGAGTCGTGCTCGAAGGAGTCTGTCGCCAGGCTGCTCGAATCCGCGCGGAAATTTGCGATAGGCGGCTAGTCCGGCAAGGCGCAAGGTCCGGCGAGACGGAGGCAACATGTTCATCCACATCTTTGGATTTCACTGGAAGCCGGAGGCGACCGAGGCCGACCGGGCCCGCGCCGTGAAAGAGATCCTCGCCTTTCGCAGCGTCATTCCCGGTTTGATCGAGGCTTACGCCGGCCCCAACCTCTCGCCGCGCAGTCACGGATTCACCTTTGCGGGAATGATGAAGTTTTCGAGCAAAGCTGCGTGCGATGCCTACGCCATCCATCCCGCGCACCTTGCGCTGCTTGAGTGGCTGGTGCCCCTGATCGATCCGGTCGAACTGGATTTTGAGGCGGAATAAGGCCTACGCGATCACCGCCGCCTTCGCGCGCTTGCCCAGGCGCACAACGATGCGAACCGGCAGCGAGCCGAGCGTCAGCAGTGCATTTTCTGCCGGCTCGCCATCCAGCTTCACCGCTCTCTCAGCAATCTTGCGGTTGGCCTCCGCGCCGCTTGCGGCCAGACCGAGCGCCAGCAGCAGCTTGGGCAGTCGGATCTGGTTTGCCTCGCCCCCTGCCACGTCCGCATAACTCACCGCAACCTCTTCCAGATCCTCGGCGGTCTCCTTCTGCTGGAACATGCGCGCCCAGTTCTCATTGGCGCTCACCGCGGCGGCTTCGCCGTGGAATCCGGCAGTAATCGTCCGTGCCAGCCGCTTTTTAACTTCCATCGGATGTACCCGGCCCGCGGCTGCATCCGCTTTCAGTACTTCAATCTCCGACAAGCGAAAGTCGGTGAGAAAAAGAAAATACTTCCACATCAACTCGTCGTTGATGCTCATCAGTTTGCCGTACATTTCCCCGGGTGACTCATTGATGCCGATGGCGTTGCCCAGCGATTTTGACATCTTCTGTACACCGTCTGTGCCCTCAAGTATCGGCGTCATCAGCACGATCTGCGGCTTCTGCCCGTAGTGCCGCTGCAGTTCGCGGCCGCACAGCAGGTTAAATTTCTGGTCGGTGCCGCCCAACTCCACGTCGCACCCCAGGGCCACGGAGTCGTACCCCTGCATGACCGGGTACAACAGCTCATGCAGGCCGATGGGCTGCTCCGCCTGGAAGCGCTTGCTAAAGTCGTCCCGCTCCAGCATCTGCGAAACCGTAAAGTGCGCCGTCAGCCGGATCGTGCCCTCATATCCCAACTTCCCCAGCCACTCGCTGTTGTAGCGCACCTCGGTTGCCTTCTCGTCAAGAATCTTGAAGACCTGCTGTTTGTACGTTTCGGCGTTCTCGTCAATCTGCTCCCGCGTCAACGGCTTACGCGTCACGTTCCGTCCCGTCGGGTCGCCGATCAGCGAGGTAAAGTCGCCCACCAGAAAAACGACAGTATGGCCCAGCTGCTGAAAGTGGCGCAGCTTGCGCATCAGCACGGTGTGGCCCAGGTGCAGATCGGGCGCAGTGGGGTCAAAGCCGGCCTTCACCCGCAGCGGGCGTCCGGTTCTGCGGCTGTCTTCAAGCCGTTCGCGCAGGTCCACAACGCGGATGATCTCCGCCGCGCCCTTCTCCAGCAGATCCATCTGTTCATTTACGGGTAGAAATTCTTGCATGTCTTAACAAGTATAAAGTTCGCGGAGGGGCCCCCCAGGCGCCGCCCCGGTCAATCTCAGGCTCCATCCCCCTTCACCAGCAGCCCCTCGGCCACCGGCGCCGGCAGCAGCGGCGCTTCCAAGGCCGCTGAAAGCCTGCGCGTCATCACCTGGAAGTGATATCCCATCACAGCCAGCGTCATGGCCGTGCCCACGCAATGCCGGTACCGGGTTGCCACGGTCATCAAAAACTTCCAGTAGCTCCACCGCTGCCGTCCAAACAGCCCCTGGCGCACGATCGAGGTCACAAATGCCCGCACATTCCCGGCCGTGATCCATTGTTGCTTTGAGCCGCGCTCGCCCTTCTCATGGCGCCCAGGCCGTGGATGGGTACGGCTCAGGTAGAGCTTCACGCGCTCATAGTAGGCCTCGCAGCCGTAAATCCTTCTCAGCACCGAGCGGTAGCCCTCTACTAGCTTCGCCGCGTCCATACGAGGCAGAAAATTAAGCCTGTCGCAGGTATTGTCGCCACCACCCGGGTCCACAATCCGGCCTTCCCTGCCCAGTCGACTGAACAGCTGCGTTCCCGGCATCGCCTGCAGCAAGCCCACCATCGCGATAGGAATGCCGCTCTTTTGGATAAACTCCACCATGCGATCGAAGATGTCTTCTTTGTCCGTGTCGAAGCCCAGGATGAAGCCGCCCATCACCTGCATCCCGTAGCTCTGGATGGTGGCTACGCTGTCCAGCAGGCTACGCCGCGTGTTCTGCAGCTTGTTGCTGGCAATCAGCCCTGACTCGTCCGGGGTCTCGATGCCCAGAAAGACTGAAACAAATCCCGCGTCCTTCATCAGCTGCATCAATTCCGGATCGTCAGCCAGATTCAACGAGGCCTCGGTTACAAAGTCGAAGCTGGTTTTCCATTGTCGGCGCCATGCGGCCATAGCCACCAGCAGTTCCTTTGCCCTCGCCTTGTTGCCGATAAAGTTGTCGTCAACAATGAAAACCGCCTCTCGCCAGCCCGCCGCGCGCAACTGGTCAAGTTCGGCCAGCACCTGCGCCACCGCCTTGGTTCTTGGGCGCCGGCCGTAGATCGCAATAATGTCGCAGAACTCGCAGTTGAACGGACAGCCGCGCGAGTATTGCACCGTCATCGTCGAGTACCGGTTCATCTTGATGAGGCTCAGGTCGGGCAGCGGACTGGTTGACATCTCCGGCCGCTCATCGGCCCGGTAAACCGCCTTTGCCGTGCCGCGCTCCAGGTCCAGCGCCAGTCCGGCGATCAGGCTCTCTGACTCGCCGATCACCACGTGGTCCGCCTTCAGATCCGCCGCCGACAGGCTGCTGGCGATCGGGCCGCCCACCACCGTACGCAGCCCGTATGCATGGCAGCGCTCCACAATCTCCACCAGCGACTCGCTCTGTATGTGCATGCCGCTCAGCAGAACCACATCGGCCCAGGCAAGGTCGCGGTCCCTGAGCCGCTCCACGTTTGTATCCACCAGCCGTTTCTTCCACCCGCTCGGCAGCAGCGCCGCCACTGTCATCAGCCCCAGCGGAGGCTGCGCCGCCTGTTTGCCCAAAAACTTGAGCGCATGCTTGAAGCTCCAAAAGGTGTCAGGAAATTTCGGGTAGATCAGGAGAGCGTTCATCAAGCCACCTCGCAAAAAATTGGAAGCAGGCGAATGAGCAGGTTGGTGGGGGAAACGGGTCGGCTCTCCAGGGTGGAGATTTCACGGCCTGGCTCCATGCAGCAGCCCACTCCCCAACACCATACTCCCCTTTCCACGCGGCAACTGATCCGGATTGACCATTCCTGTCCGTTTCCTCCACGCACCAGAGGCATTCATCCTGTCGCCATCCCACGGCGCGCCTTCATCCTCGCTAAGCTGAGAGCGCGTCCGCTCTCTGTCCACTGTTCACCCTCCCCTGTAAACTGGAAACATCATGGAAGAGTTCAGCAGAATCCAGCGCCTGCCCCCCTATGTCTTCAACATCACTGGGGAAATGAAGGTCTCGGCCCGCCGCGGCGAAGACATCATCGACTTCGGCATGGGCAACCCCGATGGAGCCACGCCCAAACACATCGTTGACAAACTCGTTGAGGCGGCGCTCAAGCCCGCTACGCATCGCTACTCGGTCTCCAAGGGCATTCCCCGCCTCCGCAAGGCCATCTGCTCCTGGTACAAGACCCGCTACGACGTCGATCTCGACCCCGACAACGAGGCCATCGTCACCATCGGTTCCAAGGAGGGCATCGCTCACCTCTGCCTGGCCATTCTCGACTCGCGCGACACCGTGCTCGTGCCCAACCCAAGCTATCCCATTCACATCTACGGGCCGGTCATCGCCGGAGCCCACATCATCAGCGTCCCCGTCCACGACCAGGAGCAGTTTCTCGCCCAGCTTGAGGATCTCATCCCGCGCATGACTCCGCGGCCCAAGGCCCTCATCGTCAACTTTCCCTCCAACCCCACCACCGAGTGCGTCGATCTGCCCTTCCTTGCCAGGCTCGTCGAGCTGGCCCGCGAATACGGCTTTCACCTCATCCACGACCTCGCCTACGCTGACATCGCCTTCGACGGCTACAAGCCTCCCAGCGTGCTTCAGGTTCCCGGCGCCAAAGATGTGGCCGTCGAGTTCTTCACCCTTTCAAAGAGCTACAACATGCCCGGCTGGCGTGTCGGCTTCATGGTGGGCAATCCCAAGCTCGTAGGGGCTCTGGCGCGCCTCAAAAGCTACTTTGACTACGGCACCTTCACGCCCATCCAGGTGGCGTCCATTGCGGCCCTTGAAGGCCCCCAGGACTGCGTCCACGAAATCTGCGAGAACTACCGCCTGCGCCGCAACGTGCTGGTCGAGGGCCTCAACAAGCTCGGCTGGCCCGTAGCGCTGCCCAAGGCCACCATGTTCGTCTGGGCGCAGATTCCCGAGCAATACCGCAAGCTCGGCTCCCTTGAGTTTTCAAAGCTGCTGTTGACCGAAGCCAGGACGGCCGTAAGCCCCGGCATCGGCTTCGGCGAGCACGGCGACGCCCACGTCCGCTTCTCGCTCATCGAAAACGAAGAGCGCACCCGGCAGGCGCTGCGAGGTATCAAGCAGATGTTTGCCAAGAGCTAGGCAACGGGATACTCGGTTTATTTTTCCTGTTATTCGCTATCGACTTGATCTGCACTAATCTTGTCCGGTGCCCCCGCTCCCCTATAGGGCGTGTTCACACTAATGACATCTATCTTGCTTAAGCTGAGGTAGATGGAAATCACGCGTATGCAATACGAACGGATCAAGGATAGTTTGCCTGTGCAGCGTGGAAATGTACGTTTGCCCAACCTGGCTGTGCTGAACGCTCTGCTTTACGTCGCCGAACATGGCTGCAAATGGCGTGGGCTTCCGAGACATTTCGGAAACTGGCACAGCATCTACGTGCGCATGAATCGCTGGTCTAAGAATGGAGCACTTGACCGGGTCTTCGAGAAGTTGCAGTTGGAGCAGATCGTGCGCATCAAGATCGAAGCATTTTCATTGGACTCAACCATCGTGAAGGTGCATCCGGACGGAACTGGGGCTTTAAAAAAAACGGACCCCAGGCCATCGGCAAGTCGCGTGGCGGATGGACCACAAAGATTCATTTGGTTGCCGCAGATGCTCGAACGGCCATAACCCTGGCGTTGTCGACGGGAAATGCGCACGACGCGCCCTGTGGCCGAGAGTTGCTGGAAGGTCTCGGACCCATGCCGGAGGGATTGCCACTGATAATGGACAAAGCCTACGAAGGCAATGAGACTCGGCAACTGGTCCTCGATCTGGGCATGGTTCCAGTAGTCCCGCCCAAGTCCAACCGCGTTGATGTTTGGGAATACAACCGCGAGCCTTACAAGAAACGCAACGAGATCGAGCGGTTATTCCGACGGCTCAAGGGGTTCCGGCGTATCTTCTCAAGATTCGAAAAGCTAGACGTGGTCTTCCTTGCTTTCCTCTACTTCGCGCTCATCGTCGAGGCGTTGCGTGTAGCCTGAATACGCCCGAATCTCCGTGCTGCCGCTCTTACGAATTCATTCACCCAACCACCCGACATGTTTCCGAATCCCTCTCACCCGTGTCGGCAATTCTCAACTAAATTGTTTCCATTTCGACCCGATGTAGGCCGCAAAGAAAATCACAATGGTTGTTCCGGCGACAATGGCGCCGGTTTGCCGGAAAGTGTTGATCGGGAAAAGCCCTGTAACGACCAGAGCGATGCGCCCGACCACGTCGAGCGCCAAGCACCCAAGCGCAATCGCTACAAACCTCTTCTTCATACTTAAAATCAAAATGCCCGCAACAGCGTAAAGAGCGCCAACGCCGGCATTGGCGTAGGCAGAAAATGCGCCGCGACTCGTAGAAACTCCAAAGAAGTCATGCCTGAAGCCTGTCGCTATTTCAGCCAAGCCAAACAAGATCATTAGGATTGCAACAATAGTAATCCCAAAACGGTGAAATGCCTTCCGCTTAATAGCGTCTCTCGATTGTTCTTGATCAGTCATTGGATTTTGTATCTTTCTTAAGGGTCATGTTTCTACGGTGCGACTTTTTGAATTCATACCCTTCTTTTTCAAAAATGGCGGCGAGCTTTTGTATGCATTCCGTCATCAGGCCAATTTCCGCGTCTGTGCAGTGCGAGAAGGCATCTTCGGCCTTCGATATCGCAGTCGCCCGGAATGCCAAAAGTTCCTTTGAGAGTGCAGGCAGCTTCCCAGGCTTAATCATCACCTTTCTTCGGTCGTTGGAATCTGCTTGGCGCTTAGCAAATCCTTCCCTCTCAAGCCGGTCGATGCAAGCCGTCATGGCACCCGTCGTCAGGCCCGTGATTTCCGCCAAACGGCCCGCAGTCGCTGGTCCCACATCATGGAGATAACTCGCGGCGATGAGATCGGTCGGATGGATGCCTTGCGCTGCCGCGATGGCATCCATCCACGGGATGGCGAGTTGGATGATTTTCTTCCAGGATTGCAGGTGCGAGACGATTAGCTCTGTCCGTTTTGCCCTCGTCATAACGAGTTTACTCTATCATAAAGATTCTTTAGGATCAAGATGTGGGGCGCCGGATTGATCGAACCGAACTGTTCCGCACATCAATTTAGGTGTAAGGCCGTGGGTACAGACAGCTTGAGAGCATGAAACGGGTTCAGCTTCGTCCACGCACAAGTCTGCGTCATATGTATGCGGTCATGCTTCCTCAACTTCGCGCTAATAATCGATGCACTTCGCTAGTGTGAACACGCTCTAGTCGGCTGGCTCAAACTCTGAGCAATCAAAAATGCTTTCTTCAACTGAAATCCGCCGCGCGGCCAATCCAGATAGCTCGAAGACCACTGATTCATCCGCGCAACGATCGTTGCATATCATTTCCGGGACTACGCCTATAGTGAAAGTGAACTTGATACGCCCCCAGGAGCGCGTCAGCGCGTCTCACTGCCACTTTTCTTAGCTAATCCCTTTGCTTGCAGGATTCTGCGGCGAAGTACCTTTAGAATCAAGATTTTAGAGCGACACCCCTGCTCTATCCCTAATGAAATGAAGATTTTGACCGCAGAATACCAGGGGGGGGTACCCAATGGCCTATGCAAAATCCGGAGCACAGCAACACCCCACTCCGCCCTCTCATTCTTCAAACTAAGTGCTAACTTACACAGCAATAACTCCCATAACTTACCGCGTCACTTACTCCATAGCACCGATCTGCACCAAAGTTAGTTCAACTAAATCTGCCGTTCACGATTTATGCACTAACCTTGGTGAAATCCACAAATTAATCATTTTTTTGCACTTGCTTCCACAGATTCAACGGGCCTAAGCTTCGAATCAATTGATGGCCCTGTAGGGAATCGGATACGCAGATCGAACCTGACAGGACGATGAAAGCATCGGTTGAAGGAGGCAGTTCGAAGCCGGGAAACCGGCGGCGGAAGGCCAAATGAGATTGAGAGCGCATCCAGAGTCAGGCCAGAATGTGCAAGTGCCGATTGACACGAAGATTCATCCGCTGACTTCGGTCAGAGGATGCAAAGTTCGAGGAAGCGGGATTCATCATCGGACCGGCCGTTGAAGCAGGATTCGGGGATACCCGAAGACGCCAGGCGGCAAAACCGGAGGATGCGAGATTCGGGGAAACCCGGAACTCCATCGCCAGTGCGAATGCGGGAACGAAGAACCGGGGCAACCCGGGAAATCGCCAACAGACGCGCTGGAGGATCGAAGCCATGGGGCGACCCGGGACTAGATCGCCGGGAGCGCTGAAGGGTGCGAGCGTCGAGGCGACTCGAAGCTCCACAGCAGGCGCAGCAGGAGGAGCGGGGAACCGGGGCGACCCGGCAACTCACCACCTGCATCGCCGAAAGGTGCGGGACCCGGGGCGACCCGGAGAGCCACCAGTCGGCGAGCCGAGGGAACGAACAACCGGGGCAACCCGGGGAATTCACCCGAGGCAAAGCCGGAAGATGCGAATCCGGGGCGACCCGGAAACTCATCGAGAGTCGGCACTGGAGGGCGAGGATTCGGGGTAACCCGGAGAATCGACGCCGGGGTCGACGAAAGATGCGAAATTCGGTGCGAACCGAAAATCCATCACCGGCAAAAGCCGGAAGACGAGCGCCCGGGGCAACCCGAAAACTCGTCGGGAAGCGCTACTGGTACAGCGAAGAATCGGGGAAACCCGAGGTTTTAAAACCAGTACGCTGAAGGATGCGAAACTCGGGGCAACTCGAGGATCCATCGCCGGCACGGCCTGAAGATGCAGCAACCGGGGCGACCCGGGGACGCATCGGAGGCGCGGCAGGAGGAGCGAAGAAGCGGGGAGACCCGTGGATTCACCTCAGGCAGCGCTGCAGGGAGCGAACTTTGAGGAAACTCGGAGTGAGCGCCCCGGGGCCGAACGGACGATGCATGGTTCGGTAGACCTGCGAGGTTATCAGGGTTAAGGCGCCAGGGACTCCGGTCTCTGGCGTCTTCATTTGTGGGGAGCTTTTGCGGCAGGAGGGCGCGGCACAACGCTTCTGGGAGGGCGTCGGGCGCACTGCGACGGCATTGCTTGATGGCGATCCCCGCGAACTTATGCCCCAACATGCGCAGCAGTATGCGCCTCTCACATCCTTGCCAACGCACCCTGTCCGGTGCTCACAATCACAGGATGACCGCCCGTTGAGTCGCATGCTCCATGGTGAACGCAACGCCTATAGCGGTTTCAGGATTGCTGTACCCAGAGGCATTGCACTCAAGTCGACCCGACCCCAAGGAGGGGCGACCTGGTACGAAGCACAATAGGGCATACCTATCCTGAAACCGCTCTAATGCGCGTTCGACAGAATTCCCGGGAACCAGTGCACCGCATTCTCGTGATAGAGCCTGCGCAGCACAGCATCGGGCAGCGCCAAGCCCTTTGCCGTGTGACCGGCGAAGTCCACCGTTTCAGTGGTGGCCAGGAAGCGCCAGTCGCGTGCGTAATACTCTTCCCAATGGTCCATCGTTTGCGGCAATGTGGATGTTGCCCGAAAACCAAGATCCGAGCCGTAGATCAGCCGGTCCTGATATTTCACGATGAACGCGATCGCCTCGGTGCGCGGCAGCCGGGCCAGGTAGGGAATCCGCGCAGCCATGTCCACCGCAAAGTTGGGATAACGGTCGAGATGTTGGGCAAGCATTTTGAAATTGGACTCCATGCTGCCCAGGTGCGCCCCAACCATGCGCAGGTTCGGATTCTGCTCCAGGATGTGATCGCGCGCCAGAAGGATCTGAGCCTTTGAAGGCGGATGCGGCTTTCCGTACTCGTACCAGTAGGTATTTGCCTTGTAATAGGAGTAGTCGGGTGAAGCCGGATCAAGCGGAGCCCATGCGCTGTCGGGGTCCGCAATATGGGCGATCAGCGTTTTGTTGTGGGCCGCGATGTCTTTGTAGATCGGCTCCAGAGCAGGATCGTCGGGAAGCACATAGTTGCCGTCGGCATCCTTGATCTGCATGCCGATGTTCTTCCAGATTTTGACCGCAACAGCTCCCCGGGCAAAGTCGCGGTCGAGCCCGCGGATCGCATCGGCGGTAAATCCCGGTTCACCCATCTTGTAGGGATCGATCGAGGTGCAGAAGGCAGCGTGCCCACCGCTGCCCCGGATAAAGTTCAGCGTCGCATCGCTCTCATGCCGGAGATCCTTTTGTTCCGGCTCCTGGTCGTTGACGACCACAATGTCCAGCAGATGGACGTTCAGCCGGTTGAGCATTCGGTCGAATGCAGGATCGCTGCGCCAGACATGCGCATGCGCGTCGACGGGGTCGAGCGCCGTGAACGCCCGCAGTTCCGCCGGCGAGAATCCGCCGCTTACAGCTGTTGTTGTAGGTTTTACCTTCTCCTGCGCCTGAGAGTTCCACCCAGCCAGTCCGGCCAGCACTATTCCTGAGAAGATAAGAGCTTTCATCGGCAACCCCATTCACGCACGTTACGCACAGCTTACCTGTCCGTCCATCGATGCATGCTGCGGTTTAATTTACTCCACGGGTGCTGCCGTTCTCTACTTTGACATGGCGCGGATATAAATAATCAGGTTCCATACCAGCGTGTCGCTGGCCCGCCCCGTGGCTTCGGGCGGCATTTTGTCCTTGCCGTTGCGGATGATATCGAATAGGTCCCCATCCTGCCTGCCGGCCAGGGCCTTTGGATCCGTGTAGTCCGGCATTATGAGTCCCATGCTCTTTGCCAGGTCGGTCTTGCCATCGCCATTGTCCCCGTGGCACATGGCGCAGTCGATCTGATACAGGGATTTGGCCTTCGCCTGCGATTCAGCGGTTGGCTTTACGACCGGATTTGCAGTACCGGCGTGCGAAGAGACAGCCGGGGCAGCGGCCTCAGGGGTTGCCTCCTGGCCACTCACCCTCTGGGACTGCGTCGGAGCAAGGCCGATGAATAGAGCTGCAGAAAGAAGCAGAAACGACTTCAACATAACATCCTCCTCCAAAGAGATGTCGAAAATAGGCATCAGTTCGAGATCAATGTGATTCTGGCAGGAATTATAGGCCCAAATGGAAGGAAGGGCCACCGGGAGCTCGCGGAGTGTACAGGCTCTAAGGTTCGGCGACCTGCGCCGGGGCCAGCAGTTCCGCGTCGTTGTTGCGCACATTCCCCACGCGCTCGCTCACTGGCCAGGCACGCATGCGCTCGGCCGGGAAAGGCCGCAACAGGTCGACGGGAGGCCGCTCCGTAACTTCGGGATCGAGCCAGCGGTCATAGTCCTGAGGCTCCAGAATCACGGGCATCCGGTTGTGAACCTGCTCCATCAGTTCGTTGGGATCGGTGGTGAGGATGGTGAAGGTTTCGAGCGCTTCCCGGTCTTTGCCTTGCCACTTGTCCCACAAGCCTGCAAAGGCGTAGGGCTCACCGCTTTTGAGCGCAAAGGCAAAGGGCCGCTTGGTTTTCTTGTCGAGCCGCTGCCACTCATAAAATGCGTCGGCAGGTACCAGGCAGCGTCGGTTCCTCAGTGCATCGCGAAAAGCAGGCTTAGCGGCCGCCTCCTCAGCCCGCGCATTGATGGTGGAGTAGCCGAATTTTGGGTCCTTTGCCCAGAAAGGCACCAGCCCCCAGCGCAAAAGGGCGAATTCCCGGCCTCCGGTGTCGCGGTCTTGCCGTACTACGGGCTGCACACTCTGCGGGGCGGCGTTGAAAGTGGGCGCAAACCAGGGCATGTCCTCAAGATCAATGCCAAACCATTCAGCCAAAAGGTCTTGCGTCGATTTACGGGCAAAGCGGCCGCACATGGTGCACACAGAATACCGCAGCGCCTGTGGAAATATGCACAGAAGACTGTTGACAAGAGGGTAGCTGCCGATGGAATCTATAGCGAACAAAAGGCGAATATGTCAACCCGCTCCGCCACTGCCCTCCGTCTTGAAATTGAGCACGCCATGGAACGCAGCTTCCCTGCGGCGCTGACCCCATTGCAGCGCACCATGCACGAAACTGCCCCCAGCGGGATAGCCGAGGTGGACGCTTTGCTCGAGGGCGGGCTGCCCGTCGGGGCCATCGGCGAAGTCACCGGACCGGAGTCATCGGGACGAACGACTCTGGTGCTCTCCTTTCTTGCGCAGAGAACCGCGGCGGGCCAGGTGTGCGCATGGGTGGATGCGGACGACGCCTTCGATCCTGAATCGGCTGCGGCCAATGGCATCCATTTGCGGCAACTGCTTTGGGTGCGCTGCCGGAAGAACGGCAAGTCTGCGCAACAAAGACAAGCGGCGAAGCTATTCGCTCAACTCGACCAGGCGCTGCGGGCGACTGACCTGCTGCTACAGGCCGGCGGATTTGGGGCCATTGTTCTGGATCTGGGCGACACCGCGGCGGAGCACGCCCGCAGGATTCCACTGGCGACGTGGTTTCGATTTCGTCAGGCAGCAGACAGGGCGCGCACCTGCCTGGTTGTTCTTGCAGAAACGGGCTGTGCGCAGTCCAGCGCCGCCGTGACTCTGGAATGCGCGGCACTGCGTCCCGTGATTGCCGGCGAAACAGTGCTGCGCGGATTTCACTTTGAAGTCCGGCGCGAGTGGCAACGTTTTACGCCCTTTGTCATGGGGCAAAAAAAGCCCCCGGCCTGCGTGCGGCCGGCAATCGGCGTGTGGGATACGGGGCAGATGGGGTGAGCGATGGACTGTATGCCTGCGTGCGCGCCGCCGAGTTTCCGTCGCAGGCCTTGCTGCGCCTACGGCCGGATTTGCAGTCGTTGCCGATCGTGGTGCTCGAGGGCCGCGCGCCTCTTGAGCAGGTCTGCTCAATGAACCGGCTGGCAAGGCGGCAGGGTGCAGCGGCGGATATGACGCGGCTTGAAGCCGAGTCCCTGGCCGGGCAAAGTGGAGGCCTGCGCCTGCTGCCACGCTCTCTTGAAGGCGAGGCCGCGGCACGAGCGGCAATGCTGGAGTGCGTGGCCACCTTTTCGCCGCGCATTGAAGAGGCAAGCCGGCAGACAGCTTGTGCCTTTGTGCTGGATATCAGAGGCACAGAGCGACTGTTCGGTCCGCCACGGGCGCTGGCCGAGCGGCTGCGTACCGCGCTTTCCGCTGCCGGCTTTCTTACGTCGATTGCCGTCAGCGCCAACTACCATGCGGCACGCATCATGGCCGCGGCGTCGCGCGGAATCACCGTGATCCCCGCGGGCGATGAAGAGCCGGCGCTGGCGAAACTACCGCTTGCGCTGCTCGAAACATCAATTGACCAGGGCGAAACCCTCTCCATATGGGGCATTCGCACGCTGGGAGAGCTGGCGGCATTGCCCCTGGCCGACTTGGTCGCGCGAATGGGCCAGAGCGCATCAACCCTGCACAAGCTGGCCCACGGCACGCACCCGCATACCTTTCAACCTATCGAGGCTGCATTTTCGCTGCGCGAGTTCTGCGAGTTTGAAGCGCCCGTGGAGCAGATGGACTCGCTGCTGTTTGTGGGTGCGCGCATGATTGACAGCCTGGTGCAACGTGCCGCAACGCGAGCCATGTCGTTGGCCAGTGTGGACGTGCATCTGGAACTTGAGGGCAAGCGCGCGCATCGGCTCACGATTCGTCCGGCGCTGCCCTCCATCGATCGTAAATTTCTGCTCAAGCTCATGCAGCTTGAGATTGCAGCCTCTCCGCCGCCGGCAGCCGTACTGTCGCTCACGCTCAGCGCCGAAGCCGGCCAGTCAAGCAAGGTGCAACTGGGCCTGTTTGCGCCGCAAACGCCTGAGCCCTCGCGGCTGGACGTCACAATCGCGCGTTTGAAGGCAATCGCCGGTGAAGGTCGCGTCGGCACTCCGGTTCTCGAAGATGTTCACTGCGCGGGGTGTTTCCATATGTCAGACTTTGCGGCGGAAAATACACCTGTTGAAGAGCAGACTGGCCAGCCGCGCATGGCGCTGCGACGCCTTCGGCCTCCGCTTGCAGTGCGCGTAGTGCTGAGCGCCGATCAGCCAGCTGGTTTTTTTGATGGCCGGCAGAGTTACAAAGTCACCGCATCCTTTGGTCCCTGGCGAAGCAGCGGATGCTGGTGGGCGATGGATAGCTGGGACAGTGATGAGTGGGATGTGCTGGCCCAGTCGCAGGGCGCCGCGCCGCTGGCCTGCCTGCTGGTGATGGATCGCGGAAAAAATGAGTGGAGGCTTGAGGCCTTCTATGACTGAAGGCGACGCATATGTCGAACTGCATTGCGCCAGCGCCTTCAGCTTTCTCGATGGCGGTACGCAGCCTGAGGCGCTTATGGAGCGCGCCGCGCAGCTTGGCATGAGCGCCCTGGCGCTTGCCGATCGCAACGGGCTCTACGGTGCGGCACGGTTTCACACCGCGGGTGCTCGCTCGGGCGTGCGCGCGCACATCGGCGCGGAGATTGCCGTGCGCTCGTTTGGAACCATGCTCACGCCGCCGGCCTGGCTGCCGCACCAGCATCCGGCGCAGCCGCCGCGTCTGTTGTTGCTGTGTGCCTCGCAGGCCGGCTACCAGAACCTGTGCCAGCTCATCACACGCTTCAAGATGCGCGAAGCAACCAAGAGCGAAGGTGCAGCTACGCTTGAAGACATTGCGGAGTTTTCAGCGGGACTTATCTGCTTAACCGGAGGCGACGAAGGACCGCTGACTGCTGCTCTGGCGCAGAACAGCAGTGATCCAGGCCGCACAGCGAGAGAAATCATCACTCGGCTCACGACCATCTTCGGCCCGGCTCATCTCTATCTTGAATTGCAGCGTCACGGCCGCCGCGACCAGGAGTACCGCAACCAGGCGCTGCTTTCGCTGGCCTCCTCAATGCGGCTGCCGGTGATCGCCAGCAACGGAGTTCGCTACGCGACCGAAGCCGACCGCGAACTGCTCGATGTGCTCATCGCCATCCGCCATCACACCACGCTTGACAAGGCAGGCCGCCTGCTGGCAGCAAACGCACAGCGGCTCTTGCGCTCCGGCCGCGCCATGGCCGCGCTCTTCCGCGACATTCCAGAGGCCATTGCCAACACGCGCATCGTCAGCCAGCGGCTTAACTTTACGCTCAACAATCTTGGCTACGAGTTTCCCCATTATCCTGTGCCTGCAGGCGAGACGATGGACAGTTTTCTGGCTCAACGCGTCGACGAAGGCGTGCGCAAACGCTACGGCTCCTCGGCCAAACAGTATCTGTTTGAGAAGGCCAGGGCGCAGGTGGAGCGCGAGCTCAAGCTGATCGCCAAACTCGGTTTTGCCGGATACTTCCTTATTGTTTGGGACCTGATTCGCTATTGTCGGCAGCATGGGATCCTGGTGCAGGGACGCGGCTCCGCAGCCAACTCCGCTGTCTGCTATGCGCTTGAAATCACAGCGGTCGATCCCGTAGGCATGGAGCTGCTCTTTGAGCGATTCCTGAGCGAGAGCCGTGGCGAATGGCCGGATATTGATCTCGACCTTCCTTCAGGCGGTGAGCGTGAACAGGTCATCCAGTATTGCTATGAACACTACGGCGCGCTCGGCGCCGCCATGACGGCCAATGTCATTACTTATCGTGGCCGCTCTGCCGCACACGAGGTGGGTAAGGCACTCGGCTTTGAAGAAGAAATGGTCAAGCGGCTATCGAGCCTGGTCAGCCGCTGGGAGTGGCATGGCGCCAACGACACCATGGCCCGCCACTTCGATCAGGCAGGCTTCGACACCCGCCATCCGCAGATGACGCGCTATCTTGACCTATGCATGCGCATGCAGGACATGCCGCGCCATCTTGGCCAGCACTCCGGCGGCATGGTCATCTGCGCCGGCATGTTGAATCGCGTGGTGCCCATCGAGCGCGCGTCCATGACGGGCCGCACCGTGGTGCAGTGGGACAAGGAAGACTGTGCCGATCTGGGCATCATCAAGGTTGATTTGCTGGGCCTGGGCATGATGGCTGCGCTCAAGGAATCGATTGAGCTGATTTCGCGCCACTACAAAAAAGAAGTGGACCTGGCAATGCTGCCTGAGGATCCGCTCGTCTACGAGACGCTGTGCAAGGCTGAAACTGTGGGCATGTTTCAGGTGGAGAGCCGCGCCCAGATGGCGTCCATTCCGCACAACGCGCCCACACGATTTTACGATCTTGTGGTGCAGGTAGCCATCATTCGCCCCGGGCCCATCGTGGGTAAAATGATGCACCCCTACATGCGCCGGCGTCAGGGCAGAGAGGAGGTCACCTATCCGCATCCATCCCTTGAGCCCGTTCTCAAACGTACGCTAGGTGTACCGCTGTTTCAGGAACAGCTCTTGCGCATGGCCATGACCGTGGCCAGCTTCACCGGTGATGAAGCCGAGGAGCTGCGACGCGCCGTGGGCATGCGGCGGTCCATGCAGAGGATGCGCAATCTTGAAGGACGCCTGCGCGATGGCATGACACGCAATGGTATCGACGCCGTAGCCCAGGACAACATCGTGCAGGGCATTTCTTCTTTTGCCATGTACGGCTTTCCTGAGTCGCATGCGGCCAGTTTCGCGCTCATCGCCTATGCATCGGCTTATCTTAAAGTTCATTTTCTAGCCGCCTTTACCTGCGGCCTTCTCAACAATCAGCCCATGGGCTTCTACTCCCCCGCCGTGCTCATCAAGGACGCGCAGCGCCACGGACTGCGCGTGCGGCCTATGGACGTGCAGCGCTCGCAAGGCCTCTGCGCACTCGAAGCTGAATCGGACTCGACACTCTCACTGCGCATCGGCTTCAATTATGCCCGGGGACTTCAACGCTCTACCGCGGATGCGCTGGTTAACGCGCGCACCCAGGGTGGCGAATTTAAATCCATCGACGACATGGCCCGGCGCGTTCCCGAGCTCACCCGCAAGGGCATGGTCTCTCTGGCGCGGATTGGAGCGCTAAACTCGCTCGGCGATGTGGAGCATCGCCGCGACGCGCTATGGCAAGTGGATCAAGCCGCGCGTACAGTGGGACCTTTGCTGCGCGACGCCGGCAAAATGCGGCATGAAGCGCACGGCAAGACGCCCTTGCGCAAGATGAGCGACGAAGAGCGTCTTGCCGCGGACTTCGCAGGTACCGGCCTCACCACCGGCCCCCATCTCATGGCCTACCACCGAGCGGCTCTGCGCGAGCATGGCATTCGGTCGGCGGAGGAGCTGGCTGTCTGCGCCAATCGACAGCACGTGAGCATCGCAGGCTGTGTGATTGCGCGCCAGCGCCCCGGCACAGCCAAAGGCTTTGTCTTCCTTTCGCTTGAAGATGAGTCCGGCATCGCCAACGTCGTTATCGCGCCAGATGTCTTTGAAGCCAACCGCCTCACCGTCACCCGCAGCCGCATTCTGCGCGTTGTAGGTCAACTCCAGCTTCAGGATGGCGTCGTCTATGTCAAAGCCCGCGAGATAATTCCGCTCTATATTTCCGACGCCGATGTGCGCTCACATGATTTCTATTGACGCCCCAAAGTAGTATCTATTTGACTGCTCCGATGCGGCGATACCGATGATAGGATTTGAAGCATCCTCTTCAAGGCGGCGACAATGACAAAATCCCCTGCGTCCGACCCACTGACATCCGAACAGATTTCCACCATTACGCGGCAAACCAACTACGGAACCTGGCGCTTCCAGAAAAGCTGGAAGCCGCTACATGTGGCAGACGCCGAGGGCTGCTGGTTCATCGATGGCTCCGGACACCGCTACCTCGATTTCTCGTCGCAACTGATGTGTGTCAACCTCGGCCACAAGAATGCGCGCGTGATCGAGGCGATTGCGGAACAGGCCCGGGAACTCGCCTATGTCACGCCGGGCTATGCCACCAAGGCGCGCGCGCGGCTGAGCGAGAAGATGCTTGAAGTGCTCCCCGCGGGGCTAAATAAATTCTTCTTTGCCACTAGCGGCACCGAAGCCAATGAAGCGGCCTTCAAAATTGCACGCATGGTTACCGGCAAAAACAAAATCATCTCCCGCTACCGTTCCTATCACGGTTCCACCATGGGCTCGATCGCGGCAACGGGCGATCCGCGCCGCTGGGCCATGGAGCCTGCTGGCAAGGGCGCAGGCGTTGTCTTTGCGCCGGAGGTCAACTGCTACGACTGTCCCATCAAGCACACCTATCCCGGCTGCAACATAGCCTGCGCCGACTACATCGAACACATGATCCGCAATGAAAGCGACGTCGCAGCAATGATTTTCGAGCCGGTGGTGGGCACCAACGGCGTACTCGTTCCGCCGCCTGAGTATTTTCCGCGCTTGCGCGAAATCTGCAACCGTCATGGCGTGCTGATGATTGCCGACGAGGTGATGGCAGGCTGGGGCCGCACCGGCAAGTGGTTCTCCGTCGACCACTGGAACCTGAAGCCCGACATTCTTGTCACCGCCAAGGGCATCACCTCAGCGTATGTGCCGCTGGGCCTGTGCGCCACCACCGCCAAAATTGCCGAATTCTTCGACGACCACTACTTCTCTCACGGCCATACATACGAGGCGCATCCGCTCACCCTGGGACCGGCCGTGGCCACCATCGAGGAGATGCAGCGCCTCAAGTTGGTGGAACGAACCGCGGATCTTGAGCCCTACGTGCGCGCAAAACTTGAAGCTGTGAAGGCAAAGCATGTCTCTGTGGGCGATGTGCGCGGTCTCGGCCTCTTTTTCGCGGTCGAGATCGTGAAGAATCGCAAGACCAAGCAACTCTTCAACACCATGCGCGACAAAGTGGAAGGCAAGCCGCTGGTGGTGGACCAGATCGTGGGCAAGATGATGGCGCAGGGCGTGGCGATTCAGGCCTGGGTCAGCCACTTCGTTATAGCGCCCCCGCTGATTGTCACTAAGGAAGAGCTGGACCTGGGAATCGCGGCGCTCGACGAGCACTTATCTATCGCCGACGCGCTGGTGGAAGCTTGAAAAGCAGCTTTCAGTCTCTATCTTCTAGCTGCTAGCCTTTCGCTGCCAGCACTAAGAATTCTAACGCTACAATCAAGCAGCTTCTTCCGTGCTGGCAGCTACCACGGCTGGCGCGGCCAGCTTCATCAGCGCTGCATAGACGATGCCCGCGACAAAGAAGCCCACGAACCAGGCGTAATCGTAGAGGAAATGCAAAGGCGCATAAGCCAGACCGATCAGCGCCAGCCCAACGCCTGCCACCAGCGCCCCAATCGCACGAGGATTGATTCCCCTGGTGTAGTAATAGGCTCCCTCGCGGTGATAAAGCGAGTTCACGTCAAGCTCGGTTTTGCGGATGAGAAAGTAATCCGCGACCATGATGCCAGCCACGGGGCCGAGCAGCCCGGAGTAACCAACCAGCCATCCAAAAATATAGGCATCCGGCGTGGCCAGCAATTTCCAGGGGCACATCGCAAGGCCAAGAAAGCCTGTAATCAGGCCGCCAGTGCGAAAGCTGATGAGCCGGGGATAGAGATTGGAAAAATCGTTCGAAGGCGACACAACGTTGGCGCCGATGTTCACGTTGAGCGTGGCCACAAGGATGGCAACGAGCGCGACGAAAGCAACAACGCGCTCATGAAAAGCGCCGATCAAAAGAATAGGATTCCAGATGGGATGGCCGAACAGAACTGCTGACGCTGAAGTGACGGAGATGCCCACGAAAGTGTAAAGCACCATCGCCACCGGAAGTCCGAATGCCTGCCCCCACGATTGCGCGCTCTGCGATTTGGAGTAGCGTGTGAAGTCGGGAATGTTGAGCGCCAGCGTGGCCCAGTAGCCCACTATGGCCGTGAGCGATGGGAAAAAGACGGGGAGAAATTCTCCAGCGGTCTGCAGGCGGCTGGGCGTCGAGAGCATGGTGCCAAAGCTGCCCGCCTTGATGCGCACCCAGATGAGCAGCGCCGCGGCCATCACGAACATGAACGGCGCGCCGAAGGCCTGCAAGTGGCGGATCGATTCAACGCCGCGCCAGACCACCACCATGTTGAGCAGCCAGAAGCCGAGGAAGCATGCCCATTTTGCGCCGTCGCTGGCAGCCATGGAGGGCCAGATCACGGCCAGCATGGAATGGATCGCGGTTCCTCCGATCCAGGATTGAATTCCGAACCATCCGCAGGCCACAACGGCGCGCAGAATCGCAGCCAGGTTTGCCCCGCGCACCCCAAATGGCGCGCGAATGAACACCGGGAAGGGAATGCCGTACTTGGCGCCGGCGTGCGCGTTCAGCAGCATGGGAACCAGCACAATCAGGTTACCCAGCAACACCGTGCCGATGGCCTGCTTCCAATCCATGCCTTCGGCGATGAGCGAGGAGGCGAGCTGATAAGTTGTGACCTCCATGCACATCGAAAACCACAGCGCCGTGTAGTTATAAAAACCCCACGTGCGCTGAGATCGCATCGTCGGCGCCAGGTCACGATTCGAGAGTGACGGATCGGTAACGCTCACGGGACCTCCTCCGTGGTTGTGCTGCAGGGACAAGAACGTGACAAGCGCAACTTTGTTTCGCTTATTTCCATGCGCCGCCGCGCGCCTCGCGGCGCAGATAGTTGCCCCGGCCCGGCTTGCCGATGAACTTGCCGCAGGAAACGATCAACTCGCCGCGTGAATAGACATCGCGGGCATTGCCGCGCACATGAAAGCCCTCGAACATGGAGTAGTCGACACGCATGTGATGCGTAGCGGCAGAGATGGTGTACTCCTCCAGCGGATCCCACAGCACCAGGTCCGCATCGCTGCCCACGGCCAATACGCCCTTCTTTGGATACATGCCGAAGATGCGCGCCGGCGCCGTTGAAACCAGCTCAACAAAGCGGTTGAGCGAAAAGTTGCCCTTGCCCACCCCGTGATGATGCAGCAGTTGCAGGCGATTTTCGATTCCAGGACCGCCGTTAGGAATCTTGGTGAAGTCGTCCTTGCCCAGCGCCTTCTGATCCGCAAAGCAGAATGGGCAATGGTCGGTTGAAACCACCTGAAGATGGTCTGTGCGCAACCCTTCCCAAAGCTTCGGCTGGTTGCGGCGCTCACGCAGCGGCGGCGTGAAGACGTACTTCGCGCCCTCCCAGCCTATATAGGCAACGTCCTCAAGCGAGAGCAGCAGGTACTGCGGGCAAGTCTCGGCAAACGCCGGCAAGCCGCGGTCGCGCGCCTCGCGCACCTGGTTAAGCGCGTCTTCGCTGGAAAGATGCACAATGTACACCGGCACGCCGGCCATCTCGGCCATGGCGATGGAGCGATGCACCGCTTCAGCTTCTGCAAGCGTGGGCCGGGTGAGCGCGTGATAGATCGGCGCAGTTTTGCCCTCGGCCAATGCCTGCTGCACGATCACGTCGATCACCGATCCGTTCTCAGCGTGCATGCAAATCAGGGCGCCGTTCTTCGCCGTCTGGCGCAGCGCCTTGAAGATGGTGGCGTCGTCGACCATGAGCACGTTGGGATACGCCATGAAGAGTTTGAAACTGGATACGCCCTCGCGTACCATCTCGTCCATGTCTTCCAGGCCCGCATCGCCCAGGTCGGTGACGATCATGTGCAGTCCGTAGTCGATGCAGGCCTTGCCCTCGGCCTTCTTCCACCAGGTATCGAGCGCCGCGCGCATCTTGGTCCCGCGCCCCTGAACCGCAAAATCGACAATCGTCGTCGTCCCGCCAATGGCCGCGGCCCTTGTGCCGGTGAGAAAATCGTCAGCCGACTCAGTGCCGCCAAAGGGCATATCGAGATGCGTATGCGCATCAATTCCGCCCGGGATCAGCAACAGGTCGCGCGCATCCACTACCTTGTCGGCTGAACCTGCGGGAATACCCGCGCGAACTTCCTTGATCGTCGCGCCATCGATCAGCAGGTCGGCCTGCACCGTGGAGTCGGCGTTGACTATCGTTCCATTCTGAATCAACACTGTGGCCATGATCTCGAATCCAGCTTCCTGAGTCGATTGGTTCGTTCCTGCTCAGGATTGAGTTTGAGCAGGGCAGGCCGCGCCGCGCGTGCGTTCATCCCAGGTCTCAGGAGGCAGGCCGGTATCCACGCGCACCATAGTAATGCACTGGTCAACCGGGCAAACCAGAGAGCAGAGATTGCAGCCTACACACTCAGTCTCATCGACACGTGGAATGCGCGCAAGCGGCGTGGGATACGGTCCCACGACAGCGGATTCACGCTCGTTGCGCGCCACCGTCGTCTCCACGATGGAAGCACGGCTCTCGGCTTCCCTAATTGCCGGAGTCGGATGCAGCTCTATGTGGCCATTTAGCGGGCCCGTGACGCGGTCCAGATGAATGCACTGGTGTGCGCCATCCCAGCAGGCAATGTGGCAAAGCTCGCATCCGATACACTTCTGCTCGTCGATGCGCGCGACAATCCTGTAATTCAGATTCAGGTGCTTCCACTCGGTCACGCGCGGCAATGACAGACCGCGAAAGTCTTCGATAGTATTGAAGCCCTTGGAGCGCATCCAGTTGTCGAGGCCCTCGGCCATGTCTTCGACGATGCGATAGCCGTAGTGCATGACAGCCGTGCACACCTGTACGGTGCCGCAGCCCAGCAGAATAAACTCCGCCGCGTCGCGCCAGTTGCCGATGCCACCGATGCCGGAGAGCGGCAGCGCCGCATCGGAGTCCGACATGATCTGCTGAACCATGTTCAGGGCGATCGGCTTCACGGCCGGCCCGCAGTAACCGCCATGCGAGCTCTTGCCATCCACAATCGGCCGTGGAACCAGCGTGTCGAGATCGATGCCGGTAATTGAATTGATGGTGTTGATCGCGGACAGCCCATCTGCCCCGCCGCGTTTGGCCGCGCGCGCCACGGTGCGAATATCGCTGATGTTCGGCGTGAGTTTCACCAGCACGGGGGTGCGCGCTTTCTCCTTCACCCACTCGGTAATCATCTGCGCATATTCCGGCACCTGGCCGACTGCCGAGCCCATGCCGCGCTCGCTCATGCCGTGCGGGCAGCCGAAGTTGAGCTCCAGGCCGTCGGCGCCTACATCCTCGGCGCGCACAACAATCTCGTGCCAGCTTTCGCGGTTCGACGCCACCATCAGCGAGGCAATCACAACGTGCTGCGGATAGCGCTTCTTTACCTCGGCCATCTCGCGCAGATTATCTTCCACGCGGCGGTCGCTGATGAGTTCGATATTGTTGAAGCCCATGATGCGCTGGCCGTTCCAATCGGTGGCCGAGTAGCGCGAACTCACGTTGGTCACCGGCTCGCCAATGGTCTTCCACACCGCTCCACCCCAGCCGGCGTCGAAGGCGCGCATAATCTGTTCGCCGCAGTTGGTGGGCGGCGCTGACGCTAGCCAGAACGGGTTGGGCGAGTCAATTTTCCCGGCAAATCCACGAATGCGAATGTCAGGCATGGGCCACCTCCGCAGTCTTGAGCATCGCGAGCGCCGCGCGCTTGCCGCCGGCCACCGCGTCCACCACTTCGCGCCCGCCGTTCACGCAATCGCCGGCGGCAAAGTAGCGGGGATTGTCGGTCTGTCCGGTCGCCAAATCCGCAACAATCCGCCCCTCGCGCACCCCTACGCCGCGCAACCCCTGAATGAGTTGGGCAAGTGGAGACTGGCCGATCGCGGGCACCACCACGTCGCATTCGATGGTGAAGTGCGAATCCGGAATGGGCAAAAGCCTCTCGTCCACCTGCTGCACCTGCACCGTGTCAAGCAGCAAGCGCCCGTATTCGCCGGTGCGGATGGCGATAGGCTGGCGGCGCCACAGAAACTGCACACCCTCCTGCTTGGCGTGGTCATATTCAAAGTCGAAGGCCGACATGTCGCTCCTGCCGCGGCGGTAGAGAAGATAGACCGTCTCTGCGCCCAGCCGGCGTGCGGCGTTGGCGGCATCAATTGCGGTATTGCCGGCGCCCACCACCACAATGGTCCCATGCATCTCGCGGATGTGGCCTACTTTATATGCGGCAATCAACTCGAGCGCATTCATCACGCCCTTGCTGTCCTCGCCGGGAATGCCGAGTCGTTGCATAGCCCCCAGGCCCACTCCGAGGAAAATGGAATCAAACTCCGATTCGAGCGCACTCACAGCGGCTGCGGAATCGATCGCCACGCCAAAGCGGAACTCGACGCCCATGCTGCGAATCATCTCCACTTCGCGCAGGCTGTCGGTGGCGCGCAGCTTGTACTCGGCCACACCGTACGTGTTCAGGCCTCCGGGCAACGGCCGGCGCTCGATGATGGTGGCCTGCGCGCCCCGCCGGCACAACTCCGCCGCGCAGGCCAGGGACGCGGGACCCCCGCCAACGCAGGCCACACGCAACTTGCGCGATGCGGTTGGCGCGGCCAAAAGCAGTTCACCCGAGGACTGGAAGGCGTCCATTGCGTGGCGCTGCAGCAGTGCAATTTGAATCGGCTTGCGATTCTGGCGATGCAGCACGCAGGCGCCCTCGCAAAGCACCTCCACCGGGCACACCCGAGCGCAACTTGAACCAAGTATATTGGCGTCGAGAATGCGCAGGGCAGAGCCGCGCAGGTTGCCGGAGGCGATGCGCTTGATGAAGCCGGGTACATCGATATGCGTGGGACAGGCAGCGGTACAGGGCGCGTCAAAACAGTAGAGGCAGCGATCGGCCTCAATCACGGCGGCCTGCGGCGCCAACGCCGGCTTCAACTCGCTAAACCGCTCGCGCAGTTGCGGATCGTCGGGTAAAGTTGCGGTGCTCATCCACACCTCAAGGAAAACTGCTGCGGTTCAAAGCCTCTTTCGCATCGGTCCCGCGGTCTGGTTCGTAAAACCTTTGACATTCGTCCTAAGAGGCGACAAGGGGCCCGTACAGATCCGGCCGGCGATCGCGATAGAACTGCCATGTCCGCCGCACCTCGGCAATCTCGTCCAGATTCAGATCCGCGGTCAACACTTCATCCTTGTTGCGCGATGCCTGGGCAACAATCTGTCCGCGCGGATTTGCGAAATAGCTCTGTCCGTAAAACTCGCCGATGTTCCACGGCGGCTCAGTGCCAACACGGTTGATCGCCGCAATGAAGTAGCCGTTGGCGGCTGCGTGCGCCGGTTGCTCCAGCTTCCAGAGATATTCGCTTAATCCCGCCACCGTCGCAGAAGGGTTGAAGACGATCTCGGCGCCGTTCAGTCCCAGGCAGCGCGCACCCTCGGGAAAATGCCGATCATAACAGATATAGACCCCGATTTTGGCGAAGCCCAGATCGAAGACGGGATAACCGAGATTGCCGGGACGAAAATAAAATTTCTCCCAAAAGCCCGGTGCAACGTGAGGAATGTGGGTCTTGCGATACTTACCCAGATAGGCCCCATCATTCTGAATCACCGCGGCAGTGTTGTAGAAAATGCCTTCCTGCTCAATCTCGTATACCGGTATAACCATGGCAATGTGCAGCTCTTTGGCCAACGCCTGCATCAGGGTTACGGTTGGCCCCGAGGGAACGGGCTCCGTCGCCTCGTACCATTTGACAGATTGCTCGGCGCAGAAGTAAGGGCCATTGAAGATCTCCTGCAGGCAAACGATCTGCGCGCCATCCGCGGCCGCCTTTCTGATCAGTCCCAGGTGCTTGTCGACCATCGCCTTCTTCTGCACTGCCAGCGGTTCGGTAGCCGGCACGGCATTTGAAGCCTGAATGATGGAACATCGAACGATCCGCGGCATTTAGGGAACCCCCATAAAAGGTTGGATAGATTTTGAAGGTAACCCAAATGCACGCTTAGAGCAATGGCAATGTTGCAGCGGCAGAGGCCTTGAACCGGTCAAATCGCGCATTGCCGGCGCACGGCTTGGCCACGCATGCTCTACGATGACAACATGGACGCTCTGCTCGCCATCCGCGATCTCCACATTCGCTTTCAGGCCGTCGAAGCCATCCGTGGCATCGATCTGCATTTGGATGCGGGCGAGGTGCTGGGGCTGGTGGGCGAGTCGGGCTCCGGCAAGAGTGTCACCGCGCTGGCCATCATGGGGCTGCTGGGGCAGGCCGCGCAGGTTGCGGGTCAGGTTCAGTGGCAGGGCGCAAACCTGCTGGGGCAAACTGGGAATGCCTGGCGGCGCATGCGCGGACGCGAGATCGCCATGATCTTCCAGGAGCCGATGACGGCGCTGAATCCGGTGATGTCGATTGGCCGCCAGGTGGCCGAAGCCGCGCAGGCGCACTTTCCCTCCTGGACTAGACGCGAGGCAAAGAGCAAGACCGTTGCAGCGCTTGAAGCGGTCGACCTTCCCGATGCGACGCAGCGCTACAGCGACTATCCACATCAGTTCTCAGGCGGGCAGCGGCAACGCATCCTCATTGCCATGGCACTCATCAACCAGCCAAGGCTGCTTATCGCCGACGAACCCACGACTGCGCTTGACGTCACCGTGCAGGCGCAGGTGCTGGAGCTGCTGCGCAGCCTGCAGCAGCAGTACGGGCTGGCGATGCTGTTCATCTCGCACGATCTGGCAGTGGTGGGACATGTGGCCAGCCGGATCGCCGTAATGCGCGCCGGACAGGTGGTGGAAACAGGGCCATGCGCACGGCTGCTTGTGGCTCCGGAGCACGCTTATACGCGCAGCCTGCTGGCTGCCGTGCCTACCCTACGAACCAACAGAAGCCTACCGTTGGCCGTGGCAGGTGGTTCCCCGGCCGAATCGGGGTTATACTCACCGCGAGCGCAGTAAACACGGAGCATATCTTACTCTGGAGCATCTGGCATCGATCGACTGGAGCGAAGAAAAAGGAGACGGGGATCCATGACGCAACTCGTATGCAGACAACTGGCGCAGATATGCGCCGCGGTATTCATGGTTCTTCTGCCCGCGTGCGCCGCGCAATCGGCAAAGCCCAGAGCGAAGCCGGAGCCCAAGCCCGAGCCGACGGCTCAGGAACTCTTTGAGTATGTCCGCAGCGCGCTTATCCTGCTCAGCCCCGATGACGGCATCAATGACAACCTGGAAGTCACGTTCAATCAGGCCACAAGCTTGATGACCGTAACGCAGCCCAACGGCCATTGCGATCAATATCTCAATACGCTCGATGCAAACAATTCGGCCTGGGACGTCTTCGATCCGAGCGACGCTCACGAGTCCCGTGAACCGCTCTTGCGCCTCACACTGGTCTCTGTCAGCGGCAAAACGGCGAGAATCTGCTACGACAAGGAAAACAAACTCGATGCAAGTGTTGCCCCGAACCGCGTACGCCTGCTGTTTTCTCAAGCCAAGGCGGCCCAGTGGCCCAACTTCCAGGAAAAATTGTCAAAGGCCTTCAAGAATCTCATCGTGTTGAGCGGTGCCGCACCCGAGAACGACATTTTCTCCGGCGACCCAAAACTAAGGAACAAGCAGCAATAGTGATGCGCCGCCTCTCCGGTTCATCGGGAGACGGCGACCATCCAAAGTGTGCCGTGGCGCGAGCTACTCGGCGGGAGCTTGTTCCGTCGCGGGATCGGCGGCCGGCGTTTCGGCAACTTCGCCTTCCACGGTCTCCGCCACAACCTTCACCATGATGTGCGCGGTCACTTCGCGGTGCAGCTTGATGGCCACACTGAATTCGCCCACGCTCTTCAGTGGCTCGCGCAGTTGAATCTTGCGGCGGTCGATCTCAAATCCACTGGCCGCCAACTCGGTGGCGACGTCAGATGAAGTAACCGAGCCAAACAGATGGCCGGCCTCGCCCGACTTGCGCGTGAAGCTCAGCACAACCGGCTCCAGCCTGGCAACCAGCATTTCGGCCTGGGCCTTCTCAGTGGCGGAGCGGCGGGCGGCGGCGTTCTTCATCTGTTCGATGACGGCCTTGTTGGCCTGGGTAGCCTGCATCGCCAGCTTACGCGGCAGCAGATAGTTGCGGCCGTAGCCCTCTGCGACCTTGACCACATCTCCGCGCTGGCCCAGATTGTCTACGTCTTCCTTCAGAATAACTTCCATGGAAACTCTCCAGTGTTTCGGGGCGCCGTGTGCGCCTTGATCAATTCAACAAATGCATCGGTCAACGAGCGTGTCGGCCATTTGACCGCGCGGAATTCGCATCCCGGCATTGGTCACCGCCCGCTTCGCGTTCTATCGCTATCATTCTCAAGCGCGAAAACGAACAGGTGCGGAAAGCCAAAATCCGGGCCGAAACTTAGTGCCGCGTGGCAAACGGCAGCAGGGCGATATTCCGGGCCTGCTTGATGGCCTTGGTCAGACGGCGCTGGTGCGTGGTGCATACCCCGGTGAGCCGCCGGGGCACAATCTTGCCGCGCTCAGCCACAAACCCCTGCAACAGCCTTACGTCCCGGTAAGGAATCGCATCGATCTTCTCCGTGCAGAATTTGCAAACCTTCTTGCGGCGGAAGAACTTGCCGCGTCCGCCGGGCCCGCCGGAGGGACGTGCGCCTTGCGGACGGCTGCCGGAGCGCGGACCTGAGTTTGAACCTGAACCTGAGCTTGGACCCGAGCCAGGGCCTGAACTTGGGCCGGAATCCGATCCGGATGCGGCCTGGGGTGCGGATGCGCCTGCTTCGGGCGCCTTTCCTTGAGTTTCATCTGACATAGTGTTTCCTCTTTTACTCTCTTCGGCTCCCCGATGCGTTCAAACGGCGTCGGCGGAACACTGGATCGGGCTGCGTCCGGCTACCCCACAACGGCAGGGTCGGTAACAGCGATGGTAGATAGACCCGACTAGACGGCGGCCTGAGCAGGTTCTGCAGCTTCCGCGGCCGGCGCGGCAACGGCAACCGGTGCGGCGGCTGGTTCACCGCTCACCTTGCGGCGGACACCGCGAAGTGCCTTCACCTTGGCCAACCGCTTCTCTTCCTCGTCGATGCGTACGGTGATGAATTTGATCACCGGCTCAGTGACGCGCAGACGGCGCTCCAGTTCAAGAACTCCAGCGCCATTTGCTTCAATAGTCAGCAGTACGTAATTGCCGTCGTTGAACTTGCGCACCATGTAGGCGAGCTTGCGGCGGCCCATCTTCTCCACGGTCTTCACCGCGCCGCCGCCGGCCGTGATGGTGGTGGTAAAGCCGGCAATGAGCTTGTCGGTATCTTCTTCGGTCACATCGGGCCGAACGATAAACATAACCTCATACACACGAGACATCAGTATTCCTTTTCCGCTGGAGTTTCTTCGCTTCCAGCACTCGACACTTGGATCTCAGTTTCCAGTTCCCAGGCTCTATTCCTTGCTTCCCGAGTTCTGATCCCTGTCTTCCTTCCGGTTAAATTCGTTCATTGCAGCTGCCGGTCCCTTTTCCAGGATCGACCGCGTAGCGATAGTCACCCGGTCAAGCACCTCGTCAAGAACCGTGAAGTCTGCCTTCCGCATCGGCGACAGCAGGTAATCCCTGCCTTGACGCCTTCCGCCGCCAATGGCTTCAGGAGAAAGGTCGAGCCCCACGCCTATGCGCAAGCGCAACCACTCTTGAGTGCCCAGGGCGCCGGTCACGCTACGGGCTCCGTTGTGCCCGGCTGGCGATCCGCGTTCCCTTATCTTGAAGGTCCCCAGCGTCAGATCCAGTTCGTCATGGATGACGAGCAGATCTTGGGCCGGGTCCGCCCCAAACTCTTCAACCAGAGCGGCAATGGCAAGCCCGCTCAGGTTCATGAACGTCTCCGGCTTGGCCAGGACCACTTCGCGCCCTGCCATGCGGCAGCTTGCGGTTACGGCCCGACAGCGCCGGTTTTGGACCACAACCCCTTCTTGCTGGGCGATGCGATCGATGGCCATAAACCCTGCGTTGTGCGGGGTCCACAGGTATTCCGGACCGGGATTGCCCAATCCCACAATGAGGAAGGGGCTACGCCGGTCCGGGAACGCACTTTCTCCGGCCAAGGCTTACTTCTTTGCCCCGGCGTCAGGCTTCTTGGCGCCGGCCTCTGCATCGGCCTTGCCCTTCTTGGCAACTTCAGGCTCGGCCGCAGCCGTTGCAGCCGTTGCAGCGGCAAGTGCGGCTGCCTCTGCCTCCGCAGCCGTCGGCGCTTCCTCACGGATAGACACTACGTGGGCAACGGTGGCATCGGCGGGACTAAGAACCTTTACGGTTTCAGAGTGCGGCAGATCGCTGACCCGGAGCACCCCGTGCATCTCCAGTTCACTCACGTCCAGATCGAGGTGGCTGGGAATATTCGCCGGCAGGCACTCCACTTCCACTTCGCGAATCACCTGGTCAAGAATGCCGCCAGTGGTTTTCACGCCGACGGGAATGCCCAGCAGCTTTACGCGTACCTTCACGCGCAACAACTTGTCCAGGGCAATCCGCTTCAGGTCGATGTGGATCAGTTGATCCTTGATCGGCTCGCGTTGCCAATCCACAATCATGGCCTTGGCCGCAGTCTTCCCCGCAATTTCGACGTCGAAAATCGTGTTGTGGCCGGTCTCGGAAAACAATATCCTGGAAATCTGTTTGGGGTCCACTTCAACCGCAATCGGGTCTTGTCCGGAACCATAAAGAACTGCGGGAATCTTGCCGGCGACCCGAACGCGGCGTGCGGCGTTCTTGTTGAATTTGCCCTCACGGGCCTTTGCTACTACAACTTCTGGCATTGTTTCTCTCGTTTCCTTGTCTTCGGGCACGGGAAGACAGCTTCTAGCTCTTGGCAGACTGGGTCAGCTCTAAGCTAACTTGCTCCGCTCCCTTTGTTGGCCAGGGAACAGGGATCAGAGTCAGGGACCAGAAAACCGCTCCCCACTTGCCGAGTCCCGTTCAAAGGCTCGTTAGGTTGTGCACAAAGGCCATTGATCCCTTAAACCGAATCCCGGACCCCTGTTCCTAGTTAAACAGCGAACTTACGCTGGTCTCCATGTGAATGCTCTCAATGGCCGCTCCGAGCAGGCCGGCGATCGAGAGCACCTTGATCTTGGGTAACTTCTGCGCCGCGTCGCGCAAGGGAATCGTATCGGTAACCACCAGCTGCACCAGCCGCGAGGCTGCGATGCGGTCAATGGCCGGGCCGGAAAGCACGGCGTGGCTGGCGCACGCGTACACGGCGGAAGCACCTGAAGCATAGAGAGCATCCACCGTCTTTACCAGCGTGCCGGCCGTGTCGATAATGTCGTCGATAATGAGGCAGGTCTTGCCGTTCACATCGCCCACCACGTTCATCACTTCAGCCACGTTGATGTCCGTACGTCGCTTATCCACAATAGCCAGGGGCGCGCCCACCTTTTGCGCAAAGAACCGCGCCCGCTCCACGCCTCCGGCGTCAGGAGAAATTACAGTCAAGTTGGGCAGTCTGAGCTCGCGGAAGTAGCCCACCAGCACCGGGCTTGCAAACAGGTGATCGACGGGAATGTTGAAGAAGCCCTGAATCTGGGCGGCATGCAAATCCACAAAAAGCGCGCGATTGGCGCCTGCAGTGGTGAGCAGGTCGGCGATGAGCTTGGCGCTGATGGCCACGCGGGGGCGGTCTTTGCGGTCCTGGCGTGCGTATCCATAGTAGGGCACCACCACCGTGATTCTGGCCGCCGAAGCCCGTTTGAGCGCGTCAATCATCACCAGTAGCTCCACCAGGTGCTGGTCCACCGGATAGCAAGTGGGCTGCACCACAAAAACATCCACTCCGCGCACGTTCTCGAGGAGCTGGAAGTACACTTCGCCGTCGGCAAATCGCTGAATTTTCACCTCGCCCACCGGAACCCCGATGTGGCGGCCGATCTCTTCGGCGAGCGGGCGGTTGGCCGTGCCGCTGAAGAGCTTGAAGCGCTTGTCCTCGCTCAGGTTGCGGGCCTTCTTGCGCTCCGGAGCAGCTTTGGCGTCCTTGGCCTTGGCACCGTCCTGCTGGGGAGCCTTTGGCGCCAGCTCTTTGCCCGTGCCGTCGGGCTGGGCGTTAGGCCCGTCTTCCGGTTGCTTGTCTTCCAACATTACTGTTCCCGCTTCCATTCCGATTCCCCCCAAGCTGGTTGGCTTTGGCTGTTCTTCGGGTCTCGCACTCAAAAACTGGCTGGGCGACCAGGATTCGAACCTGGACAAGTGCCTCCAAAGGGCACTGTCCTACCATTAGACGATCGCCCAATTCGAGCAGCCGTTCGCGAGTTTCTCCCGCCGAACGGACGCCTGTCAATGCGAAAGCATGTCGCGCCAATAGGCCGCGCGCGGCAGGGTGCTGGTCAAATGACTCGCAACGCCCATTGGCCGCAGCCGTTCGCAAGCCGCCTCTGCATTCCCGCGGGTCAGGTACAACCCGTAGAGCGCCGAACCAGACCCCGACAGCGAGGCATGGAGGGCTGCCTCCGGAGTGCCCGAAGCCGCAAGAAGGCGCTTGATTTCTGCAAGGGAAGGATGCTGGGGGAACACGACGCGTTCAAAGTCGTTCTGGATCCAGCTACTGATCCCGGTGCGGACAAGCGCGGACTCTTGAGGTCCGGCCAGGTCCTCGCCAACAGGGAGGACACCGGAGGAGCCTGATCCCTGCCCACCCTGCGGAATTCCTCCCGCAAAGGCCCTGGCATAGGCACGGCTCAACTCATTTAGTTTAGCTGCACTTGTCTCGGCGGTCAAACCTTCGATCGCGCAGAGCGCATCCCAGTCGCGAAAGGCCTGCGGCGTTGAGACGCCAATCTCCGGAGCTGCCACCACGCACCACACCGGCTCGATGTCCGGCAGCGGGCACACTTCCTGGCCCCGGTCCAGCCCCAGAACCGTGCCACCGATCAGAAACAATGGCACATCCGAGCCCACCTGGGCGGCAATCTCGAAATGAAGCGCCGTCAATTCTCGCGCCGAGCCCTCGCCCAGTTCAGCTTCAAGTCCCACCAGCGCAGCCACGGCGTTGGCTGAGCCGGCGCCCAAACCGCCCTGCACCGGCAGCTGCTTTTCAATGTGGATTTCCACCTCAGCCTGCCGGCCAATTCGTTGCAGCGCCAGCGCGACCATCTTCCAAGCCGTGTTGCGCTCGTCGGTGGGCACGCGGCCGTCGTTTGAGGTGACGCGCAGCGTCGTCGCAGCGGCGGGCTTTGCCGTTACCCTCACAACGTCGTACAACTCCAGGGTCTGGTAAACCGTGGCCAGCCCATGGAACCCATCCGGCCGCGGCGCGCCGATGCCGAGGCCAAGGTTAATCTTCGCGTGTGAACGGACAGTGGTGGGCATACCGGTTCATTGTAGTGTGGGTCCGTAGGCACGCTTTCCAATTCGTCACCCCGAAAACCATTTCAAATCAGGGAACCCCAGGGGTACACTTTGCGTAGGATCTTGTGACCAAATAAGGGAGCTTTCATGCACTTCCTGATCTTCATCATCGGGCTCTACTTCGTACCGGCCATCGTTGCGGCTTTGCGCCACACCCACAACGCCACGGGGATCCTTCTGCTCAACATCTTCCTGGGCTGGACCTTCATCGGCTGGTGCGTCGCGCTCGTGATGGCCATTTGTTCGGCCCCCAGTTACGTTTACTACTCCCGTCGCGGATGGTGAATGCAGGCGCGGGCTCGCCCCAACCGCCCTGGGCTTGTCGCGACTGGCTGGCTGCTGCCGGGCTCTTCGCTGCCACCGCTGCCGTAATTCTCTGGCAAAACGCGCATTTGGCCGTGCTGTTTGATATTGGCTACGTGCTCGACAGCGCCGCCCGCATCGCCGCATGCCAATTGCCGTATCGTGATTTTCCTTTTGTCCATGCGCCACTCACCTTTCTGATCCAGGCAGCCATCATCCGGCTTACCGGGCGCGTGTTCTTCCATCACGTTCTCTATGTGGCGATGGTGGGCGCCCTCAGCACAGTACTTGCCTGGCGTATCGCGCTGCAAACCTTGCAAAGTCGCGTGGCCTCGGCGTGGGCCGTGGCTTTGTTGCTAGCCCTTCCGCTCACGGTACTCGGACTTTACTGCATCTTCCCGCATCCCTCTTACGACTGCGACTGTATCTTCTCAATCCTCCTCGCCCTTTACCTGCTGCAACGCCTCACTCCAGACGAACGCGCCACCCTCGCGCCGGGCAGGCCCGCAAGCATGTTGCGCGGGCTTCTGACCGGAGCCGCCCTTTGCCTGCCGCTCTTCTTCAAGCAGAACATCGGCCTTCCGTTTCTGGCCGCCGTCGTTGCCACCCTTCTTTTGCTGGTCACGATGGACCTCATGCGTCGCAGCAGGACCGTCCAGCCCCACCCCGAAACCGCAATTCTGTCCGCCGTGCTGGGCGGCGCGGCTGCAACGCTTCTGCTGGCTGTACTTCTGATTCATTTCGCGGTGGGTCTGGGCAACTATCTCCATTGGACCTTCCAGTTTGCGGCACAGCGCCGTTTGCCTGGCCTCCGGGATATGCTCGGCGTTTATGCCGATCCCACCCTGCTTTGGACGCTGCCTTCTGTCGCCGCCGGCCTGCTGCTCTGGCTCAGTCCGCTTGCAAAAGAACGATGGGCTCGGATCGCAGTGCTTGCCTTCCTGTCCGCGCCCTTCCTCTTTACGCTTGGCTCCCTGTTTCTCTACGACGATGCCGATGAACGCGGCGACAGCCTGCTGGCCCTTTGGCCCTTGCTGCTCATTCTTGCCGCCGCGCTCGCGCTCTGGAATCTGTTCGGGCTTCGCTGCAATCTAGGCCTTCGCCCGCTCCTTCCCATCCTCCTCCTGGCGGCGATCCACGGAACCATGATGTCGCAACAGCTTTGGGGATCCACCTACGCTCTTTGGCCGCTGCTCATCCCGCTGATTGCCGGAATGATCGCCTTCCTGGCATCCCTCAAATCCCCTGCGGCCGCAACCGGCGTTTTATCGCGCAACCTGGCGTCGGCGATGGCCATTGTGATCTCGGCAACGCTGCTCATTTGCGGAGGCTTCTACACTGCCAGCGAAGAGCGCCTGTCGTATGTGCATCTACCCGATGAGCCGCCGCAACACTCAGCCTTCCCTGAGCTTAGAGGAATGGCCGCCTCTGGCCCCTACCTGCCTGATTTTGAAGAATTGCTTCGCTACGCACAGGCCAACATTCCCCCGTCCGACGGTCTGATTCTCGTTCCAGGCGAGGACCCGTTTTACTTTGCCACCGGCCGCGTGCCGCAGTTTCCCGTCCTGCTCTTCGATCGCACCACGAACCCATACTCGCCCGATCAGCTACTTGAAGAAGCGCGCCTGCACCAGGTCCGCTGGCTGATCGTGAAGCGCAATTTGCAGATCAATGCAGACTCGACCCCGCAGCTCGAAGCCACTCTCAAGGCGCTCACGACCGATTTCACCCTGGTGGCCCACCTGCATGCGTACGACATCTACCGGCGCACGCCGGTCAATACCCGATAGTCACCCATCAGATTTTTGGAATCGTTATGGAAGCTAGATGCATGAAGTGCGAGCCTGTTGCCGGCCCCTACGGCTTGCTCTTGACTTTTCGCGATCGCCGCAGTTCTTCCCAGTCTTTTTCTGTCTGGTCGGCGTAAAGCGAGCCGAATTTTGCCAGAGCCTCGGCAAATCCACCGCCTGAGCCAAGGTAGCCGGCAATCGTCAGCGGATCGCCGGAGCGGGCGTGGCCGCGAGCCAGCAGTTCACCGCAGACTTCGGCGTAAGCTTCCAGGCCACCCGCCTTCAGATCCTCGAGCTCAATCGAGCCCTTGTGATCGTTGAGCTGGCGCACCAGGTACTGGCGTCCGCCGATGCGCGTCCAGCCCAGGAACGGATCTGATTGCATCTGCATGGCCCTTTGTCCCTCGGCCGCCCGTTGGCCGTTGTGATGCGCTGGGTGTGCATCGGGCAGATAGGGCGAATAGGCCGAAGGGGACTCCTCCTTGATCTGCAAGAACAGCGGATCGCCGGGTCCGTTGCCTTCAAAGTAGATGCAATAGTCGCGCAGACCCACCGAGCCGGTTCCCACCACCTTGAAAGCGACGTCCATTGGACGGTAAAACGAGAGCAGGTGTTGCCGTTGCGGCTCAAGCATCTCCCGGTATGGTCCCAGCGAAGCCAGCACAGCCGCCATCCGCGCTCCGGTCAAGCGCGTCAGTGTTGGCTTCACTTCCTTGAAGCGCCTTGTTGCGGCCTGCTTGCTCTTTGGTTTCATTGTCGCATGCGCCGGCTTTCCCGCGGGTTCGGTAAGCTGTTCCAGCGTGTGCTGGGGCGTGGCCCTCTCGGCCTTCAGCAGAGCCGCGTGCACCGGTTCTACCCCGCCCAGCCGGTGCACCTGGTACCGGCCCACCTCAAGGCAGGGCATTCTGGCAAAGGCCCGGATCTGCGTGCAGTAGCGCTCGATGCAAACCACCACCGCATGTTGCGCTGACCTGCCTTTGTGGCCCGCCTCGCGTCCCGCCAGCACCAGCGAAGCAGCCATGCGCTTCAGGTCCCACTCAAAAGGACCGCGGATGGTCTCGTCGAAATCGTTGATGTCGAACACCAGCCGGCCGTCGGGCGCGGCATAGGCGCCCAAATTGCGCACATGCGCATCGCCGCAAAGCTGCGCGACGATCCCGGTTGACGGTAGCACCGAAAAATCCGCCGCCATCACCGGAGCCGCGCCGCGAAAGTAGCCGAACGGAGACTGCTCCATCAGTTCGTATTTCAGCTTGACGAGCGCCGGGACCCGGCCGTACATCGACCGCTCAAGCAGAGCAGCCGCCGGCGATGGCCGGGCCTTTGGCTTCAATTCATCGTGCTGTTGGCGGCCCACCTGTTTGCGCCGCGCCTGGCCAACAGAGCGCCGCTCCTCCGCAGTCGTCCATTGCATAGCCGGAACATACACCGTCGAAGCGCGGAGCGCAATCGCTCTCTGATTTACACTTATTCTCAGGAAGCCCGCTGCTCCAGATCGCAACCTTGAATCTTCGGCCTGCCCTTCCGGCATTTGTTATTGCTGAGCAGGTGCGAGCCGCACTTGGCTTCCGGAGGAACGCCTCTTGCCCCATGCAGCCCCCCGCTTGGTCTTTACTGTTGTAGCCATCCCTCTTCTCAGCCTTCCACTGGCCGCGCAGGCTCATGAGAAGACTCTCACCGTAGAGCAAATTTTTGCGCATGGGTCGCTCGTCGGAAATCCACCCGATGAGCTCACCTGGTCGCCGGATGGCAACCATCTCACCTATCTCGATGGCGGCGAGCTGATTGACCTCGATCCGGGCACCGGCAAGCCGCATGTGTTGGTGAGCCACCCCAAACTGGCCACCCTCATCGAGGGGAAAGCCTCGGAGCGGGACCGCGACCATCGCCAACGCTACGGAATGGCCAGCTATAGTTGGGCGCCGGATTCAATGCACCTCCTTTTCGATTCCGACGGTCGGCTGTGGATCTATGATCTGCGCAATGGCACAGGAATCGAGGTAGGTTTTACGGGCACCGGTTCCGGCGACGACCCCAAGTTCTCGCCCGATGGCAAAGAGATCAGCTTTATCCGCGACAACGCCCTCTGCGTGATACGGCTGCGTGACCCCGGTACGCCCACCTCGGTACTGGCGCCCTCACCCAACGAGACCACGCTCAACGGCAAGGTGGACTGGGTTTACGAGGAGGAGCTGGAGACGCGAAGCAATTACTTCTGGTCGCCGGATTCCATGCGGGTGGCCTACCTGCAGATGAATGAGGCCGAGGTGCCGCCCTACCCGCTTGTGGATTGGCTTCCTACCCATGCCACGGTCGACATTCAGCGCTATCCGCAACCCGGCGACCCCAATCCGAATGTGCGCGTGGGCGTCGTCGGTCTCGGCGGCGGCAAAACAGTGTGGGTTAAACTCCCCATCCAGGCCGGACAGGATTACATTCCTCGCTTCGGCTGGGCCGATCACCGCACTTTGTGGATCGAGACAGTGACCCGCGATCACAAACATCGCGACATTTATCTTGCAGATCCTGAGACCGGTCAGGCGCATCCTGCCCTCGAATTAAGCGACGACAAGTTCCTCGACGACAACTACGACGTCTGGATCCGCGACGGCAGGATCGTGCTCACTCAATGGGCCGACGGCCACAACCACATCTATCTCTATTCCTTCGATAGGGACCATCCCGCCAACACCAGTGCCACCATGGAGCAGCAGCTCACCAAGGGCGACTTTGACGTGAGCGAAGTGTACGCCGTGGACTTCACCGGCAAGTACGTTGACTACGCCTCGAACGAGGATAACCTGCTGGAGCAGCAGTTGGGCAGCGCCGCCTTCGACGGTACACGGAAGCAATTGAGCACCGGACCGGGGTTTCATAAAGGCAGCTTTTCTCCGTCTGGCGGCGTATTTGTCGACACAAGATCGGCGCGTATGGATCCACCCGTCCTGAGCCTTTGCCGGAATAAGGGCAAATGCAGCGTCTTCTGGCAAACCAGGGCTCTTGAAGCCTGGCATCTGCACCCTCCCGAGCAACTTGAGGTCAAGGCGCACGACGGAACCACGCTTTGCGCCACGTTGCTGCTTCCCGAGGGCGTCACTGATCCGGCCTCGGTCCCGCTCATCATCAATCCTTACGGAGGTCCGGGGCCGCAGAGCGTTGCCAACCGCTGGGACAGCGCGCTGCTCTTCGACGAGTTGTTGGCCCAGCATGGCTTTGCCGTCCTTCATGCTGACAATCGTGGCACCGGCATGCGTGGCCGGGCCTTTGCCCAGGCCGCGTATCACAACTTTGGGCCCGTGCAGCTTGAAGACCAGTTGACGGTGATCGATGCCGTTCTCGCGCAAAATCCGCGCCTAGACCCTAAGCGGCTAGGTTGGTGGGGCTGGAGCTGGGGCGGCACCTTCACGCTCTATGCCATGACGCACTCCGACCGCTTTCTCGCCGGCGTTGCGGTTGCCCCAGTCACCGACTGGCACAACTACGACTCGATCTATACCGAGCGCTATCTGAGCCAGCCCGCCGACTTTCCCGCCGGCTACAAGGACTTTTCCGTGGTTAGCTCGGCCGGTGACCTGAAAGGCCGCCTGCTTCTTGTGCATGGCACTGGCGATGATAACGTGCACATCAACAACACAATCCAATTTGTGCAGAAGTTGATTGAAGCCGGAATTCCCTACGATCTGGAGATATTTCCCCGCAAAACCCACGCCATCAGCGGCGCGGATGCACGAGTGGAGCTGTACAACCGCATTCTTGCCCATTTTCAGGCAGCTATCCCGGTTCGGGAAAATCTCTACAACCATGGGCTCTGATTGGGAGAATTCTCTGCAACCTTTTCATCAAATTCAAGCCCCTCGCAAGTCAAGGCCTCAAAAGAGTCGCAACCTTTTAAGCGTACATCTTGGGGGGTAAACGGAACCACTTAAGCGGCCATTAGGTCACCTTTCTGCGCCACGCACGCCAACATTTGCAGGCACCTGACTTCACTTCGGGTCCCCAACTGCTCTGCCAGTAAATTTCAACTCATCCGCCGGCAGAGTCGACCATCGACCGACTGCTTCTCATTGACCCAGGTTTAGCGCACCATTCACATTTCATTCATCTTCCTCTCTCAAAGCCCGTGTTAATGTCCTCTGGTCTTGAGCATTCCCCACCGCAAGACGCGGAGAAATCCCATGCCCTTCCTCACACAACCGGCCCCTGAATCTGCGTTTTTTTCGGCTGATCAAAGGCGCGCCAACCGCTCCCGGCTGCTGCTTGCCGCACTGATGGTAGCCGCAAGCCTAAGCATTTTATTTGCAACCGGTTGTAGCCTGTCCGAGGAGGGCAAGGCCGACGACTCCAAGGTCGTCATCGGCCGGGTACAGACCTTCGGAGGTGTCGGTAGCACCTTCGTTGACCCGCGCTTCACCCACTGCTCTAACGACTACGCCAAAACGCATCGAGGCGAGATCAACTCCCGCCCCGTCGGCAGCAGGGCCGGCATCACGGAGCTCGAGAACGGTAACCCGACCTTCGCCGCCGCCGATGTGCCCTTCATCGACAATCAGCTCAAATCGATGCCCCCGATTCTGCAAAGCCCGGTAACTGCAGGCCCTGTCCACTTAACATACAACCTGCCCACACTCAACTCTCCCCTCCGCCTCAGCGGCAGAACTCTGGCGGGCATCTTCTCGGGAGACATCATCACCGGACAAGATTCCGCCATCGTTGCTGAGAACCCCGGCGCCGGGTTTCCCTATGCGGCCATCATCGTTGTGCATCGCTCCGACGGCAGCGGAACCAGCGGTATTCTCACCAGTTACCTCAGCAGCGTCAGCCCCGAGTGAGCATACAAAATTGGCCGCGGACTCACAGTCAAGTGACCGGCGGGCATCGGTGTGAGCGGCAGCAATGCCCTGCTGAACACCGTGAAATAGAGACTGGGTACCATCGGCTATCTTGAACTCAATTACGCCAAAAGGGCGGGCCTTACTGTGGCTTCCATCCAGAACAAGGCGGGCGAATTTGTGGTTCCCAGCCGGATAAGCGCCCCGCCCCTATCCAGCAGAAAAGTGAGGGGCTTCTGAACCAGCTCACGGATAACGGCAAACCACTGACGTGACTCAGGCGAACTTCCGGATTATTTCTCGATTGTCTGGCCAGGGTTCTTCTCGAAGAAATCTGCCACGTCCGTAATCGTGGCCGTCCTGCGGTAAGGCGGGAGACTTTGGAGAAACGTCTGGCCGTACCTCTGCTTCTGGATGCGCGGGTCAAGCAGCACCAGCACACCGCGATCTTCGAGCGAGCGAATCAGCCGTCCAAAGCCTTGTTTGAGGGTAAGCACCGCAGCCGGTACCTGATAGTCAAAGAAGGGTTTACCACCCGCTTCTTCAATCGCCTTCATGCGCGCCTGAACCACTGGATCGCTGGGTACCGCGAACGGAAGCCGGTCGATAATGACACAACTGAGCGCTTCTCCCTGCACGTCTACGCCCTGCCAGAAGCTGGAGGTTCCAAAGAGAACAGCATTGGGCGTCGAGCGGAACTCCTCGAGCAGGGCTTTGCGGGGAGCTGTGCCGTGCAGAAGAATCGGAAAGTCGAGCACCGGCATCAGGCGTTCGTAGAGATCCCGCATCTGGCTGTAGCTGGTGAACAGACAAAATGCGCGGCCGTGCGAAAGCTCAAGCACGTGCTGGATGCAGAGTGCCGCTGCCTCGGGAAACTCTGGGTCGCGCGGGTCGGGCATCCCCGGCGGAAGGTAGAGAAGAGCCTGCTCTCCATAGCGAAAATGCGAAGGCACAACCAGTTCGCGCGTGTCGTTGAGCCCCAGCCGTCGCCGCATGTGCTCGAAGCCCCCCTGCACGGTGAGTGTGGCCGAGGTGAGCACCACGGTGGGAATCTGCTCGAAGACCTGTTCGCGCAGTAACTCGGAGACGTCAATGGGCGTGGCCTGCAAAAACGTGGTCCGCGCCGCACTGCGAGTGCTGCGCGCCGAGGAGTTCCCGGTCGAGCCCCCACCGTGGATGCGCCGCTCCATCCAATACACCATGTTGCTTGAGTTTGATTCGAGCAGGAATTCGAGCTCCGCGCGCAGGCGGGCAACGCGCTTCTTGAGGCCGGCCGCTTCGTCGATTCCGTTCAGGCGCTCCATCTCCGATTCCATCAGTTTCAGCGCGGTGCGCACTGCCATATAAAGGTCACCGGAGGACTCGAGGAACTGCTCGCGCTCAGAGAAAGGCTGGCGTCCGTCGCCGGCCATGGGCAGTCCCGCAAAGAACAGCCGGGCACGCTCGCGAAGCTGCTGGGTTGCGGCGGGCAGTTTTTCCGTGCCTTCCTTGCCTCGCAGGAGCGCATCGGTGTCGCGCGCCAGCTCTTCAAAGCGGATGCTGCTGACCGAGAGCCCGAAGTAGCTTGAGGCAACCTCTTCCAGTTCGTGTGCCTCATCAAAAATGACCGCACCTGCCTCGGGCAAAATACCCGCGTCAGGCGCGCCCGCCGCCTCCTGCCTGACTGACAAATCGGCAAAGAAGAGGTGATGGTTGACAATGACGATGTCAGACTCGAGAGCCTTGCGCCGCATCTCGGTGATAAAGCAGCGGCGATAGTCCGGACAGGTTGTGCCCAGGCAAGCCTCGGAGCGGGCATCGAGTTTTTGCCAGAGGGCGCTGGACTCGGGCATCCCCGATAGCTCAGCCCGGTCGCCGGTTTCGGAGGTCTGTTCCCAAGCGACAATCTGCTGGTACTGGTCGATCTCTTCGAGGCCCGACAGGATGGGTTGATTCTTGAGGGCGACCAGCTTGTGGCGGCAAAGGTAGTTGGCGCGGCCCTTCATGTAGCAGACGCGCAGGTCGCCCACCAGAGTTTCCAGAAACGGAATATCGCGGAAGTAGAGTTGATCCTGCAGGGCCTTGGTGCCAGTGGAGATGATCACGCGCTGGCCAGTACGCAACGCGGGCAGCAGGTAGGCAAGGGTCTTGCCCGTGCCGGTTCCCGCCTCCACGATCAGATGGCGATGCTCGGCGAGCGCGCGCTCGACGGCTTTGGCCATCTCCAATTGGCCAGGCCGATACTCGTAGGGCAGCGGCGAGCGCGCCAGAATGCCGCCCGGAGAAAAGAACTCGTAGAGGGAGGGCAAAGCGCGGGTTGAATTATCGCTGAATGCCATTGGTCCGTTAGCTCATTCCATCATAGTGAGCCGGGCCTTTGGGTGTGGTTGGGTGGCGGAGACAAGTGGCTGTTTGTTTTGAATGGAGGTTGGGGGGCTGCAGCTTATCCAAAGTCGGAGTCGCGCCCGGGATCTGGGTGAGATTCGGCGTCGTCCCGAGGCTGGCCCGTGTTCGCCCCGAGCCAGCGACCAAGCATCAGGGTTTCCTCGGGAAGAACTTCACCCTCCACACTGACCTTCGACAGGCGTTTGCGCACATCTGCCGCACGCTGGGCCGCAGCCGCACGTTCACGGTTGCCAACTGAATAAAGATTTGCCGCGCTCACGCTCATGGAGTTGCCGTGGATGTGCATCGTTTTTCCTCCTTCTTGGAAGGCAGGGCAATCGGCACGCCGGGACGGCGCCGGAAACTTGTGAAAAAGCTCATCGAAACCTCATATCCGCGGACTCACCCATCTGACACAGGCAGTTGGACTAAACTTGAGTATGGCCGCGACCATGTCTGGAGTTGACATATACAGATTCGTCCTTGCGGGCGGGCGGCGACTGGAGACGAGTTTTGCCGACGTATCGCAGATCGGTTGTGCCCGGCAGGGCGAGCGCCGCAGCGCTGCCGCTGGTGGCCATTGTGGGCCGGCCCAATGTGGGAAAATCTACTCTTTTTAATAGGCTTACGCACAGCCGCCGCTCCATTGTGGGCGACGAGCCAGGCATCACGCGCGACCGCATTTATGGCGAATATGATTGGGCCGGCCGGCAGTTTCGGCTGGTCGATACGGGTGGAATCGTGCCCGATGACCCCGAACTGATTCCCACCGAAATCTACAACCAGGCAAAGGTAGCTCTCGAAGAGGCCGATGCGCTGGTGCTGGTTGTGGATGCCCGCACGGAGTTGGCCAGTCCCGACTACGATCTTGTGAAGTTGCTCATCCGTGGCGGCAAGCCCGTGTTTCTGGCGGTGAACAAGGTGGAGGGTGAAGCCATGGCCGCGGAAGCCGAGAATTTCCGGCGGCTGGGGCTTCGCAATGTATATCCCATCAGCGCGGAACATGCGCTCGGGATCGGCGATCTTCTGGATGGGATTGCGGATGCGATTTCGGCGAGAGTAGCCGCAGTTCCGGACGCAGCCGGCGAAGTTGAAGTCCTGATTGAAGATGAGGCGGCCGAAAACTCGGCGGTCGAGGAGGCGGTACACCGGACGCACGGCGAATTTGCGCAGCATGAAACCTCGGTGGCGATTATCGGGAGGCCCAACGTGGGCAAATCCACGTTGCTGAACGCGCTTACGCAAACCTCGCGGGCGATAGTTTCTCCAATCGCGGGCACCACGCGCGATGCGGTGGACGAAGTTGTGGAGTTCGAGGGCAGTCAACTGCGATTTGTGGACACAGCAGGCATCCGGCGCAAGGGAAAGACGCACATGATGGCCGAAAAGATGAGCGTCGTAATGGCGAGGCGGCACCTTGAAGCCGCGGATGTGGCGCTGCTGGTGCTGGACGCGACCGAGGGCGTGACGGGCGCCGACGCGACCATCGGGGGCTACGCGCACGAGAGCGGCCGCAGCGTCATCATCATGGTGAACAAGTGGGATGCGGTGACGACAGGTCGCACCGACGGCAAGCCGCCGGCCGACCGCGAGGTCTTCGAGAAGCAACTGCGCTCGGCACTCAAATATTTGAGCTACGCACCGGTTATTTTTCTCTCTGCCCTCGAAGCCACAGGGCCCGAAGGCAAAGGGAGGTCGCGGGTGCTGCATGAGGTAAAGGCCGTGGCAGCGGAGCGGCGCAAGCGCGTAACCACGGGGCAAATGAACCGCTTTCTTGAAAAGATCGACTTTCAGCGCGCGCCTTTGCCGATGGCAAAGCGGATACGGATCTTCTATATGACGCAGGCCGCCGTTGCACCGCCCACATTCGTGCTGTTCACCGATCGCGACATCAAGCTGCACTTCGCCTTCGAGCGTTTCCTCGAAAACCAGATTCGCGAGGCATTCGGCTTCAAAGGCACTCCGATATGGTTCAAGGTGAAGGCCCGGAATGAGAGAAAAGAAGGGTAAGCGTGCCGGCGTTTTCAGGTTCCGGATCAGACAGACCCTGGAAAATTGTTACCCCGGTTGAGGCATGTGCATCCAAAGGCCATGAGTATGGGAAAAGCGACATTCGGAGCAGGTTGTTTTTGGGGAGTGGAGGCGACGTGCGCGGCGATCCGCGGGGTGACGGCTACGGCGGTTGGGTATGAGGGCGGCGCGCTGGAGCAGCCGACATACAAGGATGTCTGCACGGACAAAACCGGGCACGCCGAAGTGGTAGAGCTCGACTTCGACCCTGCGCAGGTTAGCTACGAGCAACTTCTGGACGCGTTCTTCGCGCTCCATGACCCGACAACCTTCAATCGCCAGGGGCCGGACTGGGGCTCGCAGTACCGCTCGGCCATCTTCTTTCACTCACCCGAACAGCAGGCGCAGGCGCTCGCAAAGATCGAGCAGCTAAACGCCGAAGGCCGTTTCAAGCCCAGGCGCATCATTACCAGGGTCGAGCCCGCGCAAACGTTCTGGCGCGCCGAGGAGTACCACCAGCGGTATCTCGAAAAGCGCGGTCAAGCCAGCTGTCACATCTAGAGACAGGGAAGTGATTGACAAGGAAAGTGGCTGAGAAGTCGTCAAGGATGAGCCGGATTTTCCCTGCTGCTAAGTCAAAGATCCCTGCGGCCTGCGCTACAACCTGTCTAGCTGGGTTCCTTCCCCGTTGCGCCTTCAGGGGCTGCAGCGGACGTTTCTTCTGCTGCCGGAATCACCGTTCCCGGTTCGTTAATCCAGAGGCAAACGATCCACCACACCACAACAATCAAAAACACAACGCTGTTGGCGTTGTAGAGTTTTTCCTGCAGGCTCATGATGTGCTCGTAATCAGCCTCGGAATGGGGGACTGCGTGAAGCGCGATGGCCTGCCAACTGCCGCGCGCAGCCATCTGCGCAATCGAAGCGGTGGAGAGGCCGATGATGATCTGCTGGGTATGACTGCGCCAACCGGCTTTGAACCGGCGCCCGCACATGACCACGAGCAGGCAAAGCTCGATGGTGAGAACATCGAAAAGGAGGTCGGTCTTCTGCGCGACCAGTTGCATCAGCCGTAGGACCGCGAGGGTCGAGTCGGCGGTAAGGGCCTTCCAGGCAGGCCAGGGCCCCCATGTGTATAGCACAAGCGCGCCCACGGCCAGTACGACAGGAGTGCCGATGAGCCAGGCCCGGCGGCCAGCGCCTGAAAAAGCCCGGCGCGCCATCTCCACCGCCACAAGCAGACAGACCAGAGCTTCGACCACAGCGAGCGAAAGAAAGATTCTGCTCATGGTCAAGGGCGCCATGCGCCCGTAGAGCATTCTGCTGGCGAGCAGGCGGACGGCCGTCAGAGCCATGCTCAGCGTGAACCAGGGAAAACGCCGCGCGCGGTCCCGCCCCAGCAGGACCACAAGCAAAACAAGAAGCGCCGCAAAAGTCAGCGTCCACAGAACCTGTACAGTGGTAAATCCGAAGTTGAAATGCATTTGAACCTTGCCTGGGCAGCTTGTTGTTTGTTGCGCTGGCCCTTTTTCAGTTTAAACGTCTGGAGTGCGTCATGAGCCGATTCGTGCCCAGAGTCGCGTTCTCCGACATTCATTGCGTAAAGGACTCGGCCGGCGAGTCCACTGCCTGCCATAATGCCAATATGCTGGTTTTGGCCTCAGCCTCGCCTCGCCGCCGCGAGTTGCTCGCACAGGCCGGTTTCTCGTTTGCGGTGCACCCGGCGCATATTCCCGAGGAGTCGCTAGGCGATGAGGACCCGATCGCGTACGTAACGCGGTTGGCTCGGGAAAAAGCAGAGACCGTCTTTCGTGCGCTCACTGCTGCCAGAACTGCGGCGAGAGAAGAGGAGCCCGACTGTCGTCCGCTTGCTGTTCTTGGTGCCGACACGACGGTGACCCTCGACAATGCGATCCTCGGCAAGCCGGAAGACGCAGCCGACGCCGCGCGCATGTTGCGCCTGCTCTCAGGGCGAACTCATCGCGTCATTACCGGCGTGGCGCTGGTGACCGCTAAACGAACTGAGGTGGCGGCGGAGGCCACTGCAGTCCGCTTTCTCTCGCTGTCTGACGAAGAAATCGCGGCCTATGTGGCTACCGGCGAACCCATGGACAAAGCGGGCGCCTACGCCATTCAGGGCCAGGCGGCACGCTGGATTCCGCGAATTGAGGGCTGCTATTTCAATGTCGTGGGCCTTCCGTTGGCGCTGGTTTCCGCGCTCCTTGAAGATTACTGGCCAAGAATCGATAGGATTCAGCGGCACGGTCTCGTGGATCATGGCTGCATAAAATAGAGATTCCAAATCGCGATAAAATTTGAAACTGTTTCGGGCTAACCCCCAAAAGTTTAAGAGCCAGGTCCAAAACTCAAGCGGAATCCCTTTTCCTAGCGCTGTGCCCCGCTGCTCTTCGCCACGGCATCGCTGGTCCTTGTTTGCCAACAGTTCCAGCAACCCAACGAATTTGAGCATCTCTCTGACATGGTGCGAACCTCCGCAAACTTGAGGGTGCGATTCTGTCCGATGAAAAGGGGTATGGCAGTCCTGAACAAGCAGTAGAGGTCGCAGCGTCCAAGAACTGCGTGAACACACTTTGGCTCGTTTTCCTTGACCCGGAATTGCAGGGGTTCAGTACCGGCGGAAATCACCAAAAGCTATTTCGCCTTGCTTTTGCTCACCAAGTTGATACCAATCCAGAATTTGCCCTTCAGAGAGTGCAAAACTGGCCTATACTTCGTCTAGAGCGAGGCTCTAACCCCGGTACTCGGTGCCCTCCTCCTCATAACTATGTCAACGCAACTCAACCGGAAGCGCGCCCTCGAATCGCCATCCATCCCCGACCGTCTCTATTTCAAGATTGGCGATGTCGCTCGGATCTGCAGGGTTGAGACCTATGTACTGCGCTTCTGGGAGACGCAGTTTCCGCAGCTTAAGCCCAACAAAAGTGGCACCGGACAAAGGCTTTACCGCCGTCGTGATGTGGAACTGGCTTTGGATATCAAGCGCCTGGTTCATGCCGAGGGATACACTCTTTCCGGCGCGCGCCAAGCCCTTGAGCAAGTGCATCGCCGTCGAGATCCTCAGCCGGGCCTTCCCCTGCCCGCAGCCGAAACCGGCAAGCGTTTGGATGCTGCCGCCGCTGCAGTTGGACACATCCGCGCAGAGTTGCGCGAGATTGCCGGAATGCTCGCCGCCCCGGCTCCGCAAGCGCCGCGCCGACGCAGCCGGGTGGCCGCGTTCTCCGTCCCCTCCGGTTCTCTTTTCCCTTCCTAGGTGCGTGTCGGGCATAGCGTTTTGCCGAGGGCGATTCAGCGGTATGCTGGGCTGGAGTTCGAACTGGGACGCGCAGGCAGTAATCCTGTTGGTGGCTTATAGCCAGCTTTCTGTGCCG
>Ga0181520_10000125_pt1 | contig 155343 bp, 116 predicted proteins | sample PEATcosm2014_Bin_29_FD_132451 | JGI IMG/M metagenome (GOLD analysis project Ga0181520, IMG submission 132451) | Peatland microbial communities from MTU Mesocosm Facility, Houghton, MI, USA - PEATcosm2014_Bin02_30_metaG | ecosystem: Environmental > Terrestrial > Soil > Wetlands > Peat | place... | reverse complement strand
CGTTAGTACTCCATTACACATACACAAAGAAACCACAACGATAGCTTTGTTATACCGGATTACACCCCAAAGCGCAACTCTACCTATTTTGCCAGAATTACGCAGAGTGCGCGCTAGCCCTGGCGTGCGGGGCGGTCGTGGCCGAGCGCGGCGGGCAGGCTGGACGGCGATCAGGGCGGGGCCGATGGCGGGGCCAAGGAGAGGGCGGAATCAGGATGGGACAGGCAGGCGGCGGCGCAAAGAGGACCGCCGACAATTGCGAGATCACGATTGAAACAGGGCGGGCGGTGACGGGCCAAGTTCAGACGAAGGTAGAAAATCCGAGGCCATCAAGAAAACTCGGTGAAGCTATGGCACGAATCGGTCATGCGGCTCGTTCTTCGAGTGGCGCGGAACAATGCCGTGATGTCTCGCCAAGGCAACCGACCGCATTACTTCTCCTTCGCAAAATCCTTTGCAATCGCTCCTTTGCAGAAATTCAATAAAAGAAGCCTTCCGTAACTTGTTGCTACGGAAGGCTTTAAGTAGTCGGGGCGACAAGATTTGAACTTGCGACCTTCTGAACCCCATTCACCCGTTACCCCCATACCGGAATATACCCGACAATCCTGGATTGTTGACTTTCCGGGCGTTTTCCGGTTCAATGGCATCCGTGTAGGTCCTTGGATATCCCCACAACGCGGGCCAATCATGGAACCATCATGGAACCGAATCAGGAAAAACGCTTTGCTTTCAACGATGACAAGGTACGAGCCATTGCGCCGCCGGACAAGGGACGCAGCCACTACTACGATGAAAAAATGCCCGGCCTTGAACTGGTCGTTACCCACGCTGGCAGTAAGACATTCTATGTCTCCTACTCCCAAAACAACCAACACGTGAGAATCCGCCTCAACCGGTTCCCGGCAATTACCATCACGCGTGCCAGGAACGCTGCCAGGGAACTTATTGGGCAAAGGGCGGCGGGCCACGACCTTGTGGCAGAGCGAGAAGGGCGCCGAAAGCAAACCACGCTCAAGGAGCTTTTCGACCATTGGCTAGAGATTCACGGCAAGCCCCGCAAGCGTAGCTGGCAGGATGATGAGCGGATGTTCAACAAGTACCTGGCCGACTGGCACGGCCGCCGGCTGGCGACGATCGGCGTGGCGGATGTTGTGGCCTGGCATGCCAGGATCGGCACGGAGAACGGCCGCACTCAGGCAAACCGTTGCAAGGCTCTGCTGGCAACGCTCTTCAACAAGGCGCACGAAATGGGCTTTCCCGGGCCAAACCCTTGCAAGCCCGTGGCGAACTTCCCCGAGCAATCACGGGAGCGGTTTCTTCATCCAAACGAGATGAAGGCTTTCTTTATGGCGCTGGCCGCTGAGGATGAAATCTGGCGGCACTTCTTTCTTATCTGCCTCTTCACAGGCGCCCGCCGTGGAAACGTGGCCAGCATGGCTTGGAGCGAGCTGGATCTCGAGGGCGCCGTCTGGCACGTTCCCCCAGAGAAGACAAAGAACAAACGGCCAACCGCGATAGTACTTTGCCCGCCGGCACTGGCGATACTCGGCTCCCGCCGTCAGAATGCGCTTAGTCAAGTCTGGGTTTTCCCAAGCGGTCGAACGGACAGTCACGTCATCGATCCGCGGAAAAGCTGGGATCGGATCATTGGAGCGATGACACATTGCCCGAACTGCAAAGAACTGATCGGGCAGGGCGAGCTGGTCGACAAGAAGGCCAAGAAAAAGGACCGCAAGTACTGCTGTCCAAAGTGTCGCGCCGATCTATCGGAGGTTTCTCGCGTCGACCTGCATATCCACGATTTGCGCCGCTCTCTTGGATCCTGGCAAGCTGCTCTGGGGGCAAGCCTGGTCGTCATCGGGAAAAGCTTGGGGCATGCCGACCTGAAGAGCACCCAGGTTTATTCGCGGCTCCAAGTGGATCCGATCAAGGAAAGCGTCGGTAAGGCCGCTCAGGCGATGCTGGACGCGAGCGGCTCGACAGTGCTGGCCTTGCTTGGGGATAACCCCGAATCTCTGGGTATTGACAAGAATTGAGCGTTTGGGTTTAATATAGCGAGTCAGTTCCCTGGTGCTTTCTCAAAAGAACATTCCTACCAAGGCAATGCCGAAAGGCATTTGCCCATCGTGAAGATCGGCGCCTGTTGTATCTGCTTCGGGCTCTGATTTACGACAAGATCGAACGGAACACCGTCTTGCTTGTTGTGACGTCCAGCCCCAGGACGTGAAAGTCGGGTTCTAACCCATTCTGTAGAACAAAACAGCGTTTCTACAGTCGTAAGTAGGCGCCAGCTTTCGGCAAAATCTGGGCCCGTCATGGGCACGGGCCGAGGGCGGTCCCTTTCTCAAACTACCGTCTTTCTGTCAAAACTTAGAGGATAGCAATGCCACCCGAAAAAGCAGCGGAGCGTCTTATGACCCGCCAAGAGGCTGCCGAATTTCTCGGCCTAAAGCCCCAGACTCTCAACAATTGGGCCGTTGAACAGCGGCATTTCCCCGTCATAAAAATCGGGGGCCGGTGCGTGCGTTATCGACTTTCTGATTTGCAGCGATTTATCGAGCAAAGTGTTCGCCCCGCCGCGGTCGAACCACAACCCGCCTCAAACGCGACCCGACAGGCAAGGCCCATCGAGCGTCGAAAGGCACGCGAGAATAGGCCGGCACAACGCCGGGGTGCTGCTACAGCCAAGTAGAAACGCAATCGGCCAGACTCCTACAAAACATGGTCTGGCCGCGCGTGGAAGGCGTCATGGAGAGCGCCCTCCAAGATAATTCTACCACTTAAATTCATGGAGATCGAAGATGCTCGTCTTATCGAGGTTTGCAAACCAAACCATTGAGATCAACGGCGGCCTAATCAAAATAACCGTCGTGGCCGTCATCGGCGGCCGAGTCAAAATCGGGATCGAGGCGCCGACCGATATCGACGTCTTTCGGGGCGAGTTGGTCCAGAGGGACCCGCCGGACAATTTCGACCCGAGCCCCCGCTTCTTGGAGGGCCGGTTTAAGAATCCTGCTAAGATTCTTAACGCGTTTCCGGCCCGTGTGGGGGGAGGCGATGACTGACCTTCTCTTCCAGGAAGTGCTACTTCCGGACGGCACGAAAACGCTGGTCGATCGACCATCCTTTCCGTTCTCGCCGGTCCGCTGTCCGTTGCGATCACCGCCCCGCGAGCCGGCCAGAGACCTGGCCCCTTCGGCGCCGTCGCGGCGCTGGACCGTACGCGAATTTTTCGAGCGGCATTATCTGCTCGAGGCCGAGAGCTGCAAGAAGCCTGGCACGCACAAGAACCACCGCCAGGCCCTAGACAAGCTTCGGGTATTCTGCGGCGGAGATCCGGAACTGGACTGGGTCACGCGGCGACGTCTGAAGAGCTTCCGTCGCTGGCTAGCAAAAAATTGCCGCGCGGCATCGACTGCGAATCGGCACCTCCGCAACATCCTCGCGGTTCTGCGGGAGGCCGTCGACGAAAACGTTTGCCGCCCATTCGGCAGAAAAATCCGTTTACTGAGCGAGGCCCGGAAACCGGCCCGCTCATGGCGGATGGACGAACTCGAAAAGATGCTGGCAACCGTGCAGGACCTGGCCGGCCAGGTGGGCGACGTTCCCGCCTCCCGCTGGTGGCGCGCGCTCGTGCTTGTGCTCTACGACACGGGGCTGCGCATCTCGGCAACCATGGCGCTCCGCTGGACCGATCACAAGGCGAATGCCGACGGCATATTCTTCGCGGTCCGCGGCGAAACCCAAAAAGGCGGTAGGTCCCAGCGCCTGGGCATCTCCCAGCAAACGGCCGAGGCCCTCGCGGCGATCGCCGGCGATCGCGAGTTGGTATTCTTCTGGCCGTGGGACCCGCCCGACGAAAACGGCCAGCGCAATTGGGTTACGCTGCGGGCACGTTTGCGCGGCGATATTCTGGGGCCCGCCGGCGTCGATGCCGCAGGGCGCCAGGTCCTACATGCCTTTCGCAAGACGAGCGGCACCCAGCTAAAAAAGGCCGGCGGCAACGCCACCGAACAATTGGGACATGGTTCCCCAGCGGTCACGGATCGGTACATCGACCCCGAGGAGCTAGGCGCGTCGCGAGAATGCGACCGGCTGCCGCGCCCGGGCCTTCCCGCCTCGCGGCAAAGGAACCTGTTTTGATGGCGAGAAAACGAAGGCACAAGAACGAGGCCGTTGGCGAGCAGTTCCCGGCCCGCTACCTCTTGGCGTTGGCGGTCCTCGTGGCAATGCTCGTCTTGATTTCCCGTCGGCTGATTTACTGAGAGGAGTTGACGATGGAAGAGTCGGCCAGGAAGGCCAAAGAAGCGAAGCGTACGCCGGCGGCGAGAAAGTGCCACGTCTCAGGCGTCGGATTCGCGATTGTAGCCGCCTCCATGCGACTCCCGACGCCGGAGACCCGGCAGTTTTTCCCGGCGGTGACGCGCCGATCGCGGCGGCCGGCGGAGATGATGCAACTCCCGCCGGCCGCCCATTCGTTCTCAATGTACGCCCGTTCGGATCGCAGGTCAACACGGCATAGGGGTCCCCTGCCCCATTTTTCCTGCGCGTCATATTTTAACCATTTATACGTTAAGGGGGGAATGGGACGGGACGGCTGGAGCGATCGGCAGACGTTCCCGCAGCACTGGAATAACCGGTTTTTTCAATAAAATGAGCCGGCCCGATGTGGTAAGTCGGCCGGCTCCTGATGAAAGGGTCGTGAATGGATTCTAACGGCGTCTGCCCCGTCTGTCAAACGACGGGACTATCACGGCTGCGCCTGCATCCGCTAAGGGAGTTGGAGCGCAAGAAGCTTCTGGCGGCCCAACCCAAACGCCTGTTTCGATACGTTTGTGAGGAGCTAGGACTTCTCCAAGGCGAGAACGTCGTCGGCAAAACTCTCATAACGAAGTGGGCTACGATCGCAGAGGACCTGGGGCGCTCCAGATCCACCGCGCACGAATGGGGCCCTCCGCTCGTTGAGGCCGGTCTGCTTCGCATTGAGGACGATGATCAGGCTCGAACAACAGTCCCTCAGGAAAAAAACGGGAAAGTGAGGTTCACCGTTCTGAGCCTTTATCCGGGTGACGGCTGGTATCAGGAGCAGGCCGATTCGCAGATTCGGTTCGCGATCATGCCCGATAAGCAGGTGTCGGATTCCGTTGACGAAACCCGACAGGACGACAGGGAGGTGTCGGGTTCCGTTGACGAAACCCGACAGGACGACAGGGAGCTGTCGGGTTCCGTTGACGAAACCCGACAGGACGAGGCAAACTGTCGGGTTTCGTCAACGGAACCCGACACCTCCGCCATGCAGGGTATATATATCCGCGCGTGCGCTGTAGTTGATTCTGTAGTGGTTGTTGCTACAACTACAGACGCGAGCTTTTGGAGATCTGTTAAATCCTTGGCGTTGGAGATGTCCCAAAAGCTTTTCCCCCGTGGCCTCCAGCCTGGCGTTTGGCAGCAGCTCGTCGCGATCGCGATCCTCGCTGTCAAAGTAGTCGGCCGCCAGTGGATCGATGAAACCCTCCCAATCGTGGCCAAAAAGAAGGCTCGGGACAAGGTCGAGGAGGATCTAATTGATTATTTCATAGGGACGCTCCGCAACAAGCTGAAGAGGAGACTGTTCGATCCGCCGGAGGACATGAAGAGTTGGTTTGGCAAGATTACCTACGGGCTGGAGAAGCTGGGCCAAGCGAAGTGTCCCAGCCCTCCTGTCGTGGCCCCGAAGGTCGAAAAGCCGAGTCGGCCCGAAGGGCCGTCGCCAGAAGAGCGAGCGGCGGCAGCGGCCCGCTTGAATGACGATCGCGCGACAAAGCTTGCCAGGCTGCGAGGCGAAGCCCCAGCGATGGCAAAGACCGATCGCAACTAACGTGTTCGCAATTAAGGAGACCATCTTGCCGACGAAAGCAAAAAATAGTTCCCAAAGTAGGCATCTCAAGCGGCGAATGAGAACAGTTGCCCGCCGGCTGAAGGATAACGACTTCCTGGAGGCCTGGTATGCTGGACAGCACTTGTCGGCAGAGACCCAAAAATCGCAGGCCCAGGAAGAGCTGGCCAGGCTCCAAAATGAACTGGCCGCCGTTGAGACGGCTGATCAGGACGTCAGCGGCGCCCTGCAGACGGCCGGCGACGATCGCTAGGGCACGTCGGCAATTGCCGACACGTCGATCGCAGGCGCCGGCGCGCACCAAACTGGTGTGAGCTTCTGAGGAGTCTGAAGAAAAGGTCGCCTACTGTTGCGAAAGGAGATAACCCGCCATGAGATTTCTCGACGGCCCCGCGAAAGGCACGGTTCTCAACCTGCAGAGAGCCCCGCTGCAGTTTCGCGTCGTGATCGATCGCGACGGCACGGTCGACGCCCTCGACCAGTTAGACGACAGCCCGAAGCCCAGCGAGGCAATCCACGTGTACCTCCGTCAGGGCGCGGCGACGTGCTATCATGTGCTTTGCACGCCGCGGCGTCTGAGCGGCTGGCGCGTGGCGGCGGATTACCTGCTCTACGACCGCCAGCCGAACGATGACGTGGCCAGAGACGAGCACGCCTGGCGCGAATGGGCGGCCAGGCGCCTGAAGACTGACGACTTCTTGTCGCGAGAGGCTCGAACATCCGAGGCCCAGGCAGCGGACTTGACGAGCCTGCAAAACGAACTAGCTGCCCTCGCGGCGAATGAACAGGGCGTGCGCAATTGCGCACGCCAAGCTCATACCCTTGGCCAGGCCGCGCCGGCGGAAATGCCGATCGGGGCCCCAAGTACTTCAGCGGCAGAACCGCCGCGGTCGGCCGCTCCGGCAGCCGGCAACTCTTGATCGAAGGAAAGCCATGAGCGCGGAAAAGAAAATCAGGGAGCCCAAAACCCGGGCGGAATGGCAGGAGGCCGTCGACCTGGCCAAATGGCTCCTCGTTCTGGACTCGGCCCGGGCCTATGGTCTTGTGAAAGGCGGACCGGAGGTTGATGAGGGGCGGGCCCTCGAGATCCTCGCCCGCGGGAAGGCAAAGGGCATCAGGCCCTCCTTGGATTGCGTGGAGCGCTTGACGCGAGGCGCCGCCGCGCATTCGTAGGCATGATCGTTGGCGCCGCCGGGGCCGTTCGTGAGGTGAAACACCGCCGAAAACCCAGGAAAACGCAAGGGACGCGAAGGGGGAAAAAGAGGCGAAAACTGTTCACGGCGCGAAAATCGCGGAAAAGGCCCATATTTACGGGCTTTGGGCGGGTAGCGCCCCGCGCCGCGGGGGGGCTGTTTCCGTGAGCGCCTTGTTTTATGGACACGCGGAAGGAAAAAAATCGCAAAAAGACGCGCCCAACGGCTGGTCGCCTGGGCGTAAAACCGAAAACCATCGTCCGCGACGAAATTGACCGGCGCTACGCTGCGGGGCCCGACGAAGAAAGGCCGCCGACTTCGCCGGCGCCCCTGGTGATGGCGGCCCCGAAACGCGAAAGGCCTGTGGGCTTCTTGTGTCCAGTTGGACACAAATCCGCGATCACCGCGGTTGCATCGATCAACCGGTGATCGGGCAGAAATGAGGAGCCGTAACTGTCCGTTGCCAACGGGAAAGTCTCAAGTAGCGTGCCACCAAGCGGCCAGATTGTCCGCAATTGCGCACGGCGCGGTCGATCGACCTGGTCCCAACGGCACAATCGCCGATGACCGCGGCGAACTTATTTCAGATGAAATACTTTCAGGATGTCGGCGCCGGTGGCGACCAGAAAGCCCGCGGGCTTTTCAGATCTTAAATCGGGAGTTCCCGCTTATGCGACGGCCGGCGACGGGGCCGCGCTCTTGGCCTTTTCTTCGCGAAGGCAGCGAAGCAGCTCGGTCCGCACGGCGACCAGCTCGCCCGCGGAGAGATGGGGCAACAGCTTCAAGACCGTGGCGGTTTGCCGGCTCCACGTCGCCGCGCGTTTGTCGGCCTTCTTGGGGATGATCTTGTCGACCTCGATCTTCACCGCTGCGGCCGTAAGGTGTTCCTTCAACATGCGGACCCAGAGCGCCCGGGCCTGGTCGGCATGCTCCGGCCGCAACCGCCAGCGCTCGGTTGTCTTGTCGCGCTCCACGAGTTTGTGGACGTGACGGATAGCAGAGAAGGCCAGCGACCCGAAATCACCGCCCAGGAGCCTGGTCGTGTGAAAGCATTTCAGGTCCCGATTCGCGTTGCACTCGCCCGGATCCAGGCCCTCGGTTGCCAAGCGCTGTTCGATGACCATGATGGCCGCCGCGCGAGGAAGCTGCTCTTTGGCTGGTCGATCGGGCTGGCGCGTAATCCAACTGCTTACCAGGCTCCCCAAGAAGATATGCCGGCGGGTCGTTAGCCGGAGGAGCTTCGAGTACTCCTCGATGATGACCTCAAGCGTAACCGGTTTCTTTTCCTTGTCCGCCGCCCCCGGCGCCGCGCGCACGTGGCCTTTGACTTCGACCAGCTCGGGAGTCGCAGCGGCCCCAGACGACGCGGGAACGGTCCCGGACGGATCCACAGTGATTCCGTGGGCATAGCGGTCGCCACGCATCCAGGCGTCGACTTCGGCGGCAGCCGGACCAACGGCAGGCGCCGCGGATGCAGACTCCGCAGGTTTCGCAAGGGGCGGAGGAGAACTCGCCGGCCTGGCGGCGCTGGGGGAGGGAGTCTGCATCGCGACGGGCTGCCTGTTTGCCGCGCTCTTTCCCCAGAATTCCTGTATGATCTCGCTAGAAGTGGGCATTTTGCACCTTTTCTGAGTCGTGGATTTGACCCCCTAGAAAATATGGCCCATTCTTATTTAGGCAACTCGATAGACCGAGGAAATCGGACTATCCTCGCCGGCCGCGCTTCGGGCTGACCGTTTTTTGAGGACCATCTCGCGCCTCTTGGCGGTCTTGCCCAAAGCTCATAACTGGCCGGGCCGGGCTTCAACTCCCTGCGGAAGAGTCTCAGAAATCACGCCAGGCCCAGGGGCCGGCAGTTGTGCGCCGTTGCGCAGGCATTCTCTTTCCGCTGCCAGTTGAAACAACTGCCGGCCCAGGGTTATGGCGGCAAATTGGCCAGCGACAAACACTAACTTTCAACCACATAGTCGAGTACACAGTCAGACAATTTGAAAAGGGACCGTGCGGGTAGCTTCCGTTCGGTGCTGAATGGCTGAACCGGAGTCATTACCCGGTGAAGCCCTAAAACCTTCGCAGCTGTTAAGGGGCCGCGTGGAGTAATCCACCGGTCCCTTTTCGTTTTCCCCTTCAGGGAAGCTCGCGGAGGGAGCATCATCAATGGGCTACTGGATCAACGTTTTGGAAGCGGTCGACCGCCGCACGCGGATGACCACCACGGGAGCCGAGATTGTCACGACCTTCTACGTGGAGCCGGCCAGCGCCTCGCCGATCGTCGCCTCTGCGCTGCGCTGTTTCTCCTGACCGCGCCGTGAGGAATGCAGCCATGAAACTCGCGAAAACTGTTCACGGCGCGAAAATCGCGAAAAAGGCCCATATTTACGGGCTTTGGGCGGGTAGCGCCCCGCGCCGCGGGGGGGCTGTTTCCGTGAGCGCCTTGTTTGATGAACACGCGGAAGGAAAAAACACGCAAAACGCCGGTCATCGCCCGCCGCAGAGTGAAGGCGGAGACGATCGACCGTAGAGACCTAAATACTAAGAACTAAAGCCAGGAGGGATGAAGGATGAAATTCAACGACAACAAGTTGAACGCCTGGGGCATGGCGGTCGGATCGGCTCTTGCCGTGTTGGTGGCGCTTGTCGCCGTCATCCGCTACGAGGTGGAGACGGGCGCCGGCGTGGCCCATTGCGTGAAGCGCCTCGACAGCATGGAGACTCGCGTAAACGGCATGGATGATCACATCATCGAGCTTGCTGAGAACGTCGGCGCGCTGACCGGCCGGCCGGCCAGTCACAGGACCGCCCCGCAAACCGCCAGCAACGAACCATGAACAGGGCTTAAAGCTCAGGGTTTAGAGTTTAGCCCGGTCCGCTGCCTTTCTAAGACCTAAGACCCAAAACCGTGATAGCCCAAACCGACCAACAAACGGTGCCGCGCTGCGAGGCCCGAGGACGAAAGGCGAAAAGATGAATAATCGCTCATCCTTCTCGTCGCCCGGGATGCGCGTCCTGATGGAGTTGCGAGCGCGGCGAATCGACAGCCCCGGCTATCGCATCTTGCAAGAGTTATTGGCGAGGCGAGACGCGCGGCGGGCGGCCAGCCCTGGCTATCGCATCCTCTTCGAACTGCGGGCCCGGCGGCAGGGCTTGCACGACGGCTACGCCAACATGAGCCCGGGCCAGCGGATCTTGTTTAAACTGAAGGCACGGAAGGGTGCGGGTATCGGAATGTCCAATATTGCGCCCGAACCAGAGAAGCTTTCGAGAAGACCCGCTCCGGTTGAATACTGGAAACCGACAGCAGAAAATCCGCCTGAGTTTGCGAGAACCGAAGACGGCGGCGGAAATGCTCACGAGATGCTGACCAATCTCTACAACAACGCGATTCACAAAGCGCCGGAACATTTGAAGGAATTTGTAAAGGGAACTCCCCCCGAAAACTTCCTGCATGGAACTGCGCCGCTGGCTCATCATGCGATTCACGCCTTGGGAGTTGGAACGGGAGTGTTCAAGAACGGTTCCTGGATGTGGCCGGAGGCGAGGCGAAATCTTATTGAGCACGTTCCATATGAAATGGTGCGTTCGGAGCAGGTCAAGCCGGCGGATACGGTTCGCAAGGGTGTTACGGATTTGGAATCATACGATCCTGAAAATCCGTCGCACGGATCGTTTCCGGAGTATTTCGGTAAGGTGCGATCGCGGGTCATTAACGGATTGGTCAGCAATGCAATCAAAGAGAAACTCGGCCCACTTCCGGAAGATGTTCGTCGCAGTCACATCAAGGGAGAGGGTATCGTTCCACGGAAGAAGAAACCGGAGGTAACGCCGCAGTATAAATCGCATGACTATCCGGCGTACGACATGGATGATCTGGATCATCAAATGCACGCCTACATCCGTGCCCAAGTGAATCCGAAGTTTGTTGATCCGGTAACATTCGTCTACGACGCTTTGCGTGCCGGCAAGCATCCTGCCTGGACGGCTGGAAATTCTCACCTTGGCGGAACCGCGGGGCCGGCCCATGCTAATCTTTACGCCAAGGAACTCTCTCAACTTGGAGACGAGCTTGCGGCCAAGCTCAACAACAAAGAATTTTCTCGGCGGGCGAGAATCACCGACGAGGGGCGGAACAGCGCAATGCAGGCGATTTCCCAGGCGGGGAAACGCCAAAAGTATCCGTTCATGTCGGACTCGCATCGGCAGGCCTTTGGCCCGCACTTGGAACAATTCGTCAAGGAGAAGATTGCGGCGAAGAAACTCGGTCCTGGTGCCTTGCATGCTGCACGAGAATTGATGGCAGGCAAGACCTCCAGCGAAGTGCGGATGGACAAAAAGACCGCCAGCAACAACAGCGCGGCATTCAGTCTCATTCGTGATCTTCGCCGTTCCATGCCGGAATTCTGGAGGCAAGTAGGCGACGAACGAATGGCAAATTATTGGGAGCAGCGATTGGAGGCAGAGGGGAAGCAGGGACGAGGGGCTAAGGGTGGTTCAGCGGAAAAGGTTCCCTTGCCTCCGTATCCATCAACTCTTCTTGAGCGAGGCAATGCACTTGAGCGATTAGGAAAGGCCAGGATGATCAAGAGTCCTCTCATGGAGAGCGTGTATGACAGCCTGGATAGCCGTGTGGGCCGCAACGGTGTCGTGTTGCTGAAGGCATACATGGATGGCGATGATGATGATGATGTGATCAGGAAGCTGCGGATCAAGCTCGATCGCCCCCGGGCCCTTCGCATGGTGGAAGACGGCAAGGAACAGGTTGCGGAAGTACTTCGTAATCACCTGGAGGGTAAAGGACAATCTCAGACCGCCCTATTGCAACACTTGGAAGCTATCTTGAACACGAAGCGAAATCAAACCAATCCTGTATATTTTTCGAATAAGCAAGCGAGAACAGCTCTTCGCAGACTGCGTTCTCTTGCGTGCAATAACAAACATGAGCCCGATACTTTTTCAACCTGATCATAGTTCGGCCAGCTAGCTCATCGAGTTTGCTGGAGTAAGTCTCGATGAACACACACCGATCGCCAAGCCGAAACACCGAGGTCAAAGTATGATCGCGAAAATCAAAGGGGGGATTTGGATGCTTTCTTCGCTTGTGGATTTTCAGCATCCAGCGGAGCTTGCGACGGGTCAATCCGGACGACTCCCAAAAGGAATGGTCGTGAGGCTCAAAGCGAATTCGAGTGATCTTCATTGAGATCTCCAAGGTCAGGCCGGCCGCCCCGGGGTCCAAAATACCCCGCAGAGCGGCCGGCAAACAGAAGCATGAACGCCAACAACCTACTCCACTTGCCGCCAGTAATCGACGGTCGTCATGAGCCGCCGCTCGCGGGGCGTCATGCGCGGGCCGAGGCCGGTCCGGTCGATCATGGCGCGGGCGTCGTCGATGGCCTTGCCGGCGGCCTCTCCGGCCGTGTGGGCGTGCGTGAGCAGGGTATACCCGTCTTGCATCCAGACGCGGAAAAGCGGCAACAGATCGCCGCGCGCGTCGTGTACGGGGGCGATACCGGGGCGGCTCGACCGGTGACGGCCATCAAGGCGGGGTGAGAGATGTCCAGCAGTTTCTTGCCGGAGAAGAGGAGCGACACGCGGACCGACTTTTCTTCATGCGCCTCGTCGCAGATCAGATAATCGCACGCGCCAAGTTGAAACTTCATTTCTCTTCTCTACCATACGAATGGGCCACGCTGCAGCTTGCGAAGGCCCCAAGCAGGTCCTGGCAATCCTCTGCACCAAGGAAATGGTTCACCAGCATCAGTTCAAAGGTGGCAAACTCCGGGCCGTGCCCTTCGGACATACGTTGGCCGAACAAGCGATCGGTCAAAATATGGCAGACTTCGTGGATTACGACGAACTTGCTTCGCGACCCCGTTGGCATCGAGATTTCGGACAGGAAACAACAGGCATTGGGCCACCGCTGGTTCCACCGTCGCGCGCCTATGACCGTGATCGGGGTAAGCATCCGCGACCCAAAATAGTCTTGCAAGAAACGGCTACGGAGGATTTCGTCCACGTAGCGCTGCATCTCAGCAACCGTCGCCAGCGGATCGCGCAGATGAGCCTTGATCTGATTTTCCGCCGCATAGACTCGCTTACGTTGCGACTCCGGCGGTCTGCGTCTTGCGATGATCACCATAAAAATCTCCAGTCTTTCAATGTGTTCCAAGGATCGAAAAGAAAAGCGGCCAACGTGAAAGCCACGGCTTGCCGGCGTCCAACGCGATGGCCGTTCGGTCGTCTCGGTGACCGCGACGCGGGCGTCTTGTATTCTAAAAGACGCATCAGGACGGGCTTTTATTCCAGCCCCCCGAAAGATTCGCGTGGCGCACATTCGCGCCAGATGTTCTTGTAGTGCGCTCGTCTGCCACGTAATGGCCCGGGGCGCCGTGACCGACCAGGTGGACGGCCGTGACAGGTCCTGTGGCGGTCCGGCTCGGCGTTTCCGCCGTGTTGGCCGGCATGCTCGGCATTCCTACCGCGGGTGCCGATCGGTCGATCGCCTCTCGGCAGCTCCGCCGCTGCTGGATCCATGGCCGGCCCGGGCGCTCCCCGGCCTAAAGAAACGGCGAATGATGGCTCCTAGTGAATAGCTCCTTAAAGAGATCCTGACCGTCGCCAACAAGTTGGCTGGACAGTGATAATGGGTTTTGAGCTTTGAGCCATCGCATCGCCTTCGAAAAGCATGGACGCAAGGGGCTATAGGACTTTGCCGAATTTCTCGCGTTTATTTATCGGAGGTGGACAACGGGCAAAAATCCTACGCCAGCGACTCGGATCGTGAGCTTGATCGGCCTGGCCGGCAACGCAGATCGCACCTGGAGAATCTTGCCGGGCTTCATGCCGCGATTTAGGCCGGAGGCCGGCCTAACTCATGTGGCGCACACGCTTGCCAGATGATCAGCAGCAGGGAACGCGTAGGATGCGTTTCGGGGCGAGATCGGCTCCAAGGTCCAATGACACGACCCAGCGGCCGGACGGGCCAGGGAGGGGCAAAATTGGGGGCCGGGTGGCGGTGGGGACCAGCATGCCGTTCCTCAATGGTCTCCAAGCCACGTAAGCCTGTGCTCATGGGCCCTCGTTCAGCACCGAGTTGAGGTCGATTGTGCCGTCCTTGATCGCCTTGAGCGTGTCGATCAGACCGGACGCGTCCAAGGTGGTCAGGGCCGCCAGCGGCTTGCCGTACAGATTCTGGGTAAACGACTCCAGCTTGTGAATGTCGAGGCCCGGGATGCCTGTGGCAATCTGGTGGGCAAAGCTCAACTGTTTTTCCGAAGCTTTCCGAGCTTGGCCGTTACCTCTGGCATGGCCGTCGCCCTTGGCGCTACCACTATGCGACGACTGAGTACTATCATCTTTCGGGCATCCGAGTCTCTTCGCCTCCGCAAGGTCCGCTTCAGCCTTCCCCTTTTCGCCTCTTCGGTCGTAGCATGGGCGGTCGAGTTGGTAGGCTTTGTTAAGATCCTTCATGGCTTTGGCTTGCTCACCCTTGTGCCCGTAGGTACAACCGCGGCTAAAGTACGCAGCCGCGTAGTCAGGCTTGAGCCGGATGGCCTCGGTGTAATCCGCGATCGCCTTGTCGAGGTCGCCGCTCTTCGCGTAATCGATGCCCCGGTTGAAGTGCGTGGCAGCGTCATCGGGGTCGAGCCGTATCGCGTCAGTGTAATCCGCAATCGCCTTCTCGTGGTCGCCTTTGGCCGCGTAGGCATTGCCACGGAGGACGTAAGCAACGACACAATCGGGTCCGATTTGTATGGCCTCGGTGTAGTCGGCTATGGCCTTGTCGAAGTCGCCTTTGGCTGCGTAGGCAACGGCCCGGGCCCCGTACGCATCGGCGTCGTGGGGTTTAAGCCGGACGAACTCGCCGTAGTCCGCAATCGCCTTGTCCAAGTCGTCCTTCTCCATGAACGCATTGCCCCGGGCATAGTACGCATCGGCGAAATCTGGTTTGAGACGTATGGACTCGGTGTAATCGGCAACCGCCTCGTCCAAGTTGCCCTTCTTCTCATAGTCCACGCCACGGTTGTAGTAGGCATCGGCGCTGTCGGGCTTGATTTGTCCTTCACCGGACGCGGCTGGTGTCGGCGGAGGGGCGCCTTCGATCAACTGCCGCTCGACGATGGCTAGGTCGGCGAGCATGGCCGCTGGCGACTGGTAGCGCTGCGTCACATCGAGCATCATCGCCTTGCTGACCACCGCGCAGACCAAGCGCGACAGCGTCGGGTCGCACTGCTGGATGGGGACGACGTTCAGGAACCGCTGCCGGTTCATGCACTGCAGCCGGTCTTTGGTCTCCGGCAGCGGCGACTGGCCAGTGAGCATGTGATAGAAAATGCAGCCCATAAAGTAGATGTCGCTGCGGGCGTCGTCCTTGCGCACGCCGGTAGCCCGCTCCAAGGCCGCATAGTCGATGGTGCGGGTGTTGGGCATCTCATTGTCTCTGTCCTCGCCGAAAGAGTCGTCCGAGGTCGCCAACCCGAAGTCGACAAGCTTGGCCTGCCCGGAACTGGTGACCAGGACGTTGTTGAGCTTCAGGTCGCGGTGTGTCAGGCCGTGCTCGAAGGCGTAGTGAAGCCCTTCGACCATTTCCATCATCACTTGAGTGGCCTGGAGCGGCTTGATCTTAATGCAAATCTTGACGAGCTTGTCGAGACTCCAGCCTTCGATGAACTCCATGACGATATAGTACGACGCGCCGTCAACGGCCACGTCGTAGATGGGCACGATATTGGGATGTCGCAACGTCAGCCCGAGCTCGCCCTCCCGCAGAAACTGCGCGGTACGGGCGACGTTTCCCGGCTTGTTGGGGTCGCTATAGCGCTTGCGCAGGACCTTCAGTGCGACGATCTCGCCCGTCTGGCGGTGTACGGCGCGGAAGACGCGGGCGAAGGTGCCGGCCCCCACGGCATACAGCATCTTATAGGGGCCGCAAAAGAAGCCTGTCCGCTCGCCCTTGGCCAGGCGGTCGAACTGGTAGTTGGTCATGTACCCGCCGCGGAGGAGCTGCTTCTTCACTTCCTCCAAGGGCACCTGACGGGTGCCTACGGCCGCCCACACCTCCTGGAACTGTCGTTCGTCGAGCAACCCGTAGTCGAGAGCCCGACGAAGTATGTCCTCTGGTTTTCGCGGAGTCGCCATACTGTGCTTCGGCGCTTCGATACAATTCACGCCGTTAACCCCATTGCCGTCCGCCGCAACGACAAGTGACAAAGGCGGACTCTGTGTAGATGAAGTCGAAGCTGCACTTTGGGTTTGAGGCGATGTATGTGAATCGGGAGCGAGGAAGACTTCCCGTCCGTTGTCGGCGATGAAGAGGTTCGCGCGGCACTTCGGACAGGTTATCTTCCTACCGGCCATTCGTGTGGCGATGCTACCCTCGACGCCGCACTTCGGACATTTGAAACGAAAGCGAAAGTCCTTGGCACTAGCCACGCCCAAGGCGATGGCCCAACTCTCGACAGCCCAACGGGCAAGGTCTTCCGCAAGGCCGATGTTCTCGTGTAAACGTTTCGTCAGCCGCGCGACGATCAACTCCTTGGGCAGCCCCGCAGACGACAGCCGTAATTCGTTTCCTACCCCCTCGCGCGCGGCACTTACCAGTGCGTTAATCTCCCGCTTGTGATCTCCACACAGGTCGCGCAGCAGGGCCTCGCAACGCCTTGCGTCGTTGCATAGGTCCAGTCCGAAGCGGCCGACCAGTTCGGCCAGCTTGATGCGCACAATGTCCTGCATGGGTGTCCTTCTCCTCGTCGTCTATCTATCGGCTGCCCCATCAAGGTTGGTGATTTCGCCGGTTAACTCGGCAGTTCGCCCACACCAGGGGCATGTGACTGTTCGACTCTCACCGTTCCAGCAGGCGAGTCTACCGCAACCGCAGCCACAGAACCCGTGAGCTGAGCAATAGGGACAGCCGGGAAAGGCATCGTCAATCCAGAATTTGCCGTTGATGCGAGCCTGCTCATAACCCTCGCGCTTCGCAGCCGCGTCTTTGATGGCGAACGCCCACGTAGCAAACCACGCATCACCTTCTCGCCGCGCGAATCGAATACCGAAACTCTGCTTGGACCGGCTGCACCGCGCTATCACAATCACAATGTTCCGCGTGCTCATAATCGTTCTCCAATACGGTTCTTTCGACGTTTTCGTCAGTAACGAATCTCGCCTTCCACCTTGCCGAAGTTCACCTTCGTCTTGTCGGCCAGACGCACGCTGCGTCCTGGCTCGATGTCCTTGACGCCCCCATCGGACATCGTCGCCACCCACTTCTCGCCCGTGCAGTTTTTCAGGCCCCAGATGTTTGGATCAGTGGGGTGCGTGCTGACCTCGGCGCACACCTTCACAAAATCGAAATCCTTCGAGGGGTCGAGATGATGCGGGTAGAGTTTGCCGTCGTGGGGCAGCATAACGATCACTTTGCCCATGCGGATGCGGAAGGGTAATCGCAGATCCTTCTTGCAACCCTTGTTCCAGCACACACTAGGTTTGCCGCCCGCTGCCTTCACCGCGTCGGGGTCGTAGAAGTTCTCGCTTCCGCAGCATGCACAGTAGACGATCGAGTCCCGAAGCTGGGACAGCACCTTACGCCATTCTCCTTCCGTCACCCGTCCGTTTTCGGGATCTTTCAGCCCGGTGGTGAAGGCCCTGGTGAACGTGTCCCGAAGGAATTGCGGGAAGATGGGCCAGTACGCTAGCGCCCAGTGGCCTGCCTCCCCGTACGGGTCAACGCTCTTGTCCACCGCCTGGTTCGACGTGTCGTTGGGATCGAAGATAAAAACCGGTGCGGTGCCGAACATCTTCTCTTGCGAAGGCAGGTCCCAGCAGTGGATGGACAGGACTTTCTTCCCCTTGAGTGGGTGGTGGATGTGGAAGATGAAGAACAGCAGCACGGACAAGGAGTACAAATCGGTTTGCCGGCTGGGCAACGCTTCCCGGCGGACGATCTCCGGCGCCATGAACTCCGGCGTTCCCAGCACACTGACCTTCGGCGAGCGGTTCGTGGTTACGTTGTCGTTGTCGCAGATCAGCACCTCGCCGCTGTCGGGATCGAAGAAGGCGTTACCGAAGGAGATGTCTCGGTAACACAGGCCCTTGGCGTGCAGCTTGAAGAAATTGTCGGCCAGCCCCAGCCCCACGGTCGCCAGCACCCGGAACTTGGGGTCTATCTTGCCGGTGATCAGGTCCATCAGGCTCTTGAACCGCTGTTCACGAAGCCGCATGATGTAGCCGAAGCCGGGCACGGGCGGGGCCAACGCCATGTCTAGGGGCCAGAGGAAGGCGTCGCTGGGAGGCTGGTCCTTGACGAGCTTGTTCAGGGCGTCACGCTGGTCGGCGGTGGCCGTTTGCGGGTAATACCATTTCAGCGCGAAGCTGCCGCCGGCCCACTGCGCCTGGTAGACCTCGCCTTGGCCGCCGCCGCCGAGAAACTTCTCGACCTTGCACGGCTGACCGGAAATCTCTGTCTGCACGACTTGTCCTGTCTTCAGAAGCTCGTTCACAATGGTGTTCCTTGCAGTTCAGGCGGTTCTTGTCCGACAACCACGGGTCTGCACAACAGTGGTTTGCAACGGTAGATGATCCCCACCGTAATGTCGTCGCCGCTGCCGTTGCGGGACGTGTCCTCCAACCACCCCGGCAGGCCCTTCTCAATCTCCTCGGATCCCTCCGTGCGGAGCATGTCGAGGTAGTCCGTGCCGACCTTGAGAAACGCGTCGGGGGTGGCAAACGAGTTGCAGTAGCCATCCGTCGAGAGCAGCACCATCGCCGGCGGGGCGCCCTGGAACAACTGAAACCCACACCGCATGTACCGCTGCCCCTCCTCCTGGCACAGGGAGGTTGTCTCGTTGGCGATCAGCGTTTCGTCCTTGGGGACGGCCCGCTCGGCGACACCGGTAGCATCTGACACGGCCAGGATATCGCCATCACCCAGTTGGAAGCAGACGAGGAACTCCTCAGTGACGACCGCCACCAGCAGTGTCGAACCGTAGGCCACCGCACGCTGTTCGGGACCTGCGGCACGTTCCCGAACCGCCTGCCCGGCTTGCTCCGCCAAGCGGTTCAACTCAGTGTCCGTGAACCCGTTCTGCCCATAATGCTCCTCCACGCGCTGCCGCCACCGCTGGAAGATCCGCGGGGGAATCCGCAGTTTCGCCTCAGTCTTCACCGCGGAGGGTCCGGCCTCTTTCATGCTATCGAGGAACTCCCGGCACACCTCGACCGCCGCCTCCACGGCGAATTGCGCCCCCTTGTCGCTACGAAAACTCTTGGGGCTGCCGTGTCCGTCCGCCACGGCCAAGACGACCGGCGGCAAACCGTCCTTGGCAACGCTATTCGCAATCGCGTCCTGGTTAGGCAGAGCCTGGCGGACATGGGATGCGCCCCGCTGGCTGTGCCCCAGGACACCCCACCGACAATCGGCATACACCTGCGACATGGTTGTTTTCTCCGGGAATCACCGCGATGGCCGTCTACCAGGAATCGTCGGCCGACGCCGGCAAGGCATCAGGCGGTGGAGATGGAGGCGGGGAGGGGATCGGAACGTGACCGGTGTCCGGTTGGTTTCTGTTTCGGCTCGCAGGATTCGAAGCGGCCTTCAAGGGCACGGTCGAGGCCCATTTGATCATTCGCCTCAACTCTGGGGCCGTGTTGGCAACCAACGGCTTCACCTCCACGTTGCCGATGAATTTCCGTAAGAACTCCTGATCGGCATCCTCGCCGATGGCAATGGCGATCCGCACGGCCTTCTTGCCCCAGGGTTGGTCCATGAGAGCCTTTAGGCCGGTATTGAAGTCGTCGGTGGGTTGCCCATCGGATAGCAGCACCAACACCGGAGGCAGGCCGCGATCGGGCATATTCTTGACGTCCAGTGCCTTGGCGACCTCGCAAAGCGCTCGCCCCATGTCAGTGACGCCATCGGCGCTCAGGTCGGTCCACTGGAAGTCGTGGATGTCGGTTGGCTGAGAGACGTGCCATTGCGCCCCGTCCGAGAACTTGATGGCGCGGACGAAGACCTGCGCGTTGGGGTTCTCATCGGCCACTTCCTGCATTGGTTTGATGCACTCGCGGATAGCGAAGTTGACCTGCTCGATCTTATTCCCCTTCATCGACCCCGAGCAGTCGACGAGCCAGATGAACTGTAATGGCCGTTTGGCCAACTCACCGCCGGGACGGTTGGGCATAACATGTTCTCCTTTGCGCTGAAGTGTTATGGAATATGTTCGTGATCAGACTTGGTCGCGGATTGGCGGCGTGTGCGTCGGTTGGGCGCAAAAGAAAAAGAGCGCCGGAAACCAGGACCATTCCTCCAACCCCCGGCAAAGGGGCCTACAGAACAGCACCTGGCCCCGGCACTCCTTGCGGAGCGCGGGTCCAAGTACTGCTTCTGTAGATCCAAGGGCCGTTAGGCCCAGGTTGCCGGTTTTGGAGGAAGCAGAACTTGACGCCTACGCGTCGATCAGTTGTATTCAGCGGCCGTCAAGCGACCGTTTTATCTTTTATCTTTCCATGCGTCTCCAAATGGACGGTTGAATCACGATCAGCCCCACCTCCGGGGCCACAATCATCTATCAGTTTACCCTCGGCCCCGAAGAGCTTGCAAGCCACCGGGCGAAAATTACCTGACAGAGAAACCGGCCAAATGATCGAAGGCGGAAGTCCGTGGCCGGCGCAGTCTTTCGGGTGGCAGCAAGAGCAAGGCCGGCGGGAGATTCAGCAGCGGCCGCACAATAGAGCCAATGGGGGCGGCAGCGGGAGACTTTCTGCCGGTGGAAATCTTCGCCGCCGACTTGCAGTCCGCCCGGTGGAGCAGCGGAGACCTTGCCGAGGCCACGAATCCAGCGGCGACAGGAGCGGCGTCGGTCTTCCACTTCGCCACCCCGGTTGATCGATCCTGCCCCCGGTAGTAAACTATCCCCTTGGGTTCCCTGTCGCGATTGCAACGCGGCCGGGATGAAATCGAGTCGACAGGCTGCCGCGTTCTACCTTTCCGTGGTGGCCCGCCGGCCTGGCCCTGTTCGCCGGAATTGTCAAGGCAATTGGCCCTCAGATATCGCGGAGCTGGTTCGATGACCCCCCAGGAATTCATTGCGAAGTGGCGGCCGGTCAAGCTTTCGGAGCGTGCCGCTTGTCAAGAACACTTCCTCGACCTGTGCGAACTACTTGAGCAGCCGAAACCGGCCGCAGCCGATCCCGAGGGCGCGTTCTACACGTTCGAGAAGGGCGTCAAGAAGACCGGCGGGGGAGACGGATGGGCCGACGTGTGGATGAAGGGCCATTTCGGCTGGGAGTACAAGCGCAAGCACAAAGACCTCGAAGAAGCCTACCGGCAGTTGCTCTTGTACCGCGAAGACCTGGAGAACCCGCCGCTGCTGGTCGTCTGCGACATGGACCGGTTTGAGGTTCACACGAATTTCACTGGCACGGTCAAGAAGATACACGCTTTCGACCTGGAGGGACTGGCGACCCAAGCCAACCTCGACATTCTCCGACGCGTCTTCACCGACCCGGCTGCGCTGAACCCCGGCCTTACTCGTGAAGCGATTACCGTCGATGCGGCGAAACAGTTCGCGAAACTGGCTGAAGGGATGCGCAAGAAAGGTATCGATCCGCACCGAGCCGCCCATTTCCTTATGAAGTTGCTGTTCTGCATGTTCGGGGAAGACATCGGTTTGCTCCCTCACGGACTGTTCACTCAGTTGCTGGATGATGGCAAGGCAAACCCGGCCAGCTTGAACCGGCGGCTAGAAAAGCTCTTCGCGGCGATGGCCAAAGGAGGTGATTTCGGTCCAGTCGAAGTCCTGTGGTTCAATGGCGGGTTGTTCAAGGACACGGAGGTGATTCCGCTGAATGCTGACGAAATCGACATCCTCGTGAGCGCAAACGAGAAAGATTGGGCCGACGTTGAACCATCGGTTTTCGGCACTCTCTTTGAGAGAAGCCTCGATCCGAGCAAGCGCTCGCAGATCGGAGCCCATTACACCAGTCCAGACGATATCGTTACGCTAGTTGAGCCTGTCATAATGGCTCCCCTCCGTCGCGAATGGGAAGAGTTGAAGTGCCGTTGCGAGGGAACACTTTGGCCAGGGGTGCAGGACGCTGCCGAGAAAAGAAAGACGCAACGCGGACTGCCGGCGAAGTCCAGGGAACGGAAACGCTTCGACCGGGAGCTTCAGAACTTCGTTGAGCGGCTTGCGCACGTTACGGTCCTCGACGCAGCTTGTGGTTCTGGCAATTTTCTTTACGTCACGATCAATTTGCTCTTGGACTTGGAGAAGGAGGTCGTCGCCTATGCCGCGGCACACGACTTCACTCTGTTGCCGCAAGTGAATCCTTCGCAGTTACACGGACTGGAAATCAATCCCTACGCGCAGCAACTTGCCCAGGTCGTCATCTGGATCGGTTATTTGCAGTGGATGCACCACAACGGATTCAAGATGCCTGACCACCCGGTGTTGTCGCCGATCGACACCATCAAGCAAATGGACGCGATTTTGGATTTATCAGACCCCGGGCATCCGAAAGAACCCGAGTGGCCGGAGGTAGAATTCATCGTGGGCAACCCGCCATTCCTGGGCGGGAAGCTTCTGAGGAAGAACCTGGGCGATGAATACGTCGATACGATGTTCGATGTCTGGGGTGACCGTGTGCCGCGTGAGGCCGACCTTTGTTGCTACTGGTTTGAAAAGGCTCGGCGGCAGATCGAGATCGGCAAATGCCGACGCACCGGCTTGCTGGCCACGCAAGGCATTCGGGGCGGCGCGAACCGCAAGGTGCTAGAGCAGATCAAGACGACAGGCGACATCTTCTTTGCCGAAAGCGACCGGAACTGGGTTCTCGACGGTGCAACCGTTCATGTGTCGATGGTGGGGTTCGATGCCGACGTGCAGGCCGATCGCATCTTGAACGGCAAGCCGGTGGCCTGCGTCCATGCGAACCTGCGTGCCGCAGCCAATACCACGACGGCCAAGCCGTTGGCAGCAAACCTTGGGCTGTCATTCATGGGCGATACGAAGGGCGGGACTTTCGACATTTCGGAGGCCGTGGCAGTGGAAATGCTTTGTGCCCCCAACCCTCACGGTCGCCCCAACTCCGACGTGCTTGTGCCGTGGATCAATGGGCTGGATGTGGTCCGACGTCCTCGCGGTATGTGGATCATCGACTTCGGCGTGGGGATGTCCCGGGAGGATGCCTGTCGCTATGAGCGGCCATTTGAACACATCGGGTGTCATGTGCGGCCGGAGCGTCAGAAGAACAAACGGCAAGCGTACCGGGAGCGATGGTGGATACACGTCGAGGCCCGGCCTGCAATGCGGAGTCAACTCGCCGAAGTTCAGCGGTTTATCGGCACGGCACGGGTGTCAAAGCACCGGCTATTCTGCCGGATTGAAAGCCCAACTCTCCCGGACTGCCAGTTGATCGTGTTCGCTGAGAGTGGCGACTATTTCTTTGGTCTTGTACATTCTCGTGTCCACGAGGTCTGGGCGAGGATTCAGGGTACGCAACTTCGGGAAGTTGAGAGCGGGTTTCGCTATACGCCGAGCACCTGTTTCGAGACCTTCCCCATGCCGCTGGCAACTAGCCGGCAAGCGGCTATTGCTGTTGCTGCGAAGCAACTGGACGACCTGCGCTGCCGTTGGCTGAACCCGCCAGAGTGGACGAAGACCGAGGTCCTGAAGTTTCCCGGTTCGGTCGATGGGCCGTGGGCAAGGTATGTCGCCGAACCCGACGCCCACGGCATCGGTACAGTCCGATGGCCCCGCGTGGTGCCGAAAGATGCCGACACTGCGGTGAGCCTGAAGGTACGGACGCTGACGAATCTTTACAACCAGCGCCCGGCTTGGCTCGATCTGGCCCATAAGAAGCTTGACGCGGCCGTGTTCGCCGCATACGGATGGGACCCCGGGATTTCTGACGACGAACTACTGGAGCGGCTTCTAAAGCTGAACCTGGAGCGCGCGGGGAAGCAGTAACCTGCCCCCTTTTTTTTGTAAGTATCGGCTTGTCGGCAATGGGGGAGGTTGGGCAGGCAAGCCGGTCTCGGCCCGCGGCGTCGCCACGGGGCCGGGGCGAATTACCGGTTCATCATCTGACAATCGCGTGCGCCACGTGAGTTTCCTCCGCCCCCGCTTAGAAGTCCGGCGTCAAGCGCGGTATGATTCCTCTGGGGCGCGATCTGCGGCCCCGAGATGCCGGCCAGGCCGATCAAGCTGACGATCCAAGTCGCGGGCACCATTGCCGTGAACACGTGGTAGATGAGCGCGCCACAAGAACAACTGGCGCGAACGTGCGCCACGCAAATCTTTCGGGGGGTCGGGAATAAAAAGACGACGAACTGCGTCTTATATTATTGGCGGCATTTTCTCTTACGATTGTGAACCAGGCAGAAGTCCGAGACTCAACCGCCGCTCGGGTATTCTGCCACCGGTTCGGCCTGCCGGCGCTGGTGTAGGGCAAGATTCCGCTCTTCACTGGTGAAACTCGAAGGCCGGGCAGCACACCTGCCAACTTGGGCATCCGCTGGCATGGCCAGCCGCTGGTCTTGTACCAGCCCTTCCGAAACGTCTTGCCTGAGTGTCCAGTTCGGCCCCGATTCGGCGCGGGCCAGACCCCGAATCTTCGGATTCCTCGGAGAATTCACGCATTCTCCCTCCGAAAATCATCTGGCGCAAACGTGCGCCAGATAAGTTCGCCGCGATTCACGCCGGCTCATAAAATCCGGGCATCGGCAAGTCAAAAACAAGATGGAGGAAACGAAATGAAGACCACCCTGACCTACCTCGCCCTGGGCGACAGCATGAGCATTGACTTCTACACGGGCGTCCCTGGCGGCGGAGCCGTCTCGCAGTTCTACAAGCGACTCTGCGGCCGCCCTGGCGCCTTCTGGCGATTGGACGACCGGACCGAAGACGGCCAACGGATCGCCGACGTCGACTTCCGGCCTGACTCCAGGCCTGATTCCGATGGCACGGCCGATCTGATCACCATGACCATGGGAGGGAACGACCTCCTGCAAAACATGGACAGCGATCCGGCGGAATTCATCCCCCGCTTTAGCGAGGGTTACTGCCGTCTGGCGTCCGGCATCCGCCGGGCCCACCCGCAGTCGATCGTGATCGTGGGCAACATCTACCGGCCCCTGGGCCTCGCGGCGGCCCTGGAAGCCTCCCTGGACGGATGCAACCGCATTATCGGCCACTGGGCGGAAGTCCACGGATTCCGCCTGGCCGACATCCACGGCACGTTCCGCGGGCACGAGGACGAATACCTGTGCCTGGGCATCGAGCCGACTTTGCAGGGTGCCAGCGTGATTGCCGGCCTCTTCGAACAAGCAGTCTATGGAGAATAACAAAACATGAAAGAACCAATGAAACTTGAAGATACGGCATCGCCACAACTTAGGCTGACGAGGACTTGCGAGCAAGGGGCAACAGCGTCCCTGGGAACCCGCACCGCCACCTTTACTCCCATGGGGCCGATCGCGGCGCTTCTCGACGAGGCAGAATTGGAACGCGAACTCCAATCCAGCATTACCACGGCGTGGCGGGTGACCTGGACTCCGCAGGAGTGCGCCCGAGATCTGTTTCAGAACTTCCGCGACGCCAATGCGGATGCTCTTGAAAAGATCACGATTGCAACCACCGAGAGTATGGCGGTCATCATGGCCCCCGCACCGATGGACTTGGAATGCGCCTACTTCCTGGGCTCGACAAAGGCCAAAGAGGCCGGCGACATCGGCCAGTTCGGCGAGGGACTCAAGGTTGCCTTCCTTTGCCTCTTGCGTGATTACGGCGCAGATATTGCCTTGGCCAGCGGCGACCGGGCGGTGCGGATCGAACTGGGCGAGAAGCATCCCACGCTGCAATTCCGTCCCCTGGTGTATCGCTTCTTCCGGCTTCCGCCCACACGGCGGACCAAGGGTACGACACTCGTCATTACGAACACGCCCGTGAGTGTGCAATTGGCCGTCAAGAACTCGCCCAACGATTTCTTCCACCCGGATCATCCTCTGCTGGGCAAGGTGATTGCCGGCGACTATGACAAGGTCCTGATCGCCCAGACGAAAAACAACGCTCCGGGGTGCATTTTCTACCGCAATCTCAAACGGGCCGACCTGTCGCTGCCGCTGATCTGTGCCGTGAACAAGCCGTACGTGGCGATGGAGAATCTTATCGGCCGCGACCGCGACCGCACCGCCTTCGGGGAAAAGGTCCTCAAGATCCTGTACCGTGTGATCGCCAACAGCGGTGTCATTCGCACGCGGGACCAACTGATTGCCTTCCTGCGGGCGACAGAGGCATTCTGGGAGAGCGGCCATCCATTGCTCTCTGAGGTAATCTGCAGGGCCCCGTATAAAACCGAGATTCCGGAGCTTTTCGGCGATCGGTTCTACGCCGCCGACTACCGAGTTGATGACCTGATGGGCAGCGACCTGCTCACCGTAAAGGACATCGAAACATCCTGGAAGCGTGCCGGCCGACGCTGCCTTCCCGGCTACTTCCGCTGGGCCGGAGTCCGGTCCGCCATGGACGAATGGGAGGATGTACAGGAGCGCAGCCGTGAAGAGGCCGAGCGGACTCTTCACCAGCAGCGCCGCGGGCCGACGCAGGCGGAACGTGCCTGTATCGACCTCCTAGAGCAGTTCCTCCGCGACCTCGACAACTCGTTGGCCGACGTGGTGCTGCGAGACGTGTCGTATCTGATTGCGGAGACCGACGCCCTCCTGGGAGCCTGGCAACGGTCCAGGGGATACAAGTGCCGCGAAATCTATCTGGCTGCGAAGCTGTTTTGCGGGCCGTTGCGGACGGCATTTGCAACCCTGCTGCACGAGGCCTCGCATCTTTTTGGCACGGACGGGAGCCGGGGCTTCACGGATTCGCTCACGAGCCTTTTCGAACGGATTTTCGGACAGACCCAGCGATTGCGGGCCTACAAAAAGAGGTGGGTGCAGCTCAGGAAGCAGGTGCAAGCCGAGCGCGCCGCCCTTGCTCCTGCCGCAAGTCCCGCGGACATTACGCCGCCAACAACGGTCGATGCAGTATTTCAGACGCTGATCTCCGCGCCGTCGCAGATTGCCAATGCGGCGATCATCCGTTTCGTGTGCGAGCGAGACGATAGAACATTGCGTTATGGCGCGACGGAGGAACAACTGGAGGAACTTGGTTGCCGACCCTCACGCATCCGCTGCCTGCCGGCAGAGACTCTGGTGCGTGAATGGCTCGGAGAGGAACCGTCGCCCGCTGAAGCTGCCTTCAGGTCGGGAATGGACCGGGAAGAAGAACCCCGCCGGCAATCGGGACGGCGGGCGGCCTCGCGACGACATCAGGGGAATATCGTGTGCCATGAAACCGATCGGAATGACGGCCAGCAGGAGCAGGTCGTTGATCCGCAGCCACGCCAGGCGGCTGACAAAGGCGGCTCTTCAGGCCACGGCGTGCTGGCCATCGGCGCCCTGGGAAATCCGCAGCCGGACCAGAGTCCGGCCGTGGTGGCCCAGCCGATAAGCACGGCAGACGCCACCGTGTCGATTGCAGCGACCGCGGCGGATGGTGCCACGGCAGCATGACGATCATGGCCCCCGCGACGGCATACGGCCAAGCGTGGGGATGGTATCGCGTTTCCTTGCGTGCGTCGGCGTGACAGGTCCTTGCGCGTCGCGCCCGTCGAAATGTGTGACCGAGCTACGGCAACACGAACGGTTGCCCCGTGAATGCACGTGGGACAATCCGGAGGAACCGCGGCGGCGCTGTGTGGTGTTTGCGGCATGTACTGCGGTTTTCGCGCCGTGACTGACCAGCCAATTTCCGCGGCAACGCGCGGCGCTGATGAAGCGGTTCACCCGGCTTGCCCTCGGGTTCAGCAAGAAGCTGGCCAACCTGGAAGCGGCCGTGGCGATCTTCCTGGCCTGCTACAATTTTTGCTGGCGAACGCATGACGTGAACGCGGAGCGGACCAGGCTTCCGGCCGCAATGCCGGCGGGAGTGACGGACACCCTAATGAGCTTTGAACAGCTTTTCGCTGCCGTGATGGGCAATGCGGCCTAGCACCAAACCACAGAACGGATAAAATGAAAGCCGGAGGTTGGAGCCTCCGGCTTTTTTCCCATGCCGCTAGGGCGACAAGGGCACTTGAACTATGCCCATTGTACGCCCTTCCGGCGATTTTGCAAGGGAGGGTTTACGATGCGCGAGCCAGAATGGTTTAGGACGGCATGCACTTGGATTACGAGAATCAATGCTGCCTGGTCCCTTTGGCAGAAAGCGAGCGTGGTGCTTGCAGGCGGAGGAACTGTGACGAGTTTATTGCGATGGTTTGGAAGCGGATGGCCCTCGGCCGTTGGGCTCGGCTGTGTTACGATCCTCCTGGGATTGCTTCTAATCTACGGGATCGAGGCAATTTCAAAAAGGCGAAGAGGCTCGCAGCCCAGTCTCGCGCCGCCGATTACGCTATTAGATGCGATCAAGCAGATTGACACTGTCCGTCCTGTCACGAAATCAGATGTCCTGAAGCGGAGCGATCAGATCGATCTTGAGTATCATCTACCGCCAAGCTCATCTCGTACAGGTGCGAAGCGTGCCGAAAGGGCAAGGGAGAACTATGACGAACTCATAAAAATGGCCATCGAGGGTGGTCTAAAGCCGCCCCCTGCTGCCGACAATGTTGAACGCAGTTTGCAGGAGCTTCGCCAGTGGTGCAGGGAGCCATGACGTTGTCGGCCTGGTTTACTTCGCCGGAATGGTCAAGCCTTCCTTGATTCGCTCGTAGCGACTTCCATCAAGGTCCATGTGATCGGCGTCGGAAAAGCTCATCGGAAGATTTTGCCAATTGATGTTCCTTGCTCCTCCCATGACCGACAGTTTCCCGTGCGATAGTTTGTAATCCGGCAAGCTGCGCTCGCCGTTCGGTCCAAGGGCCATGTTCGGTTCAAAGGCCATTTTGCCGTCGACAAAGAACTCCATAACCTCATTTTTATCGCTTCCGACTGGGCGCCATTTGCCGACGATCGAGGGACTTTTCGAGCATCCGGCCAGCAAAAGCAGGGAAACGACGAGGCACGCAAACGCCAGTGATCGGGGCAATAGAGTCTTCATCTTCTCACCTTCTTTAGGGGTGGGACACATCCTAGCATGATAGCCCCAAAGATGCCCGCGTCAAGCGTCCGCAATTGCCGCAAGCAACTTCTTCCTTGACTCCAGAGAATTTCCGGGCAAACTGTACCACTACCAACGACTCCCCAAGCTTGACGTTCCCCGCGAGACGTTGGACTGCATCATTCTCTTGCTGGTCAGTCTACAACCGCACGCCGCGGTCAAGACGGCTTGCATCGCAAAGCTTCAACTGACCGCGGAGCAAGCCGACCTTGCCATCGAGCACGCCAAGAAGGCCATACTCGACGCCGCGGAGATCGACCGCGACCAGGCCCGCGGGGAAGCCGTCTTGCGGCTGAACGACCTTTACGAGCGTTCCTTGCGCGTGCAGGACGTGAAATCGGCCCGTGCCGCGGACAAGGAATTGAACCGCCTTCTTGGCTTGCATGCCACGGCCAAAGCGCCCGAGGAACCGGCAACCGGCCTAAGCGCCATCATCGCCGGTCGATTGAAAGGGAAGCCCGCGTAGCAAACCGTACGCGGCAGGGGCCCCCCGTACCAAATGGTGCGCGGCCGTCGTCGATCGACCCTTGGCACAACCGCTGAGAGCGCCCGGACCAACGCCGGATCTCGACACGGCGGGAACGCCGATAGGCGATCGCCAGGGACCCGCGGCGGGAATGCCGCGGGGGACCGGCCGACGGCACCCCCGGCAGAAACGCCGATAGCCGCGGCACACGGCGAGAACGCCGATGGGGTACCACGCCGGCGAACTCGGCAACAACGCCGAACGGGAACCACCGCGGGGAAGGCCCTCGACAGTCCGGCCGTTGCCGGCGACGATCGGCACCACGGGCGGCACGTGGGGACCTTGGCACGTTGCCCGGTCGATGACCAGGTTGCCCGGGCGCCCGCGGCAGAACTGCCGCGGTCTGCCGACGTCCGCAAATGCGGACAGGCCAAAATTGCCCAAGGTAAAACCACAGGATCTTCCGTCCTGTGGTTGGCGGCCCCGCACAGGATTGCGTATGGCGGCCGATCGGCTCCAAGGTCCAATGTATCGACCCGGGCTGAGAACCTGCAGGAAGGGCCAAAATTGGAGGCCGTTTTCTATAAATGGCCGCGGCAACCGGCATTCCTGCCGCGAACCCGCCCCTGGCCTGGGCGCACTCGGCGTTCCCGCCGAAGGATGCTTGGGCCTGGTCGCCTCGTCAGAAACGCCGCGGAGGACCGGGCGGAAGGGAATCATGTGGCAGTGACGACGGTAGTTCGGCAAGATTCTCCAGGTGCGATCTGCGTTGCCGGGCGTCGATCGTCGGAACGCTGCCAGGCCTCGGAGACGATCGTCGGCACCACGGGCACGGCCCCGGGGACCTCGGCACGCTGCCAGGCCCCGGCGTCAGCTTCCCGCCGTCAATCGTCGGCACCGCCGCCGGAGGCTCCGGCGCGTTGCTAGGTCAACGATGACCAGCTTGCCGGCGTTGCCCTTGTCAGCGTCGATCGACGGGCACGGCGGCACATCGGCACCGCGGCACGCTGCCAAGCGGCATCAATCGTCGGCACGGGCGACACGTCGGCACGATGACCAGCTTGCAGCAAAAAAGGGAAGCCGAGACCGCGGGCGGCTCAGAATTCACTCCGCCGGAGCCGAATAGCGCCGATGCAACTCGATCAACGGTCCCAGGTCTCCGCCGTCGGCGGTTCTGACCGCTATAAGGTACCCCTCGCGCGCCTCATTACGATGCTGGCAAATCTTCCCTTCCTCCCAGTTGATTATAGGTTCGTCGTTGAGCCTGAGCCAAATGTTGCTCAGAAGCCGAGACCAACGCCCGTTGCCGTTGTGAAACGGGTGGATTTTCACGGCGCGGTGATGCAGCCGGGCCGCCTGCTCAAGCATCGCCATTCCATGCTTATTCCAAACTTTCAGGTCTTCAACCAGGTTGCTCACATCTTCGGCAATGCTGCTAGGATTTGAACCGAACGCAAGGCCAACGTTGCGGATGACTCCGGCCCATTGCCAAACATCGCAGTACATTTCGCGGTGGAGGCGGAAGAACCACGCGAAATCGAATCTCGCCATGCGCCGCGTCGGTTTTCTTCCCAGGTATTTGAAATGAGCCTTGCGGATGTTCTCCATTTCAAAAACGCTCAATTCCGCGCGGGTCGTGATACCGGGGATTTTCAGAAAGGACGGGTCAATCGGCGTCTCGCCGTCGATCGGATCGAACGACATATCAGTCCTCCCAAAGCTTCCGTTTCGAGCCGGCCAACAATTCGTGAACTGTCCGCTCGACCATCTTGGCAACCGTCCGCACGTCTACAGCCTGCGCTTCGAGTCCCATGCTTCCCTGAATGTTTTGAACGAGTCGGGCCGCTTTTATTTTCGCCCGTTGCTTTCGATAGTCGTCCGCGTCCATGCGGGAAACGACCGTGATTTCCTCCGCTACGCGCACTTCCACTTTTAGGACGATCGCGATTGCACGAATGACGCGCAACTCGGGTGCCGCTTTGTTGGTAAAAATTCGGGTCACGGTCGGTTCAGACACGCTTGCCAGCTTGGCCACCACCCCCCGAGGCATTCCAAGTTCCAGGCGGCGCTTTTCAAGCTGACTAAGTGGCAGTTTCAGAAAATCCTGAGAATTTGTATTTGTCGCATGTCCCATGATTCTACTCCCTGTGAAAATCTACGTCATTTATGATCGGAATTCACCGATCTTTTCTATCATCAATGATCTACTCTTACGCTCATTATATATCGTTGATGATATGATATCAAGACTATCTCATATCGTCAACGATAGTTTCTTGTCGGTTTTTCGCATAGATTCGCCCGTCTCGGCCGTTCCATGCCGCAGCGCCGGGCACGGCCTGGGGAGGCCCCGGCGCTTTCCCGCCATCGGCACGGGGACCGCGGCCGGCGCTGCCAGGTCAACGATGACCAGCTTGCCGGCGCTGGCCGGCGTCAGCTTCCCGTTCCCGCCGTCGATCATCCGCAGAACTGGCCGGCGTCGATCGTCGGCACCGCGGGCGGCGCGGCCGCGGGGAAGGCCCTCGACACCTTGCCCGGTTGATGACCAGCCGCGACGATCGGCGGCATGGCGGCACGTGGGAGGCGATTTCACGGCCGATCAAAAGCATCGACTCGCGGGCCGGTCGGGGCAGAGAGGGCCAAAATTGGAGGCCGTTTCGGCTAAACGGCCGGCCCGGCCTTCAAAAAGAACGCTGCTGGGGAAGAAACGGCACGCCGGCCGCCTCGCAAGTCTGCCGCGGTTCCATGGTCCCCGAATCCCCGCGGCATTTTCGACTATGCAACGAGGCCTTTTTCCCGCGAATTTCGGGGCAATACCGGGTTTCTGGAAATCATGGAACCGGCATGGAACCGAGCCAGGAAGGCGTTTCTCATCGGAAAACGACCATCCTAAGAAACGACATAAGCCCTTTATTTTCAAGGGCTTATGTCTTCATTTTAGTCGGGGCGACAAGATTTGAACTTGCGACCTTCTGAACCCCATTCAGACGCGCTAGCCAGGCTGCGCCACGCCCCGAAATACCCTAAGTTGTTGTTCTACAACGCTTTTCACCCTTGGATCTAATCGCCAATGCCAGTCCTTGCCGTCTGCACCAAACCGCCGCGGGATGAAATGAAGACAAGCGCTAGGGCCAGTTTGTTCAGCATAACCATATACTCGCAGCCTGTCAAAGGCACCCCCTGGAGAATTGCAAATTGCGAATTGCAAAGTCTGGCAGGTAGCCCTCCGTAGCACGGAATTCGTTCCGTTTTGCCCCGAGAACGGCAAGGCCACGGAATAAATTCCGTGCTACGAAGGACTTTACAATTCTCCTGAAAGGTACGCGGTAGGCAATTCGGCCGAATGCAAACGGCCTCACCGCCAATTATACAAAAATACTTGACCGCAAAGTCAAATGTTTAGAGAATAGGGGAATGCGTACTCTAACTATTTGCCTGGCCGTCGCGGCCGGAATTCTGTTGTGCGCGATTTATGTGGTTGCCAAGTCGCCCAGGCATGCCCGCACCGAAATCGCCTTGGCTGAGGCAAATGACCAGGCCGAGGAAGCTCGCCAAGAGGCCGCCCAACGCATCGCAAAGCTGGAAGCGGAGAACGCCAATCTCAAGCAGAGGTTGGAAAACACAACGGCCAGTCTCGATCAGCAGGCCAAGAAAGTTGCCGCTGCCGACCAGGAAGTCTTGCGGTCGCACGACGATCTCGACGCGGTCTGGACCCTCCTTGCCGAGTTGAGCCAAAAACCGGCCGACGACGGAGTCAAAATAACGAAAAACGCTACCACCGGCGCCGGCGATGTGGACCCTAAGCCCAAACTCGATGCCGATGCCGGCAAAACCGGCGTTGCCGCGGCGGACGTCAAGCCTCCAGCCGCCCAAGTCGCCGGCGCGGATGCGGGCAATAACAGGCGCGGCCTGAAGAACGGCAGGAATAACAACGGTGCTGTAAAAAGGGGACGTGGCTCGGTGGCCTCGCTCCCCAGGACCTGCCCGAGTTTCAGCGAGTTGGACACCGACCACGATGGCCGGCTGACTTTGGCCGAATACAAGGTCGGCTTCCCCGATGCGGAGAACGTGGAAGATGAATTCAAGGCGCTCGATACCAATCACGACGGTACGCTGAGTATCGACGAGTACAAGGCGGGCCACCCCGATCCGCCCGTGGTGCGCGTAAAAAGGTCGAAGAAGAACTGAGAAAGGAGCGTTTGTGCTGTCATTTCCCGATCGGCTGGAAGCGGCCGTAGTCCGTTGTCAAAACCCGGTGCTGGTGGGCCTCGATCCCCGCGCCGAAATGCTTCCCCCGAGCCTGTTGGCCGGCGGCGACATGGCGCGGCCGGAGAAAGTCGCCGCGGCCTACGAGCAATTCTGTCGCGACGTCATCGACGTCGTCGCACGACGAGTGCCCGCCGTCAAACCCCAAGCGGCCTTCTTCGAGGAACTGGGTCCCGCGGGAATGACCGCGCTGGCCAACATTATCCGCTATGCGCAAGAGCAGGGACTGCTGGTGATTCTCGACGGCAAACGCAACGATATCGGCTCGACTGCCATGGCCTACGCCCGCGGTTTCCTCGGGCGCGAGAGCCCTTGGGGCGCCGACGCCCTGACCGTAAGTCCCTACCTGGGCGATGACAGCCTGCAACCGTTCGTCGAGGCGGCGACGGAACAGATGGCCGGGTTGTTCGTCTTGGTGAAGACCTCTAACCCGGGCGGGCGAATGATCCAAGACCTAGTCGCCGACGGCAAGCCGATCTATCGGCACGTGGCCGAATTCGTCGAACGCCTGGCGGTCAGGACCGAGGGCGACAATCAGTACGGTGCCGTGGGGGCCGTGGTCGGCGCGACCTATCCCCAGCAACTGGCCGAACTACGGGCCGTCATGCCGCATGCCTGGTTCCTCGTGCCCGGTTTCGGCAGCCAAGGCGGGACGGCGGCCGACGTGGCGGCGGCTTTCGACCGGCAGGGCAGGGGGGCTATCGTCAATAATTCCCGCGGGATCATTTTCGCCCATTCGCTCAAGCCGTACAAAGAACGGTTCCAAGCCTGCCAGTGGCAAGAGGCCGTGGCAGCAGCCACCAGCGACATGATCGCTCAGCTTCGGGCGGAAACGCCGGCGGGGAAACTGGGCTGAAGTTGAGCCGAGATTTCCGCCCTATTTTTCATCGGAAGCGAGCTGCCAGGGCTGCAGGACCGGCGTAGACTCGCATAGTTCTTCAAGGCGGAAGAATATCTGCGCTTCGCGCTGGGCGGCCTCCGGGCCATCGGAGGCATGGACGAGATTCATCTGCCGGCTCATGCCGTAATCGCCGCGGATCGTACCAGGGGCAGCGTTGCGGCCGTTGGTCGCGCCCACCATCTCGCGGACAACGCGGATGGCCTCCGGGCCTTCGGCGATCAGGGCCACGATGGGGCCCGACGTGATGAAGGCCTCCAGGCCGGGATACCAGCCCTTGGCCACGTGTTCGGCATAGTGCCGCTTGGCCAATTCGGGCGTCACACGCATCATTTTCATGGCGATGATGTTCAGCCCCTTCTCTTCAAAACGGGCGATAATGCGGCCGGCCAGCCGACGTTGCAGGCAGTCGGGTTTCAGCAGGATGAGCGTTCGTTCCACGATAATCGTTCCTCGGCGAGTGCTGCGATGATTCCAATTCGAGCCAGGATTCTAGCGGATGCGGCAAGGCTCGGCAAGCGCACTCAGGGGATCTCAGGGGATCTTCAAACGCCGGCCCGCGAGCAATTCGGCCTTGGGATAAAGCGTGCCGCGCCATACGATTCCCCCGCGACGATATCCAAGCCACCCGCTCCGCAACATGACGGCGGCCGCCACTGCCGCGGCAAGGGGAAACAAGAGCGAGGGCCACAGACGGCTTCTCGCCCATCGCGTGATAATCAAGGATCCGCCAAATGCCGCAGCCAGCATGGCCACACCCGACCAGAACAGCCCGGGAACATGCCAAACACTTCGAAAGCCAATTCCCGAAGCGGCCAGGGCCGCCAGCGGTGCCCATTCCATGGCCAACATCCCCAAACAAAGCACGGCCACGCGGGTCAGGCTGCAATGGGCTGCCGTGGCATAGGCCTTCTCCGCGCCGTGGGCCATTTCCCCCAAGGTCCGATACCAGTGCAACCCGAGCAAGCCGTGGGCGTTGACCAGGCACGAACGGGCACCGGAGCGCTTGAGCATCATGCCCAGGCCCAAGTCGTCGCCCACTTCCATCCGCAGCCAGGAAAGTCCTTCAGTATGCTGGAGCGTTTCGCGGCGGACGAGATTGAAGGCCCCCACGCCAATGAATGCGTCGGACTTGGGATCGGCGACGCCCCAAACCCGCATGGCGACTACGAACGCGCGGCAAAACATCGCCAGGCTCGCGTCGACCAGCGGCGAGTTCGGCCAGAAATCCGGCACGGCGGCCAAATGATCGATGGAATGATGCGCCGCGTAGGCGATCGCCCGGCGGAGCAGCCCCGGGGCCATGTGGACGTCGGCGTCGGTAAACAGCAGCCACGAACCGCCGGCCTTCCTCGCCCCCAGGTCCAACGCGTGGACCTTGCCCAACCAGCCCTCGGGCAGTTGCTCCACGTGGATCGCAAGGATCCGCGAGTCACAGGCGGCCATGCGATCGACGATGGCCGCGGTGCCGTCGCTGGAGCGATCATCGATGAGGATGATTTCCAGGTCCGGGTAGTCCTGCGCCACCACCGACGCAAGGGCCGACTCCAGCGCCGCAGCCTCATTGCAAGCAGGAATGACCACCGAGAGCCTGGGCCACGCCGGCGGCGGCGGCGGGTCGGACTGGGCAAGCAACGGCACGGCGCGAACGACTCGCAGCGTGCCGACGAACATCCAAAGCCAATACACGCAGCCGATGAAGACGTAAGCGATGAAAATGCCGTAAAGTGTCATCGCCCGCAGGAAAGGCCTTTTACTTGAAGCTGTTTCAAATCTTGGCAGACAGGTGAGACGCCTACACCACGGCCCGGTCTTGAAACAGCTTTCTTATAGTTTGCGGGGACGAAATGAGCCGTTGGAGTCCTGGCTTTAGCCGGAATCCTCCCGGAACAGCCGCCTAAAGGCGGGACTCCAGCGGCTCATTCCTGCCCGCGTGCAGGATAGGAATCGCTACTCGGACTTCTTCGGCACTTCCGGGACGGGGTCGGTCTTGTTATCGGCCTTCTTGTCAGCCTTGTTGTCAGCCTTCTTGTCGGTCTTATCGTCGGTCTTGGGTGACGGTGCCGGCTCGGTCTTGGGAGTTTCAGCCTTGGGGGTGTCTTTCGGCTTGTCACCCTTGGGCAGTTCGTCCTTGGCGTGATCGGCGGAAGGCAGATCGGGTTCCACCTCTTTGAGCGGTGGCCGCGGGATGTAGGGCGTCGGCCGCTCGGGTCGGACGGGAGTCTCGGGAATTGGCATGTTATCAGGCTCGGGCGCAGCCGCTGGCGGCGTTTCGGTCGGATTCGCAGGCATAACGGGGTTGGCGGGCGCCGCGGGTTGCGTTGTCGAAGAGGCGGCAGAACCGCTGCCGCCGCCTTTGTCGGGCGGCGCGGAACACCCGGCCATTATGGCCAGCGCCCCAGCAAGAATGAAAGCAGACCATCGGGATGAGCACGACAAATTCAGCCGCATACGGCATCTCCTTCGCAGGACGAGAGTTGAAGGTGTTTTCAGAACCGCATCTGCCATGTGGGCGTTGCGCCAGTACGTGCGGTTTTGAAACGGTTTCTTAGAAGGCTTCTGTTCAGGATGGCATGCGCGACGGCGGATGTCAACTGCTGAGTTGGCCGGTTTGAGTCGAAAACACCGATTTTATGGCTGCTTGCCCGGCATAACCGGTTCGGCCGCGAGATTTTGCCAAAGACGTTTTCGTTCGTAGCTGCAAACCCGACTGCCTACCGCCTTGCCGACAGGAGCCGCAATTGGGATAATAGCCCCCGGAAAGCAACGCCGCCGCATGACGCAACTCTCTACGATCGAAGATGTTCTGGAAAAACTGAACCCCCAACAGCGGGAGGCCGCCACGCACGGCGATACGCCGCTGTTGATCGTGGCTGGCGCGGGTACCGGCAAGACGGCCACGCTCGTGCATCGGGTGGCCTGGCTGATCGCCCAGGGGGTCGAGCCGGGCCGCATCCTGCTGCTGACGTTCACGCGGCGTGCCGCGGCCGAGATGCTCCGCCGGGTCGATGGCCTGCTCAGCCACTTGCAGCCCCAAGGAAATCAGTCCGATAGCCGCCCGCAAGCTCCGCCGCCGGCGCGCTTTCAACTCGGCCGTCTCTGGGGCGGGACTTTTCATGCTGTGGCCACTCGCTTGCTCCGCCGCTACGGCAAGGCCATCGGGTTGCCGCCCGGTTTTACGATCCACGATCGGGCCGATGCCGAGGACCTGATGAACGTCGTTCGCACGGAACTGGGCCTGTCCAAGACCGATCGGCGGTTCCCCAAGAAGGGGACCTGCATGGATATTTACAGCCGTTGCGTCAACGCTCGCGAGAAACTCGAACCGGCCCTGGTTCGGCACTTCCCGTGGTGCCTGGAGTGGGGCGCGGAATTGAAGCGGCTGTTCAGCGGCTATGTCGACCGCAAGGAGGCCTGCGGCGTACTGGACTACGACGATCTGCTGCTCTACTGGCACGGCCTGCTGGAAGACGCCAAGGCCGGGCCAATCATTCGCGGGCAGTTCGATTGCGTGCTAGTCGACGAGTACCAGGATACCAATCTCTTGCAGTCCGAGATCGTTTACCAGCTTTCGCCGCAGGGCAGGGGGGTGACAGTCGTGGGCGACGACGCGCAATCGATCTACTCCTTCCGCGCGGCCACGGTGCGCAACATTCTCGACCTGCCGGAACACTATCCCGGCACAAAACTTGTCCGGCTGGAACAGAACTACCGCAGCACGCAGCCGATTCTGGAGGCGACCAATCGCGTGATCGGTCTGGCCGCCGAGCGCTATGCCAAGGATCTCTGGTCTGATCGCCGCGAGGGCCAACTGCCGGTGCAGGTTACCTGCGATGACGAGACCGAACAGGCCGAATTCGTGATCCACAAGATTCTCGAACATCGCGAGGCCAATATCGCCTTGCGGCGGCAGGCCGTGCTGTTTCGCGCCTCGCACCACAGCATGCTCTTGGAGGCCGAACTTACGGCCCGGCACATTCCCTTCCATAAATTCGGCGGGCTGAAGTTCGTGGAGACGGCCCACGTCAAGGACTTGTTAGCCTTCCTGCGCCTGGCCGAAAACCCGCGCGACGAGGTGGCAGCGGCGCGGATCTTGCCCCTGATGCCGGGCATTGGGCCTGTCAAGGCGCGGCATTTGAGCGAGATGCTTGCCCAGTCCGGCGGCGACTTTTCCGCCTGGGCTGCATGGCAACCGCCGGGCGGCGCGGAAAAACTTTGGCCACAACTAGTGGACCTCTTGCAGGGGCTGGCAGCCAGCAGCGAGGCCCTGCCGGCGCAGGTCAACCGCGTGCGCAAGTTCTACGGGCCGATCCTGGAAACGAATTACGACCACGTTCAGCCGCGACTGCGCGACCTGGAACAGTTGGAGCAGATTGCCGGCCGTTGGCGGAGCCGGCGGCGGATGCTGATGGAGATGGCCCTGGACCCGCCCAACTCGACGCAGGATTTCGCCGGTCCGCCCGTGCTGGACGACGATTACCTGGTCCTCAGCACAATCCACTCGGCCAAGGGCCTGGAGTGGGATGCCGTGTACGTCATCCATGCCGCCGACGGCAACATTCCTTCCGACATGGCGACAGCGGACCGCGAAGGCGTCGAGGAAGAGCGGCGTTTGTTTTACGTGGCCTTGACCCGGGCAAAGACCTGGCTCTATGTGCTTTGCCCGCTGCGGTACTATCACTCCTACCGGCCGGGTGCCAGCGATCGCTATGGCTTTGCCCAGCGGACACGTTTCCTGCCCGAATCGGTGCTCAAGTACTTTGACCGGCAAATCACCAGCGGCATAGGCCAAGCGGAAGACGAGGCGGCCGGTTCGCTGAATCTCGGCCTGACGAGCAAGGCGATCCGGGGAAAGACGAAGCGATTCTGGGGGTAATCCCACTTTTGTTCTATTCGCAGTTGGGCAGACTTGGCCCGGGCACCGTCGGGCATTATGCCGGGCATTATGCCGGGCACCGTGTCGGGCACCGTGTCGGGTACCATGTACTCATGGTCGTGGTCGTGGTCGTGGTCGTGGTCGGCATGGTCGGCGAGGGCCGGTCTGTTCGTTGGCGGCAAAGACGGCACGAGTCAGAAAAAAGTGCCGCCAACAGCGTTTCCCACTCCTTGGCCGCCCAGACTAACCCACCGTATTGGGTCAGGCAGCGGTGTGATTTGGTCACAAAAAGGGGCTTTTTCGCGCTTCTGCATCGATTTTCTACGTCGATGCATGTATTCTGCTTTCGCTAAAGGTGTTGCTCGCACAACGGAAACTGCGGGAATATGATCGCTTGACACTCTAACGATAGTTTCGGCACAGCCAAAGGCCGTTGCCATTTTTGTGCCATTCTGTATCATTTTTTAGCCACTTTGTGCCATTCTGTGTCATTTTGTATCATTTTGTGCTAAGAGTGATCATGTGTACAGTATATCGGAGTAGGGCACATGGCGCTTTCTTGCGGCTATTTGAGTGCAGAGTCATAAAAATAATTAATTGCTGTCACGGCAAGTGCGGCGGTTCGCGACCGTTGCCCGAGCCGTAGGGCGGGTCGAGGCACGAGACCCACGCGCCACGTTTTCCGCGCAGCCGCCGGCGCGGACGCCGACTTGCGCAAGTCGGCGCCGCGCATGACTAATGGCCCCCGGTTCGCTACGCCGGGGGCCGGTTAAATTGTCAATGAACAAATGCACGCGCAGGGTATTCAGGCGTGGCCTGAATCTATTTCAGCGCGCTTTATACCCACATAATACGCAAAGAACTCCGCCCCATTGCGCGCGGGACGTGAACTTGCGTCGCAAGTCCAATCGCTCGTTGCACTTTCGGCATCTGTTGTCCGTCCTGTTTCCAGCGCCGACGCGGGAACTCTGAGTGCCGGAACTGCGGAACGCCACGGTGTGGGTTCCCTACAGCGAAGCTCGGGTGGTCGCAATTATCGCGCGCGGCGCGGGAAAGGCTCTAGGCAATGCCGAGCAATAGCCGCGGGCGGCAGTTTTGGATTTTTCCGCCTTTGAATTTCCGATTTGTTTCGTATTTCGTACTTCGAATTTCGGATTTCCGCGCCGGATCGGGTCGTCACATCGCCTCGCTCCTGATGGCGTGCCGGGTACCATGCGGGCCCCGTGTACCCATGGTCGTGGTCCTGGTTGGCGGCCGTTGGCTTTGGAAATCGCGCTGACGACTGCTCCTCGCTCCTCTCGCGCAATTTGCTTGTTCACCGGTCGAACCCAAATCCGGCAAGGCAGCATTCCGGCGAACCTCCATCCGCCAGTTAGCAGTTAAAGTCAGGCCCCGATGTGTGGTTAGCAGTTAAAGTCAGGCCCCGATGTGGCGGCCCCGATGTGGCCCCGATGTACGATGTACCGATGTAGGCCCGATGTAGGCCCGATGTAGGCCCCGATGTAGTGTAGGCCCCGATGTAGGCCCCGATGTACCGATGTATGTCGACGGGCCCCGATGTCGACGGGCCCCGACGCCGACGCCGGCTTTGGGTTGTCGGCCCGCCCCGACGGCCGATGAAACTCGACTTTTAAGGTGTGACCCTGAGGCCCCGTCCCGCCCGGAAGAGAACGCGGCTCCCGTCGGGCTCAATGGGTCCTGTAGTGGCCAATCAGTCCAGGTCGATGGCCTCGCGCTCCTGCAGAACCTCAATAATCAAATACACTCTCGTAAGCGGAGTGTCCGGGATCACGCTGCCGTTCTCAATCGCTTTGGCTCGCGACAACGCATCCCGCACCATGGCGGCATCGATCGGCAGACGGTCGCAGGCCGTCTTGTTGTAGCCTCCCGCGATTGTCGACAGACGACGCCCGATCTCACTGCACTTGCAGTCCGGCGGGAGTTTCGGGTCCTCGAAGTGCAGCAGCAGCCACAGTTCGAAACAGGGATTGCTGATGGCGGTCCGAAAACCCGCCTGCCGGCAATGTTGAAGCACCTGAACCAGCGCGTCGATGTGTCCGGAATTTGCCCAATGGTCCTTGTCGATGCAGAACCAGAACTGGTCGTCGGGTTCTGTTTGGAACTCTCGCTTGAATTCGTCCAGGCGCCTGGCGACGTCTTCGGGCGAGGATTGTCCTCCTTCCGTCGGGATGATGATGAACTGCAGCCGTCGCGTTCGGAAGCGCTTGAAGTAATCCGCCACCGCATAGGTGTCTTCGGAGGCGATCACAATCAGCCGCGCGTCGCGAAGCACGCCCGAGTCGCGGTCAAGTGGACGCTTTTTTAGCGGCATAGCCCACCTCGGCACTCGGTTGCGTCAACAAGCGTTTCAATTCTTCTATCGAGCCGATCACGGGGATCGCTCCGAACCGCCCCTGAAGATAGCCCTTTTGGATCTGCAGGTCGTTGCGGATATTGAAGTCCGAGAGCGAAACGAGCCGGCTTTGCTGCGCCGCATCCTTCTCTACGAACCAGTACTCGTCGCGCCGCAGCAACATCTGGTCCAGCAGATGCGCCTCATGCGTCGTTACAATTAATTGTTTGCGGTCGCCGGGGCGCGACTCGCTGAAAAAGTGGATGAACTCCCAGCAGAGCAGTGGGTGCAGGCTGCGGTCGAGCTCGTCGATGACAAAGACCTTGCTTTGCTCCGCCGGAGACAGCACCGGCAGGAAATGCAGCAGTTGCTGGGTCCCGTCCGACTCCTCGGAAAACGGGAGCGGAAAATGATCGTGCTTCGAATCGTGGACCGCCAAGAGCTTCCGCTCGATGACTTGGTTGGGATTGTCGTCCCGAACGCGCATGTAGGTGTCGGGGGGCGCACCCATAAGGGCAGACAGGTCATGGCGGCTAGGGTTTGAACGCACGAACTCGCGCAAGTATTCGGAATCGCCAAAATCGCGATTGGTTTCCGCAAAGTCCAGATCGCCGATCCCGGTGCCCATGTATCTGAGAAAATGGGAGCTGAAGTAGCGGAAGGCCGGATCGCTGTGCAATCGGTCGAGCGTCTCGTCCGTCCTGTGCTGCGCACGAAGGATGACAAGGTCTTGCGTTAGCCAGCGCACGACGGCATTCAACGTAGGGCCCTGCGACTCCGTCGGCAAACTGCGGAGCCGGCTGAGAAAAAGCTGATTGGAAGTCAGTGGCAACTGCGCCAACAGCCCGAGGGTATTGTACAAGGTCGTGTCGTGCGCAAAGAACTTTCTTGCCCTGTCTTCGATCCGGGCAACGCCGTCAATGTTCCTTTCGAAGATGGGCACCGCCTCATCGTCTTTGATCACGGCCAGCCATTCGCCGAAAATCCGCCTGCTGGTGACGTCGAAACCGTAGGCGAACACCCGATCGCCGAGCAGGAAACGAAACTCGAACGAACTAGGCTGTTTGAGCGTTTCCCGGTCGAAGCGGAAGGGCTCAACCAGCAGTGGCCGCTCATCGCTGGACACGATCAGTTGCTGCGCCACCCTCATGGCCTGGACTAGGTTAGATTTGCCCGCGGCGTTGGCGCCGTAGATCACGGCGCTGCGAAGGACGCACTTGCCGGTCATCCCAATGGGAATGCGGTGATTCGGATGGTCGCTGAGCTTATTGCTTGCGACCATATTGAGCGTTTCCTCCCGCCCGAAAGAGCGGAAATTGGAAACCGAAAAGGAAATGAGCATAGCGGTTACGTCGGTTTGCGAGTGAACGGCCCAATATTGCTTCGCCAGCGAATTATCCGAGAAAAAGTCTCGGAAAGCAAGCGATTCTTGCCCGAATAATCCCAGAGAACGGCATTTTTCCGAGACTGTAACGAATTTACGCACAGGATCGCCGTTTTTCGGGGCGAGGGGAACAGTAAGCTTGGCGCATTTTCCGCTGCAATTCGGGCCGAATTGGCGGCGGCCGGACAGCTCACGCAGTTCCGGCAGGGGCGCTGGCAGGCCTCACTACGGCCATTGACGCCATGCCGGGTACCATGCGGACACCGTGTTCCAGACGCCGCATACCATCTTGCTCCCAAAGTGGATCGATGGTTTCGAGAATGCACGCATCCGGCATGTGCCTCCATGCGGACTTCAACCAACCCGTCCAGGTATATCGAAGCTGGAAGGCCGGACGCAGGCTCTCGCTGCGGTAAAGCGGATCAAGGGACATAGCTCTAGCTGTTCAACCTTGTTCACCATCCGGACAAGCCGGAGGGGTCTGGGGGTTCGCGCGTCGTCTGCTTTAGCTGTTCAACCTCGTTCACCATCCCGACCCGCAAGCGGCTGCCGCGGCCGGATGGGGTCCGAGATAATCACGGCGCAGCATACAACAACGTCTGTAGTTCCGCAATCGCCTCTCGTAGTTTATCGACGCCGCCGAACTTGCCCGCGATCTCCCGCACGTTGCCATGCTCGGACAACGGCGGGACCTCCAGATTCTCGGGGATCACGAACTGGGCCGTGCCGTGCTGCGTGTATTTCTCCAAAAGCTCTTCCAAAATGCTCCGGCCTTCCGGGGCGCACTTGTCGAAAAAGTCCTTGCGGTCCTTCTTCAAGCGGTCGGCCCGCTCGCGGCGGGTGCGGAGGGGCGCATTGAAGGCGACATGACAAAGCAGATCGAAGGGGTCGGCCTCGGGCTGGTTGGCCGCATTGGGAAAGTGCGTGCGGACCTTCGAGGCGGTGTAATCCGTGTATTTGACCACTTGAAACTGCCGGCCGTTAGCGGTGGACATGGACGCCGGAACTGTGCTGCGCTTGTTCGCGGCCTACTGGGAAACCCGATAGCGGAACGGTTCGTTGGTCACCTCGTATCCGGGCCTCAGGGCCACATTGAGCACCAAGCCCAAGGCCAGACAGTGGGTCAACAAACCCGAACCGCCGTAACTCACCAGCGGTAGCGGTAAACCTGTAACCGGCAGCAGGCCGACGGTCACGCCGGTGTTGATGAGAACCTGCACGGCCAGCAAGGCTGCTACGCCCGCGGCCAGTAAGCGGCCAAACGGTTCGCGCGTGGCCATCGCCACGGCGACGGTTTGCCAGACAATCAATCCGTAAAGCAGCAAGACCACGGCCAGGCCCGGCAGGCCAAAGCGCTCGCCCAGCACGCAGAAGATGAAGTCGGTATGGTCCTCGGGCAAACGGTATACAGCCATGTCGTCGGTCGGCGAACCGGAAACAACACTACCCCAGGGACCACCCAAGGCCGCCATCCTGCGAGCCTGATACAACTGGGTAGCGGCGTTGGAAGGTTTTTGGCCCGGCACGGGCGGGTTCAAGAGGACCTCAATCCGCGCTTTCTGATAAGGACTCATCTGCAGCCAGAACAACGGCAGCAAGGCCACGCCCACCATCAGCACGCGCAGCAGATCGGCCCACCGCGCGCCGGCCACCAGCAACATCACAAAAAACACCGGCAGAAACACAGCCGCCGTGCCCAGGTCCGGCTCCTTCAGCACCAACAACACCGGCACAGTCGCCAGGCCCAAAGGAATCAGCAGTCCGGCCAGGCGACGGTAGTTCTCGCGATACATCAAATAGCGGCCCAGGACGAGCACAAAGGCCAATTTGGCGAACTCCGAGGGCTGCAAGCTGAAATGCCCGATGCGCAGCCAGCGATGCGCTCCGTTAACCGGCCGAAAGAGGTAGACAACCGCGAGCAGTAATATCGCCAGCGCGAAAATCAGGTAGCACCACTGGCAAAGCCGCCGGTAGCTGGGAAGCGTGGCCGCCAACATGACCACCATTCCTAGTGTGGCCCACAGCATCTGTTGTCGCAGATAGTGCGGGCCGCCATCGCCAAAATCTTCGCAGCGAGACAAGCCAAGAAGGCCAATGCCCATTAGCCCGGCCGCAGCTACTGGGATCCACCAGCGTATGCGATAAATCCAAACGGCGGGTTTCAAGCGGTCGGTCCTAGTCGGGGCAGGGCAGGGTAGGGGAGCACTAAGTTGTGGGGAATATCCCCGCAGCGAAGCGGATTATAGCGCAAGTGCCACATGCCATACATGGCAAAATCGCCAGGGATGTCAAGATAAATTGGTAAGTTATTAGGTTGTGTCTTGTTGCCCATAGAGATTACCCAGCCTACTTGATTTTCTTAATCGTCGTGATATGTTTATATCGTGTACGAATTACTTTGTTCATTTTCTTGCTTAGCAGTTTGGAGGAAAAAATGGGTCGCGCTGGTATGAAGATGCTGGTAGTGGGTTTGGCAATCGTTGGGCTGTCGTTGTGTGCCGCCCAGGCGAACGCCGGTTGGTGGTGGGGCGCGCCCCCAGCCTATTCTTATTGGGGTGGCGGCGATTGTTGCGGCTACGGTGCCTACAACTATTCCGGCTGGTACGGCGGCTGCGGTTGTGGCCATCACCACCGCAGTTGTTGCGGGGGTTGCAGCTATAGCTGCGCGTGCGGCTGCGATCTTTGTTGCACGACGTCCGTTGCATATTATGGTGGTTGCTGCGGATCTTCCTGTAGTTCCTGCTGCGGCACGAGCGGCTATTGGTCAAGCCCCTATGTGAGCGCCTGCGGCTGCAACGGGGGAGTAACTACCGGTACAGTGCCCGTCGGTGGAACGGCTGTACCGACTCCGGCTCCTGCTGCGTCGGCCGCGCCTGCTGCCGCACCTGCAAAGGCGGATGCAGCGATGCCTGCCAAGCCGGATGCTGCGATGCCTGCCAAGCCGGATGCTAAGCCGGATGTCGCCCCGGCTCCGTTTGGCCCACCTCTCGTTCCACCCGTGGAAAAGGCCGCGCCCAAGGAGGGAATTCCGGGTGCATTGCCCGCGACTCCCGACCTCCACGCCTCGGCTGAGCCAACTGCCGCCGACACGGGTATTCTCACGGTATGGGTGCCGTACGAGGCCAAGGTGACCATCAATGGCATGCTCACCAAGAGCACGGGCAGCAGGCGGCGTTTTGTCTCCTACGGCCTGCAGTCCGGCTATACGTACAAGTATGTGGTCAAGGCGGAAATCGTTCGCGAAGGCAAGGTTGTCAAGGAGGAGCAGACGCTTTCGTTGTCGGCCGGCGAGCGCGGCGGCGTGGCTTTCGGATTCAACATCCCCGAAACCGTGGCCCAGAACGAGTAATCGCGACGGGACGAGTGGAGTCTGCCTATTCTTGAGCGTCTGTTCCGAAAGGCTGGGGACCCATGTTGGAGTCCCGGCTTTAGCCGGCTAAAGCCGGGACTCCAACACCCTTTTGGAACAGACTCTGAGTAAATGACAAATCGCGGCCTCCCGTGTAGTTCTGCACGGGAGGCCGTTTCTCTTGGAACTGCCCCATGTGGAACTTCGCTTGCAGCTTCTTGCCGCTCGTGCGACAATAAAGGTTTGTGCCGGCTCGATATACTAGCCGGTTGAGTAAGTTTATTTTTGGAGATATTGCCCGTGTACGAATCTGTTGCCGTCGTCGGCGCGACTGGCGCCGTGGGAACCATCATTGTCAAGCTACTGGAGTCGCGGAAGTTTCCCTTCCGTTCCATCAAGTTCCTGGCCTCCAAGCGTTCCGTGGGCAAGACGATAACGTTCCGAGGATGCTCCTACACGGTCGAAGAGCTGCGGCCCGAGGCGTTCGACGGCGTTCAATTGGCGATTGCCAGCACTCCGGACGACGTGGCGCGGGACTTCATTCCTCCGGCGGTTGCCCGGGGCTGCCTGGTCATCGATGAAAGCGGCTATTGGCGGATGGACCCCAAGGTGCCGCTGGTGATCCCCGAGGTCAATCCGCACGCGGTCAAGCGGCATCAGGGGATCATATCCAGCCCCAACTGTTCGACTACGCAAATGGTCCAGGCCCTGAAACCGCTGCACGATGCCGGCCGCGTGCGGCGGGTGATCGTGAGCACCTACCAGGCGACCAGCGGGGCAGGGCTCTCCGGCACGCGCGATCTCGACGGCGCTACCCGTGCCGTGCTCGCCGGCCAGGATTACCAATGCGAGGCATTTGCCTATCCGATCGCCTTCAACTGCATTCCCCAGATCGGCTCGCCGAAGCATCAAGGCTACACGTCGGAAGAGATGAAGATGGTGCTGGAAACCCGCAAGATGCTGGAAGATGACAGCATCCAGGTCTGCCCGACGTGCGTCCGCGTGCCGGTCGCCAACTGCCACAGCGAGAGTATTTTGGTGGAGACCGAGCGGAAGATCACGGTCGCAGAAGCCCGGCGGCTGTTTGCGGCCACGCCGGGGCTGGTCGTGTCGGACGACCTGGAAAAGAAGATTTATCCGATGCCGCTGACGGCCAACAACCGCGACGAGACATTCATCGGGCGGATCCGGGAAGACCTCTCCTCGCCCAACGGCCTGGCCTTCTGGTGCGTCAGCGACAATCTTCGCAAGGGGGCCGCCACCAACGCCGTACAGATTGCCGAGTTGCTCGTCAGCGGCGGAGGAACTTAACTGCTCGCGGTTTAGATCGTTACAATTCATGCTAACCCGAAGCGTCAGCGAGGTAGCGACTTAGGTCCTCGCTGACGCTTCGGGTTGGTGTCAGTCGAAACCGCGGGCAGTATAGGAATGGTTCCCCATGCGCACCATCAAGCTCACCGTGTCCTACGACGGCACTGATTTTGCCGGCTGGCAGACGCAGCACGGCCGTCCGACGGTGCAGGCTGCGCTTGAAGAGGCGATCGAAAAGATTACCGGGGCGCGGCCGTCGACGTTGGCCAGCGGTAGGACCGACGCGGGCGTTCACGCTTTGGGCCAGGTCGTCGGTTTCCGCACGGAATCGCAGTTGCCGCCCGCGGTGCTGCAGCGAGCGCTCAACGCGAAATTGCCCCGCAGTGTGGCCGTGCTGGACGTGGCCGAGGTGCATGCGGGCTTTCACGCCACGCACGACGCCTTACGGAAGCGCTATCGCTACGTGATCCACGACGGACCGGTCCGCGATGTGCTCGCGCGCCGCTACGCCTGGCATTATGCGCACGGGCAATTGGATGTGGAGGCCATGCAGAGGGCAGCCAACGCGCTCGTCGGAACGCATGACTTCAGCAGCTTCGAGACCACGGGATCGCCCCGGAAGACGAGCGTCCGCACGGTCTACGAACTGCGCATCGAGCGGGGCAGGGGGGAGGGGGAGCGGTTCGTCACCCTGGAAATCGAGGCCAACGGCTTCCTCTATAACATGGTCCGCACGATCGTGGGCACGCTGGTCGATGTCGGCCGGGGCGCTCGCCCGGAGGCCTGGCCGGGCGAGGTGCTGCAAGCCATGGATCGCCGCCGGGCGGGACGAACCGCACCGCCGCAAGGGCTTTTTCTTGTGCATGTCTGCTATTCCCAAGACCGTAAACCGTGCGAATCGCCCACATCATCACCCGATTGATTCTCGGCGGGGCCCAAGAGAACGTCGTGCTCTGCTGCGAAGACCTTCGCCGCGATTACGGCGACAACGTGCTGCTGATCACCGGCCGGGCGTTGGGACCTGAAGGCAGCTTGCTCGAGCGGGCGAGGGCAGGGGGGGTACCGCTGGCGGTCATTCCTTCGTTGCGGCGGGCTATTCATCCGTTGCGCGACTTGCTTGCCTATCGCACGATTCTCGAATCCTTGCGGGAATTCCGCCCCGACGTCGTTCATACCCATAGCGCCAAAGGTGGAATCCTGGGCCGCGCTGCCGCATGGTGTCTGGGTGTTCGGACAATTGTCCATACGGTTCATGGCGCACCGTTCCATCCTTACCAAAGCGCGTGGGCTAGATCGTTCTTTCGCGGTTGCGAACGCTGGGGGGCCAAGCGCTGCCACGGTCTCGTGAGCGTGGCCGATGCCATGACCGATTTGCTCGTCAGTGCCGGCGTGGCCCCTCGGGAGAAGTTTACGACTATCTATAGCGGCATCGAGGTCGAACCGCTTTTGCAGTCGCATCGACTGCGTGAGGCCGTTCGTAGCCAACTGGGCTACCGGCCCGAACATGTGGTGATCGGCAAGATTGCACGGCTGTTTCACCTCAAAGGTCACGAGTACCTGATCGAAGCAGCGAAACGATTGGTTCGCGCGGCGCCACTGGTGCGATTCCTGCTTGTGGGCGACGGCGTGCTGCGGGATCAACTTCAACGGCAGATCCGTGCTGCCGGCATGGAAGAGCACTTCCAACTCGTTGGGTTGGTTCCCCCCCAGGAAATCCCGGGCGTGGTGGCTGCTATGGATATCGTGGTCCATACGAGTCTCCGCGAAGGGCTTGCCCGGGCTTTGGTTCATGGGCTCTTGGCGGGCAAGCCGGTTGTCAGTTTCGACATCGATGGTGCCCGAGAAGTCGTGCTCGATGGCATCACTGGTTACCTGATTACTCCCAAGGACAGTGGGGCGCTGGCTGCGGCATTACTCCGGCTGGCTGAAGATACTACCCTACGCACCCGTATGGGAGGGCAGGGGAGGGGCAGATGTGCAGAACGGTTCTGTCATCATCGCATGACCCATGAAATCCGTTGCCTTTACCAGCGACTGGCGGAGTAAGTCCAAGACAGATCCGGAAAGACCTTTTTCGGCTCTTCCGCTTTTAGGTGCAAACCGGACAACCAACTGCGCTGGAGTCCCGCCTTTAGGCGGAATTCCGCTCGATTCCGCCTAAAGGCGGGACTCCAGCGGGCGTTTGCACCTAAAAGCGGTAGAGCCCCGTTTTCCATTGCGAAACGGTTATAAGACTGTTAAACTTGAGGGTTGCAACGCTTTTGTGACCGGTCGGGGTTAAACCCTACGGTTGGTCTATCGACGAGGATAAGTGATCGTGGTCCAAAATTGTCTCGGTTCGTATCGTTTGGTGAAAGTAATCCATCCTGGGCAGATCAGTCAGCTTTGGCAGGCCTATGACGACGGCCGGCAAAAAATGATCGCAATCAAGGCGATTCTGCCCAAAGCAGCCAATAATAGCGAACAGGTCGGTTACTTGCGTCAGGAGTGTAAGGTCGGGCTGGAAATTAAACATCCGCGGATCATTGAGGTATACAATTTTGCCATTGATCGTGGCACCCCTTTCTTGGCAATGGAGTGGTTTCCAGCCCCCAATCTGAAGAAACGAATCCGAACCAAGGAAGACCGTGCGAAGATTCTTCCTTTTTTCCCCACCATTGTCGAGCGGGCAGCCGAGGGTCTAGGGTGGATGCATACCAAGAATTGGGTCCACCGCGATATAAAGCCCGAGAATTTTCTGGTAAGTGACACAGGGGAGGTAAAGTTGATCGATTTCGGGCTTGCTGTGCGGCCAACGGGATGGCTTGCGAAGATCCTACCATTTAAGTCGAAAATACAAGGGACGCCGAGTTACATGGCACCCGAGCAAATCCGCTGCGCGGCGTTGGACCAGCGGGCAGACGTGTATAGCTTCGGATGTGTGCTCTACGAACTTGTCGCAGGAGCACCCCCGTTTACGGGGTCGACACAAGAGGAATTATTCGGTAAACATTTGAAGTCCCCGATACCACCCTTGGAGGCGGTCGACAGCAATGTGACTGCCGAGTTTGCCAATTTAGTTCGCCGGTGTTTGTCCAAGGACGCTGCCGGGCGGCCGAATTCGGTTCAGGACGTGCTGGGGGAGTTCCGCAAGATGCGGATGTACCGGGTCTTTCCGCGTCGCCCTGGTACGACGGTATCCTGAGAACTTATTTCGAAAACGAGTTGTGAGCGGTCTTTTTCGCGGAGTCCTTATGGATTTTGAAATAAGTTCCAAGGAATGGCGCAGAGGATCATCGTGGCCCAGGAAGACTTGAGAATGGCGGAAAGTATCCATCGCTTGTCGTTTGAACGGCCTATTTACGAGCTGGAAGAGCGTATCCAGAAACTGGAGGGCCTTGCGGCGCAAAACCCCGCGGCCCGAAATGAAGTGCGCCAACTGCGCCGTGCGTTGACCGACCTGAAGAAGCAGATTTACGGCCAGTTGAAACCCTGGGAGACGGTGGAAGTCGCCCGGCATCCTGACCGCCCCATGACGACCGACTATCTCGAGTTGGTCTTCGACGAGTTCGTCGAACTGCACGGAGACAAGACGTTCGGCGACGACCGGGCCATACGAACTGGGTGGGCCAAGCTCGACACGTACAAGGTGATGTTCGTGGGCCACCAGAAAGGCAAGACGCTCAAGGAGCGGAATTCGTGCTTTTTCGGCTGCGCCCATCCGGAGGGCTACCGCAAGGCGATGGCCAAGATGAAGATGGCCGCGAAGTTCCGCATGCCGGTGATCTGCATGATCGACACGCCCGGCGCCTACCCGGGCATCGGGGCCGAGGAACGCGGCCAGGCCCAGGTGATTGCCAGTTCGATGTTCGAGATGTCACGCTTGCCCACACCTGTGATCTGCGTGGTGATCGGCGAGGGAGGCTCCGGCGGCGCCTTGGGCATTGGCGTGGGCGATCGCGTGGCCATGCTCGAACACGCCTATTATTCGGTAATCAGCCCCGAGGGCTGCGCGGGCATTCTTTGGAAGAGCCATACCTACAAGGAACAGGCCGCCCAGGCGCTGAAAATGACCTCCAAGGACCTCTTGCGGTTGGCCGTTGTCGATGACGTGATCCGCGAGCCGCTGGGCGGCGCCCATCGCGACCACCACTTGATGGCCAATCGCCTCAAGATCTTCCTTCGCAGCGCGCTCCGCGAGCTCGTCGACCAGCCGGTCGAACAGTTGCTCGAAGCCCGTTATCAGAAATTCCGCCGCATGGGCGCGTTCCTGGAAGGCCGGATTTCCCCCGGGGATTCGGAAATTCGTCATCCCTCGCTTCCCTTGCCGCTCCGTGCCGACGTGGCAGCGGCAGTTTCCTGAGGATGCATGACGGGATACGGAAACCGGCCGGTCTCCGCGGCGGCGGAATCGCGTATCGCCAGACGACTCAAAAACCTCGAAACACTCAGTGAGGCCGCTCATGTTCCGCGTCATCCGCGTCATTACGCTTGCCGTGTTACTTTCTCTGATCGCGTTCCTAGTATGGTTGAAGGCAACTCGCGACGGGCGCGATTTTGCCGACACGTTGTCCGATCGTACGCAACAGTGGCGACACGGCGGCGAAGAAAAAGAGGCGGCCGAGAAACTGACCGCGCTGGGCGCGAGGTTCATCCGCTTGCCACCGGAGAACCGCCTCGTGTCTATCGACTGCACGAAGAAGACCCTCGACGACGAGGGTTATCGCTTGGTCGGCAAGTGCCTCAACCTGGAGGTGGCGACCTTCAATAACTGCGATCTGAACGACGACCGGATGCAACACCTGATGGGCCTCAACCGGCTGACATCACTTAACATCGTCGATACGCCAACGGTGACCGACGCCGGCATGAAAAAGATCGGTTCGCTGTCGCGGCTCGTCGGCCTGATCTTGACGAGAACGAGCGTTGGCGACGCCAGCCTGAAGCAGATCGGCCAGCTTCCGGAACTGGCGACACTCGACCTTTCCGGCACTTCGGTCACCGACGCCGGTTTGCCGGCCCTGGCCGGGCTGAGAAAACTTCAGTGGTTGCTCCTGGCCAATACTGCGGTCACGGACGCCGGTGTGGGCACGCTTGACGATCTGCGCGAACTGCAGCAAATCAGCCTCTCCGGAAGCAAGGTGACGGAGGAAGGCAAGGCCCGCTTGAAGAAGGTACATCCGAGGCTGACGATCAACTGATTTCGGAGTTCGATTTGAGCTACCAGAGAGGCCGTCTTGGGCCTGTTTTGAGGCCCCTTCTAACGTCCGATAATGTTTCTTATGTTCGGTCGGAGGAGCGGTTTTGCCGGGAGATACGGGGTTCCTTGTTCTTGGGGCCTGTTGAGCGGACGACGCAGATTGCCGGCGTCTGATGAGACGGTAAGTCAACCGGGAGTTGCAAAGAAAATAGTAGTCAGTACCCAGTACCCAGCGTGCAGAGACTGCGCCCAAAAGCGCAAATCGGCAGGGGGCCGAGAGACGGATTGCCCGACTGGAAACTGAGTACTGGGTACTCTGTACTTTGAGTGCTCTGTGGCGGTCAGAACCGGGGGCCGGCCGTTCGGATCGCCCAACCCGGTCCACCCCCCTGCTCCGCGGCCAGCCTATAGACCGTTTCGGCAGCGGTTATAGTTGCGGCCCATCGTCTGATAGCTACGGCCCATCTCTGCGGCGATGTAAAGCCGATCGCCCGGCAGAATCTGATACAAAGCTTGACGAGGCAAACAGGGCAAGAGCAGATTGCAATGAAATAGCCACGGGAGTAAAATGGTTATGTATTTGCTTTGTGCGTGGAATCATGCCAAGGATTTCGGCATTTGAAGAGGTTACCGCACCATTTTCAATGCGGTGGTCTAGTTGAGAGGATTTGTACGATGAAAGCTATTCAGCTCGAATCTCAAGTTGGCGATGATGGAATCCTTTCCTTGCATGTGCCGTTGGGACCGGCGGAGGCACGGTCGCGAGTAATGGTAACTACTTCGACGTTTGCGTCAACGAACCCTGATGCACGGGACCAATCCGACTGGAAGGACTTCATCTCGCGTACTTACGGATCGTGTGCAGACCTTGGGCTTGAAGAGCCAGAGGACCTTCCGCTGCCCGAGTGGGATTCGCCGAATCGCTGGCCAATAATCTGACTCTTGTAAGCCACAACACCCGAGAGTTTTCCCGAGTTCCAGGTGTGGCAGTCGAGGATTGGGAAACAGCCGATTGACCGACTCTCCCTACGTATCCACCACGAACGTCACTGGGCCGTCGTTGACCAACTCGACCAGCATGTGGGCGCGGAACCGGCCGGTGGCCACGGGAATGCCTTGCTCGGCCACGGTCTTAACGAAGAACTCATAGAGCCGCTCAGCAACCTCAGGCCCAGCAGCGGCGTCGAATGAGGGCCGCCGCCCCTTGCGGCAGTCGCCAGCCAATGTGAATTGACTCACCACAAGCATGGCACCTTTGACCTCGCCGACCGAAAGGTTCATTTTTCCCTGCGCGTCGTCGAAGACCCGCAGCGAAGCAATCTTCTGCGCCAATTGCCGGGCATCGGCCTCCTCGTCGCCTTGGACCACGCCGAGCAAAACCAGCAGCCCTTGGCCGATCTGCCCACAGATTTCTCCCTCCACGGCGACTTGGGCATGGGTGACGCGTTGCAGACAGGCTCGCATGGTACTAAGCAGGGAGCAGGGAGCAAAGAACACTTTGACACGTATTATTGTCTATTGGCTGTCGATGTACAAGGATCGTCTACAAACGAGTCTTCTCCCCTTCTCCCCTTCTCCCCTTCTCCCCTTCTCCCCTTCTCCCCTTCTCCCCTTCTCCCCTTCTCCCCTTCTCCCCTTCTCCCCTTCTCCCCTGCCCTTCCGCCCCCCTGCTCTCCACTGCCCTGCCCTTCAGCAACCGCCACATTTTGCGTAGAATATCAGTATGGAAACAAGACCTTCGATCGCGATTACTTTGGGCGACCCGGCGGGCATCGGCCCGGAAATTATCGTCGGCGCATGGACTGAAACTGTCGTACACGAATGGTGCCGGCCGCTGGTGGTGGGGCATCCGGGCGTGGTTCGGCGTGCCGTCGAGCTTTGGCGCACGGATCTGCACGTGCAAGAGATCCAGTCTCCCGACGAGGCGGATCCCTCGGATGGCGTCATTCCCTGTCTCGCCTGTGGATCGGACGAAGTGCTGGACATCTCGCCGGGCCGGCTCGACGCGCGGGCGGGACAGGCGGCCTATGACGCGGTGGTTGCCGCGGCAGGGTTGGCGCTGGCGGGAAAGGTGGATGCGATCACCACGGCCCCCTTGCAAAAAGAGGCCTTGCATCGGGCCGGGCACGCCTTTCCCGGCCACACCGAGTTGTTGGCAAGTCTTTGCGGCGTCAAGAATTTTGCCATGATGCTCTACCTGGGGCCAGACGACGTGTTGCACTCGCCCGCCGGCCTGGCCGTGGTCCACGTCACCCTACACACCGCACTGCGAAACGTGTTCGACGAAATGACCGAAGACGCCGTGCTGGCCAAGGCCCTTCTGGCCGACGATTTCATGCTCCGTCTGACGGGCAACCGGCCTCGGATCGGCATCTGCGCGCTTAATCCGCATGCCGGCGAAGGTGGGCTGTTCGGCGACGAGGAGCGAACGATCATCGGGCCGGCAATCGAGCGGGGAAGGGCACAGGGCCTCGATCTCGCCGGCCCGCTGGCCACCGACACGCTGATGGTCCGCGCCCGCGACGGTGAGTTCGACGCGATCGTGGCCATGTATCACGACCAGGGGCACATCGCCTTGAAACTACTGGGGATGCACCAGGCAGTCAACGTAACCCTGGGCCTGCCGATCATCCGCACGAGCGTGGCCCACGGCACGGCCTTCGATATTGCCTGGAAACGGCGCGCCGAGACCGGCAGTCTGATTGAGGCCCTGCGCGTAGCCAGCCAGTTGGCGGTCGGCAAGGCGCGACAAGCGAAGCCGCGCGCCAAGCAGGCCCGGAGAAGGCGAACGTAGGCCCTGACCGCGGGTCGATCATCCCCCTGCCCTGCCCGGGCCAAGTTTGTAAAGGCGACAGATTATAGTTCGCTCTTCAAGCGATCGTAATCCGGAACCTCGCGGGGATCGAGTTTCTGGGGATCAAGGCCCTTCTTGATCGCCTCGGCGAATGCCGCTGCCGCTGCCGCTTTCTTGCCTGCCGCTGAATAGGCCCAGGCCAGGTGGAAGAATTGCTGGGCCGTGCCCTCGCCCTTGACGGCCGCGGTCGCATCTTCGATGGCCTTGTCGAACTCCTGGCGGGCGATATGGACGACCGCCCGGGAATCGAGCACGCTTGGCAGCGGGCCACAGATCGCCAAGGCCTCGTCGATCAGTTTGAGCGACTCGTCCAGGTTCTGGTTGGCACGCGCGAGGTTGACAGCGAGATTGTTCATGACCAGGTAGCTCCGCGGTTCCTTGGCGAAAATCTCGCGGTAATCGGCGATTGTCTTGTCGTATTGACCTTGCCGGGCGTGCAACGAAGCAAGCACCAGCAACAGGGAGACGGGGCGACTGGCTTTGTCTGCCGCCTGGGTCATAATCTTGTCCAACCGCTGGAACTGGGCGGCATCCACCGTTTTCGACTGAATCATGGCGACTGCGGCAACCTGCAATTTCTCCGCCGCGTGCTTGTCCCAGCACTGTTCCAGGATTTCCAGGCACTCGCCGACTCGCTCGTGCCTGGCGAGGTAAGCAGCGTAAAGAACCTCGCCCGTCTCCAGGACCTTCCTGCTCCGCAGGGAGTAAAAGAGCCTACCGGCCTGCTCCTGGAATTCGCTGGCCTCGACCCGTTTGCCCTCTGCCTGCAGCCGATCGCCGAATTTCTCCATCGCCTGGGCCGCCATGAACACTTGTTGTCCGTGGTCTTGGGGCTGAACGTGCGGCCTGGGGTTCAAGGCAAAGTCCATGACCAGTGCGGCGGCGGCCTTGTAGTCGCGATGCAGGAACTCGTACTCGGCCCTCAATTGCACCGTTTCGAACAGGTCGGGGGCGATCTTCTCGAGGGCTTTCAGCCAGTTGTCGGCGTCTTCGAACTCCTTTTTCTCCAAGAGGCTGCCGACGTAAAAGACCAGGATACTGGGCTGCGCGGCGCCTTTCTGGGTGCCCAGTACGCTGTGCATCTCGTTGCAATAATCGGCCCACTGGCCCCTCCGCAAGTAAAGCCGGGCGAGGGTCAGGCGGTCGTCGGGCGTGGCATCGCTGCCCCGCACCACGTCTTCCATAGCTTGAACGGCCTCGCCGAGTTTCTCCCTGCGGGGGTCGACCAGGAGGAAGAACACTTTTGCCCGCTTGTCTTCGATCGAAGCCACCTTGGTGTGCAGGTTCTCCTCGATCAGCGCCAGCCCTTTCAGGAAGTGCTCGAAGTCGCCGCGGCTTTTCAGGATGAGGGCCAGGCCACGGCGGGCCCAGCAGACATCCATAAGCGTTGCCGGCGACTCCAGCTTGATAATCCGGTTGAGGAGCGACTCGGTCCGGTCGAACTTGCCGATCTTCGAATAAAATGCCGCTACTTGACGCAGGATATGCGTGTTTTGCGGGGAGGCCTTGGCGGCTTCTTCGTACTTCGCCTGGGCCTTCTCCGTTTGCTTCAAAAGGTCCCAGCAGATGGCGAGAGTTATCGGGGCGCGTTCGCCCTTGAGGTGTTTCGCGGCGTCATCGATATACGGCACTCCCTTATCGGGCTGGCCCACGTCCACGAGTTGCTGCACGATGGCAATCCACACTTCGTGGGCCTGGAGATCCAACGCCCGCGCTTTCATGAGCGCGTTCACGGCTCGCTGCGCCATGGCAATCATCTTCGTCTGTATCTGCAGCGCCTTCTCTTTCTTCTCGTCCTTTTGCGAATCGGTCGTCTTCTCGTCGGCTTTGGCGGCTTCCCAGTCCCGGGCGGCCGCCACAGCTTCCGCCTTCAAACGCCGGGCGAGCACACCAAACAACTGCCCCTGGCGGAGAAAGTCTTGGTACTTCCGGCTGTCGGGGGGAACGGATTGCTCGATGACTTTGGCGGCTGGGCCAATGTCGCCCACGAAGGCCTTCACAACTTCAGACTCCTCAGTCATTTCGCTCAGCAATGGGCTCTTCTGCTTCTCAAGATAATCGATCAATTGCGCGGCTTCTTGGATGCGTCCGTGGGGCAAGAGGAGGTGAACCGTGCTGCGAAGCACCTCTCCGTCGCGTTCTCCCATGTCGTGGATGGCATGGATATACAGGTCCAGGGCCTGTTCGGGCTCGTCCTGCCATTCGCAAATCTTGGCGGATAGGACGGCCAGCGCCGACCAATCCTTGCGGGCCTCCATGGCGTCCTGTAGATACCCGCGGGCCTCCAGCAGCAGTTGCGGGTCTTTCTTGTTGGATTGCACGAGCGTACGGATGGCCTTGGCGTAGAGCCAGTAGGGCCCGCGGCCGCCCAGTTTCTCGATCTCGGCGGTCAAGTTGTCGAGTTCCTGTAAGTCGGGCGTCTGACCTTTCTCAAAGACGCGCAGAGCCAAGTCGCAAAGAAGATACCGGGCCACAATATTCTTGGGGTCGCTCTGGGCAACGAGACGGAAGTAGGACCGCGCCATAGCAAAATCGTTGATTTGAATGCTCAGGGCGGCAAGATTGCCCCAGAGACGCCTCTTTTCCAAGTCGCTCAGCTTGGCCACGTCTTCCCCTAACCTCTTCAGTACTTCGGCTCTCTGCGGATCCTTGCTGCGGCAGGCAAGGTTGCCGCGGGCAGTGCGCAAGATTGCCTGATCGCCGATGTGCCCCCGGGCCTGATTGATGACGTCCAATGCCTGCTTCCAGTAGTTTTCCTTTTCGGCCGGATTAGTTTCCGTTTCAGCCTGGTACATTGCCAGATTGATGAGAGCCAGCCAGATCTGAACACGGCTGGGGAATTTTCCCGCGCACTCTTCGAGATAGCGACGGGCGTCGTGGGGAACGCCTTTTGCCAACAGCACTTCCGCCTTGAGCGCGGCGAGGTTCGGGTCCAACGACCGCTGCTTCTCGATTCGCTCGAGCAGGTTGTCGACAGGCTTCCAGTCGCGCCTTTCCTTGTCTTTTCTCAGGAGTTCCATGATCCAGATTCGCGCCAGGGAGAGGGGTGCGTCCGGACTGGGACGAGGCGCTTTCATCAGCGCCAGGTATTGCTCTTTGGCCAGCGCAAGGTTCGACTGATTGATATAGATATCAGCCAGCGCCTGTCGTGCCGAGAGAAAGTAGGGATCGATCTTCACGGCCTCGGAAAGAGCAATGATCTGCCGCCCAGTGTCGACCTCCTGACGATAACATTGGCTGAGGAAGAAATAGGCGAATTTCTTGTCGCGGGGAACGTGCAGGCTGGGCAGGACATCGAGGAGGATTGCCTTGGCCGCCTTCCACTCGCCCATCATCAACTTCCTATAGGCCTCGAGAAAGTCCACTCGCTCCGGCGGATACGGCCTGTCCAGCGGGGGCGGCAGGCGGAAGTCCCGCAGTTCCTGCATGAACTTCGCCGCTTCGGTAAATTGGCCGCTGGCGACCAGCTCATTGCTCAATTCGAAAAGCAGATCGGCATGGCCGGGCGTCCCGACGGTGGCACTCAGTCCCTGCTTGTAGATCGCGATCGCCTCCTCCGGATGGCCAAGGCGCCTCTTGACGTCGGCCATGACAAGGTACATGGCTCGATCACTCTTGTCCGCTTTGATGCCACGGCTGAGGTAGTCTTCCGCCGTCTTGTACTGCCCTTTCGCCAGATAACAACATCCGGCGATCCACAGTCCCACAGAGTTCTCCGGCGCCAGTTCCAGGACGCGGTTCGCTTCGATCAGGGCCTCGTCCATCTTCTCGTGTTCCCGCAAGTAAAAAGCATATTTCTGATGCGCGGACACCGATTTTTCATTGATCTGGCGGCCATCCTTGTCCTTGCCGTAGACCATGTCGTGCATGACTTTTTCAGAATCGTCCTTGCGGTCCATGTGCGTGCGATAGACGTCGGCCAACCGCACATACGTGTTGATTTGCGTCGGCGCGACCTTGATGACCCGTTCGAATTGCTCGCAGCCCTTTTGGAACTCGCCGCAACCGACGAGGATCTGGCCATTCAACTCCAGCAGTTCGGGGTCGTCGGGAGTCTCTTTTAAGAGGTCCTCCATGTGCTTTTTTGCGTCTGCATAACGCTGGGACATGATGAGCATGTCGACGAGTTTCCGCCGCGCCTCGCGCACTTTATCCTCCGACAAGACGCCGGAGGCACGCAAGACTTCTTCAAGTTCCACGCAGGCCGCACGAACGTTGAATGTCCTGGCATGCAACAGCCCTAAGTGCAATCGTGCTTCACGATCCGTCGGCTGGAGGGTAAGAAAATTATCGAGGAGGCGAATCGCCTCCTTCAGATCTTTCCCTTCCTCTGCCGTCTCCGATGCCTTTTGGATGGCGTAGGCCTGGCGTCGAACCTGGAATCCGTGCAACAAATGCACGCCGCCCCCCATGACCACAACCACGACGAAGCAGATGACCGCCAGGCGCACATTCAATGTTCGCATAACCGAGTCTCACAAGACAGTTTTTCGATAGCCGCCTCGTCCATTATAACACAACCACAGCTTTTTCCATCATCGAGCCCCCCCTGTAGACAGAGAACAATGGCATGCCGATCTGTGTCGTCGAAGTCGGACTATGCAAAGAAAAATCGTTATAATCGCTACACCCGCGCCAATCTCGTAGGCCAGCCAGCCATAGCGCAGGCCGTAGTAGAAGAACTTGAAGTACTCGCTCACGACAAAGAGGAACCCTTCCTCACTTTGCCACCAATTCTCATTGTCGAATTCGTAAACCGGCGTGGAAACCATGTCGATCTCGACCGGCTGATCGGCCAGGAGTCGCTGGAAGATCCAGCGGGCCCGCCGCGTGTGCGGACCTTCCGTGACAACCATCAATCGCTTCGCCGGGTGCTTGGCCAGGTAGTTGGCCACTCCTCGGGCCTCGTCGAAAGTGGTTCTCGCTTCGGTATCCAAGCGAACGATGCAATCCCTCGACACGTCGCATTTTTCCACGATCCTGACTATAACCTCGAACGAAGAGGGCAGCGTGCCGTCCAGTTCGTTGGGATGGGCAGCGAAAGTATTGAGGAGGATCTTTGGCGCCCAGCCGCCCCGCACGAGGGCCGCCGCCACGAACGGACGCGTGTTCAGGCCGCCACCCAGCAACACTGCGGCGTCGGCCTTCCGCGGTGGACCGCCCACGTCTAGCCAGCGCGCCAGCAGGGGCAACGTTCGCGGGTTCACCGCCAGGACGAAGATCAACATGCCACCGAGCACAAAAACCAGCCAGCGGCGAGGCCGTGGGAATTTCATGGCGGCGCCTCGCCAATTTGACTGCGGATTTCCTCCTGAAAGGCAGCGGCCTCCAGGGGCAGCGCGCGGGCGGGCTGCTCCCCAGCCCAGGCATAGATCAACGCCAGCCAATTGTACATGAAGTCCTTTACGCCGTGACGACTGCGCCACCAGGCATTCACCGGGGACTCCGGCTCAGGCAGCCATTTCAGGCCCACGCGGGCGGACCCGGCCGGGCCAAGCGCTTTGTCCAGCACGTATCGCAGACGGCCGCTGTTCCAAGGGCTGCACGCCAACCACACTCTCGCATCCGGGTGCGCTTGCAACCACTTATCCAGGGCATGGGCCTCGTCCCAGAAGTTGCGGGCATCCGCGCGAATGGAGTACACGTCGGCCGGCGGCACACCGCGCTTGCCCAGTTCGCTCAGCGAGGCCTGCTCGAACGAGCGCACGGCCCCGATCTCGACGAGCCGCGTCGTCCGTGGCAAGAGCAAGAGAATCGTCCGGCCGGCACGCTCGCCGTGCCAGGCGGTGGCCGTATCGTAGGGTTGGAAACCATCGGCGCCCAATTCCGCGCCATGAATGCAGAAGTAGTCGCATTCCGCGGGCGAACTGCCGGCCAACAGCGGCTGGGCCAGCAGGCGGAAAATCAGCGGATGTGCCAGACCGAGGAGCGCCAGAATCACCAAAACAATCACGACTCGGCGGCTGGGCATCCACCCGGGAACAAGCCAGCGGCGAACGTTCTGTCCGAACATGGGTGGAATAATACGGACCTCCCTATCGCCGCGAATCCTTCGCCTCGTGATAATCCTGCTCGGTGTTCACGGCCCAGACGTTCGACTTGTCGCAAACCCCGGCGACGATGTTGTCGACCGCCACCATCGCCGTAAGCATCGAATGGTCTTGGTTGTTGTAGCGATGCATGCCGTTGCGGCCCAGTAGGAACAAGTTTGCGAAGCGATCGACGAAGCTGCGGATCTCATCGAAGCGATCGTACGTGCCAAAGTACGCGGGGTAGGTCTTCGGCATGCGAATCACCGTGGCGTCCAGCACGGCGGAACGGTCGATGATCCCGATCTTTTCCAGTTCCTCACCCCCCAAGCTGATCAGTCCCTGGTCCGGCATCTTCCACAAGTCGTCGCTCTCATAGCAGAAATACTCCAATCCGACCCAGACCTTCGAACGATCGGAGACCATGAAGGGACTCCAGTTATTGAAGACCTGCAGGCGGCCCACCCTCACGTCCGGTTCCTGGATATAGATCCAGTTGTCGCGGATCAACTGCCGCCCCTGCGGGGAATCCTCGTGGACCTTGAGCTCCTTCAATAGCAGGCCCACCGTGATGAAGTCGCGGTAGACGAGCCCCTCGCTTGCCTCCCGCACCGCGGCCGGAACCGCGGCATCCAGCGAGCGAACGAGGTCCTTGACGGGCATCGTCGAAAAGAACCAGTCGCCGCGATAGACCGTCGTCTGGCCGTCGCGCGGATCGACGGCCTCGACGGCCACAATCCGCTCGTTTTCCACGTGGATTTTGCTGACCCGCTGATGCTGGATGATCCGTCCGCCGCGCTCGGTGATTTCCCGGGCGACAGTCTCCCACATCTGCCCCGGACCGTGCTTGGGATAAAGGAACTGCTCGATGAGCGAGGTCTCGGTGTCCTTCTGGGCGATGTCGCCGCGGCGGCGGAGGAGTTTTCCCAGGATATGTTTCACGGCGCCGAGGATCGACAGGCCCTTGACCCGCTGCGCTCCCCATTCGGCGCTGATGGACGAACAGCGCTCGCCCCAGACCTTCTCCGTATACGACTTGAAGAACGTCCGGTACAATTCTCGCCCGAAGCGGTTGATAAAAAACTCTTCCAGGTTCTTTTCCGGCCGGAACGGAAAGAGGACCGCGCGCAGGTAACTGAAACCGATCTTGACCATTCGCGGCAAGCCGAGTTTCTTGATCGTGTCGAGGCTGAGCGTGATGGGGTAGTCGAAAAATCTGCGGAGGAAATAGATGCGGCTCTTGCGCGGCCGCAAGAGCATGACCTTGTCGCACTTTTCCGGGTCGGGCCCGTCGGCTGCGGCCGTCACGCCGCGGCTCATGCGCTGGTAACTGATGGTGGACTGCCCGGGCTGCACCCGTTCCATCGGCATGCGATTGAGCCACCATTCCATCACGCGGTCCGACTTGGAGAAGAAGCGGTGGCCGCCGATGTCGATGCGGTTGCCTTTGTAGTTGGCCGTGCGCGAGATGCCGCCGACATAGTCCTCGACCTCCAGCACCGTGGGCACGATGCCGGTCCGTTGGAGCAACTCGAAGGCGGCGGTCAAACCCGCCGGACCGGCCCCAATGATAATCGCCGTCTTTGCCGCGGATTCACGATCCATTTTCAACTCAACCACTCAAGCGTGAGAGTAGCGGCCGGTGGAATTGATACGCGCGTGCATGTCGTCGACAATCCAATGGATCACGCAAATGTGGACGCTTTCGACCATGCCCATGTCATCCAGCGGGACATGGATGCCCGCCTCGGCCATCTGCTTCAGTTTGCCGCCGCTGTAGCCAGTCATGCCGAAGGTCGCCAACCCGTGGCGATTGGCCCAGTCCACGGCCGCCAAGATGTTGGGGCTGTTGCCCGATCCGCTGATCGCTACCAACAGGTCTCCCGGCTTGCCCAGGTTCATCAATTGCTGCACGAAGATCTGGTCGTAGCCGCAGTCGTTGCCGATCGCCGTTAGCCAGCCGACATTGTCGGTCAGGCTCAACACCCGTAGACGCCGCCGCGATTCGTCGCACAAGTCCTCCTGGCGGAGACAGCCTTTGCCCAAATCCTCACAAAGGTGCGAGGCGGTACAGGCCGAACCACCGTTGCCAACGACAAATACGGTATTTCCGTTCTCCCAGGCGGCATACAATAATTCCGTCAGATGGTTCACCTCGGCCGGGTCCACCCGCACAAGTTCACTTTGCAATCGTTCGAGGTAACTTGGATAATCCAACGAGGTACCGAGCATTTTAACTCCTGCGAGGCTTAGTCAAGGAATTCATAAAAGTTTAGCTTCCAACGCGAGCACTTGCGGCACGCGGACTAATTATTGTACCCGAGAACTCGCTTTGGTCCTAGCGTGGGAACGGTTGACATCCCCTCTCGTTGCGGGTAGGCTAATAGAGACAATGACGAAGTCTGAGTGACGATGCCCACCGCACCATGTCTTGGCCCCTTGCTTCCCATTTTAGCGCCATGTTACAGAATCCGCGCGTCGCGTTTCGCGACCCGCGGCTGCAAAGGGCGGTCATTGAGAAGAATGAGCAGAACCAGCCGCGGCCTTGGGCTGGGGCCTTCGCCGTAGTCTACAAAGGAGTTGACCCTGAGGACCGGACGCCCTTCGCGATTCGCATCTTCACCACTGAGTCGCCTGAGCGCCGGGAACGCTATGATCTGATCAGCGCCTACCTCCAAGGCCGGAAACTCAATTGCCTCGTCGATTTCGAGTATCGCGACCGTAGCATTCGCTCGGCGGGCGACGGCAAATGGTACCCTGTCATTATTATGGAATGGGTCCAGGGCGAGACGCTCTTCAACTGGCTGAGGGCCCGTTGCCTGGACGGCAATCGCGACGCCATTGCCGCCGTGGCCGGCCGCTGGCTGGAGGCAGTCCAGGAACTCGGCGACAATTCAGTCGTCCACGGCGATTTGCAGCATGCCAACGTGATGATCGACTCCGCCTCGCGCGTCAAGCTGGTCGACTACGACGGCATGTGCGTTCCGTCGCTGGTCGGCCGGCGAAACCTGGAAGTGGGCGTCGAGCCGTACCAGCACCCCAACCGCGGCGCCGGCACGTTGCTCTCGCTGAATCTCGACAATTTCTCCGCCCTGCTGATCTACGTGGCCTTGCGGGCACTAGTCCTCCAGCCGGGCTTGTGGGCAAAACACGTGGAACAGGTGGGCTACGACAAGTTACTCTTTCGCCGTGAGGATTTTCAGGCGCCCAGCCAGTCGCCGCTGTACTATGATCTGCTGCAACTGGGCGACAACGACGTGCGAAATCTCACGGAGCAGCTCTTCGCCCTGTCGCAAGCGCGGATGGAGGAGGTCCCGCCGCTGAACCAACTGGCCAACAGCTACGTCGAGGTCGAGCGGTTGCTGGTCGCAGGCCAGTGGGACGCGGCCGTCGAATTGCTGAATCGCCGCGGTCATTTCCGCGATGCCCCGGCGCGGCTACAACCGGCGATCTACCAGGCCTACGAATACGTCTGCCGCCAGCAGGCGTGGAACAAGTTCCTGCGGCTTCCCTTGGAGGTCACCGAGCAAGCCGATCGGCAATTGGCCGAGGCCTGGAACGAAGCGCTTTTCGTCAACTTTCCCCCCGCCGAGCAACTGCGGCAGCGGGTCGTCGATGCCCGCCAACGCGTGCAGGTGCTTGAGCGGTTGCAGCATCTCGTCCAGCAATCGGCTGGCAAGGTCAGTTTTTCAGGCGAGAAAGAGTTGGCGCTTACCGCGGCGGCCTTGCCCAGGGGATACGAGCACGGCCTGCGCGAGCGCGTGAGGTTGGCCCGTCGGCGAGTCAAAGCCATCGCCCGGCTGAAGAAGGCGCTGGACGAAGACACGAGCGAGGCCGCCATTGTGGTGGCGTGGAATATGGTGGCCGAGGCCGACTGCGAGCAATTCGTGAGCATTGACTGGGGCATGCGGATCGCTGTAGCCGAAGAACGGCTGGCGGTCTTCGAAGCCTTGGGAACGATCACCGCCGACCTTGCGCCCGACGAGCGCGATCGGCAGGTCCTGGCCGTCTGGAAAGAGAAGTTGATGGCCGACTGCCCCGAGGCCGACCGTTGGCGGCCACTGTACCAAATGGCGGCCGTGCGGCGCGAAGTGCTCAAGCGGCTGCAGGCGGCTGTCGACGCCACGGATGACGCCGGGATCGTACAGTGGGGCGGCAAGCGCTGCCTGGAAAGATATCCCTTGCCGCAGCCGCTGGCCGAGGCAATTGCCGCAGCCCGCCAACGGCTTGAGCGCAGCGAACCGGCGGCGGTCGTAGCGGATAAAGTCGCGGCGGGAGCAAACGCCGCCGGCGAAGTTGCAAGCGAGCCGGCTACCGACCAAGACCAGCCGCTCGATGAAACACCGTCGCTCAACGAATCCGCATTGGAGTCCCCTGCCCTGCCATCCGAGACCTCCGAGCCGTTCGACGCCGAAGGACCTGGCGAGGCCCGTTCGCGTTGGAAGTGGTCGCGGCTCTTTTCGCGGCGAAGTGAACCCGAACAACCCACTTAGAGCAAACCATGTACCGCGCACCTTATACGCAGTCGATCAGTCGCCAGAACAAGGCCTGTTTCCTCTTCCTCCTCGACCAGTCGTTCTCGATGGAGGAGCCGCTGGGAAATTCGTCGAACCGCAAGTGCGACGAGCTTGTGGCCGCCATTAACGGATGGCTGCAGAACATGGCCATCCGCGCCAGCGGCGATGAAGGCATCAAGGACTGGATGGATATCGGGGTTTTCGGCTATCGCACCGATCAGCAGGCCAATCCGATTATCGAATCCGCCCTGCAAGGCCCCCTGGCCGGCCCGCGGCTGGTCTCGATCACCGAAATCGGCGCCGCCCCCGCCCGCATCGACACCCGCATGCAATACCTGCCCGACGAAGAGACGGGCGAGATCTTCCAGATACCCTGCGAAATGCCCGTCTGGGTCGACCCCAGGGCGGAAGGCGGCACGCCTATGTGCCACATGCTCTACCTGGCCCACCAGATTCTTTCCGATTGGATCAGCAGGCATCCGCGGAGCTTTCCGCCAATCGTCGTACACATTACGGACGGCGAATCGCAGGACGGCAACCCGATTCCCTATGCCGACGCCCTGAAGGCCCTGGCCACGGAAGACGGCAACGTGTTGCTGTTCAACTGCCACCTTTCCATGACCGCCGCCGATCCGTTCATGTTTCCCGCCAGCGACCAGGGACTGCCCGACGACCTGGCCAGGGCCTTGTTCCACATGTCCAGCGTGCTGCCGGAGCCGTTTTTCCGGCACGGCCAGACGGAAGGCTTTCCCTTGCAACCCAACGCCCGCGGCATGGCCTTTAACGCCGACATGGTGTGTCTGATTCAATTCCTCAACATGGGCACACAAGCCGCGCCCGGACTGAGATAGCGCCAAGAATAGTAGCAGGCACCGGATACCCGCTTGCGGGTCGCGTGCCGTCCGCCCAAAATGGACCAACTCCCTCCCACAACCCAACCCCGCGTCAACGGCCGCGTCATCTTCCTGATCGACGAGTCGGAACCGCTGCGCGAGTGTATCGCTGGAGGGACGAAATCGAAGGCCGAGAGTATTGCCACGGCGCTGAATTCGCTCTTGAGCCAACTCGCCGCCGGGACCGACCTGGAAGTGGCCGTGGCCGGCTACTGCGGCGACGGCGAGAGCGGAGCGGACGTCGGCTGCCGCTGGGGCGGTCCGTTGGCCGGGCGACGTTTCGTTGCCACGGCGGCCCTGGCCGATACTCCACTGGTCGTGGAACAACGCGTCCGCCGCATAGCCGTTGCCGTGCCGGGTGGGCAGGAGGAAACCGTGCCGTTTCCCATCTGGTACGTGCCGCGGATCGGCGGCAGCATCTTGCCGGTGTTGGGATATGCCTATTGCCGCCGCCTAGTGGTCAGCGGAACCACGCCGGAGACGGTCTGGAACAATCGGCCCTTGGTCATCAGCTTCTTGGGCGACCTGGTGCCCCAGCCGATGGAAATGGCCGTGGAACAGGTCTTGGGGCTCTCCTTGCCTGGCGGACCGCCGCTGTTGTTCCACATCCACCTCGGCGGCGCCGTCGCCGGGCGTTCCGTGCTCTACCCGTCCAGCGACGTCCACCTCCCGCCGGGCCCTGCCGGTGACTTGTTCCGCTGGTCGAGCGCGTTGCCCGACGACATGATCGCCGCCCTGCGCAGCGCCCAGATACCGGCGGGCGCGGGGGCGCGCGCGATGATCTACAACGCCACCGTGGCCGACCTGATCCGCATGTTGTCGCTGGTCAAGACCTACGCGCAACGCGCCGCCGCACCCTGGCAACCTGAGGGCTAGAGCGGAAGACCCCACAAATGACCGTGCGACTCGATACACGACTGTTCACGCTGGCCAAGGACCCGGAGCAACCCGGGGCCTTCCAGGACGCCTGCTGTATCGACACGGAGCACCACATGGCCGCCATTGCCGACGGCGTGTCGTCCGCCTTGTTTTCCGGTCCTTGGGCGGCCATCCTGGCCGAAGCTGTGGTGGCCGACTGTCCCAATCCCACCGAAGCGGAGGCGTTCGCCGCTTGGCTTGCGCGGCAGCGCGAGCGCTGGGCCGCCAGTGTCGATACCAGCGGCCTCTCCTGGTTCCAGAAGGCGAAGCTGCCGATGGGGGCCTTTTCGACCTTGCTCTTCACCCGCGTCTGCCAAATCGATGACGCCCCGGCTGGGGCCTTCGGCGGGTTCCGACTGGTGGCCTTCGCGCTGGGCGACAGTTGCCTCTTCCAGGTCCGCGGCGGCGAGTTGGTGCGATCCTTCCCACTGGAGACCGCCGAGCAGTTCGAGACCGACCCCATCGTCCTGGGAAGTGTCGATCTGAAACGCGACCACCTGCTGCAATTCGCATTTCTTGACGAAATGTGTTATGCTGGCGATGAGTTGATCCTTTGCACGGACGCCGTGGCCGAATGGGCCGTGCGCTGCTATGCCAGCGGCGAGCCGCCGGTCTGGAGCGATTTTTGGGGCATGTCCGAAGACGATTGGCGCTCGGGCGTCGTCTGGCTCAGGCAGGAGCGGCAGATGCGCATCGACGACTCGACGATGCTCATGCTCCGCGTGGTCGACGAGTGCGTGGAAACGCCTGTCGGCGACGAGAAGCCGCGCCAGCAGACGGCTGAAGCCGCAAGCGCCGCTGCAGCCGACAACCCCGCGGACATGGATTGGCTCAAGGCGGCTTCGAAGGACTTGAAGTCCATTTCCGAGTCGCTTGCCGAGCAAGCCGACCAGACCTCGGAGAAAGTTTTGAAACGCCTCCGCGGCCTCAAAGATCGAGCCATGAAGAAGTATCACGAGAAGTTCGGCCAGAAGGACGACGGCGACGAATAACCGTTCGCCATCCTCTCACACGTTTCCCACCTTTTTACCCTTGGAGTCTTTGCCATGCTGAGTTCCCGCCGTTTGACGCGCATCAGTCAATTCGCCCTTTTGTTCGTCGTGGTGCTGGCCATTTCCAGCCACGCCGGCATCTTGAAACTGTTCGGCGACATCGTCGAATACATCGCGCCGGTCGTCTGGCCGCAACCGCCGATCATCCAACCCGGCACGGCCGGCGGTCCACCGTCGGATGCCATCGTGTTGTTCGACGGCAAGGACATGTCGGCCTTCAAGGACGGCAGCGACTGGAAGGTCGAAGACGGCTGTGCGATTGCCGACAAGCACGATATCGACAGCAAGCAGTCCTTCGGCGATTGCCAACTTCACGTCGAGTGGGCCTGTCCGGAAAAGGTCGTCGGCAGCGGCCAGGGACGCGGCAATAGCGGCGTCTTCATGATGGGCCTCTACGAGATCCAGGTCCTGGATTCCTACGGCAACGATACCTACTACGATGGCCAGGCCGCCTCGGTCTACAAGCAGCACCCGCCCATGGTCAATGTCTGCCGCAAGCCGGGCGAGTGGCAAACCTACGACATCATCTGGGAAGCCCCCAAGTTCGACAAAGCGGGCAAGCTGCTCAAGCCGGCCTACGTGACCGTGCTGCAAAACGGCGTGGTGGTGCAGAACCACTTCGAGCTGACGGGTGGAACGTCCTGGAACGAGAAGCCGCACTACACGGCGCACCCCTCGAAGCTGCCGATTCGCTTGCAGTTCCACGGCAACCCCGTCCGCTTCCGCAACATCTGGATCCGCGAGATCAAGGACATTGTCAGCAAGCCCGGCAACCACGCGCACCACCCGGGGTGATGGAAGAATCAAGTAGGTCCTTTCTGCCGGAAAGGACTAATGTGCGCTGACCGAGGGGGAAACTCCGAGTTTCCCAACAAGGCGGAGCACATTAGTTCCTCTCGGCAAGAGGAACCTACTTACTTCCCAACATACTTCTTGCCCGGCTCTGAAGATCGGCAAACCGCGGGCCCCAAGGGCCCGCGGCAATCTTTTGAAAAAGGGGACGGGCCTGCTGGCAAAGCCCGTTTTCCCAGAGCAACTCCGCCCGCTCCCAGAGGATCTGGGCGTTGACCGGGTCCGCCTCGCAGGCCGCCGCGTAGGCCCGGTCCGCCAGATCGACCTGCCCCTGCCCCCGTAGCGTCCGCGCCAGGTCGGCCCAACCGGACGCTTCATAGGGCGCTAGGCAAAGCGGCGTGGTCAAATAGTCCCAGGCCAGATCGGTCTCGCCCAATTCGCCGAGGATCCGGGCCGCTGCCTGACAGGCGGCCGTGGGATCTGGGTCGAATTGCCGCCAACGGTCGGCCGCACCGATTACCTCCGCCACCAACTCTCGCGAACCGCCCGGCCGCAAGGGACCGATCGCGGCGACCAGTTTTTCGTAGCGCGCGAGCAACTGGCCGTAATCGCTGCGGATCAGCTTGACATTCACTTGCTCCGGCAGATGCTCGCATTCGATCTCCATGGCCCGTTGGCGGAAACTGATCGCCCGGGCGGTCCGGCCACGGGCGTCGGCAATCGCCTCGGCCAGGTACCACAACGCGGGCGAGTCGTTGTAGCGCTTGTCGACGAGCAGCGTTTGCAGCAAGGCGTCGGCCCGCAGCAGTTGTCTCGTCTGCCGGAAATGCTCGATCCGCGCCAGCGCGAGATTCAACCGCTGGCCTTCCGGGGCCTCGCGGGCCGCCATTTCCAGCAATTCCTCGGCCAGTGCCGGGTCGCCTGCTTGCTGCACTTCGCAGGCCAAATATACGGCCGACGGCCTGTCTCCGCTGTCGATCAGCCGTTTGGCCGCGGCACGGATGGTCGGCTGCCAGCGTCCGCCGTTATCTCCCTGCAGCAGGGCCTCACGAAAAGCGCTGTCGATCGGCGGCACCGAGCCTGCGTCGAGCGTTTCCGCAAAGAGCTTGCAGAAGATCTCTTGGGCATGGAACCGCCAGCCAGCGTTCAAGAGTGCCCTGCCCTGCTCGTAACGGGCCGCATATTTCAGTTCGGGCACGGTCTCGAAGCGTTTGAACATTGGGGCAAAGCCATCGGGCGACTCGCAGTTGCCTAAAGTCTCACGGATCGCCATCAACAATCCCCAGGCCATTTGCGGCGATGGCGTATGTTGGATAAACGCTATCGCGCGCTCGCGTTCCCGCCGCTGCTGTGGCTCATTGTGCGCGGCAACCTGGTCGTCGCGCCAGGGGTCCCAAAGCTCGTGAAATTCGGCAAGTTGCCCGAAGAAGTCACTGGGAGCAACGCCCTCCGCGGCGTTCTTTTTCTCCACGGCGTTTCGCACAGGCGGGGAACCTCCTCCGCTTGGAACGCCACGGAGGGCGTTCCCTACAGGAGGTGTGAGCTTGCCCAGGTATCCAGCCACATAACGGGCCAGCGGATCGTTGGGATGGTCAACCAGCGGGTCGGCCAGGAGCGGAGCGGGACCTCCAAAATCCTGTTTTTCCTTGGGATTCCACGTCTGCCCGCTGCTCAGCAGCAGAGTATAGAATCCCAAGCGGCGGTCGCCGCGGCGGAAGAACCGCTGGCTGATGATCTGCTTCATTTGATCCGGGGCTTCCCCCAGATCGGCGGCGATCAAGGCCAGGGCGTCGTCCTCGCTCCACTTGTCATACGATTCATCGGAAAGGAGTTTCCTTGCCTCGCGGACAAACGATTGGCTTCGTAGCGGCAACGGCAGCACGACCAGATTGGCGCTGGGCTTCAACTCCGGCGCACCGCAGGGCGCAAGCTTGAGATTCCGCCGTGGTGCAGGCGTCCCGCCTGCCTTCCCCTTGTCATCCGCAACGAATTCCACCGTTCCGTCCGCCGCGTAGCTTTCGCGGGCGCGGATTTTTCCGGCAGGCATCTCGACCAACTGCCGTTCGGCCAGCCGGCCATCGGCGGCGAAGACGAGACGCGTACAAAGGCAAAGCACCCTCGGCTTCGACCCGCCCTCACCCCCGGCCCCTCTCCCGATTACGGGAGAGGGGAGATTATCATGCGGCACAATGGCCACGATCCGCTCGCCGATACTCACTATGTCGGCCCCGTACGACAGATCCTCCACGGGAGGCAGAGCCCAGGGCACCAGCCGCGTAAAATCCTGCCGATGAAAGCGGCTCGGCATCCGCCGCGCGCCGATACCCAACTCGGGATACAGGTGCCATAGACTCGCGCCGTCGCAGGTGACCACTTCCCGGAGGCCGGCGGACGTTATCCGCTCGTAGCGGTAGCGGCCGGTACCGTCGAAAGCGATCGTCAAGGGCGTCTTGCCGGTTCCTGCGGCGATCGTGGCCGTCTGCCAGCCCGCGCCGCGGGCACCTTCGATCAACCGCCGGGCACGGTCATCAATCTTGCCGGGCCTAGCCACATTTGCCTCGGGCCTCACCTCGGCCTCCAGCACGGCCAGAACGTCGGCCAAAGTCGTGTGCATGCCGGGGGCGTAGCCCACCAAGTCGTAGAAGACGGCCGGGTTGTTGCTGAAAACGGGCGGTTGGTAGGGAAACACTCTGCGATTGTAGCCACATAGAATCCACTGAATCATCTCGGCGGAGTCGGGCCTGTAGCCCGATATTTCCTCGCTGTCGGCCTTGGTGGCCGAGGTGATCAGCAGCACTTCGTTGTGAATGACGTACTTCAGTTGCAGTTCATCCAGCAAGAGCTTCAGGCCCGAGCGCAGCGAAATGCCCTTGAGGTTCTTGGTGATCTGCGTTTCCGACTCCACGCCGGCTTCCTTCAAGGCCGCTGTATCGAGTTGGATCTCTATGTGATGCAAGTCCGCGAGGTAATCGACGACATCCTTCAAGGGCGTCTCCACGAATTCGATCTGCGTGGGCTGCTTGAGGGCCTCTTCGATCTTCTTCTCGGCCGCGCTTGGCTTGGAGAGATTTGTCGAGCCAAACCTCTCCTTGCGGCGGGCCGTGAGTTCCTTCCAAAGTTCCGCGTCCGGATAAACAATTGGCACTTCGTCGGCATAGCTAAAAGGCAATACCAAATCCGTCACCGGGTAGGCCTTCGTTCGGCCATAAATTCCGTGCCGCCATGCGGTAAGTTCTTTCCATGCTCGGGCATCCGGATAGAAAATCGGCGGGGCGTCAGCGGTGGGCGCGTGCGACTTCTCGATCTGGAACATCGTATCCACAAAGCTCTTCTGCTTGGCGACACGGGCCGCCATGAGGTCGTCGAAGGTGTCGCGGAAGCTCGCATGCTGCACGGGGGCACCCACCATCGGCAGCGAGCGCTGGATAACCTTGTTGGCGTCGACCGCCGCCTCTCTTGCCAGATGATACCGCCCCTCAGCCATCAACGAATCAAACCGGTCCATCAACTGCCTGGCCTTCGTCTGGTCCGCGATTAGCGCCAAGTTGGTCATTTCCATCTCTTTTTGGGCCATTTGCTCCCGAATGCGCTGCTGTTCACCAAAAGTGATCTCCTCGCCGCGGTGCTTGATTTCCCGGGCCGCAATGTGAAGCATGCCCATGAAACGCTCAAGGATTTCCGGACGCAGTCCCGTCTCGGCGATCAAATCGGCGGTTGTATTCTGAATTATGGCTGCGGCCTTGGCCGGATCGGTCGAGACTTGACTGCGGGCCAAGCCAATCATGTTATCTACGTCTCTTGCCCACTCTTCTTCCGAAGCAGCATGGTGACTCGGCCGACCGAGAATCGCCGGCGGTGTGCGTAACAAAATAGTCGCGAGTATTTCCTCCGTCGTAAGTCCCTTTGCCTCCTCGCGAGAAGGACTCTTCGGCCCCACCAGCGGCTCAGTAACCACTTGAATCCGCTCGGGGCAGGCATACATGGCCCAATGGTCCTTGCGCCCGCGGTCCACGTTGTACTGGGCATACATCTCCTCATTTTCCAAGACCAAGAGCGACGTGAATGGCGACATCACGTACATGGCCTTGCTCAATTCGACGATCCGGGCCTTGTTCTTCTCAGCGCCGTCGGCCACCAGCCGATCGATTTCCAACTTGGCCCATGTCCGCGGCAGATAGGCGGCCTGCTCCACCACGCCGGTCACGGGCAGCGTCCATTTCCGCGGCTTGCCGCTGAACTGCCCCGTCACCTCCACGGCCTTGGGCATCTCGGCCGCCGCGTCGAGTCGGGCGATCGCGCAAAGCTGCTCACCCTGGGCCAAGGCATCCTCGCACGTAAGAAATTGAACCGCCCGTAGGTCAGGCTTTCCAGCCTGACTTGTACCGGCCGCGCCGCTAACGCGTATCCCCAGCAGTCGCGGCGTATTGAAGGTGGCCAGCAGGTCCAAGGCCCGCCAGCCGATCTGCTCGTTGGGGTTGATTTGCGTAAAAATTCCACCATTACGGGCGGCCGCCGCTTTCATCAGCGCCCGCGACCAGCGGTTTCCCACGCCGATACCCACGTAGGCCGCGCGCTGCGGCACGCGCTGGACCAGTTCATCGACATCGCGCTGGCCCAGGACCGGCAGGCCGGAGCCGACATGGACCAACACCGGGTTTTCGGCCGCTTCGGCCAGCGGCCGCACGGCATCCAAAGCCCGACCGATGTCCAAGGCCCCAATCAGGTGGACGTTTTCCAAAAAGCCGACGGCTCGTTTGACATTGGCCGGCGTGGCTGTTTGCGGCTTGGCATCATAGGCACGGACGTGGGTTGCCGCAGTGAGGATCGAAAACGTGTCGTCGTGCTCGGTGTTGTCCAGGATCGTCTTGACGATTTCCACTTGCGTACGGGCCAGTAGCGGGTCGCGGTCGGCCGACGACTCGAAGAGGAAGATCCAATCCCGCCGTTGCCGCTGCTTCTCGCCCGGCAACTCGGGCTGCCAGCGGAGCATGAGGTACTTTGAGCCATCGCTGACAGCGGAAGAGAAGAAGGGAAGGGGAGAAGGGGGGAAGGGGAGATGGGGAGCGGGGAGGTACTGCGGGGCTTTGAGCCTGATAACGACATCCCGATCGGGCCGGATATCCTTGGCCGTGGCATCCAGCAGCAAATCATCCCCAATCGTCGAAGCGGTAAGTTGCGGCTCGCATTCCACCCCCTGCCCTGCCCTTCTCCCCTTCTCCCCTTCTCCCCCGACCCGCTGCGCGGGTGCCCCGCCTTTCTCCCCTGCCCCACTCCCCGCCCCGTCCTTGACACGCACATGCACCGACCAGTCACCAACCACCGGCAAACTGTGTCCGCCGGGAAAGCGGTACTCGCTGCGGCCGTAGAGCGAAGGCAAATGCTGCGTGTAGCTGAGGATGATCCGCTTTTCCTGCCGCCCTTCCAGCGGAAAGACCCGCATCTTGAACGTGCTGCCGTCGACCCATTCCAGCAAGGCTGGGTCCTTCATGCGGGTGACAATCGACTCGAAGACCTCGCGGGCGTGCTGCCGTTCGGCCATGCCGCCCTCCATCAGCCGGCCGTTGACATACATCGCCAGCCGCGAAAGCGAGGCGTCGGGCGGCAGCGGGAAATAGAACGTGCCCTCCAGCCGGGCCGACTCGTGATTGAAATAGGTCTGATCGATCGTAGTGCGGGCGAACCCGTCCTCGATATGCACGTCGACGTGGTATTTTCTCAGGCTCAGCCGCGTTTCCTGGCCCTGCGCATCAACCGCCACCAGGCTGCCGCCGGAATAGCGGTTGCCCGGCACCAGTGGCCCTTGGGCGGCCGCCATCAGGTCGCGGGTCCAATCGATCGTGTGCGTCGCCCGGGGCGCGGGCGAAACGTCCGCGGACCCATCGAGCGTCAACTGCTGCCCCGCCAGCACGGGCGATTGCCGATCGCTGACCTGCACCTTGCCCTGAGTGACTTGCAGTTCCGCGCTTGCGGGGGCGACACGAACGTCGAACTTCGTGCCCAGGGCGATCATCTGCTTTCGGGGCGTATTGACAATAAAGCGGGCGGCGGCCGGGTCCTGTGCGACCTCGACATAGATTTCGCCGCGGTGGAGCGTCACCTGCCGCGCGGCGGTGAGGGTCACAGCCGTATCGCGATTGAGGTACAGGATCGAACCGTCGGCCAGGGCCAACCGCCGGCGCTGATCGCCGCCGGTCTCGGCCGACTGGCCCACGATGAGCACTTCGGCTGCCGCCGCGACAGGCAGCGACCGGGCAACGGCGCCCGCCCCTTGTGCTTGTGGCGCAGCCGTCCCGGCTGCCGGCTGTTCTAAAGCATTGTCGCCGACCATGGGTACAGGGTGCCCGGGCGGGACTTCAACCGGTTGGAGTCCCGCCTTTAGGCGGTTCTTCTCCGGCGGACTATTCTCCGCCCCCTCCGCTTCCACATACGCCCTGCCGTCGATCCAAACGGTTCCCTCCTGCCGCTGAAAACCGGGTCGGCCTAGAAGCATGGCCCCAGCTACCACTCCCACGGCCACCAGAACGCCGGCCGCGGCCAGCCAGGCGACCCAATGTGTGGCCGTCGATCGAGGCCGAGCAACCGGCATGGGAGAGACGGGTTCCGCGCGCTGGGCGGCCGCCACCCGCATGGCCGCGGTCACCTGGACGATAAAGGCCGGATCGGGTCTTTCCGGCCGGTAGGCCCCGGTCAACAGCCGCTCGGTATTCTGGTCGGCAATGGGTTGGACGTCGTCGGCTTCATGTTCGCTGGGGTTCATGGCAATAGCTCCACGCTCAGGTTTTGTGCCAGGGCCAGGAACATCGCGCGAAAGGCCTTGCGTGCCCTGGCAAGCTGGCTCTCGACCGCTTTTTCGGAAACGCCCCAGTCGGTCGCCATTTGACGTACGCTCTCCCCGCTAACGTACTTGGCCTCCAACGCCTCGCGGTACTGGGGCGGAAGCTGCGACATCGTGGCCCCGACCATCTCACAGGTCTCGGCCCGCACCAGCACGTCCGCGCCGAACGGCTCGGATTCCAGGCGGCCGAACAGGTCGCGAAGTTGTTCGTCGATACGGCCCCAGAGCGTCTCCAGGCTCACGGCCGCGCTCTCGCGGGCCAGCACGAGGCGGATTTCATTGCGGGCCAGTCCGGTTAGCCAGGGGAAAATGTCGCCGCGGGCACGATCCGGTTCGTAGCAGTCGAGGTCGCGGATCGCCCGCAGCATCGTCTCCTGCACGACTTCCTCGCAGAGGTGGCGGTTACGGCCGAGACGATAGAAGCAGAAGCGGTAGAGCGGCTCCAGGGCCGCCTGGGCCAGACGGTCGATGGCCTCGGGCGCCCCGGTCAGGGCGCAGCGATGCCAGGATTGGTCGAAGATCGTTCGCAAAGCCACGCCTTTCGAAAACCACGCCGCTTGCCCGTCGGGCGCAACTGGGTTCTATTATCTAATGTCTGGCTGGCCACAAAAACCCTCGCGGAGGAGAAAATCCCCCCTGCCCTGCCTCCCTTCCAGCGTCAGCCTCCTGTTTTTTCACATACCGTTCGCCCCGAATTCTGGACAAACGAGCCCGACGGGAGCTCCTTTTCTATGGCTTGGCAATACCATTGGGTTGTAGCCACATCTCACACAGTGGCATCAACCCCATGAAAACTGGGCGAAATATAGTGCTTTACACTCTTCTTTGTATTCGCCGATCCACGGAAGACAAGTATTCTTGTCCACGGCTTATCCAGATTTGGCCAACAGTGTCCAGTTTTGGTCGGATTTGGCAAGTTTTGGCAAATCTTGTCCAGACGGGTGAATTCCCCACTCTCGATACGACAAGGGCGGACCGGAAGTCAGAAAAATACGCCGCCCGCCCAGTTTTACGGCTTGCTCGCAGCTTCCACATGTCCCAATCAGCCTACATCTTGGCCCGCAGCTTCCGCATGTCGCGGTCCGCCAACTCGGGGTCGGCATAGAGCAGTGCCTTGTGTCGTTGCGGCACCCATTTCGTGCCGGCCCAGTAGAGCGGGACGGGCGACCATCTTCCCGGCTCGATAGCAATCACGAAGCGGACCCACTTTCCTCCCGTGCGTACGACCGCCAATTCGACCGATTCCATTGGTAGACCTCCTGTGTCTGGTTATGCGCGCTGGGCGTCGTCACGCCGACTGCCCTGCCGACGTAGTTTATAACAGGGCCGCGGTTCTCGCAAGGACAGGCGTTTTGCTGCGTATTGCTGGCGTTTTGCTGTCTGCGGTCTCGCGGAGATGTACATCATACATCGCCTACGATTGCCTCCCCGCTTCTTCCGGCACACCGCGCCCCTGCGGTTCCCAGCGGATGAGTTTGAGGTTCTCGACGAACAGCACGTACACCACGGGCACGATGCCCAGCGTCACGACCGTCGCCAACAACAGCCCGGCGATCTGCACGTAACACATGGGCTCCCACAAGGGGCCGCCTTCGATGGCCAAGGGCACCAGGCCACCGACAGTCGCCAAGACGGTGACCAGCACCGGCCGCAAACGGACCAGGCCGGAATCGATGACCGCCTTGCGCAGCGGTTCGCCCCGGTCGCAGGCCTCCTCGATGTAGTCGAACAAAACGATCACGTGGCTCACGATCACGCCCGCCAGTGAGGCTACGCCCAAAAAGGCCATGAAGCCGAACGGCGTGCCGAAGGGAAACAGGCCCATCATGCCGCCCACCATGCCGAAGGGCACGCCCGCAAAGACCACCAGCGGCTTGGTGACGCTGTTGAACTGAAAGACCAGGGCCAAATAAATCCCGGCCAGCGATGCCAGGAGGGCCAGGCCCACGGAATCGAAACCCTTGCTTTGCTCTTCGTACTCGCCGCCGAACTGGTAGCGGCAACCGGGCGGCCAGGCCCGCGAGGCGGCGGCCAACCGCGGCTCGATCTGCCGCACGATGCCGCTGGCCAATACCCCGGCCGACGTGTCACACTTGACCGTGATGCAGCGCTGATGGTCGCGACGCCAGATCTTCGGCGAAACGAGCTTCATCGAAAAATCCACGATCTGGCTGATCGGCACCCGCGCATTGGTCGCGCTGCTCACCACGTCCAGGTCGGCGATCTCCTCGATCCGCGCACGCTCGTCGCTCCGCAGGCGAAAGGTGATCGGTACCAGGCGGTCTTGCTCGCGCAGATTGGTCAGCGCCACGCCCGAGAGGCTGGTCTGCAAGAGCATGGCCACATCTTCGTTGGTGATGCCCGCCAGGTTCGCCTTGTCGGTCTTGATAGTCACCGGGATCTGGAACGACTCGACGTCCCAGTCGTCGTGGATGTTATCGACACCTGGGATGCGGCGAAGCGCCTGCTTGGTCTCGGCGGCCATCTTGCGGAGCGTCTCGATATTGTCGCCGAACAAGCGGATCTGCACGGGCACGCCGACGGGCGGTCCGGTTTCCAACTGTTCGATCGTCACGCGTGCGGCAGCCACGGCCGGCGGCAGTTCGCGCTTCAGCCGGGCCACCAGCGGCGCCGTGTCGCGGCTGTTGCGGGTATGCACCAGGATCTGGGCGTAGTTGTCGGCCCGCTGCTCGGGCACGATCGAGAGCCAGAATCGCGGGCCGCCCTGACCGACGAAGGTCGTGTAGGAACGCACCTTATTGCCCTCCAGTTCCTCGATGGCCCGTATGACTTTCAGGGCTTCCGCGCGGGTCTGGCGGATGGGCGAGCCTTCGGCCAGAAAAACGTTGACGCTGAACACACCGTGCAGGTCCTTGGGGAAAAAGGCCGTGCCCAGATAGGGAATCAACGCTGCGCCGGCGCAGAGGGCCAGGACACAGGTCGAAAGCGTCACCGCCTTGTGCGCCAGGCACCAGCCGGCGAACCGCCGGTAGCCGCGGGCCAACAGCGCGGTCCAGCCCTTGGCTGTTTCCGCCGACTCCATGCCCTTCTGGCCGCGGAGGAAGTAATAGCCCAGCAGCGGCATGAAGGTCATCGACACGATGCGGCTGCTGATCAAGGAGACCGTGACCACCACCGGCAGCGAGTAAATGAATTCGCCCGTCTTGCCCTGCACCAGCAGCAGCGGCAGGAAGGCCACGCAGTTGGTCACGGTAGCGTAAAGGATGGCCCGCGCCAGTTTCTGCGGCCCCAGCCAGGCGGCCACGTCGCGGGGTTGCCCGTGGGCCAACTCGCGGTTGATGGCATCGCCGGCCACCACCGGGTCGTCGACCAGCAGGCCCAGGGCGATGATCATGGCGGCGATGGAAACCTGCTGCAGATCGATACCCAGCAGTTGGCAAACGCCCAGCGTCATTGCGCAGGTCAGCGGAATGGAAACAGCCACCAAGAGCGCGCTTCGCCATTCCATGAAGAGCATGGCCACCAGGACCACGATCACAACGGCCTCGAGCAGGTTCTGGTCGAACTGTTGGACCTTCTCGGCGACTTCCACCGGCTCGTTGTGCGTCCGTTCGATCTGCAAGTCGCTGGGCAGCACGCCCTTGAGGGCGTCCAAGGCCGCCTGCACGTCGCGGGCGAAGGCCTCGATCTGCGTGCCCTTGATCTGCCGCAGGGAGAGCGTGATGGCCCGTGTGGTTTGCAACCGCGTGTTGCCGGGCAAGGGGCGGTTGTCGTCGCCTTCGCCGAGCACGCCCAGGGTCAACTCGCCGGGCAGCTTGCGCTCCGGCGGATCTTCGGCGTCGACCTTCACCGAGCGGAAGTTCATCACACCGGGCGGGTCTTCGTAGCCGCGGACGATATCGACCAGGTCGCGGAGGCAAGTCGGATGGCCGCCCTGCGCGTCGATTGTCACCTCGCCCAACTCTTGCTCGCTCTTGAACTCGCCGCTAGGTTGCACCGCCAGTGTTTGTTGCGGCGTTTCCAGTCGCCCGCCGGGCAGGTTGATGTTCCGCCGTTGCAGCCGGGCGGCGATGGTCTGCGGCGAGAGATCCAGCCCGCTGAAGCGGCGGCTGCTGTAATAGAGATAGATGGCCTCCTCCTGCGTGCCGATCTCGTCGATCTTGCCCACCGTGGGAAACCGCTTCAAGCGATCGCGGATGGCGTCGGCGAAATGCCGCAGCTCGCGATAGCTGTAGCGGTCGGGGCGGTCCAGCGGATCGCGCCGGTTGGCCCCCATTTTTGTCTCCAGGTCGGCCAGATCGCGGACGATGGTTCCCTTCCACATGTCGGGGTGCGACATGCCGGTGCCGATCGTATCACGTTCCCAAAGCAGGGCCTCGCGGATCAGCTCTTCGTCGCGATTGCCGGCCAGCAGTTGGAAGTCGAGGCAGCCGGTGCTGGGGGCTTCGATCACATGGCCGTCTTCGATCAGCCCCCGCTCGGTGAGCCGCTGCAAGAGGCTGTGGCCTAGCCAAACGACATACGACCGGCCCACCGTGTTCGGATAGACAAGCACCGCGGTCAGGCGGTCGCGGCGGAAGGGCGCCGGCCGGCCACGGCGGAAATCGCCCACCACCTCGCGAATGCTGCGCGCCCGCTGGCCGATCTCGAAGTCGGAGACTTTGGGGCTGGAGATTGTGAGCATCATGGCCACGGTCTCGCCGAAATCCTTGTTGAGCTGCGGGACGACCGGCCGCCCGGCGACCGAGGGCAGATCGGTCATCGATTCCAGCCGCCCTTGCAAGTCGTGCCACACCTGTTCGGGGTTCTTCACGCGATCGAACAGATCGACGAAGACCACGGAGAGATTCTGCCGGCTGAGCGAGCGGACTTTGTCCACGTCGTCGCAGAGGGCCACCTGTTTCTCGATCTTCCGCGTGACCTCTTGCTCGACTTTCTCAGCGTCGGCGCCGGGATAAATCGTGACCACCGTGGCGATGCGGATGGGGATGATCGGGTCGTGCCGCTGCGGCATGGCGCGGTAGGCGAAATAACCCCAAGCCAGCGTAGTCACCAAAAGGGTCCAAGCGACCGGCCGTTTATAGACGAAGAACTGCGAGGTTGTCATGGAAACTCACATTCCGATCCGCAAAGCCGGTTCCTGAGACTCCAACACGCGAACTTCCTGGCCTTCGGTCAGGCGGAAAGCCCCCGTTACGACGATCATCTGCCCCGCGCCGATTTGGCTCCCGGCTTCCACCAGGCGGATGCGATTGTCGTACACGCCGCCCAGTTCCACGCGGCGGCGGCGGGCGATCTTCCGCCCGTCTTCCTCGACGATTGTGAAGACGGTGGTTTCCTCGGACTTTTCGCCCCGCCCGATGGCCGTCATCGGCAACAGGATCAGGCTTTCCTCTCGCCCCGTGATCAGCGTGACCACCATGCCGGGCCGCAGTCCGCTAGGGTGATCGATCATCACTTCCACTTCAAAGCTCCGCGTGCGCAGGTCGGCCGCCGGCAGAATCTTCGATACGTGGCCGCCGAACCGTTGGCCCGGGTAGGCATCGGCCATAACGGTCATCGCCTGGCCCGCGCTGAACTGATTGATCTTCGTGTCCGGAACGCCGAAGGCCACGCGGACCGTGCTGAGGTCCATGACCTGCATGACCGGCTGCCCCGCCGGGACGCGCTCGCCGCATTCCACGTACTTGCGGGAGACGGTGGCCTTGGCGATGGGCAACTGCAGCGAGCAGTTCTTCCAATCGTCCTCGGCCTGTTGCAGCGCGGTGGTGGCTGCCGAGACCTCCCGGCGCGAGCCGTCCAATTCGGCATCGACCGAATCGCGGCGGGCCAGAATGTCGTCGAACGCCTGCTGGGCCACCGACCCACGTTCCCGCAGGGCCTTCATGCGTTCGAAATTCGCCCGCACCGCCGTGACCGTGGCCTCGGTGGCGCGCTGCTTATCCTGGGCCAGGGCCAGGTGGTCGCGGGCCATTGTCAACCGCCGCCGGTAATCGGAATCGTCGAGCCGGGCCAAGGGCCGGGCCGGATCGGCCGTCACCTCGTCGCCTTCATGCACATCGCGGGGCTTGCCTTCCAACCCCGGGACTTGCAGGAGCAACGCCAGCGTACCCGGCACCTTGAACGACAGTTCGATCCGCTGTCGCTCGCGGACCGTGGCCGTGAATCGCGATTGGCTGGCGATCTCTTCGCGTTTCAGGGTTGTCACTTGGACGGCCATCGGCAGCGGGGCCTCCGGCTCGCGGCGATGACAGCCCAACGCGAGGACGAGGAGAACCAGTATACCGCCCGCGGTTGAGACTGATACTAACCCGAAGCGTAAGCGAGGATCGCAAGTTGTTTCCTCGCTTACGCTTCGGGTTAGTGTGGGTTGAGCCAATCTCAACCGCGGGCAGTATAGTCCCTTCTTCATTATTCCACCTTCTCATCATTGGCCTTCAGCATTCCGTGACGAAAGACCTCCGTCACCGTCGCGCAGATTTCCGCCAGGGGCACGTTCGAGGCGATCAGCGTCGGGTTCTCGATCAGGCCGATGACCGAGGTCCAGAACATGGCCTTGACGACCTCAAGATTGATGCTGTCGCGCAGGCTATGTTCGCGGGCAGCCGCCGCCACGGCCTGTTGGAACAAGCGGTCCAGCGCGTCTTTCCTGGCCGCGCGGAACTCCTCGTAACACTCAGGATACAGGCGGCGGATCTCCTCGAACCGCGCGAGGAGACTGCCCTGCGGCAACCGGCCAAGTTCGGTAGCGAGACAACCGATGCGCTGGTCGATCTGTGCGAAGGTATCTTGGGGGTCGCCTGCGGCCACGCGCTGAAAAATCTCGGCCACGCGGCGGCAAACGGCCCGGACCAGCCCCTGTTTATCGCCGAAGTAGCGGTAGACCGTGATCCGCGTGACACCGGCCTCGAAGGCCACATCGTTGACGCTCGATCGTTTTACCCCCCGCCCGAGCAGAACCGTTATGGCTGCCAGGACGATTTTCTCTGCCGTTTGGTCTATGCTCATGTTACAAACGTAACATATTTTGTATCGTCTGTCAAGGCACAGAGTCACTGATTAGGTTGGCGGCGGAGAAGACTAGGGATGAAAAGAAAGGAAAATGGCAGAAAGGAAGATAGGGGGCGGAAAACTCTTGCCGAGCATTCCATTTTCCTGGCCCCTGATTTTTCTGTCGAAGATTCCGTGCCGGCTTTAGTGCGTCAGTTGTCATTGCCGGGCTTGGGCGGGGGCTGCTTTGCCGCGGCCTTCTTGCCTTTGGTAGCCTTGTCGGGCGGCTTGATTTCCTCGACGCCTTGGATTTTGATCGAACCGTCTTCATGGACGGTGAAGGCAACCTTCTTGTACTGCCTGAGGTTCTTGAGGAAGGTCTTGTCAGCCCGGACCGATGACTGCCACTTCTCGGTAATCTTCATGCCCAATAGGCGGTAGTTCATCTCCGATTTTTCCGCCAGATCGGACACCATGTCGGCGCGTTTCTCCATGTCACCGATCACTTTGATGGGTATGGTAACCGTGGCCTCGACAAAGGGCGGATCGCTCCTGCCAATGACGATGTCGTCCGTCGCCTGGAGGGAAGCACAAATACCAAAGAGAATACAGAAAACCAATGTTCTCATAACTGCTACCGAAAACAGGATACCATACCACGAAAACTGCAAAGTCTGGCAGGACTACCCTCCGTAGCACGGAATTCATTCCGTCTTGCCCTAAAAAGGGCAAGGCTACGGAATAAATTCCGTACTACGAAAGCCATGGAATAAATTCCGTGCCACGAAGGACTTTGCAGTTCTCCTGAATACCATACCACGAACGGTCGTGGATGTCACGCGGCTGCACATTCCCCTCTCATTAGGCGGTTGACACGGCTTCCTTGGGCAACTAACCTCACAGGAACACGCAATCACCACCCAACCGAACGGGAGCCGCCATGGACCGCCGCTGGCCTCTTACTATTATCGTTGCACTGTGTTGGATTTATTCCCCCGCCTCGGCGGCCGACGCGCCGGTTTCACCGAAAATCTGGCTGAAGGCCGTACCATTCGACCTGACGGCGGTCCGTTTGCTGGACGGCCCCTTCAAACACGCCCAGGAACTCGACCACCAATACTTGCTCAGCCTCGATCCGGACCGGTTGCTGCACAACTTCCGCGTCAATGCGGGCATTCCCTCCTCGGCCCAGCCGCTGGGCGGGTGGGAAGAGCCCAAGTGCGAGGTACGGGGGCATTTTGTCGGCCATTATCTCAGCGCGTGCGCGATGATGTACGCCAGCACCGGCGATGAGCGGCTGAAAGAAAAAGCGGCGGCCGTGGTTGCCGGCATGGCCCAGTGCCAGGCGAAACTGGGCAACGGCTATTTGAGCGCGTTTCCCGAGTCGTTCATTTACCGCGTCGAGTCGCTCAAGCCGGTCTGGGCGCCATACTATACACTGCACAAGATCCTGGCCGGGCTGCAAGACGACTATGTCTACTGCGGCAACCGGCAGGCCCTGGATGTCTGCAAGCAGTTCGCCGATTGGGTCATTGCCCGCAACGGCAAACTGAGCGACGCCCAGATGCAGGCCATGCTGGACAACGAGCACGGCGGCATGAACGAGACCCTGGCGAACCTCTACGGCCTGACAGGCGACGCCAAGTACTTGGCGATCGCCCGGCGGTTCAATCACCTGAAGGTCATCGAGCCGGCCGCCAAACACGAGGACCGCCTGACGGGCCTGCACGCCAACACCCAGATCCCCAAGTTCATCGGCACGGCCCGGCAGTACGAGTTGACCGGCGAGGAATGGTTCAAGACGGCCTCGACCTTTTTCTGGGAGACGGTGGTCAACGAGCGCTCCTACGTGATCGGCGGGCACAGCGACGGCGAGATGTTTTCGCCCAAGGAAAGGCTCTCCGAGGCCCTGGGTCCCAACACGACTGAGACCTGTAACACCTACAACATGCTCAAGCTCACGCGGCACTTGTTCTGCTGGGATCCGCAGCCGCGCTACGCCGACTATTACGAGCGGGCACTCTACAACCACATCCTCTGCTCGCAACACCCAGAAACGGGCATGATGTGCTACTACCTGCCGCTCCGCTCGGGTTCGCACAAGAACTATAGCGGGCCGCTGGACAGCTTCTGGTGCTGCACCGGCACGGGCGTGGAGAACCATGCCAAGTACGTCGAGGGCATCTACTACCATGGGCAGTGCAGCCTTTACGTGAACCTGTTCATCGCGTCGGAGCTGGACTGGAAAGACAAGCCGCTGAAGGCCCGGCAGGAGACTAAGTTCCCGGACGAACCGCGGACGCGTCTCGTTTTCACCTGCGAGCTGCCGCACACGCTCGTTCTCCATATCCGGCATCCCTGGTGGGCGACCGAAAAGTTCGAGATCCGCGTCAACGGCGAGAAACAAACCATCGAGAGCAAGCCAGGCAGCTATGCGCTGCTGAGCCGCGAGTGGAAAGGCGGCGATACCGTCGACGTCTCGATGCCTTTCACGCTCCACATCGAGGGATTTCGCGACAACCCGCGGCGTTTCGCCTTTATGTACGGCCCGCTGGTCCTCGCCGCCCAGGTACCGCCGGGCAAGCCGTTCCCGGCGGTCGTCGTTGGGGATGGGGACCAGCGGCTTCTGGAAATCCTGCAGCTTATTACGGGCAACCACTTTCTGGAAAGCCTGCAGCCGGTTGCGGGCAAGCCGGCCACCTTCACGGGACCGGCCGATGTCTTCCGCGTGCCCGGCGAAAACCGCGGGGTAACGCTCGAACCGCTCTACAAGATCCACGGCGACCGGCATTACGTCGTCTACTTCGACTCATTCACCCCGGCCCAATGGCTGGACAAAGAGCGCGAGTACCAGGCGGCGATGGAGCGAGAGAGGGCGCTGGCAGCCCGCACGATCGACCTGGTCAACCCGGGCGAAGAACAGAACGAGCGCAACCACGATCTCAAGAGCGAGCGGAGCGGGCAAGGGACTTTCGAGGGACGGCAATGGCGGGACGCCACCGACGGTTGGTTCTCGTGGACCCTCAAGACGCCGGGCGACAAGCCTCTGGCCTTGCGGGTGACTTACTGGGGCAGCGACGTGGGGCGGGTCTTCGACATCCTGGTCGATGGCAGGAAACTGGCCACGCAAAAACTCCAGAGCAACCGCCCGGGGCAGTTCTTCGACGAGACTTACGGCATTCCGGTGGAATTGAGCCAAGGCAAGACGAAGATCACCGTTCGCTTCCAGGCCGAGCGCTACAGCCGAGCGGGCGGCGTGTTCGAATGCCGGCTCATGAAAGGAGAGTAAGAGGACGGGCTGAGAACTGTAGGGTGGGCCGAGTAACACGAGTCCCACCAGATTCCGCGTCGAATTTGGTGGGACTACGAATTCGTGTTACTCCGCCCACGCTTGAAACTCAAGCGACAGAATCCCACATCAGCACGGCTTGGCGCTTGGCCAGCCATGTAAAGACGTGGCATGCGGCTTTGACGAGCCGCATGCCACTTGCGTTCAATTCAGCCGTGACAGATCGCTAGTTGCGACCGCCGCGTCCGCCGCCGTAGCCGCCGCGTCCGCCGCGTCCGCCGCGTCCGCCGCCGCCACCACCGCCGCCGCCACCGGCACGCTCTTCGCGCGGCCGGGCTTCGTTGACCGTCAACGCGCGACCGTCATGCTCCTTGCCGCTCAGACCAGCGATGGCCGCTTCGGCCTCCTGATCCGTGCCCATTTCCACAAACGCGAAACCCTTGCTGCGACCAGTGTCGCGATCTTCGATCACTTGGGCGCTTCGCACGGTGCCGAACGGAGCGAACATCGACTCCAGATCCGCATTGCTGACAGAATAGCTCAGATTGCCAACATACAACTTCTTACCCACAACTCGATCTCCTTCATGAGGAACTTCGGCCCGCTGGTAAGCACGGGCCCTACTAACCAAGACAAACGAACGTAAAAGCGGTTCCTGGGAGGCACCTTGCGAAGCGTGACTAGACAACCCTGCGGGGAAAAGAACGTCTTCTCCACGCAAGGAAGACTCCCGATCGAGGTGAGTCCGCCCGAAAAAATCCGCGGGTGAAGGGAAACTGCCGAGTCAGACTGACATAAATCAGGCGGATGGGGGTAGAACGCCCTTCGTGACAAGATTCTACACATTAGTCAATAGGAATGAAAGGGGGAGTTCGGAATTTTATTCTTCCCCCCTTGACACACCGTTATGGGGTGTTATACTTGCTACCATGACGTGCGAGAGACGGGAGCCTTTTTTGCCCCGTCGTGTTGATATGCGTCTTCTGTAGCGGTCGCTCGCCCCTGAGTCTTTTTCAGCTCGGCTTGGTCCTCTGCCTACGACCGCGATTGATCTCTCTTGCACTCTCGGCCATGCATGGTTTGCATTGGACCGATCTGTGCGATCACAGAATGCGCCCGAAAGAAGTCTCTATTGTTTTCCGCCATTCGGCCTAGCGGGCCGTCTCGAAACGAGCAGGTCAGGAAGCCTGCCTAGTCTGCGGAAATTGCCTAACTTTCGGTGCGAGCGAAATGAATGTCCGATCTCGGCTTGAATCTCCGGCATTGTTTGCCCTTGGATGATTGGCCCCGATGCGGCTTTCTCTGATAGTTACTATTGAAGGAATCGTAATGAAGTTTGAAGAACTCGGCTTGGCCGAGACGTTGCTCCGCGCCGTGCGCGGGAAAGGCTACTCCACCCCCACCCAGATCCAGGCCGCCGCAATTCCGGCGATCCTGGAAGGCCGCGACGTACTGGGCTGTGCCCAGACCGGGACCGGCAAGACGGCCGCCTTTGCCCTGCCGACGTTGCAGCGGCTGGGCCGCACACCCCCGAGCGGCGGGCGAAGGAAGATCCGCGCCTTGATTTTGGCTCCCACGCGGGAACTGGTGATCCAGATCAACGAGAGTTTTCAGGCCTATGGGCGCCACACCGGCCTGCGGCCGACGGTGGTTTATGGCGGCGTGGGTCAGGATCCGCAGGTCCGCGCCTTGCAGGCCGGCGTCGACGTGCTCGTGGCCACGCCCGGCCGCCTGCTGGACCTCATGCAGCAACGATTTATCGACCTGTCGCACGTCGAGATCCTGATCCTCGACGAGGGCGACCGCATGCTCGACATGGGCTTTATCCACGACCTGCGGCGGATCGTGGCCAAGGTGCCTCAGCAGCGGCAGACGCTGCTGTTTTCCGCAACCATTCCCCCGACCATCCGCCAGTTGGCCGACCAGTGGCTCAGCGATCCGGTCGATGTCCGCGTCAATCCCACTGCGCGCACAGTTGACACCATCCGGCAGTCGGTGGTCTTTGTCGACCAGGCCAACAAGATCGCCATGCTCACGCACTGGCTGAAAACCACTGACTGGACCCGCACGCTGGTCTTTACCCGCACCAAGCACCGGGCCGACAAGGTGGCCAAACTGCTCAAGCGGGCGGGCATCGAGGCCGACGCCTTTCATGCCGACAAGAGCCAGGCCTCGCGGCAGCGGACCCTCGCCCGCTTCAAGTCGCCGGACCCGGTTGTGCTGATCGCCACCGACATTGCCGCCCGGGGGCTGGACATCGACTTGGTCTCGCACGTGATCAACTTCGACCTGCCGGTCGACGCGGAGAACTACGTACACCGCATCGGGCGGACCGGTCGGGCAGGCGCGGACGGTGTGGCCTTGTCGTTCTGCGATGTTTCCGAGCACGAGCGGCTGCGCGACATTCAGCGCCTGTTGAAGCAGACGCTGGCGGTGGACGCCACGCCCAAGAATTTGCCCGCGGCTCCGGCGGCGGCAAAACCGCCGGTCGCCTCGAAGGCCAAGGGCGTGCCTGCCCCGCGGCCGTTCGGCTATGCCGGAAAATCCAGACGATCGGGCGTGCGGCGCCGTGCGGCGTATGCCGGAAGATAGGATTTGACGGCGCCGTCATGCCGAGATAAATTGATCGATAGCGGTGGCACGTCCCTGCGGGACGTGCCACTTTCGTAAGGACATTGTATAAACTACTTTCACGCGGAGCCTGCCATGCCCACCCGATCGATTCTTGCCGTATCGAGCCTTCTTCTCGCCCTGTTTGCCGCGATCTTGCCCGAAGCCGGCGTGCGGGCCGCGGAACCCTCCCTGGTCAAGCTCGTCGACCACGGCGGCCAATGTCAGCTTGTGCGCAACGGCAAGCCGTACTTCATCAAGGGCGGTGGCGGGGGCGGCCCCAAGGATGTCCTGGCCCGCTGCGGCGGCAATTCGTTCCGCACCTGGGGCATCGGCCCGTCAACCGGGGAAGAGCTCGACCAGGCGGAAAAGCTCGGCCTGACGGTCTCGCTGGGCTGCTGGCTGGGACACAAGGAGCAGGGATTCCATTACGACGACGCGGCCGCGGTGAAGCGGCAATTCGACGAAGTGAAACGGGCGGTTATGAAATTCAAACACCACCCTGCCCTGCTCGTCTGGTCGCTGGGCAACGAGATGGAAATGGCCGACGACAGCACCGCCATGTGGGATGCCATCGAGGACCTTGCCCGCATGGTCCACCAGGTCGATCCCAACCATCCGACCATGACCGTGATCGCCGAGTTGGGCAAGAACAAGGTGCCGAGGATCCAGACGTTGTGCCCCGACATCGACATCATCGGCATCAATTCTTACGGCGGCGGGCCGTCGCTGGCCACGCGCTATGGCCAGGCCGGCGGCAAGCGGCCCTTCATCGTCACCGAGTTCGGCCCGCCCGGCACGTGGGAGATCAAGATGAACGCCTTCGGCGCTGCGCCGGAGCTTACCAGTACGGAGAAGGCCGCCTGCTATCGCGAGACCTACACCAAATCGGTCCTGGGCGCGCCCGGTCTCTGCCTGGGCTCCTACGCGTTCACCTGGGGATACAAGGTCGAGGCCACGCCGACCTGGTTCGGCCTGTTCCTGCCCGACGGCAGTCGGCTGGCGGGCGTCGACGCCTTGCAGGAGTTGTGGTCCGGCAAGCCGCCCGCGGTCCCCTGCCCCGTGATGAAGAGCCTGACCGTCGAGGGCAAGCAAGTGGTTGGCAGCGGCGAGAAGGTCCGCGCCAGCGTGGTTCTCGGCGCCAAGGGCGGGCCGGTGAAATTCGAATGGGCCTTGTTCGGCGAGCAGGCCAGCTACGCGGTGGAGGGCCCGGGCGCGGAGCCGACGGCCCCCTTGGCCGAGGCCATCGAGACCAACGGCCGGCCGGAGGTGGTCGTCAGGATGCCCAAGTCCGGCGGGATCTACCGCCTCTGCTGTTTCGTCCGCGACACGCATGGCGGAGCGGCCGTCGGCACCCTGCCGATCAAGGTTACCGGTCCTATGGCCCCCGTCAAGCCGCTGGTTGCCAAGTTGCCGCTGGCGGTCTATGCCGGCAAGCCCAAGGCCGGCCCCTATGTCGCCTCGGGTTGGATGGGCAACACCAAGGCCGTTACTATGGATGCGGATTGCGCGGACCATCCGCACTCCGGCAAGAGTTGCATCAAGTTCATCTACAGCGATGCGGACAATTGGGCCGGCGTGGTCTGGCAGCATCCGGCCAACGATTGGGGCGACAAGCCCGGCGGATACGACGTCAGCGGCGCGGAATCGCTCTCCTTCTGGGCACGCGGCGCCGACGGCGGCGAAAAGGTGAAGTTCGGCTATGGCATCCTGGGGCTGGAAAAGAAGTATCACGATAGTTCCAAGGGCGAGATCGAAGTCACGCTCACGAAGGAGTGGAAGCAATATACGATCGATCTCAACGAGCGGGACGTCGGCCGCATCAAGAGCGGATTCTTCTGGTCGCTGGCCGGCCAGGGCAAACCGCTGACGTTCTATCTGGATGACATTCAGTACAAGTAGGGCGCATCTCGAACTCGGCAGTAGGGAACGGAAAGATTGGGGAAAATGAATTCAAAGCAACTTCTTTTCCTGGTATAATTGACAAGTCATCGACGTGCTGCTAGGGTATCCTGCCATGAGCGCAAAGCGAAAGAAACAAGACGGCAAGCCCGATCCGGCGGTCTTGGCGACCATCATTCGCGAGGTCGTGGAGGCAGCCGGGCCGGAGAAGATCGTACTTTTCGGTTCCGCCGCGCGGGGCGCGATGGGGCCGAACAGCGATTACGACATTCTGGTCATCAAGAAAGGCAAGTTCAGCCACGACCGAGTAGCCGAAGCCATTTATCGAAACCTGTCTGGAACGGCGCCGGTCGACGTCGTGGTCGCCTCGACCACGGAGGTCGAGCGTTACCGCGATGCCTTCTGTCTGGTGATCTGTCCCGCCCTGCGCGAGGGAAAGGTCATTTATGAGGCATAAGCGTTTTCCGCCGACGGATCCGCGCGAATGGCTTCGTCGGGCGCGCAGCAACTTGGTCCACTCGCGGGCCGAGGCGGACGAGGTCGATCTGGCGGAGTTGTGTTTCGATGCGCAGCAAGCCGCCGAAAAGGCCATCAAGGCGGTTTTCATCCATCGCGGGGAGGCTTTTCCCTTCACCCACGATCTGGAGGCACTGATCAGGCTGCTGAAAGCGAATGGCTAGAAAGTTCCAAAGTATGTCGAGGCCGCAAAGGTGCTGACGCGTTTTGCCGTGGTGGCCCGTTATCCAGACTTCACCACGGTAACGCGTGGGAAGTACGGCCGCAGCGTCCGCATCGCATCGGCCGTGCTCCGCTGGGCCGAGCGGCAAATTGCTCCGCCCAGTAAGAGGAAGCGAAAGCCTTGACGCGCGTCCTGATAGCATGAAGAGGAGCAAAAACACGTGCCCTTTATCACAACGCCAGAACGATATGGCCGCATCGAGGGCCGCCCCGAGGATACTGAGATGATCTTGGAACTGAGGTTTCAGGACGCCGGGCTGCAACTCATGCCGGAGATTCGCCCGATCAAGAACGCGGAACAATTGAAGGAGATTCTCCGCGCCGCCGCAACCGTTGCCAGCCCCGACGATCTGCGCAAACTCTGGGCCGATGGACCAGCAGATTAAGAGCCTGAAACCGTCACGGGCTGGCGAACGCTTGGGCTTCAAGCCGCACTTCAACCGCCGCGCAGCCGGCCTTCTGCACATCGGTAATCGCGGAGCGGATGGCCGATTCCAGCGCTTTCGGCCTGGCGAGCAAACAGGATGGGCGCCGCCTGGTTGCACGTCCCCATCCTCCCGTCATCGCAGCCGGCCCCGTAGAAGGCCCTGACAAGATCGTCGGTCAATTCGGTTTGCGGGCTCAGCATTAACTCGAAATGGAAAGTCTGCATGTTAATGGTCATTTATTTTAAGCTCTGGCTCCGGATACCAGAACGAGATTATTTGAATCGAGTCATGCGTCCCCGGAATTCCCCGTCCCCGGAATTCCCCCCGGAATTCCCTGGGAGTGGCGCGCCGAACCGTGCAACGCTACTTGCACGCATAGGCAAGGGTCGAGGCTTGCCGGGTCGTGCCGATCCTGTCCGGCCGGGAGGGTGGGAGGGAGCGTTATTTGGGCGGATAGCCTACGACCGGAAAAATCTGCGCGGCTGGGTGGCCCTATCGACTGGCAAAGGGCCAGAGTTTGAACCCCTTCCGCGCCATCCGCAACCCGCGCCGATTCGAGATTCCCGATTGTCGATTGCCTGTTCCCTTATCCATTGAGCTACGGGCGCAAATCTGCCAAGCCTGAGCAAAGACTCTCTTCCACAGGCAAAAACCTCTCGCGACACGGCCTGCTTTCGCGCTCTATCGGGGCAGCGTTCGGCGTTCGATTGCGTGTGTGCGACTGTCGTTTGCCCCAGTGAATCGGTCGAGGGAAGCACAGCACGCACCGCGCGAAAGCGTGTACCCGACGAGGGAAAGTGTAAAACCCGTGGGCGCGACGTTGGCTACAGCCGAAGGACGCCGGCAAACGGCCGTAGCTAACGCGGGCAAGGCAGAATGAAAATGTCAAACAGCAGAGGGAAAACCGCAATGGCCGCACTTGCCCCGTAAATCCGCGCGTACGACGCGAAGCCCGACAACCGGCATCTTTCCTGCTATTGCCCCGAAAACCCCTATCGCGGTGACTTAAAGGCAAGAATTCTGCCCGGATTTCATCTGCTTGCCGCACCCTCACTGCCTTGCAGAAGCAACCCCGTCTTAATAGACTGGCCAATGCGACGAATTCCAAGACATTGACACCAACTCGCGCGAAGCTATAATACTATAGGCAGTATCATCCAATGAAGAGAAAGAAATGTCTGATCCTGTTGCCAACAAAGTTCAACGATGGCCAAGAGGTCCCCGCGAGCGTATTCAACGGCGTTCTGCGATGCATTGAGGAAACGCTGGACTGTTACTCCGTCGGCGGCCTTTGTGACGGCGTCTACAAAATGGACGACGGGAGCAAGGTACGCGACCGTCCCGTCATGGTTTGGGCGGTGGTGGAACCCGAAAAAGTCGAGGAACTACGGCAACTCGCTGCGCGGATCGCAGTAATGCTGAAACAGGAGAGCATTTACTTCGAGGTGACCGAAGTCGATTTCGACTTCGTTCGACCTCTTACCGAGAATGGTGGAGGACGGTGATGAAGAAAAACGGCGACATTTCGGTGCAAGCACGAAAGTTGGCAGAGAAGGCGATATCGTGGGCTGACCTGTCGAATGCCCTGTTTGGCCCGGTTGACGGTTTGGTCAGCAAACATTTCCCGGATGCCGCGGACCGCGCCGCATTCCGTAAAACTGAGACCTACGATCTTCTGCACAAACTCGTGGAGGAAAAAATGCAGCAGACAGGTGTCACTGCAGGGGCCGAGCCAACCAAGAGCGGACGGTTCGTCGTGCGCATGCCCAGAACCATGCATGCCGCCCTGGAGCGGGAGGCGGCCGAGGAGGGAACCAGCCTCAACCAACTCGTTCTGGCAAAACTTGCCGCTCGCCTGAAGCATCAAGTGTAGTGACCACGAGAGCTATGGCCGTGTACGCGATTTCCAGAAACGGGCGCATAAACGACCGGCAATGCCGCCCCGCGCTCAGTGCTCATGTTTTGTGCTTATCGAAGCAATCTATCGCGGCCTGCGCGGCGCGGGGGCTGCGGTCGATGTCGTTGTGGTAATGCCCGAAGAAATCCAGCGCTATCGCGATGATCCCTACCTGATCGTCGCGTCTGCGCTGAGAGGGGGCAGAGTCGTCTATGGCTCGTAAGCGCCTGCCGCCGAACGACCCGCGGGAATGGCTGAATCGGGCACGGAGCAACCTGGCCCGGGCTCAGAAACCTCTGGAAGGCGCGTACCTAGAGTAGCCGCACACCATTTCCATTCTCGTCCGGGAACACGGCCCGCCCGCGCTCCAGACGCACGCCCGTGGCCACGTCGCGGGCAATCAACTCCGCGCCGTCCATGTCGACGTAATCCAGCAGCGGCAGGAACTGGGCGATCGCCGATATGCCCACTGTCGATTCGGTCATGCAACCCATCATCACTTTCAATCCCAGCCGCCGGGCCATGTCGATCATTCGCCGGGCAGGCGTCATGCCACCGCACTTCACCAGCTTGATGTTGATACCGTGAAAGAAGCTCACACAGCGGGGCACGTCGTCCTCCACCAGGCAGCTTTCATCGGCCATCACCGGCAGTGCCGACTCGGCGCAGACCCGCTTCATGCCTTCCCAGTCGCCGGCCGACAGCGGCTGCTCGATGAACTCCACGCCCAGCGATTTCAGCTCGTGCGAGTTGTGGATTGTCTGCTCGACGGTCCACGAGCAGTTGGCGTCGACGCGGAAGATGGCCGCCGTGTGCCGCCGTAACTTGCGGACAATCGCCAGGTCGCCGCCCGCGGCGAGCTTGATCTTGTAGATCGGCCAGTCGGGGAATTCCGCGAGAATCTTTCGCAAGTTCTCGATCGTATCGATCCCCAGCGTGTAATCGCTCCGCGGCATACGATCCAACGTCAGTCCCCAAAGCTGATAGGTCGGCTGGCCCAATCGCTTGCCCCACAGGTCGTGCGCGGCGGCGTCCAGGGCGGCCAGGGCGAAACGGTCGGTGGCCAGGAGTGGAAACGCCCTCTGCCACAACTCGGCCGGTTCGGCCAGCGGCCAGCTTTCGATCTGGCTGCGGGCGGCTTCCAGATGGGCGAGCATGTCGGCCGCCGTTACGCCATAGTAAGAGAATGCTGCGCCCTCGCCGAAGCCGGTCAGATCGCCGTCGCTAAGCTCCACGAGCAGGTTCTCCTGTACCCGCCTGGCGCCGTGGGCCGTGCGGAAGACGTGCCGCAAAGGCAGTTGGATAATCCGCAGTTTCAAGCGCACGGCGAGTCCCCCGTTTTGAATTGTACCACGGCAATGGCCGCAAGGATCAAGGCGCAACCGAGCAACTGCCGCGAACTGAACAACTCGTTGAGAAACAGGTATCCGAAAAGTGCCGCGAAGACGGCCTCCATACTGAGGATAATGGCGGCGTCGGCCGCCGGGGCGTGCTTCTGCCCAAGGGCCTGAAGCGTGTAACCGCCGGCCACCGAGAGCACGCCGACATAAACTACGGCCCACCAACAGTCGCCCAATCCCGGCAGTGTATCGCTTTCCAGCACGAGCCCGATCAAAAGATTGATCGCGCCGGCGACAAAGTACTGGCCGACAGAGAACAGGAACACGTCGAGTTGCCGTACCGCCCGCCCGACAATCACCACGTGCAAGGCCCACAAAACAGCGCCGCAAAGCTCCAGGCCGTCGCCCGGGTGGATGCGGAAGTGATCGTCCACACCCAAGAGAAACACGCCCGCGGTGGCGGTCGCCGCGCCCGCCCACGACTGCCAGCCTACCCGCTGCCTCCAGCCCAGGAGCATCACGAAGGGCACGAGCACCACGTACAGTCCCGTGAGAAACCCGGCATTGCCGGCCGTCGTGTATTTCATCCCCGCCTGCTGGCAGACCGACGCGCCGACCAAGAGGACTCCGGCGACCGACGCCCAGCGGAAGAAGGAACTCCTAGCGGTTCCGGTCGTCGCTCGTTTAACCAGGTAGATCGGAGGCAGCAGGATAAGCCCACCCAGCAGGAAACGCAGGCCGTTGAACAGGAACGGCCCCAGGTGCGCTGCCGCCACTCGCTGGGGCACAAAGGCGCTGCCCCATAGCAGGGCCGCGAGTAGCAGCAGCGCATCGGAACGGAATCGAAGGGCGGGCGGTAATACGGTCACAATACGATCACCGCCTACAGGCTCCAGCCTGCGCGATATTCCGGAGCAACCAGGGCGTTGGCCTCCGCGCAATTGGTGAACTTCATGGCGTCGGCATCCCACTGGAGCTTCGTGCCAGCAAAGCGCCCGGCGATCACGCCCAGCATGCCGATTTCCGAGAGCGCCGCGCCGTAGGAGAAATCGGACCCGGCTTTGCCGCCGCCGCGGATCGCGCTGAGCCAGTCCTGGTGGTGCTCTTGCGCCCGGGGAATGCTCTTGGGCGGCAACTTGTAGGCCTTCATCTTGGACTCGGGAATGATCCGCACGCCACCCGCCCCGTGCGAGCCGTACATGATCGTCCCCTTGTCGCCGAGGACCATAGCGCCGGTGTCGACCGGATTGCGGCCCTGTTCCAGGTCGGCAGGCCGCGGAATGTGCATAGTTCCGCTGTACCAGTGCAGGGTGACCGGGCCACGGTCGCCCTTGGCGGCGAACTCGTAGGTGATCTTTTCGCCCTTGGGATAGGCATCGCCTTGGGTCTTGATGTGATACTCGGGCGTTTCGGAAACGATCGATTTCGGCGAGCCCAGATCGAGCGCCCAGAAGACCGGATCGACCACGTGGCAGACCCAGTCGCCGATCGTGCCGTTGCCGAAAGGCACCCATCCGCGCCAGACGTACGGCAGGAAGGCCGGGCAATAGGACCGCTGTGGCGTGGGGCCGAGCCAGAGGTCCCAGTTCAGCTTCTCGGGCGTCTTCCACTGCTTCTTGAGGTCCCCCAGGCGGTCGATGCCGGAATTCACCGCGCTGCAGCCGCAGTGGATGGTATGCACCTTGCCGATCGCGCCGTCGCGGATCCACTCGACCAGCAGCCGGCAGGACTCGAACGAGTGGCCCTGGTTGCCCATCTGCGTAACGACCTTGTGTTCGCGGGCGACCTTGGCCATTTCGCGGCACTCGTGGACGGAGTGGGCCAGCGGCTTCTCGCAGTAGACGTGCTTGCCGCGTTTCATAGCGGCGATCGAGGCCACCGCGTGGTTATGGTCGGGCGTGGCCACCACGACGGCGTCGATCTGCTTGTCCAACTTGTCGAGCATCTGGCGGAAGTCGCGGAACTTCGCGGCCTTGGGATGGTCGTTGAAGGAGCCGACGACGCTGTCGTAGCCCCAGTCGACGTCGCAGAGGGCCACGACATTGTTGCCGCCGGCCACCGCGCCCACGTCGCCCCGGCCCATCGAGCCGACGCCGATGCCGGCGATGTTCAGCTTCTCGCTGGGCGGCGTCGCGCCGCTGCGGGCCACGGCGTATCGCGGCACGATGGGGACCGCCGCCACGGCGGCCCCCGCGGCGCCCAGGAATTCACGACGATTGGTCAGTATCTTCTTCACGATCGAGTCTCCGGTGGTAAAGGGTTCGAGCCGTTCGGGCGGCTTGGTTTCAAGTAATCAAATGTTAACATGCGGGCAGCTTGGTTTGCAAGACGCGGCAATCTTCAGAAAGCTGCAATATGGTTCCAGACCCGACCCGGCCAGGTACCGTTTGAGTGCGGGTTGGTGGAGAAGGTCGTAGGCCCACCATTATCGGCTGGAAAACAAATTATGGTGGGCCTGCGCTCGCTACGCGAGCTGGTCCCACCCTACGAATTACCAAGGCATTACTGTGAACCGCTAGCTGTCCAACCTCCTTCACCATCTCGGCAAGCGAAGTGGGGTCGTGCGGAAGCAGGCATCCTTCGGGTCGCGCTATTTTCCCTCCACCACGTTGTTGCGGACCAAGACGTCTTTGGCCTCTTTCTGCACGTGGATCTTGCTACTGGGATGGCGCAACACGCAGCCTTCCACGATCACGTCGCGGGTGAAGCCGGAAATATTGATGTCGCCGCTGTTGTCGTCGGCCAGAAGCTGCCGACGGTGGACCGTGCAGCACGTGATCGGGCAGGGAAACTTCCGCGGGTCGCGTATGGATCCCGTCGTATCGACCGACGTCTGGCCTTCATAAAGCTCGTTGTCGAGGAATTGCACGTACCAGGACGGCTGGAAGGCGTTGTCCGGCGCGCAGCCGTAGTTCAGCAGTTGCGCGCAGCGGTACAAACGGTTCTGGGCATAGACCACGTCGATCGCCGTGCCGTAGGCCGCATTCACCCAGTTGGCGTCCTCGAAACAGTTGCCCACGACCAGCACGCGGCCGTTCATGGGCACGATCGTCACCAGCGACGCGTCGTCAGGCGGGCAGTCGAAAGCACGATCGATCTGCCACTGCCGTCCGTGGTTGGCGACCACGTTCCGCCATTGGCCGGCCCCGCGGCCACTTTGGATGCAGACGACGGCCTTTCGCCACAAACCGCTCTTTTCCGGCGCCCAGCTCGGGTAGGTCGGGTCGCCCGCCAGGGTGAGTTGCGTGCCCTGGACGGTGGCGGTCTTGCCGAAGTAGGCCGCATCGCCGGCATCGAAGGTGAACGAGTAATCGGCCTGGTGGACGTGGAAGCTCTCTTGACGGTTGCGGGCGTAATATAGGTTCCGCCCGTTGCCGGCAATGTTCTGATAGGCGGTCGGATACAGGCTGATGAGGTGGTTGTCTTCGACGATCACCTGCTCGGCGCCGCCCAGGGGGCAGTTCGTCTTGCCGGCCATGATGCGGTTGCGGGCAATGACGCAATAGTCCTTGGGTATCACGGCCGCGCCCTTGGCAAGGATATCGCAGTCGGTCACTTCGGCATTGTTGCCCAGGTAGGCGACAACGCCCTCGGGCCGCTTCCGCCCGTCCATGGCCCAGTAGTGATCGATGCGAACGCGGACCTTCCGCATCAGGAACCGCTGGGCGCTGCTGATGCCCGTCTGATAGGCCAGCGGCAGATAGAGGCTCATATTCTCCAGGGCGAACTCCGTACCGTGGATCAGCGTGGCTGGCACGCGTGTACGGTCCTTCTCGCTTTCCAGGCCCTCGTCGCTGCCGCCGTCGAGATTGAAACGGCCCACGCCCCACCAAAGGACGACCAAGCCCATGCCTTCACCCTTGAGCACCGTGCGCGGCGGCACGTCCAGGTCACCCTTGATCCCATAGCGGCCGGCGGGGAAATAGACGATGCCGCCGCCGTTGGCCTTGGCCTTCTTGAGGGCCGCCAGGATTCCTTCCGTGCGATCGGACACCGGGCTGTACTTGCTGAGCGTCTTACGCATCTGCTGCACGGCATCTTTGCCGTAGACCTCCAGCACGCTGAACGTATCGGTTGGCCAGGGCACCGGCGCTTCGACGCGGAGCACTCCGGCCTTGCGCTCGGCCGCCGCGCCGCCAAAGCCGTTATGGACCAGGACCGAATAATCGCCCGGCTTGAGATCGGTGGGCAGATCCAACCGCAAGGAACAGCAATCCTCGGCCGTCGGTTGGATCGAACGCGGCGGGCCTTGCTCCGGTTGCAAGCGGACGATACTGTGATGGCCAAACGAGAGCGACTTGCCCAGCACCCGCAGCCAGCCGCCCGGTGTGGCCGACGCGCCGCGGTCGCCCTGCACCCACCACGCATCGGGGGCATTGATGAGCACCGACGACGACGCACCGCCCGACGTCACGCGACAGGCGAACACACCCATCTTCCAGTCGGCCGGCAGGGCGAACTTCAAAGAGCAGTCGCTGGCCTGCAAGACCGGCACGCGGGTCCAACCGTTCGAGTCGTTTGTGGCGGCAGCGGCCGTGGGCTTGCCATCCTCCAAGCGCGTGACCTCAACCACCGCGGCGCTGCCAAAACCGTCGCCCTGGAGCAAAACGGTTTCGTTCGGGCCAACCGGGTCCGAGGCCCAAAACACCAGTGGGGCGGCAAGCGCGGTTCCAGCGCCCAGGCCGGTCAACGAAATGACCAGAAGGCAGGATAAACAGACAAAGACAGGTGGCAGTTTCACGATGTGACCCATTCAAGGGAGCGAGGGATGTAAGTTTATTCTCTACGATTTTTCCTCCAAGAATTCGACATTCTTGTCGCGGCGTGTTATAGAATAGTTGCGTCGGCGACGACTTGCAATCGGTTTTCGGCCGGCGTCTTACCTTCCTTTCTCTCCTTACCCACGTGGAGATTTCCCATGTCTTCTTTGAATCGACGCGATTTTCTGGCTGCGACGGCGATCGGCGCAACGGGTCTCTTGGCCCAGAACTCTTGGGCGGACGCCCCGAAACCTCGACCCCACAAGGCGATGATCGGCGTTCCCAGTGAGGCCCAATTGAGGGAATGGAAGGAGGCCGGTTTCGAGGGCATGGAATCGACCGACCGCGGGGCCTCGCCCGCCAAGGCGGAGGCCGCCCGCAAAGTGGCCGAAAAACTCGGCATGCGGATCCACAGTGTGATGTACGGTTGGGCCAACTTCAACAAGCCGGCGTCGGTCGAAGGCGATCTGAAGACGGTCGAGACCTCGCTCAAGGCGGCGGCGGCCTACGGGGCCAATACGGTGCTCCTCGTTCCCTGCCGCATCGACGGGAAGATGCCCAAGCCGTGGGAGTTCGATGTCCGGTTCGATCCCGCCAGCGGGCACCTGCAGCAGGTGGTAGCGGGCGACAACGCGCCGTATGCCGACTACATTGCCAACCACAACCGCTCGGCCGACGCCTCGCGCGAGGCGGTCAAGCGACTGATCCCCGTGGCTGAGAAGACGGGCATCATCATCGCCTTGGAAAACGTCTGGAACAACATGTGGGTCACGCCCGAGTTGGCCCAGAATTTCGTCTCCTCGTTCGACAACCCCTGGATTCGGGCCTACTTCGATATCGGCAACCACGTGTGTTACTCGCCGCCGCAGAAGTGGATCCGCACGCTGGGCAAGCTGATCGTCAAGTGCCACGTGAAGGACTTTAAGCTGAATGCCGACGGGCATGGCGGCAACTTCTGCAACATCCGCGACGGCAGCGTCAATTGGCCGCTCGTCCGCGCCGCCCTGGCCGAGTTGAACTATGACAGTTGGATGTCGATCGAAGGCGGCGACCTGTCGGCGAAAGAGCACAGCCGGCGGTTCGACCTGATCCTCGACGGCAAGTAAGGATTGGCGAATCAATAACTGTCTTATAGTCGCCTTTCGCTCCGCGAAAGTTGCGCTACTTTCGCGGAGCGAAAGGCGACACTAATTTCTGCGTCATTCCTAACCGCCGTCAGGACATCGGAGGATCAGTATGAGTTGTTCATTACACTACCGCTTGGTATTGGTCGCAGCACTCGTTGCCGTGCTCGCCCTGCCCAATTTTCTGCCGGCAGCGGAGCCGACAGACCAGGAACTGCTGGCGGGCGCCGATGCGCGGATCGAGCAGTGCCGCAAGGCGGACGCGACAGTCGCCGTGGTCGATGCGGTGGGTAAACCGGTCGCCGGGGCCAAAATCGAGGTGCAGCAGACGCGACATGCCTTTCTCTTCGGCTGCAACATCTTCCTCTGGGGGAAACTGCCCGACAAAGAGCGGGAGCAGGCCTATCGGCAGCGGTTCGCGGAGTTATTGAACTACGCCACCGTGCCGTTCTACTGGCAGATGTATGAACCGCAGCGCGGCAATCCCCAGCACGCGCATGCGGAGGAAGTTGCCCAGTGGTGCCGGTCGCAGGGGATTATGGCCAAAGGGCATCCGTTGGCCTGGAATCATGCCGATCCGGCGTGGCTGCCGGCCGATGCGGCGACGATCCACGACTCACAAATGGCCCGCATCGACGATTGCGTCAAACGTTTCCGCGGGCAGATCGACCGCTGGGACGTGGTCAATGAGGTGACCGCCTATGACCGCGACGAATTTGCCAAGCACACGGCCCCCAAGTACACCGCGATGTGGAAGAAGTACGGGCAGATCGCCCTGCCCCGCGAGTGTTTCCTTCATGCTCGGCAGGCGAACCCGCAGGCCGTGCTGTTGATCAACGACTACCGCACCGATCCGGGCTACGAGCGAGTGATCGAGCAACTGGTCGACGAGAAAGGCCGGCGGCTCTACGACGTCATCGGCATTCAGAGCCACATGCACGGCGGCGCATGGTCCACTGGGCAGGTCTGGAAGGTGTGTCAACAATTCGCGCGGTTTGGTGTGCCGCTGCACTTCACCGAGACCACGATCCTCTCCGGCGAGCGGACCTGGGACAAGCGGCCCGGCAGCCCCTGGCCGTCCACGCCCGAGGGCGAGGCCTACCAGGCCCGCGAGGCAACGCGCTTTTACACCATGCTCTTTTCTCACCCGGCAGTTGCGGCCGTCACCTGGTGGGATTTTTCTGACCTCCACTCCTGGAAAAACGCCCCCGCGGGATTCTTGCGGAAGGATATGACGCCTAAGCCGGTCTACGATGCGCTCAAACAGTTGATCAAGGGCAAGTGGTGGACGCGTACCGAGATCCAAAGTGGCCCGGACGGCACGGCCGGCTTTCGCGGGTTCCTGGGCGACTATCAACTGACCGTCAGCGCAGGCGGCAAAACGGCCGTCGTCAAGGCGCTTGCCCTGGAGAAAGGGAAAACCAACCGCTGGGTGGTGGTGATTTCCGCTGCCGCCACCGGCGAACCGTCCCAGCCCCCTGCCCTGCCCTTCCAGCAAGGCAAACCGCACGCCATGGCCTGTGCGGACTACAGCCAGGGGAAGATTTTCCTGGTGTCGCCCCAGGGCAAAGTGGAATGGGAGTATCCCGCGGCCAGTTGCGACGACCTCTGGGTGTTGCCCAATGGCAACCTGCTCTTTGTGACCGGCCACGGCGTGAAAGAAGTCACGCGCGACAAGAAGATCGTGTTCTGTTACCAGTCGAAAAGCGAGATTTACGCCTGCCAGCGCCTGCCTAACGGCGACACGTTCATCGCCGAGTGCAACGCGGGCCGGTTGCTGGAGGTCGATCCGTCGGGCAAGGACGTCAAGCAGCTTCGCCTGCTGCCGGAAGGCCAGGACGGCGGTCATCTTTACATGCGCAACGCCCGGCGACTGCCCAACGGCCATTACCTGGTCACCCATTTCGGTCAGCAGGTGGTCAAGGAGTACGACGCGGAGGGTAAAGTCGTTATGGAAATTTCTGCCCCCGGCGGGCCGCACAGTGTGGTCCGCCTGCCCAATGGCAACACGCTGATCGCTTGCGGCGACATGGGCAAGCAAGCCCGGGTTTTCGAGGCGGACAAGACCGGCAAGACCGTCTGGCAGGTCGCCAGCGACGAATTGCCCGGCATCAGCCTGAAATTCATGACCGGTCTGCAACGCTTGCCCAACGGCAACACGGTGATGACCAACTGGCTCGGGCACGGCGAGTTTGGCAAGGCCCCGCACGTGATCGAAGTCACGCCGGACAAGAAGGTTGTCTGGACCTTTGCCGATCACAAAACGATGAAGACGATTTCCAGCATCCAGCTCCTGGACGTGCCCGGTGATGTTACGAAGGGCGAAATTGCCCATTAGACGATCGCTCGAAATGTCGCTTGCAAGCCTATGCTCCGCTAGAATAGAATGCACCTTTTGCGAACGGCCGTCAACGCTGTCGGCAGGAACTTATATCAAGAAGAATCAGGGCTTGCTGGAAATATAGGCCACGAGTCATTTTTGAAACAAGCCCTATGGTTAGAGTCTCTCAGGCAAAACAGGATGATTGCGCATGAATGAGCAGGAAACCCGCCGATGGACCCCGGTGGATGCGGCGGAACTCTACGAAGTAGCCGGTTGGGGAAAAGGATACTTCTCCGTCAATGAGGCCGGCAACGTCTGCGTCCACCCCGAAAAGGACGTCCAGCAGAAGATCGACCTCAAACTGCTCGTGGACCAGCTTCGTGCCCGCCAGATCGATCTGCCCGTGCTGATCCGTTTCGGCGGCGTGCTCAAACAGCGGCTGGGGGAAATCCATGCGGCGTTTCAGACCGCCATGCAGGAGCACCAATACCAGGGCACCTACCAGTGCGTGTACCCGATCAAGGTGAACCAGCAGCGGCAGGTGGTGGAGGAGGTCGTGCATTTCGGCGAGGCTTATAACTATGGCCTGGAAGCGGGCAGCAAGCCGGAGTTGCTGGCCGTGGTGGCCCTGGCCAGCGAGGGCGCGCCGATCATCTGCAACGGTTTCAAGGACGAGGACTTCATGGAGATGGCCCTGCTGGCCCAGAAGATCGGCCGCCAGGTGTTCATCGTCATCGAGAAGTACACGGAACTGGACCTAGTCCTGCGCGTGGCGGCCAAGGTCGGCGTGCGGCCCATGCTGGGCGTGCGCGTGAAGGTTGCCACGTTGGGTTCCGGGCGCTGGCAGGGTTCCGGCGGGTATCGCTCCAAATTCGGTCTTACCACCAGCGAAACGCTCCGCGCCCTCGCCGAGTTGAAGGCCCAAGGTATGGAAGACTGCCTGCGGCTCTTGCACTTCCACTTGGGCAGCCAGATCACCAATATCCGCATGATCAAGCTGGCCCTGAACGAGGCGGCGCGGATCTTTGTGGACCTGGTGCGGCAGGGCGCGGGCCTGGAGTATCTCGACGTGGGCGGCGGACTGGGCATCGATTACGACGGCTCGCAGACCAATTTCGAGTCGAGCGTGAACTATACCCTGCAGGAATACGCCAACGACGTCGTTTTCCACATCCAGAGCGTCTGCGACGAAGCCAAGGTCCCACATCCCAAGATCCTCTCCGAGAGCGGCCGGGCCGTCGTGGCCTACCACAGCATGCTGGTGTTCAATGTGGTCGGCACGGTCGGCCAGGGCGAGAACAACGTGCCCACCGAGCTGCCTGAGAGCGCCGAGCAGCCGCTATGGAACCTGCTGGACACCTACAAGGAACTCTCGCAGCGGAACATGCTCGAGGCCTATCACGACGCCCAGGAGGCGCTGGACATGACGTTGCAGTTGTTCGGCGGCGGTTACATGCCGCTGGAACAGCGGAGCCAGGCCGAAAACCTGTTTTGGGCGATTTGCTGGAAGATCAGCCGCCTGCTGCGGCAGGCAGAAGAGGTGCCGGAGGAACTTGACGCCCTGGATGCCTTGCTGGCCGAGACCTACTTCTGCAATTTCTCGCTCTTCCAGTCGGTGCCCGACAGTTGGGCGGTGCGGCAGCTCTTCCCGATCATGCCCATCCACCGCCTGAACGAGCGGCCCACGCACCATGCCGTGCTGGGCGACATCACCTGCGATTCGGACGGCAAGGTGGAGCGCTTCATCGACCGTCGCGACGTCAAGCGGACGTTGCTGTTGCACCCCTTCGACGGCCAGCCCTATTACCTCGCGGCCTTCCTCGTGGGCGCCTATCAGGAAGTCCTCGGCGATCTGCACAACCTCTTCGGCGATACCAACGCCGTACACGTCAGCACCGACGCGCAGGGCAACCTCGTGATCGAGGAGATCGTCAACGGCGACACGGTGCGGGAAGTGCTCCGCTATATGCAGTTCGATCCCGACATACTCGCGCACCGCATGCACGCTGCTGTGGAGGCAGCCGTCCGCCGCAACTGCATCGACGAGCAGCAGGCCGGCCGCATCATGCGTTTTTATCGCGACGGCCTGGAAGGGTACACCTACCTGGAAGGCGGCAAGGTGCCCTAAGGCGTCGCGCCTATGTTCAAGATTTTCGTCGTTTCCGACGCCACGGGCAGCACGGCCGAACGACTCGCACGGTCCGCGCTCGTGCAGTTCGAAGGGGCGGCGGTGCAATTGCTGCGTCATTCCCACGTTCTGACGCCGGATCAGGTGCGGACGGTTGTGCAAGAGGCGAGTGGTGGCGACGCGCTCATCGTCCATACCTTGGTGTCCGATGAATTGCGACGACTCATCCTCACCGAGTCTCGCCGGCACGGCGTCGATTGCCTGGACCTGCTGGGGCCGGTGCTGGAACGTCTTGCCATCCACCTGCGGCAGACTTCCCAGCAGAAACCGGGCCTCTTCCAGCAGTTGGACGAAGCCAAGACCAGGGAAATCGAGGCCGTGGCGTTCGCCTTTCACCACGATGACGGCCAGAATACGCACGACCTGCAACGGGCGGAGATCGTCCTTGTAGGTGTCTCGCGGAGCATGAAGACTCCTACCATGCTGTATCTGGCCTACCGAGGTTGGTTCGCCGCCAACGTGCCGCTCATTCCCGACCTCCCCTTGGACAGCGCCTTGGCGGACATGTCTGCCGAACGAGTCTTCTGTCTCGCGTTGCAAGCCGAGCAATTGCAAGAACGGCGCTCTGCCCGGGCACGCAAGGAGGGCATTCCCACGGAGGCCTACACCTCGTTGGCCAACATCGTCAAGGAGAACCGCTACGCCGAAAAGCAATGCTTGAAATATGGCTGGACGCGTATCGACGTGACAGGCAAGGCGGTCGAAGAGGTTGCGCGAGAGATCATCGCGATACGGACGACAGAAGGGTGATATAGGGGAGACCGACGAATAACTTCCGGATTTGGGTGGCATGCCTTAAGCCTTCTAGGCTAGGCATGTCGGCGGCAAACATGCCTAGCCTAGAAGGCTTAAGGCATGCCACCCTCGCAGAAACTCGGAAGGTATTTCGTCCGATCCATAGCCGCCGCGGCCCGCCCTGTTCTAATTCTCGCGCGGAGCCTTGGCGGCTGCGGCCGCCGCACGGGCCTGTTCCAGATTGCTGCGCGCCAAGGCAAAGCCAGGCTTCAGTCGCAGCGCCAACTCGAACTCCGAGATGGCCTCGGCGAGCCGGCCAGCCTTGAATAGGACATCGCCAAGACCGTTGTGGGCCTCCGCCCATTCCGGCTTGGCGGAAAGGACTTTTTGAAACTCGCTGATCGCCTCGGCGTATTGTCCGCGGCGGACCAGGAAGATGGCCAGGTTCGCGTGGTACCTCGTATTCGTTGGCTCGCTTTCCAGCGCCGCGCGAAGATGGCTAATCGCCTCGTCCAGGCGGCCCCGGTCGAACAAGATGTTGCCAAGGTTGTTATGGCTCGCCGCGTCCTTCGGGTCGGTCTTCAGAACCTCCTGATAGTGGTCGGCGGCCTCGTCCAACTGCCCGCGCCTGGCCAGGACCACGGCAAGTTCGTAGTGGGCCTTGTCGTAGTGCGGATCGATGGCCAGCGACTTGCGGAAGGCCTTGATGGCCGCCAAGTTGTCGCCTTTCTCCGCCAACTCCTTGCCGAGGTCGAGGAGCCTGTACATCTCCGCCGCCGGCACGTCAATCTTCAGCAGACCGTCCGGCCGGATGTCGACGAACTCGGGGATGTTCACGGCGCGGTTGGCCGCCGTGGCGTTGGGGATCAGGATCGCCGGGCTGTCGTGGCCGTCCTCGTCCAAGTGTGTCAAGCACATCTGCGTGTAGGGCGAGCGGCTCTTCGAGGAAAAGACCAGCCAGCGGCCGTTGGGCGAGAAACTGTGCCAGGAGTTCATCCGCGACGTGTTACAGCGCATCCGCCGCGGTGTGCCGCCCTGGATCGGCAGGATATACAGCTCGCTGTCGGGCCGCATCAAAAGACCATTCTTGCACTGCACGAAGACGATCCAGCGGCCGTCGGGCGAGACCTTGGGGAACGTGTTGCTATGGCCGTTGCCGACCGCGCCGGGGATCGGCTGCGGATGGCCGCCCCGGCCGCCATTGAAGGGCATTCGGTACAGGTCGTACTGGATCGGGACCTCGTTGGGATCGCCGGCGTAGGTGGCCAGCTTGCGGTCCTTGGGATACGGATCCTTGGCCTCTGCCCGAATAAAGACCAAATCCTTTCCGTCAGGAGTCCACACAGCGCCGGTCTGTACGTAGCGCGGGTCGTCGGCCCCGGGCAGGGCGCGGATCCGGCGGGTCTGACGGTCGTAGTAGGCAATGATCCCGCGCGTGGGGTAGAACACCTGGAGAAAACGGTAATCGGTGAAGTTGACCACGTACAGCGATTCGTTCAGCGTACTCACGACGAAGCGGCCGTCGGGCGAGATCTGCGACATGAAACCGGTCGTCTTGTGGCCCGGCGGCTTGTCCGGGAACGAGGTCCAGGTCATCACGTGCTCGTCGCGGATCGACATTTGCGGCTCGATGGGGGCGATCACGTAAGCCCCCTTGTCGTTCAAGGGACCATCCAGGTCCATGGCCAGGGTCTTGCCGTCGTGGGGGAAGGAGTGACAGTTGGCACACGTGGAGAGATTCTCCAAGAGCAGCCGGCTACTGGGCTGGGCCACGTTGCGCAAACGCCAACCGATCAGCGGCTGGGCATTCTTGGCGATGGGTTGGATCAGGCCTTTCTCCAGCTTGGCGGGCATCAGCGGCACGTCGCGATAGAAAATCGGCGCGCCGACCGGGTCGCGGGAGGTTTGAAAGGCGACCCGCCCTCGGGAAACGCCTTGCGCCGGGTTGGCGGCGGAGAGTCCTGTGAACGTGACGGTTGCCGGCCCGGCTTGGGAGTGTTGCTTGATGCTCTCCCATGTCGGGGCGTCCGGGGTCCAGCTATGCGCCGAGGCCTCCTGGGGAGCGAGCGTTGGCAACTGATTGGTTTCGGCGATGCAGCGAGAATCGATCTCGCCCATTTGAGGGTGCTCACCGCGCAGCGACCAATGCAGCGCCGGCGAGCCGTCGGCAAACTCCACGTCGACCCGCCAGGCCACGGCCGTTGTGCTGCCATCGTGCCAGAGGAAAGTCGGCGGCGTAAAATCCGGCGGGAAGATCGAGCCATCCTCGGGGTAATCGACGGTGATCGCCGGCGCACCGTCGGGCACTGGCGGGGCGGGCTCGGCCGGCACGTGTCGCAACGCCAAGTGGCCGGCCATGAAGGCCAAGCCAATCATGATCACGGCGAACATGGCGGCGAATACTCGTTTCGGCATTTCTGTGGCTCGGGGGACCTTGATAAAACGGCGATATGCGGACTCGCACGGAAATCGGCCGTTACTGACATTATACCATAGCCCGCCCACATGGTACTGCCGCCCAAAAGGCATCTTGTGTCCGTGGGCTGTGCCCTCGATAATACATCGGCCGGTCGTTTCTAAGTCCAATTGTCGAAACACCACCTCCGGGAAGTACACGGTTGCTATGACATCCCAAAGTTTTCCTAGCGCCATACTCAGTTTTCTCGCACTGTTTGCCGTCGCGCTGCCGGCTGCGGCGGAAAGCATCCTGCAGAACGACGCCATCCGTTTTCGCATGGATGTGCGCGATGGCAAGCTGGTTGCCAAGGAGTTTCAAAACCGCCTTACGCAGACGACGGTTTCCCTGCCGCTTGACGAGTTCTTGCTGGAATTCCAGGACGGCACGACGCTCGACACCGGGCAATGCGCCGCCCGAGTTGCGGTTGCCGACGGCCAGAACCTGGAACTCGCGTTCGCTCCCACGTCGTCCAAGCTGGCGGGAATCGAGATTCGCATCCACTACGCCTTGCCCGGCCAAAAGCCCTATTTGCGGAAACAGATTGGCCTGCGGCAGGATGGCGGCCCTGCGCGGCGTTTGTTACGGGCCGACCTGGAGAACTGGCAGGGTGTGCGGCGCAACTGGCAGAGCATGCATGCCGATCGTTATCCCTATGGCAGTCATCCCATCTATTGCGAGGACCTTTGGGCGGGCGTCGAGTTCGTGGCCGCCTTCAACGAATACTCCCACAGCGGCTTTGTGCTGCGGAGCCGACCGGGCGGCCGACGGTTGGGTCCGCAATGGCTGGATCTCCACGCGACCGTGGTCGGTGCGGCCGAGCGCAACCATGTCCGCGAGGCATTCTTGCGCTATATCGACGACGTTCGCCTTGCTCCGCCACGGATGACCTGGTGTTACAACAGTTGGTGGACGCTCGCGGAAAGGTTCCGCTCGGACGATCTCGCAGCGCTGGCAAACGAGTGGAAGCGCCGGCTCTTCGACCGGCATGGCGTGTTCTTCGACGTTCTGGCTGTCGACGCGGGCTGGTCGGACCTGCAAAGCGTCTGGCAACTCGATCGCCAGGCGTTTCCCGAGGGCTTCGGCCCGGTGCGGCGGAGTGTGGAATCGGCCGGCGGAAAGTTGGGCCTCTGGATCTCGCCCAGCGCCATCTATACCATCGCCCTCGACCCCGCCTGGGCGAAGCGCAGCGGCCTGGCGATCGCGACAAAAGCGGAGACCTGGGGCGGCAAAACCTTGGGCGTTTCGTTGGCCGACCCTGTCTACCGGACCAAGACCGAGGAGCAGTTGTGCCGGCTGATCCACGAGAATCATATTGGCCACGTCAAGTTCGATGGCCTTATCCCCTTCGAAGACGCGCCGCATCACGATCTCCTGCCGGGCCTGGACTCCATCGAGCCGCTGGCCGAGCACGCGGTCGCCCTGATGCTTGCCGCCAAACGCTGCAATCCCGACCTGGTGACCGAACCGACGTTCCTCAACTCGTGGAGTTGCTACATCAGCCCTTGGATTCTCAAGTATGCCGACACCGTCTATGGCAATGCGGGCGGTGACTACCCGCGGGCCATCGGCCCCGCTCCCGACTACCGCGAGTCGTGTACCAACGCCCGCGAATGGTATATCTTCGCGTCGCGCGGCGAGGTTTGGCTGCCGCAGAACTCGCTGCAGTACTTCGACATTGTCCACTGTGACGCCGCGGAGGGCCTGGCCAACCATGTGGCGATGGCTGTCGGCCGCGGCCGTTTCTTCGTGCCCGTCTATGTCAATCCCAAGTACGTGAGCGACGACGGCATGGCCGTCTTGGCGGGACTGATGCGCTGGGCCAGGGCCAACGAGGCGATCCTTCGCAACACGATCGTGCTGCCCTCGCGGCCGGAACGCGGCGAACCGTACGCCTACGCGCACTGGCTGGACCAGCGCGGGCTGATCGCCGTCCGCAACCCCAGCAACGAATCAAAGTCCTACTTGCTGGACCTTCGCGCTGCGGGCGCTCCCAGCAATCTGGCCGACGCCGTCTGTTATACGCAGTATCCGTATCGCCACGGGCTGGCCGCCGGCGTGACCGGCGTCTCTAAGTTGCCGATTACCCTGGGGCCTTGGGAACTGCTGTTTGTCGAGATCAGGCCCCGTCGCCAGCTTGGCGAGCCTGTGGCCATCGGCGCCCGCTGGTATCGCAATGCCCAGGGCAAGATGCGGGTCGCCCCGGATGCCGGCGTCAGGTATGTTGAAGTGATTAAGTCGGGCGGGGCTACAGGCAACATTCCCGTGGCGGCCCAGCCCTCCATCGTGCCCAGCGGCAAGGCCGTTTCGCAAGTGCTTGCGTCGCTGCCCGAGAAGGATTGGCTGCGGACGACGGCCACCGCCAAATATCCGGCGGCCTCCGTGCCCAGTTGCCGCTACGAGTTCGATTGCCAGGTCTCCATCCCTGCGGCGGCAACCAAGGGGAGCGTCTTGCTCCTGCTGCAATTCTCGGGCAAGCAGCACCTGCCGAGCACGTGTGCGGCCACGGTCAACGGACGTGCGGCGGAGCTGGTGAGACGCACGTCCGACAAACCGCTTGGTTACCCCGAGGGAATGCACATGTTCGATCCGAAGTCGCCGTGGGCCGGCCTGATCCCCTATGTCAGCGAGTGGACCTGGTATATCTGTCCCGTTGGCCCGGGCGAGTCACTGGTCCATTTTGCCGGAACCGCCGGACTGGCCAAGCCGGGGGTGGCAGCGTGGGTCTGGTCCGTGTGCGACCGCTCGGCGGCCCCGTCCTCGTTCGACGTGGACCTCCCCTGCCCTGGCCCGCAGATACCGCAGATTTCCGACCACTTCGAACGTCAAGGCGCACAGGTCAAGCCTCGCGGCGAGTGACCATTTTATTTGAAGGAAAACGAAAATGCTGAAATCCATGATCCTGGCCACGGCCATGCTCGCCCTCTTTCTGCCAGCGGCCTCCGCCCAATACCAGGGCTGGCAACACTCAGGGTCACTCTATATCCTCACCACGCCCGACGGGGCGAACTTGCCGACCACTGCCTTGGAGACGGACTTCCCGCTATTGGTCCGACTGAACAGCGACTTCTTCAATTTCCGCCAGGCAAAGGCCGACGGCGCCGATATTCGCTTCGCCACCAGCAATGGCACGCCGTTGGCCTACGAGATCGATCAATGGGACCGGGCCCACGGAACAGCCAGCATCTGGGTTCGCATCCCCAAGATCCAGGGCAACGCGCGGCAGGAACTGCGCATGTACTGGGGCAAGGCCGACGCAGCCAGCCAGTCCAGCGGAGCGGCCGTCTTTGACGCCTCGAACGGATACCTCAGTGTCTGGCACATGAACAACCCGGTGAAGAATGAGGTCGGCACGCGGAAGTCGTACGATACGGGCACCAGGTCGGCACCCGGAGTAATCGGCAATTGCCAGCGCTTTGGTCCAGGCAAGGGTATCAACTGCGGGGAAAAGAATGCGGACTATCCGACCGGTTCCAGCCCCCACTCCTCCGAAGCATGGATCAGGGCCGAGAAGCCCAATGCCACCGTCCTGGGCTGGGGGAATGAGGAGGCGCAAGGCAAAGTGGTAATGCAGTTTGTCAGCCCACCACACATCAACATGGACTGCTACTTCTCCGGCGGAAACGTCGCCAGCCGCAGCAAACTGCCCATCGGCGAGTGGATCCACGTGGCCCATACCTATAAGAACGGCGAGTCGCGGATCTACGTGAACGGATTGCTGGACGGTGTCCGACTGGCCGAAGGCCCGCCGCTGGCGATCAAGAGTCCCGCGCGGATGTACATCGGCGGCTGGTACAACAATTTCACTTTTACCGGCGAGATCGACGAGGTGCGGGTCTCCAAGGTCACGCGTTCCGCCGACTGGGTGCGGATGGAGTACGAGAACCAGAATCCCCTGCAGACACTGGTCGGTCCGCTCGTCCAGCCCGGTAGCGAGTTCTCCGTTTCGCCGGACAACAGATCCAGGTGGCTAGGGCCTCGAATCAACTCGTTGCCGTCGGACAACGATCTACCGGTCTTAAAGGCCGGCGTGACAATTTACGAGGACCTGAGTGGGACCTTTACGGCGCGGGCCGGCGGCGCGGAAAAGATCTATTGGATTCTCAAACGAGAGGGCGCCGAAAAAGTCGTCGCGGTCGACCGTTATTCCTACACATTCGACGCGGGCCGCGTCGCCCGGGATACGCGCTGCACGCTCCGGTTCAAGGCAGTCTATGCCCGCGAGGTCAAGACCAAGGACATCCCGATAACAATCCGGCAGGCGATTCGCCAGCCGACGTTCACACTCCATGCACCGCCAAACTGGAACGGCCGGGATGCCATCCAAGTCGCGCCCGTGATCAACACAGAGACGATGCAGACCTATGGAGCGCGCAACCTCCATTTCCAGTGGACCGTATCCGGCGGCGCCGTGATCAAAAAGGTGGATCTTGACCGGCTGGTCCTCAAGCGATCGCAATACACCGGCCCAATTACCGTCAGCGTAGCAATCGACAACGGCGGCGTACCGGTGACGGGCAGGGTCCAAATCCAAGTGACCGAACCTAAGACCGATCCGTGGGTCGAGCGGACCCCGGACAAGGATGAGCAGCCCGAGGTCAATCAGTTCTATGCCCGTGACGACCACAACGAAGGCACGTTGTACTATAACGGGAAGCTGGACCGGCCCGCCGACGCGGTGTTCCTCAGGCTGTATGCCGACGACAGGCTGCTGAAGACCGAAACGCAGCAGATCGCTGCCGACAAGACCTATGCGTTGGCGGTCAAGCTGAAGGCGGGCTTAATCAAGTACCGCGTGGAGTTCGGTACGAAGACCGACGGGCGGGAGCAGGTGCTGCACACGGCCCGTAACTTGGTGTGTGGCGACGCCTTCCTGATCGATGGACAATCCAACGCCTTGGCGACCGATACGGGCGAAAAGTCTCCCGCCGAAACCAGCGATTGGATCCGTAGCTACGGCAGTCCCGCGAGCGACACGCAGGGCGCGCGGCCGAACCTGTGGTGCAATCCTGTCTGGAAGGCCCAAGAAGGCGAAAAGGCCGAGCTCGGCTATTGGGGCATGGAACTGGCTAAGCGGCTCGTCGCCAGCCAGAAGATGCCGATCTTCGTCATCAACGCGGCGGTCGGCGGCACGCGGATCGACCAGCACCAGCGGAGCGAGACCGATCCCACCGACCCCAACACGATCTACGGGCGGATGCTCTGGCGGGTGCGGCAGGCACGGCTGACGCACGGCATTCGGGCCGTAATCTGGCATCAGGGCGAGAACGACCAGGGCGCGGACGGTCCCAGTGGCGGCTATGGCTGGGAGACCTACCAGCAATATTTCCTGGACATGTCGGCGGCCTGGAAGCAGGATTTCCCCAATATCCGCCACTATTACGTTTTCCAGATCTGGCCCAATTCCTGCAGCATGGGCAACGGGCATGGCGACATGTTGCGCGAAGTGCAGCGCACTTTGCCGCGGCTGTACTCGAACATGGACGTCATGTCGACGCTGGGTATCAAGCCGGCCGGCGGCTGCCATTATCCGTTGACCGGCTGGGCGGAGTTCGCGCGTCTCATACAACCCCTGATCGAGCGGGACTTCTACGGCAAAGTGCCCACGGTCCAGATTACGCCGCCCAATCTCCAGCGGGCGTACTATACCAACACCGCGCGGATTGCGATCGCCCTGGAATTCGACCAGCCGGTAGTCTGGGAAGACTCTCTGTCAACCCAGTTCTATCTGGATGGCGTGGCCGACAAGGGCATAACCGGCGCGGTTTCACGTAACATCCTCACGCTCAAATTACCGGCGACCTCCGCCGCCCGGAAGATCACCTATCTCAAGGAAATGAACTGGAGCCAGGACAAGCTGCTCGTCGGCGTCGATGGGATTGCCGCGCTGACGTTCTGCGACGTACCCATCGAGGATCCAGCGCCAAGACGTTAGAGTCGGTAGACTGGGCCGCGTAACACGACTCCCACCAAATCGGAAAAACATACGAAATACGAATGTCGAAATCCGAAACAAATTCAAAAGAAGAATTGGGCAGCTTGACAGTCCCATCGGTCTCCGGTATAATTCGGGATGCTTGAATTGGGCGTTGGTGGTCGGCCGCTCCTGTGGGAGGGCCGACGTACAGGGAACCCGGTGCAATTCCGGGACGGCCCCCGCCGCTGTAACCGAGTGTTGTATAGGACATGAACGACGGTCCTCCAATCTCCTGGCCATTGTCGCACATGATTCCGGTGTAATCGGAAGAGCGACGAGAAGGCCGGCTGGACCGATCTCGGAAGTCAGAAGACCTACCAGCGCATTACATGCCGGCCTCCGCGTGGGCGGTGAACGGTCCATTGGTTCTTCAGGGACTACGCCAGCGATCTTGCACCCCTTGCGCAACCTCGATTTCCCCATAACCCGCGCGCCGCAAGTCGTTGCTCCATTTGAGTTGTGCCCTGCGCGTATGGCGAATGCCCATGCCCGTATAACGATGGCTTGTCCGGTTTCTTGAAGTCGTTTCCGCGTGACCGGGTGCGAGCAAGGAGTGCGAAATCGTGAGCGCGGAAGGAACGTGTATGGTTTTTTCACTTGTCCCTTTCAGCATTTTCAATCATTTAACAGCTTTGTGGAGACTTCTTTCGATGAAGACTATCAAGAACTTTTGCCTGCCCTTGCTCGCCTCGTTGGCCCTGGGCCTTGGTTGTCTCAGCGGGACCGTTTATGCGCAATCGCCGACGCCGATCGGAACCGTCGCGAACATCCCGGCCGGCGATATTAATTCGTATGGGGTGTCGTCGCTCCGCTACGATTCGAGCGGCAATCTCTACGCTTGGGACGGACTTAGCGTCTGGAAGAGCAGTGGCGGTACGGGCAGTTTCACCTACGTCGGTTCGGTGGCATCCGGCAATTCGGCCGATCCGGGACCGATCACCTTGTCGCAAGACGGCACAACCCTGCTATTGAGCAACGGTGGCGGAGGCCAACTAGCTTATAGTCAATCAGGTTACAACGGCGAATTCTTTACCATGCCGGTGGCGGGAGCAGGATCAGCTACGCAGGTTACGGGCAGCGGCGTGCCTAACACCTGGGATGCTATCGCCTTGCCGGCCACAACCATTTCCGGATCGGCAACGAAGTATCTCGTCGACGAAGGAAGTAGCCCTTACGGAAGCAGTTCACTATCGATTTTCGATGCCGTGACCGGGACGAACAAGATTGTCGTCAGTGGCATCCCGGGAGCATCGACTTCGATCGCCTACAATCCCACAAACGAAAGCGTCTATGTCGGCCCGTCCGGTGGCGAAATCTACAGCTTCAGGCTCAGCGACATTGCCGCCAGTTACAACTCGACCTCGGGGACGATGATGGCCTTCTCCTCGGGCACGCCCTTCAATCAGAACGGAAATGGTTACCAGAGCGGTGAGGGAATGTTCTTCGATAACAACGGCTATCTGTTCTCTGGCGGATGGCAGGGGATTACGGTCTTTCGGCCCGACGGCACAATCTCCTACGATACAACAAGTTTGGATAATACGCTGACCTACGACCCAGCCAATAACGACGTGCTTTATGTGCCATACGGCTCGTCTACGGGGATCCTGTATAGTGCGACCGAATTCGAAACCGTGCCGGAGCCTTCGACCTTCGCGCTGCTGGGCGCCGGGGCCTTGGCGGGCCTGGTTGCCTGGCGTAAGCGACGGTCCTAGGTTGTTGTATGGGTGGGCCGAGTAAAACGAGTCCCACCATGAGAAACGTCGGGGATGGTGACTCGTTTCACTCGCTCCACCCTAAAGTAACTCGGCGGCGCGCCACGCACTGCGCACGGAGTTGTGTGTATGTTTCGTCAGTGTAAAATCTCGATTTGGATTGGAGCCGCATGGGGCTTGACGGCCGCGGCCGGCCTGGCGGGGCCCTATTCCCCGCTGCCCGGTCAACCCGGCTGCACCGCCATCTCAGCGACTAGTTCGAGTATTGTCGAATGGGCTTCGGGGGCAACGATTGTTCGCGGGCTGAGGAGTATTGAAAACCCAACAGAGTATTCTCCAGATCCCAATAGCCCACTGAACTATGCGTTTTACGGCGGGTCGGATGGCGCCTGCGCTGCTGCCAGTGCCGCGTCGGTTGCTGCCGCTGGCAACCCGATCGCTACAACCGCGAACACTGCTCCCATCGGTGCGCCGCCGCAACCGCAGCCCACCTATTACGCGGTCGCCCTTGGCCAAAACGGAACGGCGACCCTGACTTTCGACCAGCCCATCACAAACGGGCCGGGACCTGACTTTGCCGTATTCAACAACGGTTTCTCGAATGGCACGACGGAATGGTGCAAGCCAGGATTGGTTTCGGTGAGTTCGGATGGCGTGAACTTCTTCTCATTCCCTTCTGTTTCGCTTACGCAGACCACGACCCAGGTCGGAAGCTCCGCGGAACTCGACCCAACGGATCTTTATGATATTGCGGGGAATTTTCCGGCAGGCTGGGGCACACCGTTCGACCTCAGCGAACTGGCTGGAGTGTCGCCGCTCTTGAACGTCAACGCCGTGACCGAAGTCCGAATCACCAGCGTTACCGGTGACATCAACCCGGCTTACGCGACCTTCGATTCACAAGGGAACATCATCAACGCGCCCTGGCCGGCGGCTGCAACGGCCGGTTCCGAGGGATTCTGCCTGGCCGGCGTGGGCGTGGTCAACGCCTTGCCCGTCTGGACTTGGACGCACGGCAGCGGCACGTCGGCAAGCTGGAGCAACGGAACAAACTGGTCCCCGGCGACGGTTCCCAGCAGCGGCACGGCGACGTTCGCCGGCGCTCGCATCACGGTGACGCTGGACGGCAACCAGTCGGCCGGCGCGTTGGTGTTCAATGTCGCGGGCACCGACGGCTACACGCTGTCGCAGGGCACGGGCGGGGCGTTGACCTTGGGCACGTCGGTGGGCGCCACGATCGCGGTCCTCAGCGGAGCCCATGCGATCTCCGCGCCGATCGTACTGGCCGGAAACCTGGTGGTAAGTATGTCCGGCGGAGGCTCCTTGGACCTCTCGGGCAGCGTTAGCCAGGCTACGGGCGTATTCGCATCGCTTAGCCTCAGTGGCGAGGGGCAGTTGATCCTCAGCGGGACGGACAGCTATACCGGTGACACGACGGTCAGCAGCGGTACGTTGTGCGTGACGGACTCCAGCGCCCTGCCCGAGGAGACGAGTTTGACCATCGGGGCCGGGGGCGTTTTCATCTTCGACCCTTCGGTGGCCGACGCACAGCCGCTTGCCGCCTTGCCCGCTGAGGTCGCTGCGAATAGCGCCGCCGCCGTGCCCGAACCGGCGATGTTCGAGTTGTTGGCGGCAGGGGGAGCCTGTTTTCTTGCCGCACGCTTCCGTAGTATTACGCTGGCACTGAAGTTGATCAATCGTAACCCGAAGCGTAAGCGAGAACGCCTCGCTTACGCTTCGGGTTACTATGAGGTGCTTTCGTGGCGGGGTAATAAACGGTTGCCCTGCCGCAAGTGAAAGGAAAACCGTGGCTGCAAGCACGAACCGATCAAGATCGCGGGCCTTTACGCTGGTGGAATTGCTGGTCGTCATCGCGATCATCGGAACCCTGATCGCCGTGCTGCTGCCGGCAGTTCAGGCCTCGCGCGAGTCGGGCCGGCGCATAGGCTGTTGCAATAACCTGCACCAGATTGGGCTGGCGCTGCATTGTTTTCACGACGCGAATCAATGTTTCCCGATTGGTACCGCCTTGGTGGGCTACCCGGACGGGACGAGTCCCGACACCATTCCGGTCAGACTTCTCCCTACTGGGCCTTACCGCCCGGGCGCGTTCGCCATGATCCTGCCGTACCTCGACCAGGACACCCTCTACCGGAGCCTGCGGATGGATCTGGCGATGGACCAAGACGTGAATATCACTCTGGGTCAAACGCTGATTGCGACGTATCTGTGCCCGTCGTCGAACCACGTCTACGGTCTGCGAAAAGCCCCGCACTCCATGCCGCTGGCCGATCCGAGCATGCAGTTCGCCGCGATCGACTACAACGGCATGAACGGGGCCAACCGGCTTTTCACGGCCGCCCCCAGTGCAGACCAGTTGCAAAACCACGGCAGCTTCGCCGAATGCCAGCAGTTGAAAATGGCCCATTTCCTTGACGGGGCCTCCCAGACCATCCATGTCGTGGAAACAGTGAACTTCGGCCGCGGTGTCTGGATTCACGGCCGGCCACACTATAACCAGGCTGCCTACGCCATCAACTCGTTCGCCGGATACAACAACGCCCCGAATTCCGTCTATCCGGACGGGTCCAACTTGCCCGTGACGGAGCGGGGACCGGGAAAAGGGACTGGGGGCACGTGGGGGATTTCCAGCAGCCATCCCGGTGGAGCGAACACGCTCTTCGTGGACGGGGCCGTCCATTTCCTGACCAATTCCCTTTCAGTCGAAACACTCACCGCCTTGATTACCCGGGACGGAAGCGACGTGACCGACGGCTCGTCGTATTGAACCACCATGTTTCTTGCAACAAGAACTTTCCATATAACGCCGGCACGAAAGATACTCGAGTGCGGCGAGCGAGTTGTAAGACAGATTGCCAATCCGTCCCACAGGCTCAGTGATTTTCTTTCCTGCCGGGGTAATAGCATGAGTCGCGTCACGACTCTCGACCGCCCTTGTCGGGGCGCTTCACGCGCGATCCTTGCCATTCTGTTGGCACTCGCCGCGATTGTCGGAACGGGTGGCGCGGAGACCATCAATTTTGCCGACCTATCGCTGGCGTCAAATTCCTATTGGAACGGTTCTGATGGCTCGGGTGGCTTCAGCAGCGGAGGCGCGTTTTTCAACAACAGCTACGACTCGGATTACGGCTCTTGGAGCGGCTGGTCGTATTCCAACGTCAACTACTCCAACACATCCTTCGAACTGGACCCCATTGGGAATCCATGGTACCAGTTCGCAGCAGTTACCGGAACGGGCGTTGGCGGCAACGCGATCTACGCTGTAGGCTACGGAAATTCCGGCATGCTGAGCGACGGCGTACTGCCGACCATTGCGATTCCCAATGGAATGCAAGTCCAATCGGCGATGTTCACCAACACGACTTATGCGGCGGCCTCGATGCTCAATGGCGACCAGTTCGCCAAGCAGTTCGGCCCCAGCGACTGGTTCCTGCTCACGATCAGCGGGCTGAATTCCTCGGGCAGTTCCGTGGGGAGCGTCAACTATTACCTGGCCAGCAGCGGCACGATCACTACCAAGTGGCAAACGGTCAACCTTAGCTCGTTGTCTTTGGCCACGTCATTGGAATTCGACCTCCACTCTTCGGATACGGGGCTGTATGGCATGAATACTCCCGCCTACTTTGCCATGGACGATCTGGTGCTATCGCCCGCGTCTTCGGCGACCGGCGGGAGCTGGATCAATCCCCAGGGCGGGACCTGGGGATCGGGACCGAATTGGTCCGGCGGATCCCTTCCAAGCGGAGGCGCGCTGGTCTTCGCCGGCAGCACCAGCGGCACGGCGGTCGTGACGCTGGACGGAAATCAAGCGGCCTCGGCATTGCAGTTCGGCGATTCCTCGGCCATCAGCAGCTACTTGATCACTGCGGGAAGCGGCGGGGCGTTGACCTTGGGCACGTCGGCGGGGGCCTCAATCACCGTCGTCAGCGGCACGCATACGATCTCCGCGCCGATCACACTGGCCGGGAGCGTTGCTATTACCCCGGCTGCCAATACACAGTTGACGATCTCTGGCAACATCGACGAGAGCCCCATCAATAGCGATTATTCACTGAACCTGAGCGGTCCCGGCACGCTGATCCTCAGCGGCAGCAATAGTTATACCAACGGCACAACGGTCAACGGCGGGACGCTCTATGTGACGGACACCAACGCCATTTCCGAAGAGACCAGTTTGACCGTCGCGGCCGGTGGTGTTTTCATCTTCGATCCTTCGGCGGCCGACGCGCAATCGCTCTCCGTTTCACAGGATAGCCCCGCTGCCGTGCCCGAGCCGGAAATGTTGGCGCTGCTAGCGGCTGGAGGACTTTGTTTTATCGCCAGACGCTTTTTGCGGCGCAGGCGTGTAGAATTGACCATTTGGACTGCGGGGGCTTGCCACCGCTTTTCAATACGTCCATTTCGGAACCAACACATTCTCCGCGCGTTGTGAAAAGCGGGCGCAAGCCGCCGCGCTCCAAAATGACAAAACTTCGCATCGTTCTCGCCATCGTTGCCGCAAGCGCCGCCGCCGCGTTCGTGTTGCTGCGCAGCCCGTACCGACCGGCGCCCCGTCCGCCCGACAAGCCACGGATTGTCTCACTGGCCCCCAGCGTCACGGAGATCCTCTTCGCCCTGAACCTGGGCGAGCATATTGTCGGCGCGACCGACCAGTGCAACTATCCACCCGCGGCCAAGGGGATCGAACGCGTCAGCGGCTTCGGCACACCGAATGTCGAAAAGCTGCTGGCGCTAGGTCCGGACATGGTCATCGCCTGTGGATTGGAGAAGCCGGAGTTTACGGAGGTCCTGCGTCAGGCGGGAATCCGCGTGGTGAACGTGCAAAAGACCGGCTTTATCGCCAACTTCCCGGAGTTGTTCGACGCCATTGGCCAGATCGGCGAGGCCACCGGCCGCACGGATGAGGCCCGCAAACTCGTCGCCGGCATGCAGGCTGAACTTGACGCCGTTGCCGCACGGGTCGGCCCGATCGACACCGACCATGCGTACATGGTGCCCGGGCGTCCCCGCGTCTTCGTCGAGATCGAGGAAAGCCCGCTGATGACGGCCGGGGCCGGCTCATTCCTCGACGATCTCATCAGCAGGGCCGGAGGCCGGAATGTGGCCCACGAGATCAATAATGCTTATCCACGGATCGACCCCGAGAAAGTAATCGCCTGGAATCCGCAAGTAATTCTCGTGGCCCACAGTGACTGTCCCGGAGAATCCGCCGAGCGTCTGTCGCGTCGCATCGGCTGGTCGCAGGTTGCAGCCGTGCGGGAGCGGCGAGTCATCGACGACATCGATGCCGACCTGCTGTTTCGCCCCGGCCCACGGTTGGTCGACGGAGTGAAAGCCCTGGCCCTGCGATTACACGCGAGATAGGGACACAAAACCAGAAATACAAATATCGAAATCCTAAATCCTAAACAAATTCGAATTGTTAAGGCCACGGATGAAACACGGATTGAACACGGATTCCAGATTTGAAAATCCGTGTTCAATCCGTGTTTCATCCGTGGCCCAGATTTCCGACCCCACTCATGTCTTTCCTCCGTCACAAATCCGCCCCGATCGTCTACAGCCTGCTCGCACTGTTGCTGGCGGTTGCGTGCATCGTTTCGGTCCTGACGGGACCAACGCAGCTTGGCTGGAGCGAGACGTGGAATAAAGGCATTTTCGGGCTTCGAGCGGCACGGACCTTGATGGCGTGCGTCGCCGGGGCCGGACTCTCGGTGGCGGGCATCGTTTTCCAGTCGCTCTTGCGCAACCCATTGGCCGAACCGTACGTGCTGGGCGTGACAGCCGGAGCCGGCCTAGGTGCAGCCTTCGCGATCGTCACCAGCATCACCATGTTCGGACTCTGGACTGTGCCCGGCATGGCCTTTGTCGGCGCCTTGGGCACGATTCTCCTGGTGCAGGCCCTGGCCCGCACGCCATCCGGCGCTGTACCTGTCGAAACCATGCTGTTGGCCGGCATTACCGTGAGCGCGGTGCTCAACAGCCTGTTGATGTTTGTTGTTTCTGTGGCCCCTTCCCAAAGACTGCACGACGTCGTCTGGTGGCTCTTGGGCAACCTGCAAGTTGTCGATTGGCGGCTGCTGGAGATCGTCGCCGCCGTCGTGGCCGCGGGGCTGACGGTTGCCATCCTCTGTGCCCGCGACCTGAACCTGATGGCCTTGGGCGATGAACCGGCCGCCCACCTGGGGCTGAACGTCACGCGCAGCCGCCACCTGTTCTTCGTCGTGGCCTCGCTCGTCACCGGGGCCACGGTCGCGGCGTGCGGAATTATCGGCTTCGTGGGGCTGATCGTGCCGCATGCCGTGCGATTGATCGTCGGCCCGGACCATCGCCGCCTCATACCGGCGTCCGCGCTGGCCGGGGCTGCCTTTCTGGTGCTAGCCGATTGCCTCGCCCGGACCCTGCTCAAACAAGGTGAAATTCCCATCGGCGTAGTCACGGCACTCTTCGGCGGGCCGATGTTCCTCATGCTCTTGCGCAAACACAAGATCGTCGCGGAGTGTTGATATGCTTACCGTCGAGAATCTGCATGCCGGCTATGGCGACAAGCGCGTCTTGCAAGGCGTGACATTCGCGGTTGCGGGCGGCGAGTTCTTGGGCCTGCTGGGACCCAACGGCTGCGGCAAGACAACGCTGCTGCGGGCCATGCGGGGTACGCTCAAGCCGCGGCAGGGATGCGTGCGCCTGGGTGAAGGGGACGTGCGGACTATCGACAAGCGGAGTCTGGCCCGGACGATGGCCTATCTGCCGCAGGACCTTGCCATCACTTTGGACTTCACCGTCCGCGAATTGGCCTTGATGGGCCGCAGTCCGCACCTTTCACGTTTTGTGCGGGAATCGGACGAAGATCGCCGCGTGGCCGAGCAGGCGATGCAATTGGCCGACGTGCTGCACCTGGCCGACCGGCCGGTCACGGCCCTCAGCGGCGGCGAGCGGCAGCGGGCGTTGATCGCCATGTGCCTGGCTCAGCAGCCGCAGGTTCTTCTGCTCGACGAGCCGACCAACCATCTCGATCTGGCGCACCAGTTGTCGATTCTCGACTTGATCGCGCGGCTGAATCGTGCCGATGGCCTGACCGTGGTTGCCGTGTTCCACGATCTGAATCTGGCGGCCGAGTATTGCGACCGGCTCGTGCTCCTGGAAAACGGCCGCATCGCGGCGCTGGGCACGCCCGCGGCAGTCGTCACCCCGGAGACGATCCAGCGTGTTTACGGGGTGCGTGTTGCCGTGCAGCCCAACGGCGTTTCGCAACGGCCGCACGTGGTGTTGACGGCCGGAACGGCCAAGGCAGAGGATTTCTTCCGCGCCGGGGTAATATCTCGGAACTCGGAAGAAAATCTGTAACGCCCCGATTCCACTTCCAAGACAACATTGCGTTTCTCGGCCGCCAACAGCGTAACGCCAACGACGTGCCGGATATCGGTTCCGCTTTCCGTCACCGTTTTCGCGTCGCTCGTGGGGACATACACCGTCGCGCGGGAGTTCGGGGGGATCGTCACTGCGAGTTGTACGACGTCGCCTTGTCGCTCCCAACGGCTGGCAATCGGGCCGTAGGGCGATTCCGTAGCGGCCTCGGCAAAGGTCAGGTCGCCCACGATCGCAGGTTTGACAATGAATGCCTGGTATCCCGGACGCTGCGGATCTGGCCGAATGCCGCCGAGGCCCTTGATGAACCACGACGCAATGCCCGTGTAGCAGGTATGGATGCGGCTGGGAACATCGACGTTCCAATATTCCGGCCAGGTGCTTTCACCACGGCGCAGGAAGTAGCCGTAACTCGGTTCGTTGCTTTTCGACAAATGCGCAAACAGGTAATCGCTCCCGTCCGTCTCCTCGATAAGGTATTTCAAGAGGACGGGAAGCCCCGAGCTGCCCATGTCCAGATAAGGATGCCGTTGCGCGATCTCGCGATCGAAACTGGCGACGACAGCGGGGCGCAGATTCTCCGGCGTGATGGCGGTCAACAGCGGGAACGCCAATTGCACCTGGGTGCCATCGCAGTAAAGGCCCTGGTTCGGCAAGAAATATCGGGCATGTACGGCCGTCTTGAGTTCCTGCAATCGCTGGCCGTAGCGGGCCACGTCCGCCGGTCTGTCCAGGATCTTGGCAATCTCCACAAAGGTAGCCAGATTCATGGCGTAAACGCAGTTATTGAAGAACTCGGCCTGCGGAGAATCGCCCCGCTCCCGCCGTTGCCCGGGAGCGGCCCAGTCGCCCAGGAATTTACCCCAGTGTGCATCGTAATTTCGCAACAGGCCGCCCTGTACCTTGGAGGCCAAGAACTCCAGCCACCGCTTGCCGGAAGGATAGGTGATCTCCAGGGCGCGCCGGTCGCCAAAAGTGCGGTAAAACTCCCTAGTAATATTCAATCCGGCGCTGCTCCACATCGGACCGCCATAGTGCTGGTTGACCTGGGGCGCGGTGTGCTGGATCCAACCGTTCTCCTCCTGCACGTCCGACCAATCCCGAATATGCTTCATATAAAAGGCGCCCGATTGATAGTTAGGCAGGCCAACGCCCCAAGCATTCGCGAACGATTCTTCGCCATAGCCCAGTCGTTCGCGATGCGGGCAGTCGCACGTATAGCCTTCGATCGTATTGGCCCGATACGTCCACAAGTCGGTTTCGTAGATCTGGTTGAACAACTCCTTCGAACAGGCGAAGTGCCCCGTGCGTTTCAGGTCGGTAGCGACCGCGTAGCCGGTCACGTCGGCAAGCCGCGGTTTGGCCTTCAGGCCCTCCAAGGTGACAAAGCGGCCTGCGGAGAAGTTGAACCGGTTGCGAAACGCCTCCCCGGCCTGGCCCTTGCACACGTATTGGCTCTTTTGGCCGAAGTCCTGTGCCGTCCTGTCTTGGTTGGCGACCTTGATCGTAACCACGTCGCCGGGGGCCTGGCCATTCATCCTGATATCGAGCCAACCGGTGAAATTCTTGGCAAGCACCACCTGGTACGCGGGGCCGCTGCCGAGGACGTCAATCGCCTTGACGGTTTCGATGATGCGCGTGGCTTCCATCATCTGGGCCGACAGCGCGGCATGGACCGACGTTTCCGCCGCTTTTGGCCACCGGCTGTCGTCGAAGCCGACGGCGTTCCAGCCGGCCAGATCCTTGCGGGCGTCCACTTCCTCGCCGCCGTTGTCGCCATATTGGGTTTCACCCAGGTTCTCGCTGGAACTGATCTCCGTGCGCCAGGTCTTATCGGAGGCGATCACGACGATCTTCCCATCGACGCACCTGGCGTTCAACTGCACGCGCAGCGCCGGACCGGTCTTAAAAAACCCGTAGCGGGACCAGCCGGGTCCGGTCCAGAGAGCGATCGTGTTGGCGCCGGTCTTGAGAAACGGGACGAGGTCGTAGGTCACGTACAGCACCCGTTTGTCGAGCCGCGTCAGGGCCGGAGCCAGCACGCTTGTATCCACCTTTGTCCCGTTCACGTAAAGTTCGTGATAGCCCAGCGAGGCGACATGGATGAAGGCGGAACGAACGGGCTGGCTTAGGATAAGATCCTTGCGGAACCAGAGGTGCTTCGCCGTTGGAGCGTCCGGGTGCTTGATCCATAGGCCGGTCCAATCTTCCTTCTGCAGCAGGCCCATAGAGAATCGCGCCACGGGACTCCAGACCGAAGACCGCCCGTCCTTGTCGAAGATCTGGACTTTCCAATAGCAGTCCTGGTCTGAAACGAGCCTCTTTCCGCCGCAGGGCACCAAGACCGATTGCGGTGAAGTTATCCGGCCGCTATCCCAGAGATCGGCCCGGCCTTGGTCCAGCAGGGATTTCCGACTGGCAACGAGCAAGTGGTAGCCCGTTTGTTTTTGGCCGCGCACGTGGTCCGGATCGCGGAGCTTCCAGGAGAGCCGAGGCGACTGGACATCGATTCCCAAGGGATCGGTCAAGTACTCGCACTGCAAATCGTACGGCGTCACGTTTCCGCTCAGTACACGTTCGGCGGCGGCCGTTTCGCCCGGCGGCACGGGGGCAACTTCGCCTTCGGCCGGCGTGGAGTCGGCAAACGCGGGGGCGGCTAGAAGAAGCGAGAGCAGGAAGATACGAATCATATGCCATCAGTATAGCACGGGCGGCGACAGAACGGTACGCAAAAAATGGCCTGTCGAGACGTCGCAAACATTCGCCAAAGTAAGCCGCTCCGCGGCAGAACCAAAGCGGTGACAAGTCCCCGCACTCCAAAGGGCGATTACCCGCTTAGCGCTCCACGATGACCAGTGCCACCGCAAATTGCGGCAACATCCGAGAACCGTAGCGGACGTCGACCGGGACCACGTAGCGACCGGGCGGGACGCCGGCCGCAACGGCCAGCGTCAGCGGAACGCGGCCTTCCGTCTTGGGCGGTATTTCGGCCGTCGGCCAGTCGGATGCATTGGCCAGCGAGGCCGGCGGCAGCGGCAGCCCGCCCCAAAATCGCGGGGGGACCACCCGGCAGGCGGCCGTCTGTGAAACCGCAGAGTGGTTCATTAGGAACACCGCGAACGACGCCCGACTGCCAGCCTTCACATGCACTTCGTACGGGCGGCACATCGCCCACCAGCCGTCCAGCCCATAGTTGGGGTTGTCCCAGGGCATCAACTCGGCAAACAGCTTCTCCCGCCGGGCAAGGTTGGCCCGCATGAAGCGGCAGTCCTCCACCGTGTACGCGAAGGCCTGGTCGCGGTGCGCGTAGAGAAGCACCGTCGGCTGCAACTTCTCGACGAGTTCCAGACAGCGGTCGTAGCCCAGCCCCCGGCCCAGCCAGTTGCGGTTGAACGCGCAGTAGTCTTCAATCCCGCCCGCGGTAAGCGAGTCGCCGACAAACAGGATCCGCAGGTCGCCCCGTTCCGCCAACAGGCCGCCGTGATACAGCGTCTGGCCGGGGAAATGGTACGCCGTAAGCTTGAACTCGTGCCACTGCCATGATTGGCCGTCCTTGGTCACGCGGTCCACATGCACCCTGTCCGGATTCAGGCAAGGCAACGGCGGCCACGTGGACGGCTCCGTGACGACCTCAGCCACGTGGCTGTCGGCGATGACAGTGGCTTTAGGAAACGCCTTGCGGAAAGGGGCCACGCCGGCCCGGCAGTGATCGTCGTGGTAATGCGTGATCCACAGGCATTCCACTCCGCTGATCTCGCCTTTTTGAACCATCTTCTGCAATTCTTTTTCTGTTCCGTTGTCGTAGTCTGTTACCAGGGCTGGGCCGTCCTTGGACTTCAGCACCCAGGAGGTCTCGCCGCGATGACTGACGCAGGCAGGAGCGGCCTTGTTCCGCAGCGCTGGGCCGGGCTTTCCATCCTTCCAAAGCGGCAGCAAGTCCTTGCGCGTACTGTCCGTGCAGACCTCGTAGTAATCGGCGAAATCCCAGCGCAAATGCGAAATGGCGATGTAATTCTCGAAGCACGCATCCAATCGGGTCCGCAGCGTGTCAATCGCTTTGGCCGGATCGCTCATGATGCGGCCGTGCGAAGGCACCAGCATGTCCGGCTTGGCGTCCTTGACCCGCCCCAGGCTCTTCTCAAGGATCTGCCTGGCCCCCAGAAACGCCTCGTAATCTGCCCAACCCAACACACGGTACTTGATAGTTTGGCCATGCTTGTCGGTCACCGTGGGACCGCACGGCCCGTATTCCCGATTGAGACTGTACAGGTCCCAGACCTGGCCTTCGTCGTAGATGGAATCGCCGCAAAAAATGACCCGTTTCCCGTCGACACGTACCTCGTAGCTCATCGAACCGGCGGTGTGGCCGGGCGTGGCAAGCGCCTTGAGTTCCGCCTTGCCCCAAATAAACGTCTGCCCGTCGGTATATCCCGCATCCACCTTGAGCCCCTCGGTCAAGGCGAACATGGGCCCACTCGGATAGTTCAAAGTCATGTTGTTATACCGGGCCTCCCATTGCCATTGCAATTTGTCCCATTCAAAGAAGCCTCGCTCGGCCGCGGGCACACCAATCTTGGCGCCCGCAGCGACAAACGCCGGTGCGCCGCAGGCCTGATCGCGGTGATGATGCGTGAAGATGACTTGATCGACGGACTTCACGTCCAACTCGCCCAGCTTGTCGGCGACCGCGCCGTCGCCGCAATCGATCAAAAGCGCCTTCGGGCCGTCGCAAAGGACGCCCACGTTGATCGGCCCGGAATAGACCCACAGGTGCGGCGTGAGTTGCCGCAAGGCCGGTGGCTGCGCATGTGCAGCTCCCATGCCCAGCAAGACCTGAAAGGCCAGCGCCGCTGCCAGAATTTGGCATAGTCCAATCCTTAGGCTGTTTGCGTAACAAATCTGTAGGGAACGGCCTCCGTGCCGTTCCAAACCGGGCGGAACGGCACGGAGGCCGTTCCCTACAAAACCACGTTGCCAAAATGTTGTCCCGCTTTGAACCGTGCCCAGAATTCGCACGTTGACTTGCATCTGCGTGGTCCCTTTTCATCTACCGGTCGGGCCGGTCCAGAAGCGTGAAGAGCACCTGGTCGAGCGTCTCCTTGACTACGATAAAGCGCTTCGTGATACCAAACTCGAAGGACGGCTCATAGGAACTGTACTCATAACCGCGTCTCCACATAGAATTCTCTTTCGGCCTTTTGTCCAGCGGATCCTCCATCCAATGCATCAGGCGTTTATAGTCCTCGCCCTTCTCCTGCGCCTGGCGATAGATGTCGAAAACGCGCACGACGGGAATCTTGTGTTCCTCGCACATTCGCGCCAAGTCGTCGCTCAGTTTCTCTTCCGGCGAACCCTTGGGCGCGGTGTGCCCGAACTGCGTGAGCGTCGCGACCATGGTCACGGCATGGCGCTCTTCGCACAGTCGGACCATCGCCAGCACGTTCTCGAGCGTCTTCTTCCGGACCTGCGGCGAGGTCTGCGCATCCTCGGAAAAAGGTGTCGGATGAATGTCCTCGATGCCTGCGGAGATCAAACAGAATTCCGGCCTTAGCTCGAGTTCGGCGGGGAGTTCCGCGAGCAACCTGGCGGTGGGCCTGCAGGGCCTGATGCCGTTCTCGTTCACGCAACTGTGGGTCAGTAGGCCCTCCATGGCGGCGGCGAAATTGCGCGTGCGGTCCAGATAGTGAAGCGCATCGCCGTAGAAGAGAATCGTGCCCTTGCGGACTTTTCCCTCGCCCGCCTCGTGCGTGGCGCGGATGTGCCCGGCGTACCAGCGGCTGTCTTGGACGAGCGCGGTCATCGCGGGCGGCGCAAAGGCCTTCCCGGCCTGCACGGAGAGATCCTGGGACCAGGGGCCAAGATTGCGCTCGTAATCAACGGCCAGGACACGATAACGATAGTTTCCGGCCGCTGGCGGCGCATCGGTGTATTCCGGTTCGGTTGTCTGGGCGATCTTGGCGAACGTCGTGTCGCTGCCGCCTGCACGGGAGATCACATACAAGGCCACGCCGACGTTGTCCGCGGCAGGTTTCCAGGAAAGACGAATCCCATTCTCATCGGCCTGAGCCGTCAACCCGGTTGGCGCTTCCGGTGCCACGTTATCTTCACCCCGGTAGATCACGAGGTTGCGCACCTGAAATGCACTGTTGATGGCACTCCCCGGTCTCTTGAAATCCAGCCGGCTGAATTTCCCCTCCACCGGTTTCCCCAGGTGCCGCCAGTATATGCCGTCTTGGGCAAACAAATCCATGCGGTACAGGCAGGGCACGCAGTTACCGCCGCCCCATCGATAATCCTTCACGTACGGGCTGGCGCCCGTGAGTTTGTACACACCGCGTTGCGGTCGCATATCCGTATGCCACCAATCGCCCGGTTTGGCGAGATCGTTATGCAGCGTGAACTCGGCATCCACGGTTCCCCTGGTTTGGAAGGCCAGTTTCAGCCCTGTCAGGCTCTGCAGCGAGAGAGGGACCGGCTTGGTCAAATCGACCACGGCCAGGCGGCGGTAGACTACGACGTCCCCCGACGTGGCTTTCCGGCCCGAGTCTTTGGAGCCTAGCGGTTCCTGACCGCCGCTCCCGAGCGGGAACGACAACCCGAAGAACAACAGCAACAAGACTATGCGTCTCATCGGGTGCCTCGGTCTTGGATCTCGATTCCGATTCCCTTGGTCGCCTGCGTTCTTGCTAGTTTGGCGACGGTTTCAACTCGAAATGATGCGCCTTCGGGGTCCGGGCCGTATTGATTTCGGCCTCGATGTCGCTGATTTGCTTGTCGAGTTCGCGCAGACGGCTTGCCGCACCACCGCCGAGTTGAACGTTGCGCCAGCGTTGGAAGTACACGTCGTTCTTCTTGAATACGAGTGCCAGGACCTTCTGGGCCTGCTTGCTGATGGGGCCTGTGCAAGTTGCCATGTTGTATCCCTTCAAGAGATCGTCCTTGGTCACCGTAGCGGCTGGTTCCCCGTCGATGGTCAGGTCGTAACCGCGGGCGGTAAGCCCTTTCACCTTCAGTTCGTAGCGATTCAGGTCGTCGAGCACGGATGCGAGCTTGAGTGCCGGCTCGGCACGCCGGTCGACAGGCATCGGCAGCGCGTCGTCCACGCGGTCGAAGCTCAACGCGCCTTGCTCAATCTTGACGTTCGATACGCGGCATTTCTCGGTCCCCGCTACTCCGCCGCCGGTTGCAGTCACGTCCAACTCGACCGTCGACACGAGCGAAGGCGCGTGCAGGCCCTTCAGGATTGCCCAAGCCATCAGGGTGTGGCCAGCCGGGCCGGGATGCACGGCATCGCCGCCGCCAATGAACGCACGCGGATTGGCCGCGCGCTGCTTCATCATGATGGCCATGTAGGGAGCGAACTCGTCCACAAACAGTGCGTTCTCCTTCGAGCAAACCACCTCGAGGCCGTCGGAAAACTTCCGCAGCGACTGGTTGCGGACATCCTTATCCGGATCGGGGCGGCGATCCTCGATCGGCTGGGGCGTCAGCAGGGCCACGCGGGCGCCATGCTTTGCAAGCACCTTGACGATTTCAGCCTGGCTCAGCGAGTAGGCCCGAAAGATGTCCTCGCGGAATTTCGTGTAGGCGTGGTCATTCATGCCGAAGTCGACGGTCACGACCGTAGGTTTAAGCGGCAGCACGTCACGCGCAAGGCCGGCGCCGACAGATTTCTCGACCATTTTCTGCTGCTCCTCTTCCTTGGCGGCGAACAGCTTTCCCTCATCGGGATGAGCACGCTGCCGCAGCCAGGCCGTATCGCCGCCCCAGCCGACGTTCCGGAACGTGAATTTCGCCTGCGGAAAACGCGTAAGGGCATAGGCTTCGATGTAGGTCGTGTATAACTTTTGTTCCGTGATGCTGTCGCCCAGGAATACGATGCAATCGCCGTCGTGGAAGAAGAAGCCCGCGTCCTTCGCCCGGGCGCCCGTCACGAGCACGGCCCAAACCAAGCAAGTTCCCAATACTTTCCTAATCATAAACCACCGTCCCTTTGCTTTTAGAGTTCCAATTCACGAAATAGTAATTTTTGCCGCGGCGGCCGGGTACACCGGCGGCGCCATGACGAGCCTTAGTTTCGTTGCGGAAGGTGGCGATGTCAAGTGCCTTCATGAATTCTCCGGAGAAACTCCGCCCAAGAAAGCCGCTCCGCGGCAAGACCAAAGCGGTGACAAGTCCCCGCACTCCAAAGGGCGCTTGACAACGCCAAGATCCGCAACGAAACTATACGTCGTCGCGCTACCGTTCTGAGGTCCCGGCGGCCACGACAAAGGCAAGGACCCGGCAAACCAGCACAGCAAGGGCAAAAACATGAACACCAGGACAAGACGCCTGATCTTTGGATCGTTGATCACACTGAGTTTGGCGGCGAGTGCCGGGGCGGCGGAGCCGTCCACCGACGTGCAACCGGGCAAGCAACGTCAAGCGTCGCAATGGACGCTGTCTACGGCGGACACCGAGGTGACCCTGTCCGTGTCGAACAACAAGATATTCCTGAGCAGTCTGAAGAATCCTGCGCAGAATTGGAACTGGGCGCCGGTCCCTTGGGAAGTCCCGCTTCCCACCGCCAAAAACAGTATCCGAAGCCTGGCCGCCGATATCAAAACCGGAAGCGTCGACCAGACGCCGGACTGGACCTATACCGGCGCCAGCGAAGACAAGGCCCATGGATATACGGTGATCCTGCGGTTCCTCAGCACAACCCCGGCGCTCGAGCTGCAGTCCGTCTGGCGCGCCCAAGCGGGGCCGGGACCGGTAGAGAACTGGGTGACGATCAAGAACGAAACGGGTGGGGAGTTGGTTTTCAGTCCCGCGATCCTCGCGGGCGCGCCACGGCTTAAGGCGGACAAGGGCGTCACCCTCTGGCGCTTTGCCAAGACAAATGTCGGCAAGGGCTGGGTCGGTAAGGATGCCATCGGGCCCAAGGCCACATTCGAAACCGACAGCGGCCATATCCCCTTGGTCATCCTCGATGTCGGCTCCGTCCACGGGGCCTACCTCGGCTACGAGTGGGAACTGGGTGGCTTCACGCTAGCCTCGGGCGCCGATCCGCTGGCGATCGCGGCAACCGTCCATCCGCTCAGCGAACTGGTCTATCAAGGGCCGGGCGAGACATTCGCGATTCCCAGCGTGTATTACGGAACCTATCAGGGCGATGCCGACGATGGCGGCAACCGCTTCAAGACGTGGTTCTGGAATCACAAGATCACACGCAGCCTGCACGATAATGCGGACGAGCCGTGGACCGAGGCTTGTGTGGGGAACGGCGGACCATCCAGCACGGGCAAAACGCCACAAAGCTACTACGATGCGATTGCCGCCACGGGCGTCGAGTGCGTGAAACTCGATTTTTGGGATGGCAGCGGCAATTGCTGGTACACGGATCGAGACTGGATGTTTCATGCCAATCTCTGGCCCCAGGGTTTCGATTACTGTGCCAAGGCCCACAAGGCTGGAATGAAGGCCTCTCTATATATGGGTGGCGCATACAATGACTGTGATTTGACCACCACAGCGGGAAGAGACGCCGAGTTGGCGGCCGTTCTGGCCCGCTACGATCGGGGCTGGTTCGATATCTGGCGCACCGATCTTTATACCTCGCCCAAGGAGCCTATCCCCCAGACCTATATCGGCGTGAGGAACTTCCTGTACATTCAGGACCACCTGATCCAGAACCGGCCGGGCTACCGCTACGAAAACTGTTGCAACGGCGGGAAGTACAAGGGGTTCGCCATCTGCCGGCGGATGACTTTCTGCACCATGAACGACTCGGACCATAATGTGACCGATACGAGAACTACCTACTATTCCAACTCGTTTGCCATCAACCCGGTTCAACTCAAGGCGGACCATGCCGGCACGACGGCATTCGATCTGCGCACGGATATGCTCGGATCGATCTTGACCGAAGAGCAACACGGCGACATCTATCGGCAACACATCGCCCTGTACAAGGCCCGACAGAGGCCGATCCTCCGCGGCGCGAACGTCTACCACATACTTCCCATGGCGGACGGTGTCAACTGGGATGGCCTCGAATACTTCAATACCGATTTGCGGAAGGGGTCTGTATTCCTCTTCAAGCCTTCGAAGAAGGCCGCGGACGGCGATTGCAAGGTCATCCGCCTCAAGGGCCTTGCAAGGAGCGCATCCTACGCATTGACCTTCCAAGACAGGACGAATCTGAATTGCCTGATGAGCGGCGCCAAACTCATGGATGTTGGAGTCACGGTCGCGGGCATGAGCGGCGATTGTGCTTCGGAGATCATTTGGATCGATGGGGCGACTATGCCGCCGCCCCGCCCCTAAGGAGCGGCGAATCAATAAGTGTCGTGTTGTAGGGGTGACTTTAGTCGCCCTCTTCGACAATAGGGCGACTAAAGTCACCTCTACGGCGTCGACTTCCGACAGTCATTGATTTGCCGGTCCTATGGCTCATCCCAATAAATCTGCAACGTATGTGACCCTGAAAAGCCCGTAAAACGCCCCTGGAAGCCTTAATCTACGATGATGCGAATTTATTGGGACGACCCATAAGTGGTCGATTTCAGATATCAAAACGCTCGTACCACGACCCCCTCTGGGGCTAATGCAATTCTGTAGTCTGTACTTCTATCTTTTCGCCTACGGCTGCCCGGCTTTCGCCGATTCTGTCTTCCGATAATCAAACGTACTATTGCACGTTAGGATTGGCGAATTATGACGGTCGCGATCAAAGCGACATGTCGCGAATGGCAGGCGACACACGACCTGCGAGCGAGTACCGCGTGCCTGCTGCCGTTCTAGCGACACCAAGTGATTCACCGGTCCTTAACGGAGATTGATGGAGTAGACTTCAGTTACCATTTTTCGAAGGAGCATTAGGATGAATCGAATTCGTTTCTTTGCGATCGGAGCCGCTTTGTGCGCAGCAGTGGTGATTGTGGCAACGGCCGGTGACGCGCAAGCCGGTTGGTTGTTTAATCGTTGCTGTGGCTGGGACTCGGGCTGCGGCTGTAGCAGTTGCGGCAGTTGCAACACCTGCGGTTCCAGCAGTTGCAACACTTGCGGCACTTCCTCGTGTACTACGTACAATGCGCCGGCCTGCAATTCGTGCGGCTATAGCTACTACCGCGGCTGCTCGTCGTGCGGTTATGGCTACTATACCTACCGCGGCTGCTCGTCGTGCGGTTATGGCTACTATACCTACCGCGGCTGCTCGTCGTGCGGTTCCACCGCCCAGGCCGCCCCCGCGATGCCGCCGCCTGCACCGATGCAATCACCCAGTAATGCCGTGTCTGTTATTGCGCCACGCTAATTCTCGCCGGGGAGCGTTTGGCAGGATGCGACGCGAGCCTTCCTTGGCCAAGGTCTTACGACTGCTTGAGTCCGAGGAAGGTCTCGATCGTTTTGGCGAGAGAGGAAATCCGACTCGCGCCGCGCGGACAATAAGCCATGTCTTGCCAGTTCGTGGCACACGCACAACGTTTCGTTGTTTTGGTTGGTGAAATCCTCATCGGACATGATTGTCCCGGCCAACTATTCCTAGCTTCCGTAGCATTTGCACAGGAGAATCAAAATGAGGTTTGCAGGTTCATTGTTCGTTACAGCCGCCGTGTTGCTGGCCGTCCACGTCGCCCGGGCGGGCGATTGTGGTTGTAGTAGTTGTGCCGCCCCAACGGCGTGTGGTGGTTGCGCGGCGCCGTGCGCTCCACAGATGGTGAAGAAGACGATCCTCGTCCCGACCATGGTTACCGAAGATCGTACTGTTTGCGAGACGCAGTGTGTGGCCGAAACCCGCACGCGGAACTATTTGGTTTGCGAGACTGTCCCAGTTACGAAGACCGTACAGCGGTGCTACACGACGATGGTTCCCGAAGCGCGCACACGGACCGAAACGTACTGCGTTTCGGTTCCCAAGACGCGCGAGGTGACGGAAACCTACCAGGTCCAAGTGCCGACGACCAAGACGGTGGAAAGACAGTACACGGTTTCCGTGCCCGTCTGGACCGATCAGGCGCAGACGTATACCGTCATGGTCCCCGTCTTCGAGACCCGTCAAGGCATGCGCTGTGTGCAACACTGTGTGCCGGTCCAACAGACCCTCAGCCGTTGCGTGGACAAGGGCCATTGGGAGGACCGCCAGGTTGCGGCTTGCAGTTCCGGCTGCAACGTACGTTGCTGCGGCTACAACGCCGGCGCAAGCTGCGGCGGCGATTCATGCAGCACGTGCGGCGGGTCGTCCTGTGGCGGCTGTGCCACGGCTTGCACCCAGACCGTGCGCTGCTACGTGCCCAACTGGGTGAATGAGACCTACCACGTGACCGTCAATAAGATCGAGACGGCTCAAGAGCCCTACACGTACCAGGTACAGGTCTGCAAACCCGAGACGCGGTCCTGTACGGTGAAGGTCTGCCACTTCGAGACCCAGACCCGTACTTGCTCGGAGCAAGTTTGCGAATATCACTGTGAGAATCGCAATCGCACGTACCAGCTCACCGAGTGCTCGCTCGAGCAGCGCAGCCGCGAGGTGCCGTACACCGTGTGCGTGCCGAAGATGGAAACGCGCAATGAGCAGATCACCGTCTGCGAGATCCACCAGGTCCCCAAGAGCGAAAACTATACGGTGATGGTTCCCCACACGGTCCAGAAGACAGTTCAGGTGCAGGTGTGCAAGATGGTCGAGCAGACCGTGGAAGTGCCCTGTGCAACCACGTCTTGCGGCGACTCCTGTTGCCCGCCCCGCTGGCATCGGCGGTGGCGTTGCGGCTGCTGAGCGTGCATCCCACCCTTTTGTGGTATTTCTCGGAGCGTTGTGAGAGGCCCGGCGTTTTGCCTGGCCTCTCGTTGTTTACGCCCGATCATGATCGCGCAGGGAACATATAGGTTGCAGTTGTAGGCCGGAACAAGCGAAGCGCAGTTCCGGCACGGATCGGAGGCATATCGAGGTCCGGCTGGGGCTGTCCTGTGGGTGGACTTCAGGCCGCTCGATCGATTACAATAAGAGCCGTGAGAATCTCGAGCGATTATTTGGAGAACTTCTTGCAGATCACGATCATCTATAGTTTGCGCGGTCAGAAATGGGCGGTTGGAGTCCCGGCTTTAGCCGGTAGTCCCGCCAAGATCTCGCCAAAAGGCGGGAGTCCAACCGCTCATTTCTGACCGAGTGCAGTAAAAGACCGCGGTGGAATCTTCCCGCTAGGCATTTTCTTGAAAGGAGCGCGGTGTGGCCAGACAGATTTCTCAACGTATTGAAGTGCTGCTGAAAAAGGCGTCGGTCGATCCAGCATTCAAGGCGGCTTTCTTGGAACTCCGCGGTGAAGCGGCCCTGGAGATTGGGCTGACCTTGGAACCGGCCGAGGCGACCATGCTGCGGTTGGTGCCGCGCGAGCAGCTTGAGGCCATCATCGCCAAGACCAGCGTGCCGGAGGAACATCGCCGCGCCTTTCTCGGCCAAGCGGCGGCCGCCATGCTGAGCGCCCTAGTATTGGTTGCTGCCGGATCGGGCAATGCCGCGGAGCCTAGCCCCGCCTCGGATGTGCCGGCCCCCCCCATGTTCGGCGGTGTGCGACCCGACAGCCCGCCGAGTCGGGACCCCAATCCGGATCTGCCCCCCGGAGGCATCCGCCCGGACTTGCCCGAAAAGAAGCCCAAAACTATTGACCAACGCGTGATTGGCGTGATGGCCAAGCAACTCAAGGTCCATGAGCTATTGATTACGCGCAACAAGAAGCCAATCGAGTTACTGCTGCTGGTGGAGGACCTCGGCGCCAAACCGCCCGCGCTGGTGCAATTGCGAACAGGTCTGGAGAAGGAATTCGACCTGAAGATTCCCACCGACGCGTTTAAGAAGGTGCAAACGGCGGGAGAGACCATCGATTATGTGAAAAAAGCGATCGAAAAGCGCGCCGCCGAGCACGCCAAGCAGGATGTGAAAGCCGCAGAACAACCCCAGCCGCCGACGCCCGCTGCCCCCGTTGCGCCGTACCCAATGGCGGGTGGTGTGCGCCCTCATTGAACTGTTGAGATTTAGCGATGCCTATTGATGATTGATTGGAGATTGCCATGAACGAGCCTTCCGGACCCCAGTTCCGCGCGGACCGTCCGCTGGAACAGGAAACCGTGCGCACGACGATCGTGGGCGGGCGTCCACCCGGCAGCGGCCAGCCGCTGGGCGACATCCCCAGGGGCATTGAAGTGTTGGTCAAGAAAGCGGCCGTCGATGCGGAATTCAAGTCGCTGTTGCTGGCCCAGCGGGCCGCGGCGGCCAAGCTGATCGGCTTGGCCCTCGCCCCGGCCGAGGCCATGATGCTTGCCGTGGCGCCGGCCGCGCAACTGGAGGCGATCATCGCCCGCACCAGCGTGCCCATCGAGCATCGCCGCGCGTTTCTCGGCCAGGCTGCGGCAGCCATGCTGGCGGCCGTAGGCATGGTGGCCACCCGGCCGGACTCTGTCGCGAGGGCTGACGAACCTCAGCTTGACGGAGGCGTTCGGCCCGATCTACCCGAAGGGGGCATCCGGCCGGGGAGGGATCTGCCCGATGGAGGCATCCCGCGGACGATGCCCCCACCCAAATCGATCGAAAAGTCCAAGACGCTCCAGCAGCGGGTTGTCGCCGTAATTGCCAAGCATTTGAAGCTCAATGAGAAAGACCTCGCGATCAAGGAATGGCTGGCTGTCGACTTGGACACTACTCCGGCGGGACTGACCGAGCAGAGGAAGGCCCTGGAAAAGGAGTTTCAGATTGAGCTTCCCGCGGAGGAATTCAAGAAGCTGCACACGGTGGGAGGCGCGGTCGATTGCGTGCAAAAGGCCGTCGACAAGCGCGAGCGGGAGCGGCAAAAGAATCCTGCCGCGCCGGCCAAGGACCATCCCTCGCAAATCCTCATGCGCGGTATACGCCCCGCCAAGCCGCAGGACCCCACGTCAAAGTAAACCGGAGTATCCCCGTGCCAGCCGACATCACCCTGATCAATCTCAACATGCTCTTCATGCGCTTCGGCGAGGAGGTCGAACGCGAACTGCACGTGCCGCTGGGACCGCTGTACTTGACGAGGGCCTTGGAAGACAGCGGGTTGACCGTCGATTTCCGCGACTACCAGACGGTCGACTCCGACCGGCCCTTCGACATGGACGTCTTTCTCGATTTCCTGCGCAACCCGGCCCCCGTGATCGGGCTGTCCTGCATGGCGAACCTCTTGCCCTTCACGATCCTCGCCATGAAGGCCCTGCGCCAGCGGTATCCCGGACACGCCCTGGTCTTGGGCGGCGTGGGCAGCAAGGCGGTCGAGGAGAAAATCCTCAGCCGCTTTCCCTGGATCGACATCATTTGCCGCGGCGAGGCCGAGCGGACCGGCCCCGAACTGCTGGCGACGATCCGCCGCAGCGGCGACCTGGCCGCCGTGGACGGCCTCTCGTTCCGCAGCAACGGCCGCATCGTCCACACGCCCGACCGGCAGCGGATCACCGATCTCGATTCGATCCCCTTCCCGGCCTTCGAGAAAGTCGATCTCAGCCGCTATGCGGGCTACGGCGTGATGACCAGCCGCGGCTGTCCTTATCCCTGCACGTTCTGCTCGGTGGCGCCGGTCTGGAACCTGGAGAGCTACTCGCGCGGCGCCAAGAACATTGTCGACGAGATGGAGTTTCTGCACCGGCGGGCGGGCGTCGACCTGTTCCTCTTCCAGGACGAGTTCTTCGTATCCGGCAAGCGGCAGGTGATGGAGTTCTGCCGGGAACTCGACTCGCGGCGGATGCCCGTGCAGTGGAAGGCCTTCGGCCGCGTGAATCTGGTGGACGACGAGATGATGCGGAACATGGCCGAAAGCGGTTGCGTGGAACTGCGTTTCGGGATCGAGTCGGGCTGCGACCGCGTGTTGCGGGAGATCAAGAAGGGTTTCACCGCCGCCGAGTCGCTGGAAATCGTCGCCCGTGCGGTGGACGTCTTCCCGCGGGTCGACGCCTTTTTCATCTGGGGATTCCCTTTCGAGACCCTGGAGGATTTTCATCAAACGCTGTTTCAGATGGTCTCGTTCCGCATGCTGGGCGCGCGGATCCTGCCCAGTTTGCTCTCGCTCTTGCCGCAGACCGAGATCTACCGCCAGTGGAGCGCCCGTGTCGAGTTGGAATTCTGCCCCTTCCTCTTGCCCGAATTCGTTTTCACGGGCCATGAAGTGTGCCGCGGTGGGCGGATCGAGTTACCGTCGCAGTACGACGAATACTTCCAGTTGATCCTGGCCAACGCGGACATCTTTCCCGGCTTCTTCCACATCGACCTGGCGGGCAACGTGCTGCCCAAGCTGGCGCTTTTGCGGCAGTTCGGTTTCTATCCGGAGCCTGAGCCCGCGGGCGTCGCGGCGGAGAGTTGCGGCGCGCATTCGCCGCGGATCCAACCGCAGGAGTTGGCTACCCGCGCGTAGTCGAGCCTGTGCCTAGGATAAGGGTCCCGGGCGGAAGCCACGGATTCAACACGGACAAAACACGGATTTGCTTCCGTGTTCAATCCGTGTTTCCTCCATGGCCGCATTTCAAGTTCTCTATCGCCACCCCCGCCGCGGTATCGGGCATGGAACATCGGCGCAGAGGGAAGCGTTTTGAGTTTCGCTCCTGCCGATTTCCGCTCTATTCCGGATTGATATCCTCACTCGGGCGGAAAACACGGCAGAGCACCAGGTGCGTCGGCAGGAAGACACAGATCGGCAGGCCAACCATCAGGAGACCGAAATACGCCAGGGGCGGCATCCAGGTCTGCGGCCCCTTGTCGCTCAGGCCATAGACGTAATCGATGTTCACAGGCAGGTTCGGGTTGTCCAACGGCGCGGGCGGGGCCGGCATAAAAAAGTAGCAGACCAGCATCAGCCCCCACGCCAACACGGTCCAGACCCGCAACGCCCGCCGGTCATAACCCAACCGCCAGAGGATCCAGAGCAAGAACAACGGCAACCAGAAATGAAAGAACGATAGGGCCCGAGTGAAAAGCGGGTTGCTCGACAGAAACATGTAGTCCGTCATGCCGGTGATGGGTAGGCCAACCAGTCCTCCCAGGAAATCGATGATCCAGAAGGCCTGGGGTAGCAAGATGCCGACGGCGGGCATCGACGCCCAGAGGGGATCTTCCCGCCATACGGCCGCCAGCGTCATCAGCAGGGCCACGTCGCAATAATACAAGAAGTTGGTCGGCCCGTAGCTTTGCAAGTAGCAGGGGACCAAGACGGCCACGAATCCCGTAAACAACAGTTTCACCCAAAGGGGGATCCGGTGGCCGGAAGGCACGTTGCTCAAGGTTCTTTCCGTCTGCGACATAGTTTTACCCGCGGTGGAATTAGGGAGGACGGCATGATCGCCTATTTCCAAGGCGTACAAGGCATGAGAATATCACTGCCTTTTCCATTTCACTTGTTTTATAATAGCACCTTCGTCAAGCCTTTGCCCCTGAAGGATCTCCAACTATGCTCGCCTACCCGCCGCCAATCTCCGTGATTCTCGTTGTTCTCTGTCAGGCTCTTTGTAACGAGTCGTCGGCCGCCCTGCCGCGGGTGCTCAAGGCCGACGCCTTCCAGCACTATGTCGACCAGTTCAACCGCGACGATAACGAGCTGTATGTTCAGCACATCCCCAACGCGGCGGCCTGGGAATTCCTCAAGAGCAACATCCCACTGTTGGACTGCCCCGACAAGGAGATCGAGCAGATCTATTACTTCCGCTGGTGGACCTTCCGCAAGGCAATCCGGCAGACGCCCGACGGGTTCATCATCACGGAGTTTCTGCCCAATGTCGGCTGGGCCGGCAAGCACAACTCGATCGACTGCGCCGCCGGCCATCACTTCCGCGAGGGCCGCTGGCTGCACGATCCGAAGTATCTCGACGATTACGCGCGGTTCTGGTTCCGCCGAGGCGGCAGCCCGCGGAGCTACAGTTTCTGGGCAGCCGATTCGCTTTGGTCCCGCTTCCTGGTGAGCGGCGACGACCGTCTCGTGAAAGAGTTGCTTCCCGACCTGATCGCAAATTACGAGGCATGGGAGCAGACTCACGGCGATGCCAACGGGCTGTTCTGGCAGATCGACGACCGCGACGGCATGGAAGTCTCGATCGGTGGCAGCGGGTACCGGGCGACTATCAATTCCTACATGTACGGCGACGCCCTGGCGATTGCCGCAATTGCCCAGCGTTTAGGGAAGAATGACATCGCCGCGCAATTCCGCGCCAAGGCGGCGGAGATCGGGCGGTTGACGCAAGAGAAGCTGTGGGACCCCGCGGCGCAGTTCTTCAAGGTGCTGCCCCGTGGCCGGGGCGCAACTCTGGTCGACGTTCGCGAGTTGCACGGCTACACGCCATGGTACTTCCACCTGCCCGATCAAGACAAATCGGTCGCCTGGAAACAGATCATGGACCCGCACGGCTTCTATGCCCCCTTCGGGCCCACAACCGCCGAGCAGCGGCATCCCAAATTCGCGGTCTCTTACCAGGGGCACGAGTGCCAGTGGAACGGGCCGAGTTGGCCGTTTTCGACGGCGATCACCTTGACGGCCATGGCCAACTTCTTGAACGACTACCGGCAAGATGTGGTACACGCCAGCGATTACTTCGATCTGCTAAAAATCTATACGAAGTCGCAGCACTTGAAACGTGCGGACGACCGCGTCGTGCCGTGGATCGATGAGAACCTCAACCCGGCCACGGGCGACTGGATTTCCCGCACGCGGTTGAAGACTTGGAACAACGGCACGTGGGACGCCGGGAAAGGCGGCCAAGAACGCGGCAAGGATTACAACCATTCCACGTACTGCGACCTGGTCATCAACGGCCTGATCGGCTTGCGACCGCGGGCGGACGAGACGGTCGAAGTCAATCCGCTTCTGCCCGCGGACGCTTGGGATTACTTCTGCCTCGACCAGGTTCGTTACCACGGCCGCCAGCTGACGATCCTCTACGACAAGACGGGCGAGCGCTACCACAAGGGCCAGGGCCTGCGGCTGTTTGCCGACGGCCGGGAAATCGGCCATGCTACCTCGCTTGGCAAACTTCTCGCGCCGCTACCGCCCGCGACGGCCGCTCCGGCCGAAACGTCGGGCGGCTGGCTCAAGTACGAGAAGAACCCGGTGATGGGCGGCAAGTACGGCACGTGTTTCGACATATCCGTCTTGAAAGAGGGCAAGACCTATCGGATGTGGCTCTCCTGGCGGCCCAAGCAGAGCGTGGCCCTGGTCGAGAGCGACGACGGCATTCATTGGAGCGAACCGCCCAAGATCGTCCTGGGACCGCGGCCGCAGACGGGCTGGGAGGAGGACATCAACCGCCCCGTGGTCGTGAAACGTGCCGATGGTTACCACATGTGGTACACGGGCCAGGCCAAGGGTCATTCGTGGATCGGCTATGCGACCAGTCCCGACGGCGTGCATTGGAAACGGATGAGCGATAAGCCCGTGCTCTCGTTCGACGAACCGTGGGAGAAGGTGGCGGTGATGTGCCCGCACGTCGTCTGGGATGCCGAGAAGAAGCTTTACCGGATGTGGTACTCCGGCGGAGAGCAATATGAACCGAACGCCATCGGCTACGCCACCAGCCCCGACGGATTGGAGTGGACCAAGTACAAGAAGAATCCGGTCTTCACGGGCGATCCGTCGATCCCCTGGGAGCGCGACCGTGTGACCGGTGCCCAGGTCGAAAAGCACGGTGACCAATACCTGATGTTCTATATCGGTTTTCGCGACAGGGACCACGCCCAGATCGGCTTGGCCCGCAGCAAGGACGGCATCAGCGGGTGGCAGCGGCACGCGGCCAACCCGATCGTCCGCGCGGGAGAGGGCAAGTGGGACCACGACGCCTGCTACAAGCCGTATGCCATCTTCGACGGCCGCCAGTGGCTCCTCTGGTACAACGGCCGACACGGCAGCCTCGAACAGATCGGCGTCGTGCTGCACGAGGGCGAGGACCTGGGATTTGAGCGGGCGGGGGAAAAGTAGTTGTAGGCCGGAACAAGTTGTAGTTGTAGGCCGGAACAAGCGCAGCGCAGTTCCGGCATTTGGGTTCACGCCGGTCATGCCGGAACTGCGCTGCGCTTGTTCCGGCCTACAGTCTAACGTGCTCAGCGCTGCTGGAAAGCCCCCGAGTTTCCTCTGGGGCAGCGCACAATAATCCTTTCCGGCAGAAAATACCTACTGTACTCCAAAGGGCCTCCGCTTGATCTTCATGTTATCCAGGTAAAACACCGTGTTGGCCAGGGCCGTGCTGCTGAAACCCAACCAGTGCAACTCGTGGAAATCGCTGCCAGGCAGCGGTAGGTTGCCGAAAACTTGCGGCGCCTGCCCAGGCACTGTAAGCGAAACCGTAAAGACCCGCGGCGCGCCGCTGCCCAGCCGGGCTTCGATCTCGACGCAGATCCATTGCCGGCTGGGGATCTTGGCGAGCGTCTTGCCGCCGGCGACCACGCTCCCGCTGCCGGCGAAATGCACGCTGGGCCCGACGTTTTGCGGATAATCGGCCGTGTCCCGCCACTCCGTAAAGAAGTCCGCGTCAGGCTCCAGCCACGCATCGAAGCTCTCGCGCACAACGCCCGAGGTTATGTGCGGCTCGTAATAGAAATGCGGCTGCCAGGAGGGTTGCAGCGTCTTGGAGTCGGTGACCTTGAGGCTCCGCTTGCCCGCGGCGGCACGCTCATCACTGACGACGATCGACGCCCCCTGTTCCTCTCCGCTGACCGTGGCGTGGGCTGGGTGCGAGCCGACCGGCGTGTCCTCGAAGCCGTCGTCCACCTCCAGCGGCTTGGGCGGCGCTGGCGGAGGGGGCAGGGCGACCTTCGGGCAGCGGGCGTGGCTGCACTCGTTGACCCAGGCGGTATCGCCGTACAGCCCCGCGCGGCCGATATCTAGCGGTTGGAAACCAAATTGCAGGGCCGCCGAATCGGCCTTCAGGCGGAAATCGTGGCTGGCTGCGTCGACGAACCGCGGATCGGCAATTCGCGATTGCCGATCGAGTCCCAGCGACTGCCATTGGGCGAAATTGCGGCGGTAGAAGCGAAGCCGCTCGGCGCCGCCAGTATGCCAGTAAACGTTTTCATCCCACGTGCCCAACGCCTCCTTGGCGGCCAGTCGCTCCTGCAGCGAACGTTCGCCGTAGGGAACCATCAGTTCGCCCTGCGTCAGGTAGACGATATTGCGGCGGAACGTGTTGGGCTGCTTCGCGGCATAAGGCCAAAGGGCCTGGTTGGCTGAGAGGGCGAAGATGTTGTTCTGGATCACGTGCCCGTGGCCGCCGTTGTTGAACATCAATCCGCCGCAGAGCGTGTTGTAGACCAGGTTGTTCTCGACCAGGTAGCCGCCGCAGGTGGCGTCGAGGTAGATGCCCCAGGCCAGCGGCGGTTCGGAATACGGCCAAATGTCGTGGAAGACGTTGTTGCGGATCACGCTGCCCGGCGAAACACCCAGGCAGTAGATCAGGCCCATATCGCTCATGACCCCATGCCCGAGATCGTGGACATGGTTCAGTTCGATGGTGTTGTGCTGCGTACGGTTGGGGGCATCGTCCCAGTTCCAGCCGATACTCATGCCCGAGTAGAGCAGGTCGTGGATGTCGTTGTGCGAGACTTGGTTGTGGCTGCTCTGGGCGACCCAGATGCCGATACCGGCCGGATAGACCTGGCCGCCATCGAAGATGTGGTTGTTGTCAACGAGGATGCGGCTCGATTCGGCGGCATCAATGGCGGCCATGTTGGCCTCGCCCACGCGGATCCCGCCGGCCCCCAGGTCGAAGAGCCGGTTCCGCTGGATGCGGCAGTCCTTGCAGCCGCGGCGAAACCAGACGCCGTAGGTGCCCACGTGGGCCACTTCGCAACCCTCCAGCGCGCAGTGCCGGGCGGCGTCGGCCGTCACCGCGGCCGGCACCTCGACCGCCGCCTGTGTGCTGCTATTTCCCTGTGGCGATAGTACCCAATCGGCATGGTGCAGGGTCAGGCCGCGGAGCGTGACGAAGTCGACAAAGCGGCCCTGGTCGGCATTGCCGGCGAAGCGGACCAGCTCGGTCAATCGTGGGGCCACGACCTGGGCCTCGCCCAGTTTTTCACCGGGCCTCGGCCAGTAGCTCAACACACCCGTGTCCCGGTTCAGATACCACTCGCCCGGCTCGTCCAACAGTTCCAGGGCGTTTTCGACGTAGTAGCGCTGGGCCTTCTCCCAATAGCCGATCGGCCACCACTCCTTCAATGGCGCGGCAAATTCAACGACGTTCGACTTCGTGTCGACGGCCTTCAGCGGATGAATCGACGTCTCCCAGGAGTGCATGAGCACCACGTCCACGTCGCCGAGTCTTGCCCACGGTTTCAAATCGTTGCCTGCGAAGACAAACTTGTTGCGGGCGATGGGGTTACCTTGGGCGTCGCGCGGACCGGGCAGCAAACCGGCGATGCGGTAATAGCCGCTGTTGGGTGAGCGGGCACGCTGACGGCGCTGGCCGTTGACGAACAGTTGGCGGAAGTACCAGTTGCCCGCCTTGACTTCGGGAATAGTCGCCTCCCAGAAGGACCCGTTCTGGCGAAAGCCGGCGATGACCCGGCCGCCGCTGATCACAGGCTTTTCGTTCTCGTACGCTTCAAAAACGACCGGCGCCTCGGCCGTGCCCGAGTCGGCCGGCTCGATCACCAGCGGCGCGTCGAGAAAGTACGTGCCACCGCGGATCCGCAGCGTGACCGGTCCCCGTTGGCCGGCGCTACGGGCACGGCGAATGGCCTGGCGGGCGGCCGGTAGCGAGCGGAACGGGCCGTCGCTGCCGTCCGCGTTGGCCGCGGCCATTCGGCCCGACCAGCGGTCATTACCATCTGTGGCCAGATAAAGCACCGTTTCGCCTGGGTAGCGTTTTGCCGCTTGAGGCGAGGACGACGGAATGGCCCATAGTGGGGCGGCAGGGATGGCCGACAGTAGGCCGAGCAGTGGGATCAACAGCCGAACAGTGCAGGGCGGAGGAGGCATGGCGGGCTTTCATTAGGGGGTGTTCCCATTGTACCTTGTCGGTTAAACCACTCGCAACTGGCGGAGGCTTCCAAGCAGGTATCCAAAATCCATCCCAGCACGATTGCCAAGCGTGCAACCGCCAATTAGACTGTAGGCGTCAACGAGGCATGGGCGATTGAGCGGATCGCAACGATTTCCGCCCGCCCGACTGTTTCGTGCATAATCAAGGAGCATGTGCAATGGTCTCCCAAAAGACACCCGTGCGGCCGATTGCCCGCCGCGCGTTCTTGAAACATTCGCTCGCCTTGGCGGGCGCGGCGGCGCTGCCGTCGATCCTGCCGGCCCGAGTGCTGGGCCGCGACGGTGTCGTCGCGCCTAGCGAACGCATCGTGCTGGGCGCGATCGGCATCGGTCCCCGCGGCCAGCATGATCTGGAATGCATGCTTGCCCAGCCCGACGTGCAGTTCGTGGCCATCTGCGATATCCGCGCCAGCCGCCGCGAAGCGGTCAAGGCCATGGCCGACGCCAAGTACGGCAACCACGATTGCGCCAAGTACCGCGACATGTTCGAGCTGTTGGCCCGGCCCGACATCGACGCCGTGCTGATCGCCACGGGCGATCACTGGCACGCGCTAGGCTCGATCTCCGCCATGAAGGCCGGCAAGCACGTCTACAGCGAGAAGCCTTGCGGACTGACGATCGGCTTGTGCCAGGCGGTGGACGACACGGTGCGGCGTTACGGGCGGGTGTTCCAGGCCGGCACGCAGCGGCGGACCGTCTCGAACTTCCAGGCGGCCGTGCAGTTGGCCCACAGCGGCAAGCTCGGCAAGCTCAAGACCCTGTACGCGTCGTGCTACAAACCCCAGGTCCGCTACGATTGGCTGCCGGCCCAGCCGGAGCCGCCCAAGGACGTGGTCGACTGGGACCGCTGGCTGGGGCCGTCGCCCTGGCGGCCGTACAACCAGTCTTATGTCAACGGCGGCTGGCGGGCCTTCTTCGATTTCGATTCGGGGGCCACGCTGCTGGACTGGGGCGCGCACACAGTGGACCTCTGCCAGTGGGCCAACCAGGCCGACAACACGATGCCGGTCGAGTACGACCCGGGCGCCACGTTGCTCAATGCCCGCTACGCCAACGGCGTGCAGCTCATAATGGACTTCCTGCCCAATCCCTTCGGCGACCGCGCACCGCAATATCGGACCAGCCTGGGCACCTGCCCGGTCCGCTTCGAGGGCGAGGAGGGCTGGGTCGAGACGGGCGACTCGGGTGGCATCGAGGTCTCGCCCGCATCGCTGCGCGGCGAGTTGATCGCTACGCCGCACGCCGGAGGTCTCGCGGCCACGCAGAACGTGCGCGACTTCTTCGATTGCATCAAGTCGGGCGGGCTGCCCAACGCTAACTCGGGCGTGATGCGCCACTCGCACATCGCTTGCCACGCGGCGGCAACCGCCTGGCTCTTGGGCCGAAAACTCGCCTTCGACCCAGTCAAAGAGGAATTTGTCGGCGACGACGAGGCCAACGCCATGCGGAGCCGGGCGCTCCGCGAACCGTGGCATATTTAGTACGACCGATCGCATGCCTTGGTGGGCCGGCGCTCGCAAGCCGACCATGCTACGCACGGTGTCCGTGTCCCACCCTACAGTCTTTCCCTCATTTGCCCGCCATAACCGAGAAACATAGCCATGAAATACTTCCAACGCTCGATCACGTTCATCATCACCGGGACGCTCCTTGCCGCTGCCGCGACAACCTTGCCGGCCCAAGCCGTCTCGCCCGCGTCCGCAACCGCTTCTCGTGCCGCGGAGGCCGCACGCCTGATTGGCGTGTTGCGGTCCAACGCAGCAACCTTCGACAAGGCCAGGGCCTGCCAACAATTGGCCGTTCTGGGCAACAAGGAGGCCGTGCCCGCGCTGGCCGATCTCTTGGCCGACGAAAAACTCGCCGCCTACGCGCGTTGCGGGCTGGAATCGATCGACGATCCGTCCGCCGCCGAGGCGCTGCGTACGGCGATGAGCCATCTCCATGGTGAACTGCTAGTGGGTGTGGTCAACTCGATCGGAGTCCGCCGTGACGCCAAGGCTGTCGGCTCGCTGGCCAAGATCGCTGCGGATGCATCCTCCGGCGCGGCCGCCGAAGCGCTGATGGCCCTGGGGCGGATTGCCACACCCGCGGCCGTCGAGACCCTGCGACATTCGATCAAGGCCAATCCGGCGGCGACTCGCGCGGCCACCGCCGACGCCGGCCTGGTCTCTGCCGAGCGGCTGCTGGCCCTGGGGCAGCGGGACCGAGCGGCGGCGATGTACGACGCCATCCGCACGGCCGATGTGCCCAAGCCGGCCCGGTTGGCGGCAACCCGCGGCGCAATCCTGTTGGGCGGTGCGAGCTTGTTGGCCAAGGAACTTAAGGCGGACGACGGTGCGATGTTTGTCGTGGCGGTCGACGCAAGCCGTCGTTTGCCGGACGGCCCGGTGACGCGACTGCTGCTGGACACGCTGAGCGCCGTTCCGCCGGCAAGGCAAGTATTCGTGATCGGCGCGCTGGAAAAACGCCACGACCCGGCGGTGATTGTCGCCGTGCAAAAGACCGCGACCAGCGGTCCGGCCGAGGTCCGCCTGGCGGCGATTCGCGCCTTGGGCGAACTGGCCGATCCGTCGAGCGTGCCGGTCCTGCTGGCGGCCTTCACGGCCCCCGAGCCGGCCCTGTCCGAAACGGCGCAAGCCAGTCTGGCCAAACTCGCCGGGCCGGGAATCGATGCCGCCATCGCCACCGAGTTGGACCGTGCCAATCCGAAGATTCGGCTGGCCCTGCTGGATGTCGTCGCGCGGCGGAGGATCGTTGCCGCCGTGGCCGCCGTCATGAAGGCCGCCGACGATCCGCAGCCTGAGGTTCGCCTGGCCGCGATTCGCGCCCTGGGCCGAATCATGGGCCAGCAGGAATTCCCGGTCCTGGTGGCAAGGCTGTTGACCGCCAAGAACGCGGAAGAGAGCAGGTTGCTGAAAGAGTCCCTCCAGGTTGCCTCCTCTCGGATTTCCGACCGCGATGCATGTACCCAGAAGCTGGCCGGCCAGTTAAGCGGATCATCCCTCGCCACGCATTGCACGCTGCTGGAATGGATCGGGCGGGTCGCTGGTGCCAAGGCGCTGGAGATTGTTGTTGCCGATGCCCGCAACGCCAACATGGAGATCCAGGACGCCGCCATGCGGGCACTGGGCAATTGGCCGAGCGTCGATGCCGCGCCGGCGTTGCTGGACATGGCAAAGACAATGGGGTCTGACAAGCTCAAGTCGCGTGCCCTCCGCGGCTATATCCGTTTGGCGCGGCAGATGGATCTGTCGGCAGAGCAGCGCCTGGCCATGTGCCAAGAGGCCCTGCGTGCAGCCCAGCGCGACGACGAAAAGAAACTCGCCCTGGCGGTGCTGGTCCGCATCCCCTCGCCCAAGACGCTGGCCGTGGCCGGCTCCTGCTTGGGCCAGGCGGGGGTCAGGGACGAAGCCGCCAGTACGGCCATCGCAATCGCCGAGAAGATCGTGCGGAGCGAGCCGGGCGCCGTTGCGGTCGCCATGCAGCAAGTGCTCGAAGCCCGTCCGGCCGGGCAGCAGGCTGCACGGGCCAAGTCGCTGCTGGAGCGTACGGCCTTCAAGGGCCAGTCGCTTTTCGACGGCCACACGTTCCAGGGCTGGGAAGGCGATACGGCCAAGACGTTCCGCATCGAGGACAGAGCGATTGTCGGTGGCACGCTCAAGGCCCGCGTTCCCCATAACGACTTCCTCTGTACGACGAAGTCTTATAAAAACTTCGTTCTCCGCGCCGAGTGCAAGCTGCTGGGCAACGCCAACGGCGGCATCCAGTTCCGCTCGCAACGCGTGCCCAATCACTTCGAGGTCTCGGGCTTCCAGGCCGACATGGATACCGGTCCCGATGGCGGCTACTGGGGTTCACTCTACGACGAATCGCGGCGGAACCGCAATCTGGTGGCCCCCGAGAAGGCCTTGCTCCGCAAGATCGTCAAGCCCGGCTGGAACCAGTACGAGATCCGCTGCGAAGGGCCGCGGATCCGCTTGTTCCTCAACGGCGTGCAGACGGTCGATTACACCGAGCGCGACCCGAAGATCCCCCAAAGCGGCATCATCGGCCTACAGATCCACGGCGGCGATCCGAGCGAGGCCTGGTATCGCAACATCGTGATCGAGGAGCTGCCATAAGGTCAAGTTGGCCGAAGCATGATCGACGAAGGGTTGGGGATTTCGCCCAGATTGACTTTCGCGTTTCGTAACTATTTGACGGAATGAAAAGGACGACCCCTGCCAGCTTGCCTGGCAGGTGAGAGAGTCTTGTGAGCGAAGAGGCGACGGCGAATAGATATTTCGTAGACCCCTGCCGGCTTGTCCGGCTGGTGAATGAGTCTTGTGAGCGATGGAGGCCGCGGGCATTGCTAATAAGACTTCTTCACCGGCCGGACAAGCCGGCAGGGGTCGTGGATTGATTGGCGCAGGCTATACTCGCTAAAAAGACTCTTTCACCGACCCGGACAAGCCGGGTGGGGTCGTAGATGGCCAAATGCCTTCGCGTTATTTCTTCCCTGCGGCCTTCTTCATCACGCTTTCAATGCTCACGGCCGCGCCGCCCAGACGCTTGCTCTCGTCGGCGGCCTCCATGAATGCCAGGATCTCCAGCGTCTCGGCCGGCGAGACCGGCGGCCGGCCCGTCTTGAAGAACCGCACGATCTCGACCACCAGCGGCCGATAGCCCTCGTACTTGCCGGCTGAACCACTGGCCTTGCTCCCCTGGACCTCAGCGCCATAATCCTCCTTGGCGACGAAGATCCCCGTGCGGCCGCCCGCCCATGTACCCACGACCTTGTCCGCCGCCGGGCGAGTGACCGTCTGGCAGCCGGGGCCCATGATCGTGAACAACGTTTCCACGCCGTGGATGCCGTACCAGAAGAGGTCGGGATGGTGCGGCTCCAGGTGCAGCGGGCCCCAGGCTGTGCAGCTTTTCACCTCGCCGAAACGCGAGTCCTTCTCGCGCACCGCCTGGAAGCCGGAACTGAAGCGCAGCGACGAGGCGGAGAAGCAGGGCACGTGCTTTTCCTCGGCCAGGCGAAAGATCTGCATGGCGTCGGCCAGCGAGGCAGCCATTGGCTTGTCGATGAAGAGCGGCTTGCCGGCGGCAATCACCGGCCGGGCCTGCGCCAGGTGCGGGCGCCCGTCCACGCTCATCAGCAGCACGACGTCGACCTTCTTGAGCAACTCGTCAATGGAATCGACGATCTCGACACCCAGGCCGCGGAGTTCCTTGGTATAGCCCTCGACCCGGTTCCAACTGCTGGGAATATCGCGGCTGCCGCCGGGATAGCCAGCCACGATCTTCAGTTGCGCCAGTTCGCCGGTCGCTTTTGGATCGTTGAGCATTTGGGCGAAGGCGACGACGTGCGACGTATCCAGGCCGATCATGCCGGCGCGAATCGTACCCGCTTTGCCGCTCGGGGGCGCATCGGCGGCCGATAACGTAGTGGTGACAAAAGAAAGCCCGAGGAGAAGAAACAGAGTCTTTTGGGAAGAACGCTTCATTGGGATCGCCTTTGGGGGTTTGAGGACTTAACAGACGGTATACTCGAAACGTCTCTGATTTTCAAGGACCTGAGATAAATTGGACAATTTAGCCACAAAGAAAGGTGATCACGAAATCCCGAAAGTACGAAAACGCGAAACCAGAGAGAATTCAGCGAAATACCTGCGGTCGGCGGATCGTTTTCCTTTCGTTATTTCGTTCTTTCGGGATTTCGTGATTCCTTTCCTTGCTTGGAGTGTATTTTAGCCCTCTGGGTCTAGGGACTTGCCCACACTTCCGCGTCGAATTACTATTGCCCTTGTACAATGTTACGTTCGCCCCGGAGAAACAAACATGCGTTCCATGTTTTCACAGTCCTTGGCGGCCCTGGCGGTCCTGCTCGCCTTGCCGCTGACGGCCGCGCCTGCGGAGGACACGCTCGTTGTGCGCCCCAAGGAGATCGACGACGTGCTGGTCAATCCGGGCATCGGATTCATGACTTTCCAACGCTTCAATGGCGACAAGCTCAACGAGGGCAAGACCTGGACCGAGGGCTTTCCCATCGTCTACCAGCCGCCGACAGGCAAACTCCAGACCGAGGGCCACCCGCTGACCTCCCTGGCCTACTTCCGCGTTTGCTGGCGTTTCATCGAGCCGGCCCAAGGCCAATATCGCTGGGACCTGATCGACAAGGCCCTGGAGACAGCCGGCCAGCACCGGCAGACGCTCCTGCTGCGAATCGCCCCTTATCAAGGCACGGTCGACGTGCCCGCGTGGTACCGCGCCATGGTCGGCCCGGCGCGGGGCCTGCCCGAACCCCGCTGGACGATCGACCCCGAGGATCCGCGCTACGTCAAGTATTTCGGCGGTATGGTCCGGGCCTTGGGCAAACGCTACGACGGCAACCCGCTGCTGGAGAGCGTGGATGTTTCCCTGGTCGGGCCGTACGGCGAGGGAGCGGGCACCGAGCGATTGAGCGAGAAGACCATCGCGGGGCTGGTCGACTGCTACCTCGACACCTTCCCCAAGACCGATCTGCTCATGCAGCTCAGCGACGTGCGGAGCAACCGCTACGCCCTCTCGAAGCGGAGCGTCGGTTGGCGAGTGGACTGCCTGGGCGACCTGGGCGGCTTCAGCAAGACCTGGTGCCACATGTTCGACGCCTACCCTCAAGGCATCATCCGCAACGGCATGCAAGACGCCTGGCGGAAGGCCCCCGTGAGCCTGGAGGTCTGCTGGGTGATGCAACACTGGAAGGACATGGGCTGGAACATCGACTACATCATCGACCAGTCGTTGAAGTGGCACATTTCGTCGTTCAACGGCAAGTCTTCGGCGGTTCCCAAGGAGTGGCAGCCGCAGGTGGATCGCTGGCTGAAGCGGATGGGCTATCGCTTCGTGCTCCGCAAGTTTACGTGCCCGGTGCGGGTCAAGGCGGCGGCGACGTTCGAGTTCACCTCCTGGTGGGAGAACAAGGGGGTCGCCCCCTGCTATCGGCCCTTCCGCCTGGCCTTCCGCCTGCACGGCGGCGGGCATAGCGCGGTCCTGATTGCCACCGCCGATATTCGTACATGGCTGCCCGGCGACAATCTCTGCGACGGAGTGATTGCCCTGCCCGCCGATCTTCCCGCCGGGCAATACGACTTGGCGATCGGCATCGTGGGGCAGCAGTCCGACAAGCCACAGGTCAAGCTGGCGATCGCCGGTGCGGACGCGGAAGGGTGGTATCCGATGGGGAAGATTGAGGTAGAGAAGTGAACGACCCTCGCCTGAAGGCGAGGGCTTCAAAGGCAACGGGATGAGCTACGGACTGAAGTCCTTCGCACATCCCGAATTGAATAACCTGACACAAAGAGCTCACAGTTCGAGCCTTT